>Ga0256839_1001557_pt1 | contig 27642 bp, 20 predicted proteins | sample 354166metaG_FD_185968 | JGI IMG/M metagenome (GOLD analysis project Ga0256839, IMG submission 185968) | Hydrothermal vent microbial communities from Mid Atlantic Ridge, Atlantic Ocean - 354-166 | ecosystem: Environmental > Aquatic > Marine > Hydrothermal vents | place: Atlantic Ocean: Mid... | reverse complement strand
ATTACTTTTTGCGCAACACTTTTTTTACCACCAAGCATGATAGCATTGATGAATTTTGTTAATACTTTAGAACCGTATACTGGATCTGGCAATACCGGTCTAACGGGAGCTTTTCTTCTTCTCATTTAAGATTTCCTTCAATTATTATAATTTACTCAAGTCTTGTCCCCTAAGGTAAATCCTCTAAAGATTTATTGACAATACCTGTCCGAAGTCTGTTCCCAGACTAAACTATTACTTTTTATTACTATAAATATTTCTTAAAAGAATTATTTTTTAGGTCTTTTAGTACCGTATTTAGATCTAGCAACTGTTCTACCTTGAACACCTGAAGCATCCAATGCACCACGTACAATGTGATATTTTACACCAGGTAAATCTTTAATTCTACCTCCACGTACTAATACGATAGAGTGTTCTTGAAGGTTATGACCTTCACCACCAATGTATGAGATTACTTCAAATCCTGATGTTAATCTAACTTTTGCAACTTTTCTCAAAGCTGAGTTAGGTTTTTTTGGAGTTGTTGTGTAAACTCTAGTACATACGCCTCTTCTTTGAGGGCAGCTTACGAGTGCAGGTGATTTTGATTTTTTCACTTGCTTTTTACGTTCTTTACGAATCAATTGGTTAATTGTAGGCAAATTGTTTCCTTTCTTTTTGTTAGTTTGAATTGAATCTGGTTTTATTATATCTACCAAGAGAGATTTCCAAAATAACCAGTCATTTGAGTCCACTGCTGAAGTGAACCTAGTGTTAACATAGTCTTTGGAGCTTTGCTCTAAAGGCATTTCATAATAATATCTGGGTTCTTACACCACATAATAACGTTGTTTTCAACGCTTTTATCTAGCCTAAATTGCACAAATTTTTGGAGGCATATTATATCGAAATATTCTTTGTTTTTTCTGAAATTATAATTTATGTAGAATTGTGTAGCTCAGGGTATGGATACCCCGATATATATGTTGAAAGATTACTCAGCAGCCGTAAGTTCAATATCATCATTATCAATCATACCTGTACCTACTGGTATAAGACGACCGATAACAACATTTTCTTTAAGGTCTTCAAGCATATCTACTGTTCCTGCAATAGATGCAGAAGTCAATACTTTCGTCGTATCTTGGAAGGATGCAGCAGAGATAATACTATCTGCACCAACCGCTGAACGGGTAATACCAACAAGCATTGGCTCAGCAATAGATGGCTCTCCACCTAGTTTAAGTACAGACTCATTTTCCTCTTGGAATTTACGACGAGAAACAATGTCTCCTGCAATAAATCTAGAATCACCAGACTCAACAACCTTCACTTGTCTCATCATCTGAGAAGTAACAATCTCAATATGCTTATCTGAGATATTAACCCCTTGACGACGGTAAACCATTTGTACTTCAGAGACAATGTACTCATACAATGCTTTTTCACCAAGTGCGGCTAAGATGTCATGACTTGAGATGATACCATCCGTCAATTTTTCACCTGCGTGTACATACTCGCCTGTGTTTACAAGTGCCACTTTATTTTTATCTACAAACTGCTCTGTAATCTGACCATTATCTCCAGATATGATGAGTCTTTCTTTACCACGTAAAGGCTTACCAAAGCTTACTACACCATCAATCTGTGCAATAAGAGCGATATCTTTTGGACGTCTTGCTTCAAAGAGTTCAGAAACTCTTGGAAGACCCCCAGTAATATCTTGTGACTTAATAGCTGCTTTTGGTGTCTTAGCTAAAATATCTGCGATACTTACCACATCGCCATCATTCACAAAGAGACTTGATTTTGCATCAAGTTGGTAGCGAATAACCTCCCCCGCCCCAGTTGCAAGTATAATAGCAGGTTTATACGCTGCGGGGATGTACTCGTTTAGTTCAAGTCTTGTATCACCTGTCACTTCGTCGAATTGCTCAACTACAGTAACACCTGGGATAATATCTTCAAACTTTACAGTACCTTGTTGCTCTGCAATGATAGGCTCAGAGTATGGATCCCACTCAGCAATCACCACTTGGGTAGATACTTCTGGTGCAGAAAGTGTTTCACCACGTGATACAGTTGCATCATGATTTACTTTTACCACAGAACCTCTTGAAATGTAGTGTCTTGCCGCTTCTCTGTTATTTTCATCGACAATAACAGCAAAAAGACCTTTTTCATCTACATTGACACCTGAGTTAAACTTATCGGTAGGCTCTAAGTAATCTCCTTTAAGTAAGAAGAACTTCACAGTACCTTTTGACTCTGAAACTACTTCTTGTGTCACTGGTGCACCATTTTCAACTTTAAGTTCAGAAGCAAAAGGAATACGTGATGGTACAGACCAACCTTCGTTAATTACTTCAACGATAGAATCACCCTCTTCTACTTTTTCACCATCTTGTAGTGGTAAGAAAAGTTTACCCTCAACTTTACCAGCAACACCTGCCAGTTCGTTAGATTTGGCAACATCAGATTTTCTGAGGTTGTACTTCACTTCATCTTTACCTTTAGCTACAACTGAAACCACAACTTCGTCATGCGTAACCACTATAGAAACTGTACCAGATGTTACCGCTTTGATTTTAGGTTCAACCAAAAGGATACCTGCATTTCTTCTATTAGCAACGATGAGTTTACCTTCTGTATTTTTATATACATTAAGGTTATAGTATCTCACGAAACCTTCTTTAGTCGCGATAACAGAACGCTCTTCTTTGCCAGCTGTAGCCGTTCCACCTGTGTGGAAAGTACGAAGTGTAAGTTGCGTACCTGGCTCACCAATAGACTGAGCTGCAATCACACCAACTGCTTCACCACGTTTCACAATCTTATTATCAGCCATGTTAAGACCATAACATTTTGCACAGATACCTTTAGGTGCTTTACATGTTGAAGGGGCTCTCATAACTACTGAACGCACCCCAGCATCTTGTACGCGCATTGCTGTCTCTTCATCTATCATAGTACCTTCTGACACAAGTACTTCAGAGGTAATAGGATCGATGATAGCTTCTGCTAGAACACGTCCATAAATTCTGTCTGCAAGTGGTTCAATCATCTCGTTACCCACAACAATGTCAGACACTTCAACACCCTCATGCGTACCACAATCTGTCACTGCAATCTTCACATTTTGTGCCACATCAATAAGTTTTCTTGTTAAGTAACCTGCATTGGCAGTTTTAAGTGCTGTATCGGCAAGACCTTTTCTTGCTCCGTGTGTTGAAATAAAGTATTCAAGTACATTGAGTCCTTCGCGGAAGTTAGATGTAATAGGTGTTTCAATAATAGACCCATCAGATTTCGCCATCAGACCCCTCATACCTGAGAGTTGACGTATCTGAGCTGCCGAACCTCTAGCCCCTGAGTCAGCCATCATATGAACGGAGTTAAACCCATCTTTATCAGCCTTGATAAGGCTCATAAGACTTCCTGCGATACTATTGTTAGAATCTGTCCAGATATCAATAATTTTATTGTATCGTTCCTGATCAGTTAAGAGTCCTGCACCAAACTGTCTTTGTATCTCTTTTACTTGCTCTTTGGCTGCAAGTACATTAGGTACCTTTTCATCAGGGATGATAATATCATCAATAGAAATAGACACACCAACTTTCGTTGCATATTTGAAACCCATATCTTTAAGATCATCAAGGAAACCAGCAGTTTCAGAGACACCACCTATTTTGTAGATATAATCTACCAAAATACCTATATCTTTTTTCTTTAACACTTTGTTCCAGTATTTCTCAGGCACATAGTCAGGGATGATTGATTTTAAAATCAATCTACCAGAAGTAGACTTTATAATTTTCCCATCAATAACTGTTCTAATACGTGCATTGAGGTCAAGTGCATTTTGTTCAAAAGCAATTTCAACTTCTTCAACATTTGCAAAAAGTTTATTTTCACCTTTCACATCATTTTTTTCCAATGTTAGGTAATAAAGACCTAAAATCATATCTTGTGATGGTACTGCTATCGCTTTACCAGACGCAGGAAGCAAAATGTTCATAGATGCAAGCATCAATACTTTTGCTTCAGCTATCGCTTCATCTGAAAGTGGTACGTGTACCGCCATCTGATCCCCATCGAAATCGGCGTTGAATGCAGAACATACAAGTGGGTGCAATTGAATCGCTTTACCCTCAATGAGTCTTGGGTGAAATGCTTGAATAGAAAGTTTATGCAGCGTAGGTGCACGGTTTAGTAAAATAGGATAGTTATCAACCACTTCTTCTAAACATTCCCATACTTCATTTTCTTGTTTTTCTATCATTTTTTTCGCTTGCTTAAGCGTTGTTGCATAGCCTTTTTCTTCAAGTTTTGCCATTAGATGTGGTTTAAAAAGTTCGATTGCCATTTTCTTAGGAAGACCACACTGGTCCATACGTAAATCTGGTCCAACAACAATAACAGAACGTCCCGAGAAATCCACACGTTTACCAAGAAGGTTTTGACGGAAACGACCTTGTTTCCCTTTAATCACTTCTGAAAGTGATTTAAGTGGTCTCTTGTTTGCACCTTTTACAGCATTACCCCGTCTACCATTATCAAAAAGTGCATCCACAGCTTCTTGAAGCATACGTTTTTCATTTCTTACGATAATTTCTGGAGCATCAAGTTCCACAAGTCTTTTCAAACGTTGGTTACGGTTAATGACACGTCTATAAAGGTCATTTACATCAGATACAGCAAACTTACCACCATCAAGACTTACAAGCGGTCTTAAATCTGGTGGAAGCACTGGCAGTTGTGTCAACATCATCCACTCTGGTCTGTTGCCTGAGTGAAGGAATGCTTCGATGACTTTCAATCTTTTTACAATCGTCTTTCTTTTTGCTTCAGATTTAGTCGCTTGGATGTCTTCTTTAAGTTGTGCAAACATATCCACAAGGTCAAGGTCAGCCAATAGCTCTTGAACTATTTCTCCACCCATACGAGCGTCCAGACCAGTGTCTCCAAAACGTTGTGTGATTTGCTGATACTGCTCTTCATTGAGTACATCATATCTTGCTAAAGGTGTTAAACCTTCGTTGTCATACGATGCTTCACCAGGATGTTTAACAATGTATGCTTCATAATACAACACACGCTCTAGATCTTTCATTTTGACACCCAGAAGCGTACCAATACGCGATGGCAATGAAGAGACATACCATATATGTGCGACAGGAGCAATAAGGTCAATGTGACCCATTCTGTTTCTTCTTACTTTAGATGATGTCACTTCAACACCACATTTTTCACAGACTACGCCTTTATAACGCATCTTTTTGTATTTACCACAAAGACACTCATAATCTCTAATTGGCCCAAAAATTTTGGCACAAAAAAGTCCATCACGTTCTGGTTTGAGGGTTCTATAGTTAATCGTTTCTGGCTTTTTTACTTCACCATAACTCCAAGAAAGTACTTTTTCTGGACTTGCAACTTTGAGTTGTAATGCTGCAATATCCTTTGGTCTCTCTTCGCTGTTTAAATCAATTAGCGTTAAATCTTCTAAAAGCTTACTCATTTTCACCCTCCACTTCTTTTTTACTCTCATATAGTTCTGTATCAAGACCCAGTGCTTGAAGCTCTTTTGTCAATACGAACATCGTCTCAGGAACCCCTGATTCTGGAACAGACTCACCTTTAGTGATGGCTCTGTATGCTCTTGCTCTACCTTCAACATCATCTGATTTAATCGTAAGCATCTCTTTAAGGATATGTGATGCACCATAGGCTTCCAATGCCCATACTTCCATTTCCCCAAATCTTTGTCCACCAAAGAGGGCTTTACCACCAACTGGTTGTTGTGTCACAAGCGAATAAGGTCCTGTTGAACGAGCATGTACTTTTTCATCTACCAAGTGATGGAGCTTAAGCATATACATATACCCAACATTCACACGCTCAATCATCTGTTCACCTGTTCTACCATCAAACAATACCATCTTACCATCAGCGTCAATTTTTGCTAGTTCAAACAATTTATCAAACTCTTCTTGGTTGGCACCTTCAAATACAGGAGCAGCAAACTTAACACCCTTTGACCAGTCTCTACCGTACTTCAATAAGTCTTCGTCAGACATATTGCCAAGAAGTTCTTTGGCATTCATGAGTTTTGCAACATCTGCAATCTCTATCATTTTTGCTCTTAGGTCTTGAATGAAGGTCTCTTTTTTCTCTTTGAACATTTCTTCTATCTGCTCACCAAGTCTCTTACCAACAAGTCCAAGGTGGACTTCAAGAATCTGACCGATATTCATACGTGAAGGAACCCCTAGTGGGTTCAAGATAATCTCTACAGGTCTTCCATCTTCCATGTATGGCATGTCAATTTCAGGAACAATATTGGAAACGATACCTTTGTTTCCGTGACGCCCTGCCATTTTATCGCCTACTTTCAACTTACGTTTAGTTGCAATGTAAATCTTTACAAGTTTCGTTACACCTGAAGGTAAAATATCATCTTTTTCAAGTACAGTTAACTTCTCTTCATGTTCCGTTTTAAGTCTCTTTTTTTGCTTTAAGAAGTAGTTTTTAAGTGACTCATACTCTTTTTGTACTTGAGCTGAATATGACTGAACCACACCACCAAGTGCAAATCTGTTGATTTCTTTGATAGTCTCTTCAGCAATCTTACTTCCAGCTTTATATTCAGTTTCACCTACAGTGATATCTGACGCCAACTCTTGACTTGCAAGGTAGTTTGAGATACGTAAAATCGACTCTCTATCTATCATAAGAAGTTGATCATGGTGATCCCCATCTAAGATAGCTTTTTCTTCTTCATAGGCTTGAATGGCACGGGCATCTTTTTCGTAACCTTTTTTTGTAAAGACTTTGATATCAACAACCACACCTTCCATCGAAGCTGGACAGTAGAGTGATTTATTTACCACATGTCCTGCTTTTTCACCAAAGATAGCACGTAAAAGTCTCTCTTCAGGTGTTGGTTTAATCTCACCTTTTGGTGACACCTTACCAACAAGAATCATACCTGGTTTCACATAGGTACCAAGTTGGACGATTCCAGATTCATCTAAGTGAAGCAGCTCATCTTCACGGATATTTGGAATATCACGCGTAATTTCTTCTGTTCCATGCTTAAGCTCTCTTGCTTCTACTTCTTTTTCATAGGTATGCACAGAAGTAAATGTATCTTCTTGAAGTATCTTCTCAGAAATAATAATCGCATCTTCGTAGTTGTATCCATACCAAGGCATAAAGGCAACCATGATATTTTTACCAATAGCAAGTTCACCTTGATCCATATTTGCACCATCAGCTATCACTTGATTTGCTTCAACTTTATCATAAAGCTTCACAATAGGTGTTTGTGTAAAGGTTGTGTTTTGGTTGGTTCTCATATTTTTTTCAAGTGGATAGTGGTCAATGAACACACCCGTCTCATCTTCACCCATGATATAAATATTTTTACCATCAACTTTTTCAACTGTTCCTGCTCTTCTAGCTTTTACAGCCTCCCAGGCATCACGAGATACGATGGCCTCCATACCTGTACCAACTACTGGTGCATCTGTTTTAAGAAGAGGTACCGCTTGACGTTGCATGTTTGACCCCATTAATGCACGGTTAGCATCATCATGCTCTAAGAACGGAATCAACGCAGCAGCTGAACCTGAAATCATCAATGGAGAGATATCTATGAGATCAACACGCGAAGCATCGTTAAGTTCGATGTTACCATTGAGTCTCGTCTCAATAAGATCCTCTTCGATACGTCCATCTTCTGTCAAGACTGTAGAGGCAGGTGCGATACACTTGTCCTCTTCTTGTGTAGCAGTGATGTAAACAATCTCATCTGTTACTTGACAATCCTTTACCACTTTGTATGGTGCTTCAATAAACCCATGTTCATTTACTTTAGAGTAAGTCGCAAGTGTATTGATAAGCCCAATATTTTGTCCCTCTGGCGTTTCTATCGGACAGATACGTCCATAGTGAGTAGGGTGTACATCCCTGACTTCAAATCCTGCACGTTCTTTAACAAGACCACCTTCACCAAGTGCGGAGAGTCTTCTTTTATGTGTCACTTCAGACAGTGGGTTTGTCTGGTCCATAAACTGAGAAAGTTGTCCTGAAGAGAAAAATTCCAAAATAGTATTTGTAATCATTTTAGAGTTGACAAGGTCATGAGGCATAAGTTCATCTAATGTACCAGAGACAGTAGTCATTTTGTCTCTGATTGCCTTTTGCATTTTTACTAAACCATTGTGTAACTCATTACCAAGTAACTCACCAATAGCTCTAATACGTCTGTTACCTAGGTGATCTCTATCATCTATATGACCTTTACCATTTTTAACTTTGATAAGGTATTTCACAACATTGATAAGATCTTCAGCAGTAAGTACAGTAGCATATTCAGGAATATCAAGACCTAGTTTATGGTTCATTTTCATACGACCAACTTTAGTAAGGTCATATCTTTCAGGATCAAAGAAAAGTTGTTTTAAAAATGCTTTAGCAGCATCAGGTGTCACTGGCTCACCTGGTCTCATCACTTTATAGATACGGATAGCTGAAAGTATATTCTCATCATCTATCTCTTCAGTTTGCTTAAGCAATCTTAACGATTCGTTGTCAGCAATAAATGCATTGATGATAGAACGATCTGCACCCTCTTCAAGGTCGTTGATGATTTCAATCGTCTCAATCCCTTGTTCAATCATTTTCTTAAGCTTTAATTCATCCAATGATGCAACTGTATCGTAGAGTACTTCACCACTCTCTTGATCTATAACAGGTGTAGCAAGGTGTCTTTCCATCAAGATTTCAAGAGGATATTCAATCCACTCTAGCCCATCATCTATAAGCTTTTGTGCTTTTTTCTTAGTGAGTCTTTTCCCTGCGTTTACTACAGTGTTTCCATCAATATCTTTAACATCATATTCAGCTCTACCTGAAAAGTCATTTGGGTCGAACTTGGTTAAAAACCTGTTCTCTTTCATCGTAATCGTTTTTGTAGTATAGAAAAGTTTTACAATATCATCTTTAGAATAATCCAATGCTCTAAAAAGAATCGTCACTGGAATTTTTCTTCTTTTGTTAATGCGGGCATAAAGAATCTCTTTTGAGTCATACTCAAAATACAGCCATGAACCCCTATCTGGAATAATTTGTGCAGAGTAAAGCATACCAGCACCTACAGTTGTTCCTTCAGCCTCTTTAAAGATAACACCTGGAGATCTATGAAGTTGGTTTACAATAACGCGTTCAACACCATTGACTACAAATGAGGTTCTTTCAGTCATCAAAGGAATATCACGAACAAATACTGCTTGTTCTTTGATTTCTTTAGGGTCTAATTTTTCACCTGTTTTTTCATCTCTGTTCCAAATAGTGAGAGAGATATTCATTTTCAATGATACAGAATAGGTCAATCCTCTTTCCATACATTCACGTACCGTATATTTAGGTTTAACTATTTCAGAATTTTTATAAGAGAGGGTCACTCTGTTTTGCTGATCATGAATAGGAAATGCAGATCTAAAAACTCTCTCTAACGTAGAGTTCTTTCTGTCTTTTTCACCTAGCATTAAAAAGTTTTCATAAGATTTTTGTTGAAGTTGAAGTAGGTTTGGAATTTCTATTTCTCTTGGTGTTTTTGAAAAGTCAACACGAAGTCTGTTACCAGAATGCAAAGAATTTAGCATGTTTGTCCTTGTAGTGATGTGAGTAAATGGTTTAATTATTAATATCGCTTAGATACACAAAGAAACTATTGTTAGAGGGTATGAGAATGTCTCCAAATAGCTTTTAACTATATCTGTAGGGTTGAGACCAAGCTAAAATACTTGGTCTCAAATAAGTCCTTAGACTTATTTAAGTTCACACTTCGCACCAGCTTCTTCAATTTGTTTTTTGAATTCTTCTGCTTCTTCTTTAGATACAGCTTCTTTAAGTACAGATGGTACCTCTTCAACTGCTGCTTTAGCTTCTTTAAGTCCAAGACCTGTAATAGCTCTTACAACTTTAATCGCGTTGATTTTCTTTTCACCAGCATCAGTAAGAACAACGTTAAATTCTGTTTGCTCATCAGCTGATGCACCAGCACCTGCATCACCACCACCAGCTACTACTGTAGCTTGAGCAGATACGCCAAATTTTTCTTCAAATTCTTTTACAAGCTCAGAAAGCTCAAGAACAGATAGGTTTGAGATAAACTCTAATACATCTTCTTTAGTTGTTGCCATAATATATTCCTTAAAATTATTATAAAATTAACGGAAAGACCTTGCTTTCCAAATTAAAAGAGCCCTGTGGCTCCCACCACTCTACGCTTCTTCTTCTTTTTTTCTTGCAAGTGCACTCATACCAATTGTGAAGTTTTGTACTGGTGCATTCCATACATTAAGGAGCATACCAAGAAGTACATCTCTAGTAGGAAGTTTAGCCATTGCATTAATGGTTTCCATACTAGCAACTTCACCCTGGATTAAACCAGTTTTGATTGAGAAACTGTCTTTAAAATCAGTTGCTGCTTTATCTGCAATCTTACACGGTGTAACCTGTGCAGGACCCCAAATTACAAGGTTTGTATCTGTAAATTCAATATCTTCACACCCAGCATTTTTCAATGCAATGCGTGCAAGTTTATTTTTTACTACTTGTACATTAGTCTCTTCATCTTTCGCAAGGTTTCTTACGATTTCAAGATTTTCAACTGTCATACCTTTGTAATCACAAACGATGATGGCACCAGCGTCTTTAAACGCTTCTGTCATCTCTGCAACTAACTCTTCTTTTCTAGTTCTAGTCATATATATATTCTCCTTCCGATCTCTAAAAGGGTACAAGATGTCATGAATGACTCTTGCACATTGATACTTTCATATCAACTAATTAAGCTTTCGCCCCTTTTATCTTAAATCTAAGATATGAACCAAATGGTTCTATGAGTAGTAAAAATTACTCTCAAACAAAAACTAAAAGTATAGTTCTTGATTGAAAATAAGAGAGACCGAAGTCTCCTTATTCTTATTTTATATCCATTAATTCAGTAGTATCTAGTGTAATTGAAGGACTCATAGTAAGTGAAATCGCACCATTAGTGATAAATCTACCTTTTGCAGAAGCTGGTTTAGCTCTGTTAATAGTCTCCATAAGTGTTATAAAGTTTTCTTTGATTGCTTCTTCTGAGAAAGATATTTTTCCTATACCCGCGTGGATATTACCTTTTTTATCTACTCTAAAGTTAACTTGTCCACCCTTTGCATTTTCAACAGCTTTAGCAACATCCATAGTTACTGTCCCTGTCTTAGGGTTAGGCATAAGACCTTTTGGTCCAAGGATTCTTGCTACTTTACCAAGAACACCCATCATATCAGGTGTGGAGATTACGATATCAAAATCAATTTTACCTGCTTGAATATCTTCAATAAGATCTGCAGCTCCAACAAGGTCTGCACCTGCTGCTTTAGCCTCATCAGCTTTTGCATCTTTAGCAAATACTGCAACTCTTACTGTTTTACCAGTTCCATTGGGAAGAACAACTGATCCTCTCACCATCTGATCTGCATGTCTTGGGTCAACGTTAAGGTTAAGTGCAACTTCAACAGTTTCGTCAAATTTTGCAGACTTAAGTTCTTTAAGTGTCTTCATCGCTTCATCAACACCATACTCTTTAGTAGCATCTATCTTTTTAAGTAGTGCTTCTCTTCTTTTACTTATTTTTTTTGCCATTTTATTTCTCCGCTTATATGCTCCCACATTTTTAAATCATGTGGTTAAGATTTTTTATCATATTACAACCAGCTCTCACTAGTCTACGATTTCAACACCCATACTTCTACAAGTTCCAGCAATAATATTTGCCGCCATCTCTTTGTCATTTGTATTCATGTCAACAATTTTTCTCTCAATGATTTCATCAAGTTTTGCTTTCGTGATAGACCCAACCTTATTTAAAAGAGGATTATCTGTACCTTTTTTAAGTCCAGCAGCTTTCAAGATAAGCTCTGATGCAGGTGGTTGCTTAGTCTCCATTGTAAAACTTTTATCTGCATAGACAGTTACAATCACCGGTACTTTAAACCCCATCTGATCTTTTGTTTTTTCGTTAAATGCTTTACAAAACTCCATAATGTTAACACCACGTTGTCCAAGTGCAGGACCTACTGGTGGTGATGGGTTTGCTGATCCAGCAGGGATCATCATTTTAAACTTTTCAGCTATTTTTTTTGCCATCTGTTCTTCCTTAAATGTTATTTAATCTTTACGTTTTAAGTCCTAAGATTTTAGACTAGATAAGCTATTTAGATTATCTTCTCAACTTGCGTGTAGTCTATTTCAACTGGTGTATTTCTACCAAAGATAGAAACATTCAACTTTAACTTACCATGGTCAAGGTCATACTCTTCAACCATACCTGTAAAGTTAGAAAATGGACCATCTACGATACGTACCATCTCCCCTGTTTCAAAATCAACTTTAGGACGTGGTGCAGACTTTTGTTCTAGTTTATCTAGAATATTCTGTACGTCCTTCTCCGCAAGAGGAGTAGGTGTTTTTTGTTCACCGATAAATCTAGATACTCTTGGTAAAGACTGTATCTTATGCCAAAGATCAGTATCCAGATCTATATGTGCAAATGCATACCCGGAATAGAGTGTACGTTCAGTGATTTTTTTCTCACCATTTTTTACTTCAATTACTTCTTCAGTTGGAACGACGATACGGTCAACTTTTTCTTCGATACCATGATCTTGAACGAGTTGTTCTATACCTCTTTTTACAGATTGTTCAGAACCTGAATATACTTGAATTGCATACCATTGAAAAGCCATTGTTTATCCTATAAAACTGATGATACGATTGATGACATCATAAGGTCAACCAATGCTAAAAATATTGATATTACAGTAACCACTAGAACTACTGCTAAAAATGCTTGTCTTACTTGTACTTTTGTTGGAAATATTACTTTATGAATCTCCGCTCTCGCGTTTGCAATAAATGTTGAAATTTTTCCCATATTTGTTACCTTTTTTTGTGGCAGGCCAAGAGGGACTCGAACCCACGGCACCTGGTTTTGGAGACCAGTGCTCTACCAACTGAGCTATTGGCCTAAATTAAATCCTAAAACATTTGTTTTAGGATTTAAAAAAGTATGACTATTACAGCTTCATCTCTTTGTGTGTTGTATGGCATTTACACCATTTACAATACTTCTTAAGAGCAAGTTTTTCTGTCGTTGTTTTTTTGTTTTTAGTTGTGTGATAGTTACGTCTTGTACATTTCTCACATCCTAAGTGAACTGTTTCTCTCATTGTTATCTCCTATGATAAAATTAAGCAACGCCTTAAGCAATGCGACAAGTCGCATGAGCCAACTGCTGAAGTTAACTCAGCGTTAGCGTAGCTTTGTTGAGCTTTGCTCAAAAAGCGTTTCTTAGATAATACTCTTAAGCAATAATCTTAGAAACAACACCCGCACCAACTGTTCTACCACCTTCACGGATAGCAAACTTAGTACCTTGATCCATTGCAACTGGAGCAATAAGTTCAACATTAACTTTAACGTTATCACCTGGCATAACCATCTCAGTACCTTCTTGAAGTTGAACTGAACCAGTTACGTCTGTTGTACGTACGTAAAACTGTGGTCTATAGTTGTTAAAGAATGGAGTGTGTCTACCACCCTCTTCTTTAGTAAGTACATAGATTTCAGCTTCAAATTTAGTGTGTGGGTTGATTGAACCTGGCTTACAAAGAACCATACCTCTTTGTACTGCTTCCTTGTCGATACCACGGATAAGAACACCACAGTTATCACCAGCGATACCACAATCCATCTCTTTACGGAACATCTCAACACCCGTTACAGTTGTTTTTTGTGTATCTTTAAGACCAACGATTTCAACTTCGTCACCTACACATACTTGACCTTGGTCTACTTTACCAGTTACAACAGTACCACGACCTTGGATAGTAAAGATATCTTCGATTGCCATAAGGAAATCTTTATCTGTTTCTCTTTTTGGCTCTGGGATATAAGCATCTACTTCATCCATAAGTTTATAGATTTTTTCTGACCACTCACCTGCTGTACCAGCTTTCGCTTCTTCAAGTGCTAGGAATGCAGAACCAGCTACGATTGGTGTATCATCACCTGGGAAATCGTACTCAGAAAGAAGTTCACGAACTTCCATCTCTACTAGCTCTAACATCTCTTCTTTATCTTCATCATCAAGTTGATCTTCTTTGTTTAAGAAAATAACAATGTAAGGTACACCTACTTGCTTAGAAAGAAGGATATGCTCTCTAGTTTGAGCCATTGGTCCATCAGTTGAAGCAATAACAAGAATAGCACCATCCATTTGAGCAGCACCTGTAATCATGTTTTTAACGTAATCCGCGTGACCTGGACAGTCTACGTGAGCATAGTGTCTAGAATCAGTTTCGTACTCTACGTGAGAAGTAGCGATTGTAATTCCTCTTTCTCTCTCTTCTGGAGCATTATCAATTTGATCATAATCCATTGTCGCTTGACCATTTTTAAGTCCTAGACACATTGTGATTGCAGCTGTTAATGTTGTTTTTCCGTGGTCTACGTGACCGATAGTACCGATGTTAACATGCGGTTTTGTTCGTTCGAATTTTTCTTTAGCCATGCTTTTCTCCTAGCGTAAAATATTTAATAAAGGCAGTATTATACCCAAATCTACTTAAGTCAATATTAACCTATATGGACAGGAGTATAGTACCTTTACTACACACTTGTCCATACGTGGTTTTTCTGTTTCTGGAGCCCATAGTGAGACTTGAACTCACGACCTCTTCCTTACCAAGGAAGTGCTCTACCCCTGAGCCATATGGGCGTAAAATAAAATATATTATTTCATTTATATATGTGCTACTGTAAAATTGTTATGAGTGTTTGTTGAGTTATAGGTAATGTGAAGTTGTGTAAATAATAATTCACATCAGCTCCCAGATCAATAATCCATGTGGAGCGGGCGAAGGGATTCGAACCCTCGACAGCCTGCTTGGAAGGCAGGAACTCTAGCCACTGAGCTACGCCCGCATATGGTTACATGGTGGTGAGTGAAGGATTCGAACCTTCGAAGACGTAGTCAGCGGATTTACAATCCGCCCTCGTTGGCCACTTGAGTAACTCACCATAATGTTTTAGACTTAAAATATTTCAAATACTATAATTGGAGATAATTTAATCTTTTTTCTGGTCAAACACTGATAAAAATTTCATGGAGCTGGTGAAGGGACTCGAACCCCCGACCTGCTGATTACAAATCAGCTGCTCTAGCCAGCTGAGCTACACCAGCACCATCATAAAAAGGTGTTACGCTTTAAATGGACGGGAATTATAGACAAATCACTTTTAAAAGTCAAGTGTTTTTTGTAAAAAAATAAAAATTCCCTCTTTTTTAGGTAATTTCTATAAAATAGCACCATATAATAATGAGGTTAACCCATGAAAATACTACTTGCACCCAGTGAAACCAAAAAATCTGGAGGAGAACAGCCCTTTAATCCCAATGATTTACTTTTCAAAGAACTCTCCCCTTACCGCATGAAACTTTTACATACCTATATTAATGTTTTACAGCAAGGAGATATGCAAGTGCTTTCTAAGATGTTTGGCATCAAAAAAGAAACTGAGATACTTAAACACAAGAAAGACATCATACATGAGCTTACCATGAAAGCCATAGAACGCTACACAGGTGTTGCCTTTGATTATCTTGGCTACACTGATTTAGACACATCAGTACAAACATATATAGATGAAAACGTCATACTTTTCTCTAACTTATGGGGACCTATCAGAAGTTCGGATTTGATACCTGAGTATAAACTAAAACAAGGAGAACCTGTAGGAGACATAAGAACTGAAAAGTATTACAATGAATATGCTGCCCATCTTATGGAGGCATACTTACAAGATGAAGAGATACTAGATTTGCGTGCAGGCTTTTATGATAAGTTTTATAAACCTACAAAACCCTACACTACTCTTAAGTTCATAAAAGATGGTAAAGTAGTAAGCCACTGGGCAAAAGCCTACAGAGGCATCGTCTTACGTGAGATAGCTAAAGCAGGCGTGACTACCATAGAAGACTTTATCGGACTAAATATTGAGAACCTTAGAGCAAAAGAGATTGTGCAAAAGGGTGTACATACAGAAATTATTTATGACATTACAGATAATCGTTAAAAAATATTTACAAGGTCTTTATAAAATAAATCTGCCTACAATCCTCTTTCTAAAAGAAGTATTTTTTCCTTTATGCCGTCATCTACTTTAGTTTAATAATATACCCACCTGCTGTAAAGGTTACATTGTCTATCCAAATAATCCGTGATGTCGTTACCCCTGGTTCAGGATAGTATATATCTTCACACTTCTCAAATATAGAACCATCATCTTCTATATTATATAATTGAAACCCATATATAGTAGATATCAATAACTTATCTCCATTAGGAGAAAGAGATACTACCGAATCCCACATCAATAGTGCTTCTGGAACCATGATTTGGTTTATTTTTTTCAAAATATTTTGATTGATAATGTCATAAACTTCAATTGCTTGACTTGACAAAGCATATATTTTTTGATATTTAGTTGACAACGTAAAGTATCTAAAGGTTCCATTCTCACCTTTAAAGGTAATGATAACTTTAGTTTTATCACTTATATCAAAAATACACAAATCACTTCCCAAAAGTGCGTACAATGTCATATCATCGTTACTTAAAGTTAAATTGTCAAATCCATACCAAGTACTGCTCAATATATGGTTTGATTGCTTGTCTAATTCAGTATCCAATACAGATAGTCCCTTGGTGGCTATATCTTGAGCATAGCTAGTATATATATAACGCTTATCACCTGTCATGACAATCTCACGTCCCAATGACCAGTCATTATCATATTTTGCTGGGAGATGCTCTAAAATGGTCTGATTTTTATCACTCAAGTCTACTATATGGTGGTCCATATCTTCACTTGCAACAATATGCATCTCATTATCAAAAACAATTGCATCCTTTATATTTAAGATAGATGGATTCTCTGCACCACAGTCAGGATAGCAGTTTTTACGGATTTCAATTCTTCCTATCTCCATGGGATTATAGATATTTGAGATATCGTATATACTATTCGACCCACCACCGTAAAAACTTGACATATATAAATAAGTGCCATGTCCCATAAGAGGGCTAATTCCATATGTGAACCTATAAGGAAACTCTATTGAGACATTACGCTTTTGCCCAGATATTGCCTTAAGTCCATCAGAAGCATAAACATAAACAAGCTCTTTAGACAAATCCTCAACAAGCATTTTTATATCTCCCTTTACAGGTAAAACATGATGTACAAATGTTGCCTGTTTATTATCCAAATCAAACTCTTTTATAACAGAATTTTTAGAAATATCAGAATGAAACAGCTTCATCGACTTACCATCATAATAATACGGGATATCTCCATACCAATCGCTATTTAATAGGCCATCATCTATTTCCTCATCAATAATTAATGACGTATCATTGATATCTAATATACCAAAATAAGATTTTCTTTCATAACGGTTCCATTGAAGGTTATACACAGACTTGGTTCCTTTATATAACATTTGTGTCTTGTCTAAAGCTATCAATATTTCAGAATAAGTATTATTACCCTCATAGACTAGTTGATTCTGATCGAAATCGTAAATTTTCATTATTGATCGATCTTGATAAACAAGCAATGATTTTTCAGGGATAACATGTAATGATTCTAGCCAACCATTTTGAATTAATGGAATCGTTCGATTAACCTCCATCGTATCTGCCTCTACAATAACAGCATCAACACTGTGGTCATTATTATTATAGTTATTGATAATTATTTGATTTTCTCTATACCATTGTGCTCCATATGCCTGTTCTCGCCAATAATTATATCGTGAAGAAATTGTAAATATATTGTCGGTATCGGATATATTTACAACTATCAAATGCTGACTCGCAACAATGACGGCTTTGCTCTCATCGTGATTAAATGATATGCTACTAGCAGAAAGGTTATCACCGTAAGAATAAGAAGCCACTATTTCCATATTGGTTGGATCAGACACATCAATAATTTTCAATATATCATTGTTTTCAAAGTCACCCACAGCATAGATTTTGGTTTTATCTTTTGATAACTTCATCTGCCTTAGACCCTTGAGTGGCTTCTCTATCACACTTAGTACATTATCCAAAGGATCTGCTTCCACTTTTATTGTAAGTTCGTCAGACTGTTGCCAACCACTTTTATACTCTACTGTAAACACGGCTTGATATTCACCGACCAATAGACCTTGTGCAATCTCACAACTTGTTAGATTACCATCAACACAATTTATTTTATCGGTATCAGGAGATCCCCAGCGAATCTCATTTATATAGTCACGATACTTTTCATCCACCATTCCTTGAAGGACAAAAGCTTTGTTAGCATACACAACCATATTCTCGCCCGCATCAATATTAGATATCCCTCCAAACGTAATATTAAGATCTTCTAGCATACTCACACCAAACTCATTTTCTGCTTGTATCTTCAATGTATATGTTGTCTCTTCTGTGATATTCATATCCGATATAAGTGATATTTCACCTTCAAAGGATATATCAAAATACTCCGATCCATTCCCTTCTAATGATATGGCAGAAATCGTTCCATCTCCATTGTCAATATATATACTCCCAATTACCGTTGCACTTACAAGATCTTTATCAAAAGGTACAAAAATATGAGAAGGTTGTACTATAGGGATAGTGCCTATATTAATCAAATCAATATACATTTCGGTAGGCAAAGATGTTCCGTAAGAGTTTGATACAGTAACATCAAAAGTATAAGATGGGTTCTTCTCATAGTCCAAAACACCTTCTTTCGCAATGTAAATTGTCCCATTTTTGTCAAGATATAATGCTCCCAAATCATCTTTAACAATCTTATAACTAATATTTTCGTTTTGTATATACATTGTAGGTACGCGTATCTGACCGACTTTTGACCCCTTAGTAGCATTCTCCTCTATGCTATAACGTTCATTCAATATATACGGCTGACTATCAACAATATCTTGAACATCTATACGTACAGATACAGGTCTACTTTCAGCAAGATTATTTATGGCTTTCACCAAAAATACAAAAGAATGATATTCTTCATAGTCTATCTCTCCTACTACACGTACCGTACCGCTAACATCCACGCTAAACTTCTCAGCTCCTATGCCCTCAAGTCTCATACTTGTGATGACAGAAGTCCCTGTACTGTTTATGTCTATCTTGCCTACTATTGTGCCTATTGGAGTGTTTTCCAGCACAGTGAAGTTGGCATCGTTGAGTACGGGTTCGTCATCTATGATGTTTAAAATGTTCACTGTCACAGCCACTGCTTCACTTGTACCTACTATGTTACTTGCCGTCACTTGCAAGGTGTACTGTGTTTGTGTCTCGTAGTCTAGTGGGGCTTCTACACGCACGGTACCATTGGCATCTATGCTAAAGGTGCTGTTGTCATCTAGCGTGTAAGAGACTATAGGGCTGTCGCCACCTGCATCTTCTTGTACCTTACCTAGCACTGTGCCTATGGTGGCGTTTTCTTCTATGTTGAGGGTGAGGGGTTTGAGGACTGGTGGGTTTTCTGGGATGTTTAGGATGTAGATGCGAACACTTGTTGGCTCACTCTCTCCTGCGTCACTCAGTACCGTTGCTTCTAGGCTGTAGCTGGTTGTTGTTTCGTAGTCTAGGTTTGCAGAGTTTGAAACGCTTATGGTTCCGTTTTCATCTATGCTGAAGTTTTCAGAGCCTGCACCTGTGAGGGTGTAATCGGTGATGTTACCCTCCCCATTACTGGCTATTCTCAAAGCACCAATCACCGTATGGGCAGTTGCGTTTTCTTCTACATATTTTGTAAGCGTAAGAAGTGTTGGGGCTTCATCATCAAGATTATTAAGATTTATCTGCACATTTACCCACGCACTACTTCCATTGGCATTATGAGCGATGGCTTCCAATGCATAGCTACTTTTTTGCTCATAATCAAGCGTTGCACCTTCTGCTACTGTGATGCTTCCATTCGCATCAACATTAAAGTTTGAATATCCCGTACCACGTAACGTGATACGTTCTACTACACTAGCACCTTGATTTAGAGTCAATGCTCCTACCTCTGTGCCTGCGTTAGCATTTTCATCTACAGTACCTGTAAAGGCTTGCAAGGTTGGCTTACCTGTCTCAGGATAAATGTCGTCTATGAGTATTTGTAACTCCACCTTATTACCATTACCGCTAGCTGTTTTAGCCATAGCGATAAGGTTATACTCCTCCACACTTTCGTAGTCTATGTATCCTGTGGTACGTATTGTTCCATTGACATCCACAGCAAAGGGGACACTAGGGTTTAGAATATCAAAGCTATCTATAGGGCTTCTCCCCTCTCTTAGTTTCTCTATCACCCCTACTTTTGTACCTAAGGGTACATTTTCGCTTAGATGTACTAAGTACACCAAGTCATGCAAGGGTGTGTCTATTTCATTGAGTATCTTTATAGACAAACGTACAGGGAAACTCTCATTGCCTGCTTCATTCGTGGCTGAGACTTTAACACTATAGGTATCAGACTTTTCATAATCTAAGTCTGCTCCCTCTTTAACGGTAATTTGTCCATTGTTGTCTATACTAAAACTAGCGTTATCCTCACCGCTCAATGTGTACGATACAATGTTTAAAGAACTGTCCACAAAGTGTGTATCAGCTACCACTGTACCTCCTGCACTGTTTTCTGGGACATCATGCAGTGTCACGCTCTCCAAGCTTGGCACAGTAGCATTAGGGTCTGACAAAGGCACGCCTTCCACGACCTTAACCACGAGTTCCATACCTATGCCTTTCTTGGCATCATTACCTACAGCTATCATCTCTAGCTTGTACAAGGCATCTATAGTCAAGTTAGTATTATCGACTATCTTCACAAGTCCCTCTTTGTCTATGCTAAAGCTTGCATTGGCTTCACCTTGTAGCACTATCTCTTTAATGCCACTCACACCTTCACTAGCGATAGTAATCTTCCCGATGATGCTTCCATTAGGTATGGTATGCGGTATCTCTACTGCAAGTGGGCTTAACTGTGGTGCATCCGTATCTAGGAGTTCATAGATGAGTCTATAACTCTCTTTTACTCTTGGTACATCTGCATAGGTTTTTACGACTATGGGTTCTACAAAAGTATCGTAAGGTTTAAACAGTTTTTTCTTGTCCACTCCTGGTGTCCAAAGTAGTGCATCATGGTAGTTAATGTTAAGTTCGTTGTTAAAAATAAAGGTCTTTTCTCTAAAGAGCTTTTGAGAGGCTTGCAGTAGCTTTTCATCTAGTTTTACAGCATCATATCCATCTCCTAACAGGTCACCACTGGTTTGGTAGATGGCTTCAGTAAGGGCATTGACTCTAAATGCCACCGTTTTAAGGTCACTTCCTCTTATGATGGCATGGATGGTTCCATTGTTTACAGTAGGTGTTGCATCTTTTACAAGGTCATCATCTCTATCGAGGTCAGACCCACCTTTAGCATCTACCACGTAGTAGACGTCATCTTCAAACTTAGCGTAGTCACTTTGTGTGAACTTTACAAGTCCAGACTTAAAGAGGTCAGGGTCATCGGTAGTTTTTCCTCTATAAACTACCACAGGACTAGTACTTCCGTAAGTGTCTGCACGTATCACCTCTACTTCTGCTCCTCCTATAGGACCATACTCAACAGCACCATCCATACCGTGAATGATGTACTCACACGGTACACACCCACAAGTATGTTTTTTATCTTCATCGTCGCACTCGTTATAAGTTCTTACCCATGGCCGTGGGTTTGGTTTAGGTTGTGGTCTATAAGGATTGGTATATCCACTATAATCTACCACTGTTTCATATCGCCTATTGTCTTTCACTTCAATCTCGGCAAATTCACCTAAGTTTAATTGGTCAAAACTTTTTACTTCATACTGTTTGAATTTACTTCCACTTGGTGTTTTTACCACAGCATAGACATCAATAGGGTTATTTTCTAATGCAGTATCATCTAAGTCACTATCGGGCTTTTTCTTGCCCTCTCCCTTTGCTACAAATTTATCTCCAGGTTTTATTTCTGCTTGCGTTGCCACGTAAGCATGTTCCATATAGTCAGAGTCTCCATCTGCTACATCCACTTGTACATTTGGTCCAGACAAAGTTAAATCCATGTCTATATTGTTTCCACATGTCCAAGAAAGTGTCACTTCTATCGCACCGTTTTGTGTCTCTATGGGTTCTTTTGTACCTTTAGAGCATGGGCATTGTTTTCCATTGTTTAGTTTCCCATCAATGGCTAAAAGTATTTTATCTCTCGCCTTAGTACTATTCATTTCAGTATTATCAAAATAATTTCTTTCAGCTAAAGATTCTCCCATATAAAATGTAAATGCATGTACAACCGAACTGAGCCCTAATGACGAATTAGATTTATAGTGACCTTCTGGGGATTCACCACCTATCTGAGACTTCCAAGCATGTCCACTGGGCACTTTTTCTCTCCAAGCTATTCCAATATCAGGTCTTATCAAACTCCATCTTAAATACCTTACTGGATTATCTACTGAACCGCCTCCTGCTCCTAACGCGATAGCCGATACAATATCGTTATCCCAGTCTATACGTGGGGTATTATCTTTTATATCTGAGAACATAGGAGATGCAACACTCACTGCCTCAAAGTAATTTCCCATCCAAAAGTCTTTAGGATTTTGAGTCAAAGAAATCAACGATTTTCTACCAAAAAGGTTACCTTGCGAATGTGCTACCAATAGTACTTTATTCCCTCCCTCTATACTGGCTCTATACTTTGCCACTTGCAACCTAACATCTCTATTTTGACTTTCAGCTGTTGCAAGATTTAGCAACAATGAAACTTGACCAACATATGGAAAATAAGATATAACTGAACCTTCTAACTTTTGTGCTAGTGACTCTAGCAAATCGCTTATTTCTCCATCTGTTGAGTTATAGGCATAGTCTACTTTTCCGATGTGTTTTTTGAAGTAGGGAAAACCGAATTTGTATTTGATTGATTCTTCTAATAAATAAGCATTATCTTTTGCATCTGGGTCTTCCGTTAAAATCCCATTTCCAAAATAGACATCCGTTTTACAATCATCTATTGCAGAAAATACAAACGATGATACAAATATAAAGAGTATAAATATTCTTTTCATTTACTACTCCTCATACTTACTTGTGCTAAAGTCACAAGCAGCCTTTCTTTCTTCATCGCTTGGTAAAGTGTAGCTATCACCACTTAATAAAGTATCATATTGTCTATAAGTATCCATACGTTCTTTGGTGTTAAAATAAACTTTATGTCGGAAGTATTTATCAACCGCATTTTTTTGAATTAAAATAGGTTCATTATAGTATTTGGCATTATATTTATAATACGCCTGACAATCAATTGCTTTATTTACTTTATCATGTATTTCCTTCGCCCTTTCAGGTGTTTCTAGTATCAGTTTATATCCCCTTCCAGCCTGCATCGCTATATCAATATATATAGGATGCTTATCCTTATACTCCTCATATATCCACCGCTCCACATCATCCCTAACCTCATTGTTGTTAGAATCAATCCCAAGAAGCGTAGAGTCATTCAGTGCCTTGTCAGGCTCAGGTGGCAAGACATGCCCATCTACTACCCATGTGATGTTGAGGGTGATGGTGTTTGAGTTCACTCCGTCTATGGTAGCTTGCACAGTCACGTTCCCATCTTTTTTAGCCCTAAGCACAGAGCCATTGACTTCTACATTTTCTGTTGGGTTTACTATCCATTCTATGTTGTTTGTAAGTGTTTTACTTGTGTTGTTAGAGTAGGTGGCTTCTAGGCTTAGGTTTGTGGTTTCGTCTTTGTTGAGTGAAGTTTTGGCTAGGGTGAGTGTGAGAGACTTTAGTGTGCTTGTAGCATTGTCATCTACTGGGTTAGTCTCGTTGTTTTCTGTGCTTGTGTTGTTGTCTGTAGTTGTACCATCATTAGAACTATCAGTAGTCTCATCTGTACTGCCACCACCTGTACTGTTTGTAGTACCTCCATCCTCTCCACCACCTTGTGAAATCCCTGTCGTTTGCCCTGTAGCATTTGTATCGTTATTGTCTTTATTGCTACAAGCACCAAGTGCCAATACAAGTAGTGTTGCGAGTGTAAGTTTTTGTATGTTGTTTAAAAGTTTCATTTTCTTTTCCCTTAAAATAATTTAAGATAAGTATAGCATATATTGCTCTCTCTCTCTCTCTTGAAATTTTGCTTAATATAATCTTAATTAACTTTTCCATGCCCTGCTTGAGAGAAAGGTTGAGATGGAAATCCTGCAGTTAAAATATCAATCTTTTCTAGATTCTTTTGTGATATGTTTTTTATATCATCTTGTATAAACCTTGTAGATTTGTGATTCAATTTATATGTTATGCTTGCATTATTATCAATCTCATTTGCCCAAACTACTTCAGTAGATGCATCTTTAAATGCTTGACACACTCCACCAACTCCTGCAAATAAACTACCAACTTTATGCTTATTTGCTACAATATCCATCTAACCCTCTTTTTTAAAACTTAAATAATTATTCCAAATAAATAACAGAAAAGCTAAACTTATTATTCACACATCTCGACATCAAACCGTCCTCAATCTCTCCAACATATCGGGATACTTATCTGTCAAAGCAAGCAACGTAGAGGCTTGTTCATTTGGTCTGGATGTACCTAGTTCCCATTTTTCTAATGTACGTGGGGAGATGTGCATAACATTGGCAAACAAAGCACGACTCATGTTGTATTTTTCTCTTATGGAGCGTATCTCCTCTGCTGTCAGTAGAGTATGCTCTTTAGGTTTAACAATAGTTGTTTTAAGTGTACGTTTTTTTGTTCATACTCTACGGCATCTTCTAGTCCATTTTTGAGTTCTTCAAACAAATCTCTCTTAGGCATTTTTTAACTCCTCTACGATACGTTTTAGTATCTTTTTTTCATCTGCTGTCAAATCTGACACTTCATTTTTAGCATAAAGCGTCAACAAGTGTATATGACTCTTCTCTGTAATGTAAAGATAAATAGTACGAATACCACCTCTTTTGCCTTTACCTTTTGTAGACCAACGAAGTTTTCGTAGCCCACCCGTTCCTTGTATGACATCACCAAACAAAGGTTGTTTTACGAGAAATATTTGTAAATCACTATAACTTTCATCATCCAAATACTTCTCACGAAGTTTTTCAAATATTTTAGATACTATAAATATCATATATTGTACCCTATTTGGGTATAGTATGTCAAATACATATGCACTCCTAAGATTTATTACCATTGTAAAGTAATAAATTTATAAGGCTAAAAATATTGCAAATCGTCATACTTTTAGATACAGGTAACAACGATGATATATTAGGGAGAGTATAAAAGTGAAGTGATATCTATATTTGAGACAGAAACATGTTAGATTTTATGCTTCTGTTCTCCTAATAGAGAAATAAAAAGCTTATATCTTCTCTATAAGTCGTACTGCTTCATAAGCATCTTTTACCACAAAGTCTGCGTACTCTTCTAGGTCCTCTTTGTTTCCGTATCCACAAAGTACCCCTATACTCGCGATGTCAGCTTTTTCCGCTGCTATGATGTCTGCCATTGTGTCACCAATCATATAAGTCACTTTACCATAGTGATACCCTAAGGCATTCATGGCACGTTCTACTGGTTCAGGGTCTGGTTTTGGGTTTGTTACATCTTCTCTACCTATGAGTATGTTGAAGTGTTTCATGATGTCAAAATGTTCAAGAAGTATGCGTGAGTACTCGCTTGTTTTAGTGGTGACAACACCTAGCCTTCCATGGTTTTCTGCTAGTTCAAGTGCTTCTCTTACGTTAGGTAACAGTACTGTTTTTTCTGTATGTATGGTTTTGTAGTGTGCTTTATATGCTTTTGTGTACTCCATAGCCTCAGACTCATCAACGCCTAGCTTTACAAACATCACTTCAAGAGGTAAGCCTATGAGAGACTTGATATCTTCAGATGCAGGTACTTCTTTTGAGAAGGCTTCATAGGCTTTTTGAAAACTCTCCAAAATCGCTTCAGTGGAGTCTATAAGGGTACCATCAAGGTCAAACAAGATAATCTTTGCTCTTGTTTTGGTCTCCTTGAGTTGGTACATGGTACTTGCTGCATTTGCCATTTTCGTATCCTTCTTTAGTGTATAATATATTTCGAATCATACCCAGTCTATATAAACCCTTATTTAAATGTACGGTAAAATACAATATACTAATAAAAAACAAAGGTTTATCATGAGACTACCTTCAAATGACACACTCTATACAATACTCATTTTTCTACTCACACTTATGGTAGTACTTGGTATACTTTTTGATACAGACTATAATTAGGATGAAAGATGCGTGACAATCTATTTGAAATGGGTGCAAACTTTAATGATACATGGATATCTGACAATAAAGAGAAGCCAAGTACACAAACCTCAACAGAAATAAAAGAACCCAACAAACACGAACTCCACTTTACCAAAGAAAAACGCAGGGGTAAAACAGTGACGATAGTAAAACCTTTTTACTTAGCTAAAGCAGAGTTACAAGCCTTACTCAAAACACTTAAAAAGAGACTCGGAACTGGTGGTACAGTCAAAGACAACACTTTGGAGTTTCAAGGTGACATCCCAGATAAAGTGCGTCTAGCACTAGAAATGTTAGGATATGGATTTAAACGTTAACTTAAAATCTCACCATGTTTAAGTTTTAAAGCTTCTACTTTTTCACATGCTTGCTTAAAAAGTGTATACGCTCGTATGTTTTCCACACATAAATGTTTATGCCTATCATACGAAGCGATGACCTTTTGAGCTTTAGTTTTCAAATTTTTTCTATTTCGTTTAATATGCTCAAAAGTTATCGCCGCGTTGATGAGTCCTTTAGCTAAGTTAGCAAGTGGATGCTCACTTAGACGTAAAGGATGCCATGCCTCTTCGAGTACTTCATGGGCTTCAAAATATTCTTCTTCATCTAGTAGTTTGAGGTACGCTTGCAAGGCACCTTCTAGGTCTTCGTTCATTGTTAACATTATTGTACTGCCTCGTTTATTTTCTGTATGTGTTTGTTATGTTGTTGCCATCGGCAAAACAGATTATGATTTTTAAAGTGTGCAAATTAGAGTGATTCTATATTGCCCACCACTTTACCTACTATCGTTATCTCATCTGCAGGTACTGCTTGAGGAGGGTATATACTGTTGTCCGAGATGAGTTCTATCATACCGTCTGCACGTTGTTGTATGCGTTTAATGAAGAGTCCTCCTGTAGTAGAGGCTATAAAAATACCATTTTTTTTGATGTCTGTTTGCGTTCTGTCTACAAATACGATGCTACCGTCTTGAAGAGTTGGCTCCATAGACTCGCCATCTACGTGGATGGCTTCTAGTTCTGTGTTGCCCATACCTACCATGTTGTGCATAATCTTCTCATCAATACTAATCGTCTCATAATTTTCATCAAAGACTTCTGCACCCCCACCAGCAGAGGCACGAAGATCTGCAAAATAGCGTACACGAA
>Ga0256839_1001556_pt1 | contig 27642 bp, 22 predicted proteins | sample 354166metaG_FD_185968 | JGI IMG/M metagenome (GOLD analysis project Ga0256839, IMG submission 185968) | Hydrothermal vent microbial communities from Mid Atlantic Ridge, Atlantic Ocean - 354-166 | ecosystem: Environmental > Aquatic > Marine > Hydrothermal vents | place: Atlantic Ocean: Mid... | reverse complement strand
GGGTCATGCCCTATTCGGTCACATTCAACGACGGTAGCGGTGCTGCGCCAATGACGCTTGCGACAGCCCTTACTGGCCGCAGTAATGCCAACACGCTTTCCGCCACCTGTAATGGCGCGACCAATGCCACCATCGAGGTTGCGGTCAATACTGCCGATTTCAGCAGTGCGCCAGCCGGCGACTACACCGGCACGCTGACACTGGTGATTGCGCCGGAATAGCGAGCAACATCGAACGACCACTGCGGCGCAGACAATGCGCCGCAGTATTTTCAGTCACCACATGGAACAAGGATCAGTCTCCATGCCAAGCCAATCAGGGAAGATCATGAATAACAGCTGGTATATCCATTCTATTTACCTTGTCCTCGGCATTCTCGCCTTGTCACCACTCGCGGCGTCAGCGGAAATGCAGATCAACAATTCAATCATCGTCTTCAAGAGCGATGATGCGGTGCGCCGCGACATTACTGTCACAAACAATGGCGATACACCGTTGTATCTGAAGGTCACGCCCTATGTGATCGACAATCCTGGCACCACTACCGAGCAACGGAAAAAAATCGTCGACCCACGCGAATCCGGATTGCTTGTATCACCTCACAAGCTGGTTGTGCCACCGGGAAGAAAGAAACGAATCCGTTTCGTCAACCTTCATCCCAAACGTGAACAAGAAGCCGTTTTCCGCGTAACGATGGAGCCGGTAGCCGGCGAATTGACGGCAAAAGGCAGCGGTATCAAGGTGATGGTCGGCTACGAGGTCCTGGTGCTTGCAGAGCCCGATAACCCTCACAGCGAACTTGTCGCCCAGCGGCTAGGCAACCGCCTGGTTATTGCCAATGAGGGGAATACCAATGCACTGCTGTTCCGTGGCAAGCAATGCCCAAGTGATCATCCGCAACAGAACGAATGCGCCTCGCTCCAGGACAAAAGGCTCTATCCAGGAAACCGCTGGGAGATCGCGCTTCCCGGATCCGGACCGGTCGAGTTTCACGTCGCCAACAGCCAGGGTAATTCGCTGAAGACTTTCCCCTGATCAGCCGCACACGGCGTCCGTGCCATGAGACCAGCAGTCGTACTGTTTCAGCTATGGCTGACGCTAGCCGCTGCCTGCCTGCCGGGCGGGGCTACGCTGGCTGCCCCGGATGCAATCCCCGATATCCCGATCTTCATCAACCCACAGCCACCCCCTGAGACTACCCCTGGCGCCGACACCACCCGGTTACTGGCTCGTCCTGGTGCCGCTACGCCACCCCCTGCGTTTACCGTGAAAACCGCTCCACCGGAGGGCTTTGAGGATCTGACCAGCGATGAAACGACGCTGGTGGATATCTACTATGGCAATCACCTGGTGACAACAACAATGGCAAGGTTCGACGAAGAATCGATCCAACTGCTCAACCCTGCCGGGGTCGTCAGCAAACTACCCCATGTAACTGCACGGCCTGACATTATCTCGGCAATTTCAGGTCCACTCGACCCCCATAGCGAACTGATCTGTGGTGAAAAAAATCAAACCAACTGCACAACACCGCAGCCACCCATTGCCGCAGTGGTTTTCGATCAAGACAATTTTCGCGTGGATCTGCACGTCAATCCACGCTATCTGGAGAGAATATCGTTAGCCAGCGAGCAATTTCTCCCAGACCCCGAACGAACACTTTCCAGCATCCACTCCATCGATGCCCTGGTTTCCCACGATAGCGATGGTCGCTACCACTCTTTCAACAGCCGTTCGATTATCGCCTATGGTAAATCGCGCCTAATCGGCCAGATGCGACTGGAAGACAATCAGACTTTTTCACTCGACTCACTGCGCTTCGAGCGCGACCTGAAAAAATGGACCTGGGCATTCGGTACGATGGACAGCATTGGCCAGGTCTCCCCGCTATTGAGCAGCCGCGGATTCCTCGGCATGCGTACGGCGCGAACACTGAAAATGCGCAACAATCTGCGTCTGCTGCGTAGCAGCCCCATGTTCGTCTACCTCGAAGAACGAAGTAGAGTCGACATTCTGCGCGACGGCAAACTCCTCAGTTCCCGCTTCTATAACCCCGGAAACCGCCAACTCGATACCACGACACTGCCGGATGGCACTTACAAGGTTACGGTGCGTATCAAAAACAACCGCGGCGATCGTGAAGAGACTCACCTTTTTACCCGTTCCGTGCTCATCCCACCGGCTGATCATGCGTTGCATTTTCTCGAAGCCGGCTCGCTACTGGAAATCACCAGCAGCAGCGCCCAGAGCACAGTCCCGGTAACAACCGACGACAATATCGTTCATGCCGGTTCGCGCTTTCGCTTGCGAAATAATGTCGGCGGAGAACTGGAACTGCTGGCGGTCACGCAACAAAAGGCGACCCTGCAGGGAGGTCTATATTATTTTCTGCCGCGGTTTTCGATTCATGGCGGCCTCCTCGGAGGATCACAGCAGTCGCAAGGCCACTACGCTGCCATCGATACCCGGAACACCCTGTTCAGCGTCAATCTGAACCATCGTTCACTGAGTCCGGCCAACAGCGCCGAAAATACCCAGCCCCACCCACTGTTCAGCATTGGCCACAATACCGACCTGACGCTGAGTGCCAATATCGGCAAGGACAATCTGGTCATGCGGGCACAGCAAGGCAGGAACAGCCTGGGCGAGAAAAAAACAAACTATTCGCTGAAATATACGCGCACACTGCTTCATCGCGGTCGCTCGACATGGCGGCTGACGGCGAACTGGAACATCGATCGATCCGACCAGCGCTGGCTGCTCAATCTTGAGTACACCTCCAGGCAACCACAACTTGAGAAGGCCTTTTCCAGCAGCTGGATCGACACACCCGAAGAGCAAGAACATGGCTTGCACGTCAATGCGCGCCTTAGCCGGGCGCTACGTCACGACAATCAGCTACAAGGGAAAGACAGCGTTTTTATCAAGTCTGCGGCAACCGGCGATGACCTCGGGCTGCGTTTGGAACGAAACTACCGACTCGGCAGTGGTTTTATCGAAAGCCGCATTCTCTATCAGAACGACGACAGGACATCGTTCTTTACCGCCGGTGCGCACATCACCGCTACCAGCTCATCGACCACCCTTGCATTGAGTAACAAGAAAACCGGCCTTGCCGGCGTGGTCGTCGAGGTGGAAGACAGTGACGAACCATTTGACATCGAAATAGGCAGCCTGACGGTAAAACCGGATGGTAGCGAGAAACGCAAGCTTATCCTGCTTGAGCCCTATCGCGAATACGAGGTTTCACTACGGCCCCGTGGCGACAGGCTGGTGCAGTTCGATAGCAGCGTACGCAAAGTGACATTGTACCCTGGCAATATCAGCCACCTTGCCTGGCGGGTCTCACCGGTTGTCGTCGTCGTTGGGCAAGCGGTATCACCAGATAACACAGCCATTCGCAATGCCAGCTTCACCGATCTTGCCGAGTTCTCGACGACCGACGAATCGGGCTGGTTTCAGGTTGAGCTGGCATCCATGCAAGTGCTGCGACTGAAAACACTAGACGGCAAAGAATGTGGTATCGATCTGCAAGGCAAGGCGCCGCCACCGGGCGAACAGGTGGTCGTCTTCGACAAGCTCACCTGCCAACCGATCGCGCATGATGCCAGCGAGTAGCCACTGGAACTTTCCTTCGAACAACCGGTCAATTCACTGCATAAGACAGCCATATGCAGCATCGCTACAACAACAAAACCGGACTCCAGGATCAATGACAGAATCTACTCTCGGCAGACCATTCATGCAGTTCCTTGGCAAAAAGGCGGGTTGGCAGTCGCTGACTGACCGGTTCCAGCGGCTCCGTCAGGACCTCAAAGAAATTCGCTCGCTGCCTGAAACCACCGTCTATCTGATGGCCGACCGGGCAGCAGCCAGAAACCACCCATTCTATGCAGACCTGGTACGGCAGCACTACCGCGATGCAACACGGCGACATCCCAAGTTCCCCTTGATCCGCCACATCGAATGGGGCGTCGCGCTGTGTGTCCTCCCCGCCACATTCGATGACTACTTCATGATGGTCGAAGGCGCAGCACGACGAAACTTCAAGAAAGCCACCCGACTCGGACATGAATTCAGCCCGATCAACTACGACGATCATCTGCGGGAAATCGAAGCGATCCACCGCTCGACCACGGTACGTCAAGGGCCCATGCCTGCGCACCTGATGGGGGAACTCAAACCTGTCGGCAATCCCCAGCCGCGTGACCGTGTGCACGGCTATCCGGCCTTCGGCGTGTTCAACAAAGAGGGCGTACTGCGTGCCTATGCCACTTGCCATATCGCGGGTGAGATCTGCATGCTGGAGGATATCTATGGCGACGCCCGCTACCAGTCTGACGGCTATGTGCCACTGTTGTATTTATCGATCGGCAAGTGTCTCCTGGAAAACCACCCGGAAGTGAAGTACTTCAGCTATGGCACCTACTATGGCGCCAGCCCGACATTGCGGCGCTTCAAACGCAAGTTCCATTTCATGCCACATCGCATGCGCTGGCGGCTGAACTCTCCCTGACAGTCAGCCCGGATTTCTCACCGGGTCGCGTCGCGAGGCCGCTCAAGGTGGTGTGATGGCTGGCGTTCGCGACCGAGGGCCGCGCAGACGTAGTTGACACTACGTTGAGCAGCCCGACCGAGTGAACGCCAGTCAGCGTGCCGCATTGGGCGGTCGCAGTAGCGAACTGGTGAGCAATCCGGGCCAGCCCATCGACCGCCTGAGATGGCTGTCGACAACGGGGGTAATTGCCTCGATATCAAACATTCGTCACCTTTTTCAGCGGCTTGCGAAACAAAGTTTGATAGATATGACAATTTTCCCAATCGATATGCCTTAGAATAGCCCGTCTATACTTCAGGTCGGTGCAGATATCCGTCAATGTGCCTGCATCGACCAGACGGATCATCGTTACGTATCGCGATGGCCTGATCCCCGGGATTCATGGACGAGGCTTGGTCTTGACTGTTTTGATTGCCAATACACTATGCAAGCAACCCATCGAAACTCCTGACAAGGCACCAGGAAACGGGGTCGGTGGCCGCTCAGTCACGGCCGTGCCGCGCATTTTGGGGAGAATTCATTGGGGCTTCTAGGTCAATTCGTTGCCAGGCGCAACGTCGACAAGGCAATGGCAATCGGCGACCTGATGAGTCCCGAGGGGCGCAGCTGCATCCAGAAACTGCGTAAACACCCTCACCAGGTCGTCGGTCGGCTGATCAATCTGCTCGGTACCGCTGGCGATTCCGAAGCCAAGCGCATCCGTGAAATTCTGATTCTGCTGCTGGGTGACGACACGCTGCCCGCTTTCTTCCCCGGTCTCTCGTCCAACGCGCATCCACGTGTCATCAACAATGTGTCACGGGTGCTGGCCGCTTCACGCACCTTCGATGCCAACCTGCTGCTGCCGCTGTTCGACAAAGAAGAAACCTCCAAATCGGTGTTGCTGAAGATTCTTGCCGCACGCAAGGAGGGACTCAGCGCACTGGAGCTGCTACGCAAGACCGCTTCACTCTCTCCCAACGAGCGGGTGGCCATGTTCCGCATCTTGGAACCTATCGCCGATGAATCACTACTGCCCGAACTGATCAATCGCATCACGGCCAAGGACGTCAATACACGCCTGGGGGTGACGCGGCTGATTTCACGATTCCGCTCGATCACAGCACGAAACGCACTGCTGGGCAGACTGTCCGATCCGAGCAAGGAAGTCCGCCTCGTCGCACTAGATGCGCTGGCCCGTGCACGGGTCAATCTCGACCCGAGAATTCTCTGCAAGTTGCTGAAAGACCGCGACATGCAGGTACGGAATCGCGCCATCGAGGTGCTGGTCAAACGCAATGACCCCGCCGTGATTCCACTGCTGATCGAACTGTTGAAAGATGAGTCCGAAGAAATCCGCCGTGCTGCGGTCGAAGTGCTCAACGGCATGGAGTATCCGGACAGCGTGGAGGACCTGCTCCGCACCCTGAAAGACGAGGACTGGTGGGTACGCGCCCGCGCTGCCGATGCGCTGGCCAAGATCGGTGGCAAACGTGTCGTCAGCGCCGTCATCAAGCTACTGCGCAGCGACGACGAATATGTACGCCGCGCCGCCATCGAGATTCTCAACTCGACCAAGGATGAGGATGCCATGGCACACCTCATCAGCGCCCTGGACGACTGCGACTGGTGGGTACGTGAACGCGCCATCGATGCACTCGCCAATATCGGCAACAAGGCCGCGATTCCATCCCTGCTCAGACTGATGCGCGAAGACACACAGGCGGCACCAGTCGCCCTCAAGGCAATGCGCAGTCTGGGCAGCGAGAAGCACATCAAGGCGATCCTGCCGATGCTGGGAACCCGCGATGAAAATACGCTGATCGAGGCCATGCACACCCTTGCAGAGCTGGTGAGTCCGGAGCAAGCCAGCGAAGTGTTCACCGCCATCAAGCGCCGCGCAATCACGGCCAGTGAAGATGTCCGCGAAGCGGCCAAGGTTGCACTGCGCCGCATCAATACGCGCCTGGCGAAGAAACGCAAGGAGCGCGCGGCGCGCGATCACGAGTACAAGCCGCGTAACATCATCGACCAAAATGCAGGCGAGTTCACCAAGATCAACGTGCGCGCGCTACGCACCGGCGACATGCTGGGCGATCGCTACGAATATATTCGCCGGGTCGGCAAGGGCGCCTTCAGCAGCGTATTGCTGGTCAAGGATCTGATGCTGAACGAACGCATCATCCTGAAAATTCTGCACGACAAGATGGCCAGCGACGAGGCCATGATCAAGCGTTTCATCCGCGAGATCCGCTATTCCCGGCGCATCCAGCACCGCAACGTCATCCGCATCTTCGATTTCATCGGCATCGGCAATCTCTACGCCATCTCGATGGAGTACTTCGCCTCCGTCACCCTGTCGTCGATGCTGTCACCGAAGAAACCCCTGCCTTTCGACAAGGCGCTGCACATCGCTGCATCTGTGGCATCCGGGATCAGTGCCGCTCACAAGCTACGCATCATCCACCGCGATCTGAAACCAGGTAACGTGCTGATCGACAAGAAAAACATGGTCAAAGTCGTCGACTTCGGCATTTCCCGCACCCAATCGGCCGCCGAAACCCAGTTGACGAAAACCGGCATTCTGATCGGCACACCGCGCTACATGGCGCCTGAACAGGTCTCCGGCAAGAAACACCTGGATGGCCGCTCGGATATCTATTCGCTCGGCGTCATCCTCTACGAAATGCTGACCGGTGACACCGCCTTCAAGGGCGACGACAATGTGCAAGTACTCTATCGCCACGTTCACGGCGATATCGCACCACTCCATGAAGCCAATCCAGACGTGCCACGTGAACTCTCGGATGTCGTCATGACGATGATGTCGGTCAACCCGAAAAAACGCTACCAGACCATGATGGAAGTCGAACGGGTGTTGCGAACCTTCAAACTGGAACAATCCAGCCAGTAGAGAATTGCCGGGAAATTCAGGCTAGAATAGCCCCACTACCATCATCAGGGGGCCTCGATGCCACGTCTGGACGCTTTCCTGAAACTCGCCCAGGAACAAGGCTGCTCCGATCTGCACCTCGCGGTGGGTATGCCGCCGCTGTTGCGCATGTATGGCGATCTGCTGCCAATCAAGTTCAGAAACCTCGATGAACGCGAGCTGCGTGCCTTTTTGTACGAGGTGCTGACCCCGTCTCAGGAAAAGCGGTTCCGCGCCGGTGAGGATCTGGACTTTTCCTACCACACCGAAGGTGCCGGGCGCTTCCGCGCCAATTTCTATCACAAGTCGACCGGGCCGGCTGCCGCATTCCGATATATTCCCGCAGACCTGCCAACGGTCGAATCACTGGGTCTGCCACCGGTGCTGATGCGCCTGCTGGATCATCAGCAAGGCATGATTCTGATTACCGGTTCAACCGGTACCGGCAAATCGACAACGCTCGCCGCATTGATCAATCACCTCAATCAGACGCGCTCGCTGAACATTATCAGCCTCGAAGACCCGATCGAGTTCATTCACCCTTCGAAACAGTCTCAGGTCATTCAACGCGAAGTCGGCACACACGTACAGAGCTTTGCGGCCGGATTACGCTCCGCCCTGCGCGAAGATCCAGATGTCATTCTCGTCGGCGAGCTGCGCGATACCGAATCGATCCAGATGGCGATGACGGCAGCAGAAACGGGGCATCTGGTGCTCGGCACCCTGCATACAACATCAGCGGTCAAATCCATCGACCGCATTATCGATTCACTGCCCGCAGAACAACGCGACCAGGGCAAGACCTTTCTGGCCCAGAGCCTGCTCGGCGTGGTGACACAGGTATTGGTGCGTGCCATCGACGGGCACTCGCGCAAGGCCATCTTCGAGGTAATGGTGATGAACAACGCCATCGCCCGGCAACTGATGGACGACAAAACCCACATGATCCCGGCACAGATTCAGACCGGCCGCAGCCAGGGCATGCAATTGATGGATCAGGCATTGCTGGAGGCTGTCGAGCTGAGGGAGGTCGACCCGGATGACGCCTATGAATACGCACTGGAGAAGCGCCCCTTCAAGCGCTACGTGACCGATGCGGCGCTGATCACAATGATCGACGATATCCAGATATGAAAGAACTGATCAACAACTTGTTGCTGGACACCATGCGACGTGGGGGCTCTGACCTCCATTTGCTCGCAGGTGAGCCGCCCCGAGCCCGTATCTACGGCAAACTGGCACCACTGGAGTCAGAAGTGATTGATGGCGCCGAGCTGGAGATGTATCTGCTCGGCAATATGAATGAGAAGACGGTCGACCACTTCAACCAGCATGATGCCGTCGATTTTTCCTACGAAGTCAAAGACCTGGCACGTTTCCGCGTCAATGCCTTTCGCTATCTGCGCGGCATGGGGGCGGTATTCCGCATTATCCCAACCCAAGGTGTCACACTGGAAGATCTGGGCTTGCCGCGGGTCATCCGTGCCCTGACGCACTATCGCCAGGGTCTGATTCTGGTCACCGGAAAAACCGGCTCCGGGAAGACCACCACGCTGGCCGCGATGATCGACGAGATCAACCGGTCACGCCACGGCCATATCATCACCATCGAAGACCCGATCGAATTTGTTCATCCCAACAAGAAGTGTCTGATCAGTCAGCGCGAAGTCGGCCAGCATACCCCCGACTTTGCCACCGCATTACGCTCCGCCCTGCGTGAAGATCCGGATGTCGTACTGGTCGGCGAACTGCGCGACCTCGAAACCATCAGCCTCGCCGTCACCGCCGCCGAAACCGGGATTCTCGTCCTCGGCACTTTACACACCAATCGCGCTGCAACCACCGTCGACCGGATTATCAACGTCTTCCCCGCCAGGAAACAGCCACACGTCCGCGCCATGCTGTCGACATCACTACGTGCTGTCATTGCCCAACAACTGGTTGAGAAACAAGGTGAACGCGGCATGGCGGCGGCAGTGGAAATCCTCATCAACACCCCTGCCGTCGCCAACCTCATTCGTGAAGGCAAGACCGATCAGCTGGAGAATGCCATGCAAAGCGGTGCCGCCATGGGCATGCAAACCATGGACACCACCCTGATCAAGATGATGGAAACCACGATCATCTCGTCGAATGAAGCCTACGCCAAGGCATTCAAGAAAGAACTATTCGAGCATCCGGATGCTTGAGCGCCAGCAGCTAGGAGGTGTAGCGTAAACTATTGCAAGAACCACCCGCCACGGGTTCTTGGCCACACTGCAACGCCTACAATAGCAACAAGACCGCTTCCCGTTCTTGGCCGGGAATATCTCCCGTAAAATCAGCGTTTTGTGGTCTGGATCCTGTTTTTGAATGGGTCGACGCAGTAGCATTGAGTGGAAGCGCCCGAAAATGCCTGGAAGCCAAGGGCTTGCATGCTATTGGGACAATCGGACATGGATGGCTTTCACGAACCCGCTAACAGCTAACAGCTAACAGCTAACAACATTCAAAAGGACACAGGCGTCAGCATCAACATTGGGAATATGATCGATTTAAGACATGGAACCTTTATGCCATTCAATGACTCCAACGACACATAAATATCTACCATCATGGTCTCTCCTTGACCAATGCCGGTGCCCTGTCTCATGCAGCAACCCAAGCGAAGATCATCATGACAACTCAAACGGCCAATAGCCATGGTTGAACAGCCAGCCAGGAAACCCTTCAGCCTGATGGATGTCCGGATAAACACATATCCGTTGGACATGCTGCTGCCCGACACCATCACCGCCATCGAAGGTGGGCCAAGAATAACCTTTGCATGCGCCAACCCACACTCCCTGGTGGAAGCCCAAAAAGACAAGGATTTTTTCAGCGCCCTGCAATGGTTTGACCATGTGGTCGCTGACGGCGTAGGCGTAATACTTGCAGCCAAATTGAAAGGGCGTTTCAATATTCCCAGGATCACGGGCGCCGACTACTACTTCACGCTGATGGCAGCGTTGAACGAAATGGGTGGAAAAAAGGTATTTTTCCTCGGCTCAACGGACGCTGTACTGAGCAGGATTAGAAATCGCGCATTGATCGAATACCCGAACATCGCTGCCATCGAGACGTTCTCCCCCCCATTTGGGGAGTGGAGTGATCATGACAACGCCAAGATAATTGAAAAAATCAACAGCTTCGCCCCCGATGTACTCTGGGTGGGAATGACAGCACCACGCCAGGAGAAATGGATATTCAGAAGCCACGATAATCTCAGCGTCCCCTTTGTTGGCGCGATCGGCGCCGTATTCGATTTCTACGCGGGAACCTACCGCCGCGCACCGGTGTGGATGAGAGAATGGGGGCTGGAATGGCTCTACCGTCTATCGAAAGAACCCCGCAGAATGTGGAAAAGAAATTTTGTTTCCGCACCGAAATTCTTTTCTGCGCTACTCAGACATAGATTTCAGGGATAAGTCGATCATCTCGTCGGTCTCCCGATTCGCCTCAATTAGTCTTCACAGTCCAAACTGCGCACACCAACCACTAAAGACCTGGGGGGGTACGCTCCGCGCTAACCCCATCCAGCATCACCAAGACAACACGTGAAAAACCCCGACAGTCGAGTAACCAATATGCAGGAAAAACCAATCATTGCGGTACTTATCACCGTACACAATAGAAAAGAGACGACAATTGAAGCGCTGAACAGGCTCTCTTTACAAAAAAGACGGGGAGAGCATTTCAAGCTTCTCGTCGTCATAACGGATGATGCGAGCACGGATGGTACGGCAGATGCGATCAAGAAAAACTTCCCGGAAACTGTTGTCGTCGCCGGGAATGGCCAGCTTTATTGGGGAGGAGGTACTCGGAGAGCATTCAGAGAAGCCGCAAAACACTCTCCCGATTTCTACCTGATGTTGAATGACGATACACATCTGTCACTTGACGCCATCTCACGAGCACTTGATGTCTATGCTCAAAAATCAGAGGCGTCTGACATGAAGCTCATTGTTGTAGGTGCGACAAGAGAACCAGGAGCCAACGAGATCAGTTACGGTGGGTTAGAACGATGCTCGACGATACACCCATTCCATTACAGGAAAGTTAAACTCCAGGCAGATCCACAGCCCTGTGATACATTCAATGGAAATTTTGTACTGATACACCAATCCGTCGTGGACGCCATCGGTTTCCTGGACGAAAAGTTTACCCACAGATTTGGGGACATCGACTATGGACTGGTCGCAGCTAAAGCTGGAATTAACATTTATGTACTACCAGAAACGGTCGGAGAATGCCTGAAAAACGATCGCCGACAGGACTGGGACAGCGCCGATTTGTCATTTTTTTCGCGACTGAAGAAATTCTTTGATGTAAAAGGCCTACCCATCAACGAGAGCTATTATTTTTGCAGGAAGCACGGCGGAAAATTGTGGCTCGTCTGGTGGATCATGCCAATTGTTCGAGGCTTGTTCTTCCCAACTCGGCCAGCACAGAAGCGCAAGAAAAACACGCCTGCGTAACTTCAAACTCAAGTTTCGGAGTTCAGATAAACAGGCTGGGCTCCCCTTTCCTTGTATCGCAAAGGGATGACAAATTTCGCCCGTCATTCCTGCCGGGATGCAGGAATCCAGTGCCAGAGAGGGCCTCTAGTAGGGGTGGCATACGTCCCTATAACTGGGGCCCCGTAAAGGGAGAAGCTAGCAGACCCGTTCGTAGTGTTGCCATGGATAGCGTCAGCTTCAGCAGTGATGAGCACTCTAATTTTGATGTTGTGACCCAGGACTCAACATCTTGCCCGATACAAGGCATCTTTTTGTCGTTGCATCAATGGGTTATTGACGGGGTTATGCGCGGCGTGAACTCCGAAACTTGAGTTCAAACAATCGGAACTCACTTACTGTCTATCGCCGCTTCGAGCCTGATTCCCGCGAGGTTCGGTTCCAGTCGGCACCCTTGCCAGCGGTTTTGACGATGCCAACGATATTGGCGACTTTCCAGAGTATATAAAACGGTGCAGAGAGCAGCGCTTTCCAGTCTTCCGCTGACGCCTTGCCGACGATCATTGCGACGATGACATGCAGCACGACCATCGCGAGCCCGGCCAGTGCGTACCAGGTAAAGAAACCACCACCGCCGATAATAACAAGCATCAGAAGCAGCAGGAGATGATAGGACAGCGGTAGCAGCAGTAGCTCCAACAACGGCTCCAACAGCCGCCAGCGGCCAGACAATACCCCCGCAGCGAGTTTTGGTGTCTGCTCGATGGTCATCCGCAAGCGACCACCCTCCCAGCGCTCGCGCTGAGTTTGCGCGGCTTCGCTGGTTTCCGGCATGTCTGACCAGACTGCGGTATCGGGAAGGAATGTCACCTTCTTTCCCGCACGCACCAGGCGCGTGTGGTATTCCAGATCTTCCACGATGGAAAAACTATCGTAAGGGATCTCGCGTACAGTATTTATCGACAGTGCGAAGCCATTGCCGAGAATGCCGGCCGAAAAACCTAGGTTCTGCCGCGACAGCGGCCGCAGAAAGTTGAACGCCAGAAAGGCGATATGCATCAGCCGGGTACGAAAATTGGCTTCCGGATTGCCCACACGGTAAACCGCCTGCCCCGCATCGGCGCCGTTGGCGAACAGGTTGCGGTAGGCATCGAGAAAATTGGCATCGACGCGGGTATCGGCATCGACGATGATGATCGCGTCATAGTCCTTTTGCTGAACCTGCTGGAAGGCCCAGTTCAGTGCGTAGCCCTTGCCTCGCAGCGTGGTATCGTGCCGTTCGAGTACCGTACATCCGGCTTGGCGGGCCACTTCGGCAGTGTTGTCGCTACAGTTGTCGGCGATGACATGAAGATCTTCGTCTGCCAGCGGATTCGTGCAGGATTTCAGGCTCTTCAGGGTGACCGGCAGCCCCGTCTCCTCATTGTGGGCAGGAATGACGACCGTCAGCCTAACAGCGCTGCTGTCCACATCGGGCCGCCGCTGTCTGACCCCTGCAAGGCCAGGGAAAGTCAGCAGCGCCAGTTCAATCGTCCCTGGCAGTGTGATCAAGAACAGCGCCAGGCCGAGAATCCAGAGAATGCTATCCATAGCTGCTCTCCCCCGCTATCAGGCGACTAAGCTTCGCTGCCTTGCTGTTCCTGCTGCTGCTTGGCGATGTCCTCATGCACTTTGGCCATATCCAGCTCTTTGACCTGCTCGATGACCTGCTCCAGCTGGCCTTCCGTCAGTGCGCCTGGCTGGGAGAACAGAATCACCTGCTCGCGAAAGATCATCAGCGTAGGAATGGAACGAATCTGGAAGGATGCCGCCAACTGCTGCTCTTCCTCGGTATTGACCTTGGCGAACACGATGTCGGGATGCTTTTCGGAAGCGGCTTCGAAAGTGGGCCCAAATGATTTGCACGGTCCACACCATTCGGCCCAGAAGTCGAGGATAACGATGTCGTTTTCCTTGATCGTGGGTTCAAAGTTTTCCGAAGTCAGATTGATGGTCGCCATGTTCGGCTCCTTGAGGATAGATGATTGAAGATTGCGACGGCATTGCCGTGACGTTTGAAAGCGCGAACTCTGCCACAGATCAACCACGCTGACCAGTTGGCCGTCGGGGATATGTGACCCCATGACACGTTCATCCGCATTAGATGATATCCATGTTGAGCATATCGTCGCGCAACATGAACAGACGGCTGAGTGGGTCGTTGAGCGCGAGCATCTCCTGCTTGCGTTCCAGCTTTAGCGGCAGCAGCTCGACAAGGCGACCGGAAACCCAGGCGGCATCATCGAGCTTGACATCACTATTGTAGGGCGGACCCAGCTGCTTCAGCGTCCGCCCCAGCATCTCCGCCATGCTGGCGAACTCGGGCGGCAGCTCACGTGCAGGTTCGGGCGGGAGACGCCGGACCTCACCGATCATCAGGTTGTCATCCTGACTCCAGTTCATCACGATCTGCACCTTCGCGATCGCCCGCACGACGATGTTGAGCAGACCATTGTCGCCCTGCCCCCAGTCAGAGATCTCCACCTCCACCCCAATCGGATAGATTTCCGGATCGGGCGCCACCTCATCGCCATGCTCAATCAGGGAAATGACGAAACCACTTTGCTCCCGCAGGCAACGACTGACCATGTCGAGATAGCGCGGCTCGAAGACTTGCAGCGACTGCACACCCCCGGGCAGCAAGACGATATTGAGCGGAAACACCGGCAAACGAACGGTATCACTACACATCGTCAACACCCCAGACGGGCAGCAGCTGGTGTTCGAGACCAAGATGGTCCATCACCCGGGCAACAACAAAATCGACAATATCCCCAACTGACTGGGGCCGATGGTAGAAACCGGGGTTGGCCGGCATGATCACCGCACCCATCCGCGCCAGCGACAACATGTGGCCGAGGTGAATTTCGGACAACGGCGTTTCACGCAACACAAGAATCAGCTTGCGACGCTCCTTCAACGTCACATCGGCGGCGCGCTCCATCAGGCTGCGGCTCTGACCGGTGGCGATACTGGCCAGCGTGCCGGTAGTGCAGGGGCAAACCACCATGGCCTGATTGACACCCGAACCACTGGCAAATGCCGCAGTCCACTGTTTCTCGCCGTACACTGCAAGCAGGTCAGTTGCGACGCCGTACCGCGCGGTGAAAAAGCGCTGGATATCAGCAGCACGTCCCGGCAGCGATAAATCAGTCTCCATGCCGATCACCACCTGTGCCGGCTGCGACATCATCAGATCGACCGGAACCCCCTGTTGCAACAGACACTCCAGCAAGCGCAAGCCATACTGCACACCCGAGGCGCCGGTCATCGCCAGTGAAATCGCCTTTTTGTGCCTCATGTATCGAGCGCCTCCAGCAAACGCTCATGCAAACCGCCGAACCCGCCATTGCTCATGATCACGACATGATCACCGGCTTTGACCCGGTCCAGCAGCGACACCAGCAGTGCATCCACAGTAGCAGCGAATTCGGTCGGTAGCGGATAGTCCAGGGCAGCGATGTCCCAACCGAGGTCATCGGGCTGCAATACCATCAGGGCATCGGCATCCACAAACGATGCCGCCAGCGTGTCACGGTGTACGCCCTGGCGCATGGTGTTCGAACGCGGCTCAAAAGCAACGATGATCCGCGCCTCACCAACCCGCTGCCGCAACCCGGCCAACGTCGTCGCGATCGCCGTCGGATGGTGTGCAAAATCATCGTAGACCCGGACACCCGCCACATCGCCGCGCAGTTCCAGGCGCCGCTTGATTCCCTTGAACCGGCTCAATGCCTCGATGGCGTGGTCGATGCCGACGCCCGCATGACGTGCAGCCACACAGGCCGCCAATGCATTCCTCGCATTGTGCTCGCCAAGCATATCCCAACGCAACACGCCCATCGGCTCACCTTCCAGATAGAACTCGATGGCCGAGCCATCGGGCAGCAGCGGCTCATAACTCCAACCATCCGTGCCGTTGCTGCCGATGGTCTGCTGTTCACTCCAGCACCCCATGGCCAGCACATCATCAACAGCATCGCTGTCGCGGGGATGCACAATCAGCCCCGACGGGGGCACGATACGCACAAGGTGGTGGAACTGACGCTGGATATCAGCCAGCGAGGAGAAGATGTCCGCATGATCGAATTCGAGATTATTGATGATCAGGGTGCGCGGATGGTAGTGGACAAACTTCGAGCGCTTGTCGAAGAACGCGGTGTCGTATTCATCCGCCTCGATAACAAAGAACGGTGCCTCGCCAAGCCGCGCGGAGACACCGAAGTTTTCCGGGACACCACCAATCAGGAAACCCGGATTGAGCCCGGCGTATTCGAGAATCCACGCCAGCATCGAAGCCGTCGAAGTCTTGCCATGCGTCCCCGAGACCGCGAGTACCCAGCGATCATGCAGAATGTTCTCGTATAGCCACTGCGGGCCGGAGACATAGCGCCAGTTGCGGTCGAGCATTTCCTCGATCACCGGCATGCCGCGGCACATGACATTACCGACCACGACCACATCAGGGTTTTCCTGCTCCAGCTGCTCAGGCTCGAAGCCTTCGCGGAAGGAAATGCCGGCCTGTGCCAGCTGATCGCTCATCGGCGGATAAACTTGCGCATCAGCGCCGCTGACCTGATGCCCGGCAGCCTGCGCCAGCTGGGCGATACCACCCATGAAGGTTCCCGCTATCCCCAGAATATGCAGATGCATCCGCGCTTCCATCATCCAACAATCGGCGCACTATAGCATTTTCATACCCGACTGCGACCAGCGGCAATTGGCTCAGATCAGCCGTGCGATCTCGGCAGCCGTGCGCTTGACGTCGAGAAAAATCAGCCCCAGGCGCGCTGTCTGCACAGTCAACACCGTCAGCACCGCATCGGGGCCGGCATGGATCAGAATAATGAACCCTTGCCGTCCCTTGATCAAAACCTGTTCCAGCTCGCCGCGCCCCAGCTCCATCGCGGCACGCTCGCCCAGTGACAGCATCGCCGCGCTCATCGCGCCGAGGCGGTCATCATCAATGCCATCGGGCACATGCGATGACATCACCAACCCGTCAGTGGAAATGATCGCTGCTGCCTCCACCTCGCCGGAGGCGGCGCTCAATTTTCGAAGGATTGCGTTTAATTGTTCTGCTCGCATAGGGGCTCCCGAGTTGTTGCGATGACCACAGACACGTCCGAGGTCATCCGCTTGTTATCGTTATCATCGTCTTTTCTGGACCTCCCTGTCTTTTTCTACACGCTACGCCACATCATCCACGTCCAACCCTGGATCAATCGAATACAGCAGCGCCTCGACCAATAGCGCCACGTCACGGCGCTCACGGGCATCCACCTCCAATACCGGCGCTCGCACCCCTGCCGCATCCAGCCTGTCGACATAGTCAGCCAGGGTCAGCGTCGCTGAAACATCCATTTTGGTGACACCGACCACGAGACTGGTGCGCTCGATCACTTCGTCGAAGACCCGAAGAAATCGATCTAGCCGGTGCATCGCGTCGGCCGCGCTGTTGTCGATCAGCAGCACAATACCCAGCCCGCCTTCGGCGAGAATGTCCCACATGAAATCGAACCGGGGCTGGCCGGGCGTTCCATATAAATGGACCTTCTCGCCGCCTTCCAGTTCCATGACCCCATAATCCATTGCAACCGTCGTCCGTTCCTTGATCAGGCGGGTGCTGTCGCGCGCCTTCGCCTCCGTCAATACCGGGGCATGATCGCTGATGCTGGCGATTGCAGTGGTTTTGCCGGCACCCACCGGCCCGGAAAAGAGAATCTTGTGATGCCTCATCGCCGCTCCACCTTGCCTCTGAGATAACCAAGTACCTTGCCCAGCAGCCCTTGATCCGTCTGCTGTGACTTCGGTGGTTGAAATACGATCGGTCTTGCATGCTGGCGAATCAGACCAAGCTGCAAGCAAGCCGCATAGAAAGAGAAAATATAGCGGTAGGAGATATTCAAAAGTGCTGCGGTGGCACGCATGCTGATGGCCTGGCGATGCCACAGCGCCGCCAGCTGTACCGCATGAGGAAACAACGCCAGCCGCGTCAGATTTGGCCAGGCCATGATACTGATGGGTTTGTCCAGATCGGCGCCCGCCGGTAGCCTGCCTTGCGAGGACCATAGCGCCACTTTCCATAGCACGGCATCCGTACGCTGGGCACGCTGCCGTAATGCAGCTATATCGATAGAAGACTCGCGCAGTAGCAGAAAGGCCAGCACTTTCCTGTCAACAGGACTCGCGGCGATTCGACGCAACTGGTAATCGCTCAGATCAGTCGCAAGCAACTTTCCCTGGTCGAAAATCACGATATCCCGCCCCAGACCGCGAATGGCGACCACCCGCTCGCGCCGTTGCGCTTCGTTGATGACAGCTTGAATCACGCTCTGAAGATGAACCTGCGGGTCATAGAAGAGGTCGTCAGGCAAGCGCGGCAGCAGGTACCGCGATTCATCCACCGAACCGCAATAGAGCACGCCGCTGTCATCGAGCTTTCCCGCCTTGGCAGCAATGCTCGCAGTTTGCGCTGTGGGGCGATGCTGCAGCTGATATTTCACCTCCCGTCGCACCCGCCGGCTGCCTGCCAAAATCGTCTCACGCCGCTGCTGCAAGGTCTGTCGCCGCCGTTGCTGTGCCAACTTCCAGATGGACTGCAGCAAGATATTCGCCTGCACTGGCTTGATGATCCAGGTAATGTTCTCTCCCTGCACCGGCGCCTCCGACAGCACGATCACCGGCACAGACGAGTGCTGATACAGCGCCAGCAGCTCCCGCTCAGCCAGCTCACCATCCCGATCGACAACGATGACGTCTGCCGATTCATGGTCGACAATCTCACAGTCCGGTGCTTCGGCTGATGCAATCAGCCTCGTCAGAATCCTGCGCGAACGTGCCTCCAACCCTACCAGTGCCACTTTTACCGACGCACGCACCATTGTTTTGTTATCCGCTTGCAGAGGCTCCTCAGCCACTGCGGTTGACTCAACCTGAATCGTGGTCATCGCGATCTCTCTTATTGTTATCGACACCCTGCCGACATCATCAGACAGGGTTGCCACTCATCGCTAAATTTGCACCGTTTATTATGCAGATAACAGGACGCGGGTCTAACAAAAATCGATACCAGGCTGACGCAGCCTGTTGCGTGATGATGTGAGCGTCGAAGCCAGAAACGAAAAACGGCGCAGAAAGCGCCGTCAAGATTCAATCGAAGCGAGCCAGCAACACTGGCTGGCCACCTGCACAAAAAAATGGAAATCCGTTTCCAGTGTGTCAGTCCTTTGAGCGAGGGGCTATTTGTTCTGTCTTCCTGACGTTCCCGCCTCCCTGTTATGCAACAATATTAGCAAATACGAATTATCCGAATGCTCGAATTTCGCCCAAATACGCCTGAAAACCGCTACGCCCATCCCGAAAAAAACACCGCTCATCCTGCCAAGCGGTATTCGGGTTAACAATTTCCTCCGATATTCTCGTTAAGATATTGAAAACATGACAATTTGGCAGACCCAATCAAGCCGCCATGTAACAATTTCAAAGTCGATTATAACCACAACCCAAGGGTGGTTTTACCGCGAATCACTCGTCGAGATCTTCCAGCTCTCGAATCATTTCATCATCCTCATCCGTCGCGCCAATGCCTTTACCATCGGCAATAAGAATGGCGCGTCGCTCCAGATAGGCATCACGCAGCACGGCGTACGGGTCGAAGAACTCCGTCCCAATCGCCTCCTCGGCATAGAGCAGATAAGAGCGCTGATCGACGTAGTAGGTGGCAGTCAATTCCCAGCGGGTAAGGTCGTGATCGACATAGGCCAGCGGGTAGGTGTAATAGTCCACCGTCAGCGCCGGCGCATCCCGCAGCGTCGATGGGCCAATGAATGGCAGCATCAGGTAAGGGCCAGATTTGACTCCCCAAACCGCCAGCGTCTGACCGAAATCTTCCTGATGCTTGGTGAGCCCAGTCTTACTCGCCACGTCAAACAACCCCAGCACCCCCAGTGTCGAATTGATGACAAAACGGGCGGCATCGCTGCCCGCCATTTTCGGCTTACCCTGAAGCAGGTTGTTGAACGAACTGCTCAAATCGAACAGGTTGGCAAACACATTGGTTACCCCCTTCTCGACAAAATCAGGGGTCACCGCCTGGTAGCCCTTGGCAACAGGCTTCAAGATGGCGTCATCGAGCGCCTTGTTGAAACGAAAGACCTTGCGGTTGTACTTTTCCCAGGGGTCAGGGATATCAGGCTCATTCACCGAGGTGGTGGCGCAACCACCGACTGTCAACGACAATGCCACCAACAGCAGTAGCCACTTCACAAAGCTCCCCCCACATGGCCGCCGCCGGGTGCTTGCACCAGATTGACGCTGCAGGAGCGGCTTCACGCGCGCCCCCTATCCCCGTCGAGCCGCTGCAACCCGCAGACGCAGCGCATTGAGTTTGATGAAGCCTTCGGCATCCTTCTGATCGTAAGCGCCTTCATCCGCCTCGAACGTCGCGATGCTCTCGTCGAACAGGCTATCGCTCTCCGACCTTCGACCCACCACCGCAACATTGCCCTTGTAGAGCTTGAGCCGAACTTCACCGTTCACATACTCCTGAGACTTATCGATCATCTCTTGCAGCATCTCGCGTTCCGGACTCCACCAATAACCGTTATAGACCAGCGTCGCATAGCGCGGCATCAATTCATCCTTGAGGTGTGCGGCTTCACGGTCGAGCGTGATCGACTCGATGGCTCGGTGCGCCTTCAACAGAATCGTGCCGCCCGGCGTTTCATAGCAACCCCGGGATTTCATGCCAACGTAGCGATTTTCCATGATATCGATCCGGCCGATACCGTTGTCACCCGCTATCCGGTTCAGCGTGGCCAGCACTGTCGCGGGTGTCATCGACTCACCATCGATGGCGACGACATCACCCTTTTCATAGCGCAACTCGATATAGGTCGGTTCGTCCGGTGCCTGCTCTGGCGCCGTGGTCCATTTCCACATCTCTTCTTCGGGTTCCTGCCACGGATCTTCCAGTGGCCCGCCCTCATAGGAGATGTGCAACAGGTTTGCATCCATCGAGTAGGGAGACTTCTTGCCACGTTTCTGTTCAACCGCGATGCCATGCTTGTCGCAATAGGCCAGCAACGACTCTCGTGAATTCAGATCCCATTCCCGCCAGGGCGCGATGATGTGGATGCCAGGCTTCAGCGCATAGGCCCCCAGTTCGAAACGAATCTGGTCATTCCCTTTGCCGGTAGCGCCGTGGGAAATGGCATCCGCCCCGGTCTCATTGGCAATCTCGACCAGACGTTTTGCAATCAATGGTCGCGCAATCGAGGTACCCAGCAGGTATTCCCCCTCATAGATCGCATTGGCACGGAACATCGGGTAGACGAAATCGCGCACGAACTCCTCGGTGAGATCTTCGATATAGATCTCCTCGATACCCATCGCTTCGGCCTTGGCACGTGCCGGCTCTACCTCCTCACCCTGCCCGATATCGGCAGTGAAGGTAACAACCTCGCACTGATACTCTTCCTGCAGCCACTTAACGATGACCGAGGTGTCCAATCCGCCTGAATAGGCCAGAACGACCTTGTTGATGTTCTTGTTCGACATGAAAGATCCGTTGCGTCTTGAGAATGGGAAGAAACAGCGGATTATAGCGGATTCGCGTGAAAGGGGGTGACTCGCGGATAAGCGTGACACGCGGGGAAGGCATTGTAGCGGGGCAGCCGACCCCTACCGGCGCGGCAACCCCCTACCGTGCTTGCTATCGCTCTTCGTAATAGAGATAGGGGTAGTAGTCCGCACTGCCCAGCCGTGACAACACCTGGTCATCATAGTTGTCGTCCGCATAGCCTGCGGCCGCAGCTTCAGGGAGGTACTCTTCGTAATATGGCTCAGTGACTTCGGTTTGCTCCCGGGTATCCACCCAGGCCACGGCTTGGTAAGCAGAGCCTTCCACCATGGGTTTGATATCTATTGCCGAGAGTGACACAGAATAATCATCGAGACGAATTATCTCGCCACCTGCGCTAATGGCACCGAAGCCTGTCGTCATCCCGGCAAGCACATGCCGCCCACCTTCACAGGAAATCAGGCCACCTCCCGACTGACCATGATCCACAGACGCCGTCGTATGCAGTGTGCCATCTTCAATCACACCCTCGAATTCCCCCGCGTTGACCACCTGCTCACCCCCAAGTGGAAATCCGACTGCCCAGACAGCATCCGACACCTCCATTGGCTGCGACCGCAACGGAACAACATATTGGCCGCCAGTACTCACCTCCAGCAATGCAAAATCCTTCGCTTCGTTGCTGAACATTACGCTTGCAGGGCGACGAACGCCATTGATGTCGACCATCGGCACCCGAATACTGGCTACAACATGAGCGGCTGTGATCACACGATCAGGCGCAACGATAACGCCACTGCCTTCGGTATTTTCCCCTGAAATACGGACAACTGAATTTAAGACCTGCTCTGGTGGCACATCACAAAAGTCAGCACCGGCCAATCCCGACCAGCACAGCGCGAGCACAATGCTCGCAACCCATTTCCCCAACATTGGCTTCTACCCCACGCTTTTTGGCTCCCTGATGGGACCAATCATTGCGGGTTTTGCGAAACCAATCTGTTAGCGGCTCCCGATTTCGATAGATCAAAACTGGCGTTTCAACACAAACTGTGATGTAAAACATTATCAGCGCAGCCTGGTCAGCGCCAAAGGCGCATATAGCCGGCTGACCACAGCCACTTCAGCTGCTCTGTCGAGACCCGATTTGCCGTGCCGTAACAACAGATCAATCAACACCAGATTACAATTGGGCTTGAACCGCTCACTGTTGGCAACGGCATCAGCCACCTCATCAAACGACCAGAGAAAGAACGCAGCCACCTCACCATCGGTGTTTTGCGGAACAAAGCCTTCAGGTAGATACAGGTCATAAATACCAATCGTATCCGGCTTCAACCCAGTTCTGGTCTCGCAGCAATAGTGCAACTCACGGACAAACTTCGCTTGACGCGCCAGCGCCGGTGGCACACCAGCCTCTTCGCCACACTCTTTGATCACGTTATCCATGCGGCTGATGCCAGCCGGCTGTCCACCAGCAGCCAAATGATCGAGCATCCCGGGAAACGTCGGCTTGTCGGCCGCCCGCTGCCCAACCCACACCTTGACCTGTTTGCCAACACGAACCAAACCATTGACGTGCACACCCCAGGCACGAAAACCAAAATGTGGCGCCGCCGCACGCTCGATCTCAAAGACAGGTGGCTGAGCTGCATCAATCGCAACCGGGTAGTTCTCATCACGCCAGCCAGTGATCACGCCCTCTTCCGCCAAATGGGCTACCACCTCAGCCACTGCCTCGGTGCGTTGACGATAGCCCGTCAACGAAGAATGCAGGCAAACACCTTCAGTCGAAACATCAAATACATCCGGCCAGCGCTGCAGCAGGCCCACAAAGGCCGGCAACAGCCGCCCATAGATAACGTCATCTATCGAAAAATCCACAAACCTCGAAAGCTCGAACTGATTGCATGCATCGATCTTCTGCAGATATTTCGCTTTTCTAGACATCCGGGATAGCGACAAAGGAACAAATGACAGAGTTACTATTCAGTACTTTAAGAAATAGAACCGTAACTGCTCAGATTGCCGCTGAAACGCGTCAGATCAAGGCGGGAAATGTGAGTTTACGCGTGTAAATGAGCATTTCCCAACGCAGAGATGGCGCGTTTCAGTGGTGAGCTGAGCAGTTACATGGCAGAAACAAAAAAAGCCCTCATTACGAGAGCTTTTTGCGTTTCCATTCAGCCATCACGCGGCTGACCGAAAAGAGTGATTTGGTAGGCGCGATTGGATTCGAACCAACGACCCCCACCATGTCAAGGTGGTGCTCTAACCAACTGAGCTACGCGCCTGTCGTCATTCAGAGCGCGAACAATAGCGTAATATTTCACCGATGGCAAGCGCTTATAGCTCACCACAAACACCATGCAACCAATTGATTTAACGAAATATTTCCCCACAGTAAGACTGTTTGAGCGTATACAAAGGCCGCATGACCGTCCCATCCTCCTCAAATCATCCACCCCCTGCACGCCCCCGCTCGATACACCAAAAAGCGGCTGTGGCCCAAAATAGCCCAACCATGGCCCAAATCTGGCCTAAAGCCCGGTCGACTCGCCCCCAAAGATGAACACCACTCCGCCTGGGCCACAGGCTATCCGAGACATTTCTTTGCAATAGAGCGTGAGGGTCGTCCCGAACACCACTCTTCTCGCGCCCTACCGTGCCCCATGACAGTGTGTATGTGATTGCTGCAACGCACTTTCTTGACCGATCCCCGTAAATTCCAGGCCACAGGCCAAGGCCCTTCGAGCACTGTGCACAGACCACCACCTCAAATTCGGGCCGCCATCACTCGACATATGCGTTGATGCGGGAAAAATGCTTCTACGGGAAACAAAAACAATACTTGATACATCACCAACAAACCCATGGCCCTACTTATACATCATCAGGACGTTACTCAACCTTTCATAATTCTGATGCGATGTATTGCCGATGATTCAAAAAACAACTGACGATGCCAAAGCAATGAAAGCCCTGGGAACCACGCCTATTCCAACTCTCCACGGCGGTAAGCCTGCTGATCTGTTGCAAATGCCCGATCCTCCCTGCGGACTGTTTGTGATCGCGGAGAACCTAGTCGAACTCTGTGACGCGATCGTGGAGCTTCATCCTGAAATGCAGGCAACCAGTGAACCGGTCAGGCAGTGGGCGGCAGAGATCGTCGCTTTACCGGACGACTATCCGTTGTGGTCGGTGAAGTGCCTCGATAAGCCCAGAATCATGAAGGACAAAACGGGCCAGCAGGTGGTTTCGCCACCATTGCACGGGCTCTACGAGTCACACCCACTATGGTGCATGCTGTGGTTTCGTTCTGGTACCGTCGCGAACAGTCAGCGCGCCGCGACCTATCAACAGCTTCAGGCACAGTGTCTGGTGGCTTGGTGGCAACTGGGATGTGCGCCCCAAGGCTTGGCCACGTTGCGGCGGGTCTACGCGACCAGCCTACTGCTGCGCAAGCTCCATCAACCCGACCATGGTCATGCACTGGATCGCTTCACCGGACAGACTGCCTCCGTGCAAATACTTCATGCGCGGTTGCAACAACTACATGAAACAGGGGAACCATCGTTACAACACGGCTACGGCGCATTTGCCGATGTGATCTCGGCGGCTTTCGATCTTCCGGGTGGTTCAGTTTTCCGTACAGTCAATCGCTCTGGTGGGCACGGGCGCACTGGTGGCGATCGCTTGAACCCCAACAGACTGTTCAGCAACCACGCGGCGTTCTGGCGTTACGTTATCGATGGCGAGGCAATCTTGGAGGATGACTGGCCCAGGATGGGGGTCGAGGCACAGGTTCCATCCACCGATCTGGAGGGCGCACTGACCGACGACGGGCTGGAACCTTCTGAGTTCGCAGCCCCTGAGATCGCCTGGATCGACACGACCGATCTCTATGACCCGAATGCCGAACTGGGTGAATTGCCGCCGATTGCAGCACTATTTGCTGCTGCACGTGCACGAGCGCGACACCAGCTGATGGCCGTACAAAGCCTGCGAACCCGGTCATCACGCATCCGGATTCCGCAGTTGGTCCGCATTCTGAAGGTGCTCGACAGCTGCTATATCGATAGCCAACGACGACTGGCGACAGCCAGAACACAGGCCGAAAAAAACAACGCCAGCCTATTGAGCGAGACTCTGCTGCTAACGGCGATCTCGATCGTTACGGGAACACCCTTCGAGCACGTTCGCAAGTTGCCCCGCTTTACGTCGATCGAAACCTTGCCAGCAGACTATCGCCTGAGCTTTGTCCCAAGCCGTGGCGTCTGGCTGCGACCTTACCGCCCACCACCGCGTAACCCACTCACCGATCGCTATCACGGCCAGTCGATTGAAACAGTGCCACGCATTGTGCTGTCGGATATTTGGGGTGTCGGCGCTATGTTGCCAGATGCCGACGACACAACCTGGTTCAACCATCGTCTGAAGACGTATGAGAAGTTCTTTCACGAGGCTATCAAGCCCCTGCTCGCACGAGCGGGTGTCGAACCACATTGGCGACAAACAGCGGCCATGGGCAAACTGATTCCAAGCTGGTTTCGTGGTCTCGAAGAAGGCAACCACCTCGCGGTCGCGTTGATCTTCGATCTCGACGATCGCCTGGCAAATACCCAGCGCTACTACACGGTCTATGATCGAGAGCGCTTGAACGCGCGATATACGGGCACGATGGAGGCACTGTGGGAAGCGCTGCTTGGCAATGGCTTCACGCCAAACGACGCAGGACTGTTCCGCCTGAGAACAAGGCGAGCGCTACCCTCACGTCTGGTTGGTGACGACTGGACACCCAGCACAGCCAGCGTGAAAACGCTCGTCACCACATTGCGACAATCGTTGGCAGAAATGCCGGTCGATCGGCACAACTGGATAACCCGGCACAATCAATTCACCGCATGGACGGCGTTGATGCTGGCTGTATTCACAGGATTTCGCAGTGTACGGACACCCATCCCGAACCTACAACTGGTCGATCGCAACACCGGCTTCATGAGCCTGCAGGAAAAAGATCGCAGCGATGGCTCCCATGCTCGGATCGTCTGGGTGCCAGAGACTGTTCGCACACAAATCACGGAATACTGCAAACATCTATCAGACCTACGCAAACATCTGGGCGATGCCTGGCCCGGCACGCTGACAGTTCCAGCCACGAAGTTTCGCGATCGCAGCCGCTTCGACACCGCCAGTTTCGAACTTGCTTTGGATCGGACATTGTTCTTCATCGACGGCGAGCCAATCGGACAATGGTCGCCCGTTGAATTCACCGGGCATCGTTTCAAGCAGCAGCTCGATGCTATCGCATCAGATTGCTGGCCAGTAGCCAACGCCGGCAGGCACTTACTGCGTTCGTGGCTGACCAATAAGGGTTGTGCCGACACGGTGATCAATGCCCATCTGGGGCATTGGAGTTACGGCGAAGAACCGTGGGGGCCTTTCTCCACATTCAGTCCTCACCAATACCGACAAGAAATCCAGGGGCACCTGAAATCCCTCTGGAACGCGCTGGATTTCACGGTTGTCAGCCACCACAAATGAGCACACGAGCTCTCACGACAAACGACATCTGGGCTGGCTGGGAACATCTGTTCCGTCCAGTCGATGATCTCGAAGCCTTCTCATTTCAAGATCTCCAGCTCGATCTTGGAATCCTCTCGGCTGACGACAAACGATGCCTGGCACTCGTTGAGCACACAGCGCCAACGCTGCTGCCCGTCACCGCGCGCAATGTGACCCTCGAGGAGAACACGCTTCGCTCACTGATGGCGGCAGTGGGCGACAAAGCCCCCCAAGACCAACGCTTTATCCGCCTGCGCCGTCTGCTGGAGATCATCGACGCCGGGAACCGCCTGGGGCGCCATCAGATCCGCATACCCTACCTCCCAGCCCCACTCCCCCCGGCGCCTCGTTCCCCCTTTCGGCATTCAAATTTTGAGGCATTACCAGCACTCGACGTAACTACTCAGCCCATTAAATCAAAATGGGGTAATTTTCCCGCAAAAACCAACGCCAACGCATCGGATGCACTCAGCCCTTGTTTTCGACAAGTGGATAAATAGCCCCGAATACG
>Ga0256839_1001555_pt1 | contig 27648 bp, 21 predicted proteins | sample 354166metaG_FD_185968 | JGI IMG/M metagenome (GOLD analysis project Ga0256839, IMG submission 185968) | Hydrothermal vent microbial communities from Mid Atlantic Ridge, Atlantic Ocean - 354-166 | ecosystem: Environmental > Aquatic > Marine > Hydrothermal vents | place: Atlantic Ocean: Mid... | reverse complement strand
GCCAGAGCTCGGGCACGCGGTGCCGGCCGTAGAGGGGAACCTTGAGAGCGCGGTCCTGGGAGGCGCTGGTCTCGGCTACCTCGACCACCAACAACACGTCCTCGGGACCCGGATGGGCGTGTCGGTAGAAATCCTGTCGTCGTTTGAGGAGCACCACGTCTGGCTGGGGCTCCGAATCCACGCTCAGGCGAATAGGGCTTTGTACGCGCACGAGCGCTTTGTCTGCGGCGTGTCGGAAGAAGAAATCCGCGAGAAAATCTACTGTGCCGGCGTGGCGGCTGCCGATGGGAGTCATGTCCACAATTTCTCCTCGGATGAGTTCGACGCGGTCGTCCTCGGAGAGGATGCCGGCCTGGGCCATTTTGTGGTACTCTTCCACGGTGAACTTGTGGCGCACCGGTTGAACTGTCACCCCATCCTCCTCGCGCTTCCTCACAGAGCTCTCGCGACCACTGCTCACCACCCTAAAATCGCCTCCACGGGCACGGCCAGTTCTGGCAGGAGCAGGGGGGTGAGCACGCCCCCCCGCCCGGCGCGCTCGACCCGGCCGTACCCGTGCGCTGTGGGCTCCCGGTAGACCTCCACGGCCTCCGCCTCCAAGTCCACCAGCCAGAGCTCGGGCACGCGGTGCCGGCCGTAGAGGGGAACCTTGAGAGCGCGGTCCTGGGAGGCGCTGGTCTCGGCTACCTCGACCACCAACAACACGTCCTCGGGACCCGGATGGGCCGAGGCGTAATAGTCCTCGCGGGGCCGCAACAGGGCCACGTCGGGCTGGGGCTCCGAATCCGCGCTCAGGCGCAGGGGGTCTTGGACGCTGAGGATAGCCCTTCCGGCCACTTGGACCGGGATGAAGAGGGCTACCAGACGTTTCACCGTGCCGGCGTGGCGGCTGCCGATAGGAGTCATGTCTACGATTTCTCCTCGGATGAGCTCGACGCGGTCGTCCTCGGAGAGGATGCCGGCCTGGGCCATTTTGTGGTACTCTTCCACGGTGAACTTGTGGCGCACCGGCTGCACAGCCATATCGACCACCTTTCTCCGCTGATTCCACATCTCTTGGTACGAGACGCCGCGGCCATTATGATACCACTGATCCGGCGGGCAGGGCAACCGGTGACCGCCGTCGGATTAGCCCCCGTGCGTTGGTCTGTGCTATCATCAGCATCAAGCTCCGCGTGGGGCTGACCTTCCTCCACTCCCTTCTCATTGGCACAAGGTCCAACAACGGGGACAACAGGTGAGGTCCGATGGGCTGGAGCAAGCGCACTCGACACTGTGGACGTGCGGCGTTTTTGGTCCTCTGCGCGTTGGGCCTAGCCGTCACGGCGTGCGCGTGGTTTTCCCCTGCTTCTCCCCCCGACGAGCAGCCCATTACCTTTGACCTGTCCGACACGAACCCGGACGCTCTCAGGGCGGCCGAGGCCGGGCGCTTGGGGCGCCCGGCGGTCATCTTCTTCTACGCCGAGTGGTGTCCAGTCTGCCAGCAGGTGGGGGCCGAGCTCGACGTTCTCCCACAGGTGGCAGAGGGGCGGCTGGCGGTGATCCGCATGAACGTGGACCACAACGCCACCCGCCCCTTTTTGCGGAAATATCGGGTGCGCGGCGTGCCCACCTTCGTGTTGATTGACGACGACGGCACAGTGCTGGCCAATGTGTCGGGGTGGCCGGGGCGTGAGGCCATTGAGCGCGCCTTCGGACACGTCTTGGCCAGTCGATAGCGTCGTAGCTCTTTCCATCACCCTTGGCTCATCTACACCACGAGGAGGAGAACGATGGACTTGGGCATTGCCGGCAAGGTAGCGCTCGTCGCGGCGGCCAGCAGTGGGTTGGGCAAGGCCACAGCCCGCCGGTTGGCCCAAGAAGGAGCGCGCGTGGCCATCTGCTCGCGCCACGAGGGACGCATTCGCCGGGCGGCCGATGAGATCGCGGCCGAAACTGGCGCCACCCTGCTCCCAATCGCCGCCGACGTGACCAAGGCCGAGGAGATCGAGCGCTTCGTGCGCGTGGCCGCGGAACGGCTTGGTCCTCCGCTCATCCTGGTGACCAACACAGGCGGCCCTCCCTCCGGCCCCCCGCTCTCATTCTCAGATGAGGCGTGGTGGGAGGCGTTCAACCAAGTGTTCTTCTCCGCCCTGCGGCTCATCCGCCTGGTGGTGCCCTACATGGAAGAGGCAGGGTGGGGACGGATCGTGAACATCACCTCTATTTCGGTCAAACAGCCGATAGAGAGCCTGGTGCTGAGCAACGCCACCCGGGCTGCCCTGGTCGCCTTCGCCAAGACGCTGAGCACGGACTTGGCGCCCAAGGGCATCACCGTCAACAACGTGGGGCCGGGTCCCATCGCCACGCCGCGCATCGAGGAGCTCATGCAGGCGGCCGTGCGGCGGGAGGGCATCTCGCCGGAGGAGGCGCGTGCCCGGTGGGCAGCGCCCATCCCCATGCAGCGCTTGGGGCGCCCTGAGGAGCTCGCCGACGTGATCGCCTTTCTCTGCTCGGAGAACGCGAGCTTCGTGACCGGGGTAACGATCCAAGTGGACGGAGGAATGACCAAGGGACTCTTCTAGGCGGCCATGATCGTCTCGTGTTGGATCGAGCTCGACCTGCCATCGCGCACGCTGAAGGAGAAGCGGCGCATTCTCAAGTCGGCTCTCACGCGCATGAGGCAGCGGTTCAACGTGGCCGTGGCCGAAATGGAGTTTCAAAATGTGGCGGGCACGGCGGCCATCTGCTTGGTGACGGTCAACCGCAACGGCCGCTATGCCCGCGGCGTGTTGGAACAGGCCATTGCGTGGTTGGAACGAGAGCGCCCCGACGTGGTGATTGTCTCCTGCGAGTTCGACGTGCTGTGACGGCCGGGGCACTTCTCGCCCCGGCCGTCACCGGCACAGGTGTCACGCCGTGGGAGCAGTCACGCCGGCGCCGAGGCGTTCGAGCTGGGCTTCGATGAGGGCAATGGCCCGCTCCATGATTTCCACGTCGAAGGCGAACCGGGCTCCCGCTGCCCTGTACAGCTCGGGCAATGAACGTGTGCCCCCCAAGGCCAGTGCCGAGCGATAGCGCCGCACGGCATCGGCCTGGTCCTTCAGCGCGTTCCCCCACACCTGTACCGCGCCGAGCTGCGCCAGGCCGTACTCCACGTAATAAAAGGGAATCTCAAAGATGTGGAGCTTGCGGTGCCACCCGGTGGCCTTGATCTCCTCCAGGCCACTCCAGTCCACGCCCGGCATGAAGCGGTCCCAGAGGGCCGACCACGTGGCATCGCAGGCGGCCGGGTCGCGGGCCTCGTCGGGATGCTCGTACACCCAGTGCTGGAAGGCGTCCACCACGGCCATGTAGGGCCAAAAGAGAACGATGTTCTCCAAGTGTTCGACGCGGGCTCGAATGTACTCGTCCGGGCCGTAGAAGCCCCCTTCCTCCTCACGCCAGTAGGGGGCCGAGAGCAACTCCATGGCCATGGAGGCCACTTCGGCGAACTCCATGCCCACTTCCCGCTGGTGAGCGTAGGGCAATGCCAAGGACTCGAAGGCGTGAAAGGCGTGTCCGGCCTCGTGCATGAGGGTGCGCACGTCCTGTTGGAGCCCCACGGCGTTCATGAAGATGAAGGGGCGCCGGGAGACGGGATAGTCCATGCAGTAGCCGCCGGGCGCCTTGCCCTTCCGGTTGGCCAAGTCCAAGTAGCCCTCCTCGCGCATGATGTCGAAGTAACCGCCCAACGTCTCGTCCACCCGGTGGAAGATGCGGGTGGCCGTCTCCACGAACTCCTCCTCGGTGGTGAAGGGGCGCAGCGGGGGGCGGCCGTCGGGGTCCACGTTGAGGTCCCAGGGGCGCAGAGTCTCCACGCCCAAGCGGCGCCGCCGGCGCTCGTAGATGCGCTGTGCAGCCGGCACCACAACGGCCTCGATGGCCCGGTGGAAGGTGTGGCAGTCCTCGGGCGTGTAGTCGAAGCGGGCCATGAGGTGCCAGCGGTAGTCGCGGTAGGTGGCACAGCCGGCGTTCTGTGCCTGGCGCACGCGCACGTCGAGCAGCTTCTGCCACAGGGCGTTCAGGGCCTCGCGGTCGGCGAGCTGGCGTTCCATCATGGCCCGCCAAGCCCGCTCGCGCGTGTCGCGGTCGAGCTCCTGCAGCAGGGGGCGCATCTGGGGCAGGGTGCGCTCCTCGCCCTCCCACTCCACAGTCTGGGCGCCGGTGATCTTGTTGTACTCGTTGGTCAAGTGGCGCTCCTCGACGATGAGGGGGATGTTCTCCTCGCGGAAGAGGCGCACGTCGGCTTCCATGCGCTTCAGGGGCAGCTCGAAGTTCGCCGGCCGCAGCCCGCTTTCCAACAGCCGGCGCTTCAGGTGCTGTTCGGCGAGCTTGGCCTTGGGCATCACCTCCTCGACGAAGGCCTTGTAGCGCCGCTCGGCCTCCTGGTCCTGGGTATCGAGGGTCGTGGCCACGTAGAGGCGGGCGTACTGCTCGAAGAGGTGTTCGGCCAGATTGGACCAGTCGGCAAGCCACTCCTCCACGGTTTCGGCAGTGAGGGGGCGGCGTCGCAGGTCCTCGTAGTAAGGGACAACGTCCTCCCACCTCCAGGTGAGAAAGATTTTGGGATCGCGTGGTAAGTCGAACATACTTCTCCCTCCTGGTCTCTACGCTGCTGCTGTGCTCACGAAGGCAACCGCGTCTCAGTCACTGTGCTGAGCTGTCCTCCTCAGTCGGCCACTTCGACGGCTTCTCCTCACCCCTCACCCCTCACCCCTCATCCCTCACCCCTCTAAACGGCCAGCTCGACGACCGTCACGCCATTGCCCCCCTCGTGCCGGTCGCCCGGCCGGAAGGCGGCCACGAGAGGATGCCCTTCGAGCGCCTCGCGCACGGCCCGTCGGAGCGCGCCGGTGCCTTTGCCGTGGATGACGCGCACCGTTGGCAGGCCGGCCATGTAAGCTTCGTCCAAGTAGGCGTCCAAGGCCGCCAGGGCCTCGTCCACTGTCTGGCCGCGCAGGTCCAGCTCCCGTGACGGGCGCCGGGTGCTCTGTCGGACGACGCGCACGCCCGGCGGGAGCGGGGGCGGCGTGGGTCGTTCTTCGTCGCGGCGTTCGAGCTCGTCCACCCGGGCTCGCAGGCGGAAGGCGCCGGCGGCCACCTCGGCCTGGTCGCCGTGCAGGGCGACGACGAGCGCCTCGCGCCCCAAGGAGGGCACCCACACGCGGTCGCCCACCCGGAGTGGTCGTTGCTCCTGGGTGGGCTCGGGCTGGCGCGCGGCCCGGCGCACGGGGGCCAGGCGCTCCCGTTCCAGGCGGCGCAACTCGTCGCGCATGGTGCGCAGTTCAGTCACCTGCTGGCCGTACCGTTCCAGTTGGCGCGCGACGTGGCGCAGTTGGGCGCGCACGGCCTCCACCTCACGGCGCGCCTCCTGGCGGGCGGTGTTGAGCACTTCAACTCGCTCCTGCTCGATGTGGGCCAGCCGCTCCTCGAGCTCCGCGCGCATGGCCTCGGCCTGGCGGCGGGCCTCCTCGGCGGCGCGGGCTTCCTGCTCGGCCCGCTCGCGCGCGTTCCGAATGTCGCGCAGCAGGGCCTCCAATTCCAGCTCGTGGTGGGAGAAGTGCTGGCGCGCGCGGGCGATAATCTGGGGCGAGAGGCCCAGCCGCTCGGCAATGGTGAGGGCGTTGGAGCGGCCCGGCAGGCCGATGGTTAGGCGGTAGGTGGGGCGCAAGGTCTCATCGTCGAACTCCACGCTGGCGTTCTGCACGCCCGGCGTGGTGTGGGCCCACATCTTCAGCTCCGAGTAGTGGGTTGCCACGATGGTGCTCGTGCCCCGCTCCACCAAGTGGGCCAGCAGAGCGCGGGCCAGGGCGGCCCCTTCCACGGGGTCGGTGCCGGCGCCGATTTCGTCGATGAGGACCAGGGACCGGGGCGTGATCTGCCCCAAGATGCGAATGATGTTGGTCATGTGGGCGGAGAAGGTGGAGAGGCTCTGTTCGATGCTCTGTTCGTCGCCGATGTCGGCGAAAACATTGTCGAACACGGGCACGCGGGAGCCCTCGTCGGCCGGGATGTGGAGCCCACACATGGTCATCAGGCAGAGAAGCCCCACCGTCTTGAGGGTGACGGTCTTGCCCCCCGTGTTGGGGCCTGTGATGACCAGGGCGTGGAAGTCCGGCCCCAGCCAGATGTCCACGGGCACCACCTGGTCCTGCGGTATGAGGGGGTGTCGGGCCCGCTGCAGGAGCAAGTAGGGCTCCCGGCCCCCTCGGTCCAAGGGGGATGTGAGCTCCGGCTCCACAGCCCGGAGCTCTTCGGCGTATTGGGCTTGGGCCATGTGGAGGTCGAGCTGGGCAAGGGCTTCGACAGTCCACGTGATCTCGTCGCCGTTCTCGGCCACCAGCGCGCTCAGCTCACGCAGGATGCGCTCGACCTCCCGCTCCTCGGCCAACTGGAGCTCCCGCCACCGGTTGTTGAGCTCCAGCGTCTCCAGGGGCTCCACGAAGACTGTAGCACCGGAAGCGGACTGGTCGTGGACGATGCCCCGAACGCGCCCCCGGTGTTCTACCTTGACGGGCACCACGTATCGCCCGGCCCGCTGGGTGATGATGGGCTCCTGGAGCCAGCTCTGGTTGTTCGGGTTGGTGATGATGCGCTGAAGCTTGTCCAGAAGGCGGTCGTGGACGGCGGCGAGCTCCTCCCGGATGTTGCGCAGGCGGGGGCTGGCCGTGTCCTTCACGGCGCCGGCATCGTCAACGGCGGCCTCGATGGTCTCCACGAGGGCCCGGCAGGGCTCGATGCGGTTGGCAATGCGGAAGAGGCCGGGGAACTCGTCCCGCCCGTGGAGGATGATGCGGCGCAGGTGGCGGCCGGCCTTGAGGGTCTGGCAGATGTCGAGCAGTTCGTGGGGCTGGAGCACGCCGGCCTTCTTGGCTTGCACTACGAGGGGGCGCACATCCCGGGCCCCGCCGACGGTGGCGGCGGGACGAGTGGCCAGGAGGCGCCTGGCCTCGGCCGTGAGGCGCAAGCGGCGTCGCACCTCGCCGGGGTCGGTGCTGGGCGTCAAGGCCAAGGCAAGCTCGCGCCCGGCCGAGAAGGCTGTGTGGCGGGCCACATGGGCCAGGATCTTGGGAAGCTCGAGGGTGGTGGCCGATTTGGTGTCCGGAGCAGGTTGTGAACTCATCATCGCTTTCGTCGCCTGTGTGGTGGAAACGGGAGCGTGGGCAAGGAGAGCAGGCCGATCACGGAGGAGCAGTGTCCACGAGCTCGAAGATGTAGACGCCGGCGTTCTCGTAGAGCAGGCGAACGTAGGGGCTGCTGAGCAGCTTGTCGGGCTTCATGTGGCCGCCCTTGGCGCCGATGTAAATGTGAGTGACGCCCTGTTCCCTGAGCATGGCGCGCAGGCGGGGGTCCTCCAGGGAATCGGCCTGGGCCCACTGCTCCAGGAAAGCGTTGGTGCGCGCGACCACGTCGCGGGGCGCGGCCACGGTGTAGAGGGCCGGCGGCAGAACGGTGCGCCGGTCGGTCAGCACGTGGATCCAATATCCTCCGTCCTGGCCGGCAAAGGTGTTGCCCTGCCAGCGCCAGGCATTGACGGCGAAGACGGCGTCGGCCGGCACCATGTCCCGAATCCACCGCATGGCCTGCACGTCGGCCGGGTAGGCCAAAACAGTGACCGGGTTGACGATGGAGCGCATTCCCCACGCGCCCCAGGCGCCCACGGCCAACACAAGCATGCCCGTGACCAGGCGCTGGTGCCGCTGGGGCACCACCACGCCGGTGAGAAAGGCGCTCCACCCGGCGGCTGCCAGGCTGAGGGGCATGAAGAGGGTGATCACGCCGGCCCCGTTGGTGATGAAGCGCAGGGGGCGTAATCCCACTTTTTCCAAGTTGAGCGCGAGGGCGGTGAGCACACACCACGGAAGCAACACCCCGAGGATTGGTCCTGCGTACCGCCGCGCCGTGGCCGGCCGTGTTCTGATGAGCACCACCAGGCTCACCAGCCACGCGGCGGCGGCAACGCGCAACCACATGGGCGCCCCGCCCCATCCCATGAGGCCGCTGAGCCCTCCGGTGGCCAGGGCCATCAGCTCACGGTTCCTGGGCACCCAGACGAGCCCCCACGGGACGGCATTGTACGCCGCCCACCGGTTCTCAGGCGAAAGGGGCGCTGTTGCCATCCGGTAGACAGTTGGCGTCTGCAAAATATACCACACCCAGGGTGAAACCAGAAGCGCCGTCATCAACCCGGCACTCCCCCACAGGAGCATTGCTCGCCAGGAGCGGCGCCACAGCAGCCACCCGGCCAGCACCAAGGCCAACGTGAGGCCGAAGAAGGCCACGCGGACGTGGACGAGGAAGAGCACACTCCCCCAGAGCACGGCAAGGCCCCACCGCCGCGCCGACGGGCGCACGGCCAGACGCCAGAGCGAGAGGGCGAAGAGGGGAAGGAGAAGTGTGCCAAAAAGGTGGGTGTATCGCCCCCAGGAGACGTAGTAGGCCGGCATCCAGGAGACCAGGGCCGCGTACGTGGCGGCGTAGAGCCCGGCCCGCCGGCTCTGGAAGAGGTGGCGGCCGGCCAGGTACATGGGCAGGGGCGTGAGCGCGTTCAACACTTGGCCCGAAATGAGCACCAGCCGGGCGATCTGGAAGGAATCGGTCCACCCGAGCAGCCAGGCCACCAGGGCCACGAGGGCATGGTATCCCCAATGGTAGAAGAAACGCCCCTGGGGGATGTAGGGATCATAGGTGGCCGGCAAGCCCCTGTGTTCGAGCAGGAGGCGCACGATCATGACGTGGTGGACCGAGTCCACCCAAGCGGGAAGGACTAGAGGGCGGGCTTGAGACCAGCGTGTCCAAGCCGTCAGGAGGAGGATCAGCAGCAGCACAGGGGTGACCCAAGCGCGCCGACGCCACCACCTCCTGAGGAGCGCTGACCTGACGGCCGCCATCTCTACCAGATGCGAGCCACGGCGACCCCAATGTTGTCGAAACCGCCGCGCTCGTTGGCCGCATCGATGAGCCGGCGAACGGCCATGGCCGCGTTGTGGGAGCTTTCCAAAATAGAGGTGATCTGCTCCTCGGGCACCATCTCCCACAGGCCGTCGCTGCACAGCAGGAGCCAGTCGCCGGGCTCGAGGGGGCGAACCCACATGTCCGGCAGGACGTGTTCCTCCATGCCCAGGGCGCGGGTGATAATGTTGCGCTGAGGGTGGAGGAGCAGGGCTTCGGGCGGGAGCTCACCCCGCCTGATGAGCTCGGCCACCAAGGAGTGGTCCTGGGTGACCTGGTAGAGAATGCCCTTGGAGAAGTGGTAGGCGCGGCTGTCGCCCACGTTGGCGATGGTGGCCACGTTGTCGGCGACCAGGGCACAGGTGAGGGTGCTCCCCATGTCGCCGGCTTCCTCCCTGTGCTCGGCCGCGTAGCGGCGCACGACCTGGTTGGCCACCTCGACGGCCCGCTTGAGGAGCTCGGGGGGCGGGAGGTCGCCCAGGCCATCGCCGTCGAGGAACGCTTGCACGTGCTCGAAGAGAGCCTCGGCTGCCATGCGGCTGGCCAAGTGGCCGGCCCGGTGCCCCCCCATGCCGTCGGCCACCGCCAGGAGGGCCCTGGAGGGCTCTTCCGGGGAGATGTAGACGAGGGCCACGTCCTGGTTGGACGCCCGGATGAGGCCGATGTCACTGTCGGCCGCCACGTCGAGGGAGATGCCGGGGTGCTGGGCGTTGGAAGTGAAGTCCGACATACTACAGTCCCGCTGTCCTCGTGACAGTGATGGCATTGATGATCATGGCCGGCGGTAGAGGCCGACGACACAGACGGAGCCCGGCCCGCCCAAATTGTGGACCAGGCCGCGGCCGTTGCGCCTGACGTTGACCTGCGTTGGCCCGGCCCGTTCCAGGAGCTGCTCGTAAATGATGTACGTCATGCGGACGCCACTGGCGCCGATGGGGTGGCCGAAGCACTTAAGGCCGCCGCTCGGGTTGACGGGCAAGTCGCCCTCCAGGGACGAACGCCCTTCTCGGATGAAGGCGGCTCCATGCCCCTTGGGCACGAAGCCCAGGTCCTCGTAGTTCAAGATTTCGGTGATGGTGAAGCAGTCGTGAACTTCCGCCACGTCGATGGCCTCCAGGGGCTCGGCAATGCGGGCCGCCTCGTAAGCCCGGCGGGCCGCAATTTGCGTCACCTCGAACCCGAGAAGGGATTCGCGCCGCCGGCCGTACCGCCCCCCGCTGACCGTGGCCATCTCGATGGCCTCGATGAGCACGTATTCGTCGGTGAGCTGAGGGGCCAAGTCAGCTCGACAGAGAACGGCCGCGGCCGCGCCGTCGCTGGTGGGCGTGCAGTCGTAGAGCCCCAGGGGCTCGCTGATCATGGGGGCCGAGAGCACATCGGCGACGGTGAGCTCCTTGTGGAACATGGCCTTGGGGTGCCGGTTGCCGTTGTGATGATTCTTGACGGCCACGAGGGCCAAATCCTCCCGTGTCGTGCCGTACTCGGCCATGTGCTTGCGGGCCATGAGGGCGAAGAGGCCCGGGGCCGTGAGCCCCTTTTGCACGATGGGGTGTCCGGTAACCATAACTTGGCGGATCAGGCTGTCACGGGAGGCCACATCCCGCATCTTCTCGTTGCCCAGGACGAGCACCACATCGTAGAGGCCGGCGGCCACGGCGATGGCCGCGTTGCGCAGGGCGTCCATGCCGGTGGCGCAGTAGTTGGTCACCCGCGTGACGGGAAGGCCCGGCAGGCCCAGGATGTCGGCTATGAAGTCTCCCGCGTAGCCGGGAAAGCTGCCGCCCACTGTTGGGTCGAAGGTGCCCAGCCAGGCGGCTTCGATGCGCTCCTTCTCGATGCCGGCGTCGGCCAGGGCCTCGTTCACGGCCTCGAGCCCCTGCTCGGCGAAGCTTTTGTCCTGGAGGGCTCCAAAACGGGTACACCCCATGCCGATAATGGCCACTTTGTCGCGCAAGGCTTCGGCGCCCATGGCGTGGCTCCTTTCGCGCGTTGTGGGCCTTCCTGGCCCAAGTTGGTTGCCGGCGGCACGCTTCATAACTATACCACAGGGAGGCTGCCGGGGCCAATCGGTGCGGGAGAGACGAGTCGTGCTGCGGGAACGCGATGGAAGTCTCGGCCTGCCTCCCGTCGGCGTGGCTCTTCTTTGGCCGTTTGTCGTGGGACCGATGATGAGTACAATCGCCTGCGGTGCATGTCGGCTGAGCCGGGAGTCTGTACTGTGTGGACGGGAGACGTGTGCGCGGGTGACACGGCAAGCCCCACGAGCTCTTGGCGCAAGCAAGGAGAGCGAAAGCCGGCGGCCATCGGCGCACCCACGGTGATCCTCCTGGTCGCCGTGGCGGCGTGGAACGGCCTGCTCATCCCCTTGGCCCTGCGCCAACACGCTGCCTTTCGGACCGGCTTTGACTTGGCCGTGTTCACCCAGCTCCTCTGGAGCACGTCTGCCGGCATGCCCTTCTGGACCTCCTTGATCGGCGAAAGCACCTTCTTCCTCGGGTACCACTTCTCCCCGCTCCTGGCGGCGCTGGTGCCCCTCTACATGATCTGGCCCGACGCCCGCACGCTGCTCGTCGCCCAAGCGCTCATCCTCTCCTCGTCCGCCCTGTTGCTCTACCGGTTCGCCCGGCGCCGTGTGGGCAGCGTGGGCGGCCTTCTCTGGGGAATGGCCTTCCTGCTCTACCCGCCCCTCCACTACCTGGCCCTCAACGAATTTCACGCCATTGCGCTGGCAGTGCCCCTGTTGATGGCCGCGGCGGCCACCCTCGTGGAACGCCGGTACCGGGCGGCCGGCGCGAACTTGGCCTTGGCCCTTCTGGTCAAGGAGGAAGTGGCCCTTATCGCCGTGGCCTTCGGGCTGGCGGTGTGGGCTGTGCAGCGCCGGTGGCGGCCGGGCATGTGGTGGACGGCGGCGACGTTGGCGTGGGTGGTGCTGCTCTTCGGCGCGCTCATGCCCCTTCTCTCCACCACTGAAACCTCGTTTGCCTTCATGGACCGCTACTCGGCACTGGGGCGCACTCCGGCCGAGGCGGCCCGCACGGTGCTCACCTCGCCCGCGACGGCCATGCGCCTGGCGGGAGACCGGGAGAAGATGGCTTTTCTGTGGCAGATGGGCGCGCCGCTGATGGGCTTGCCCCTGCTCAGCCCCACGGCGTTGCTCCTCATGGTGCCCACACTGGGGTACTTGCTGCTCTCCAACTACAAGTTCCACTACATGATCCAGTATCACTACACGGCCCCTCTGATCCCCCTGCTCTTCGTGGGAGGCGTGGTGGGTTTCGAGCGGCTGATGGCTCTCGCTGGCCGGCCGTGGGTTCGCCGGGGGGTCCGCGCGGCATTTCTGGGCACACTTGTGGTGGCCGCCTGGTGGTGGAGTCCCCTGCCGGGCGCGCGGGCCTACCAGCCCCAGCGGTTTCGGCCCGGCCCCGAGCAACGTGTCTGGGAGATGGTGCTGCACCGCCTGCCACGTGAGGCCGCTGTCGCGGCCGACTGGGAGGTGTTGCCCCACGTGGCCAACAGGCGCCTCGTGGACGTGCGCCACCGTCCGCCCTTCCTCCTGGCAGCACCGGAGCGGGTGCCCGACTACGTGGTTGCCCGCCAACTTCCCCCGGGGGGCGCCGTGGCGCCGATGTACCCGTGGCTGCTCGCGGCATCCCAGGGGGAACCGATCCGCGTGCCCCGCTTCGAGCCGGTTGAGGACCTGCCGGGCGGGCTAGAAATTTGGCAGTATCGAGGACGCGCGGCCGATGTGGTGTTGAGGCCCGTCAACGTCCCCTTTGAGGGAGGCGTGGAGCTGGCCGGAGCGCGGGTGGAGCACGCTTCGGCGCCGGTGATTCACGTGTGGCTGGCCTGGCGCACGTGGGCTCCGGTGGAGGAGCGCATAACCTTCACCGTCCACCTGGTCAACTCCACGGGCGAGCACGTGGCCCAGGTGGACAAGGAAGTGGGCGACGGGCGCTTTCCAACATTCCTGTGGCGCACGTGGGTGTCGGACCCCCTGGTCGTGGATCGCTTTCCCCTCCGGCTTCCCGACGGGCTGGAGCCGGGCACATACCGGCTCCTCGTGGGGGCCTACGTGGCCGAACCGTTTCGCGTGATGGCCCGGCTGGACGGCGAAGCGTGGTATCCTTTGGGCACGGTGAGGGTGCCTCTCGGGCCGTGATCCGTCATCGTCTCGGCACGGTGCGCGGGAGCACGGCCGGCGTGGGCGTCGGCGTGGCCGAGGCGCTGGGCACGGCTACCACCACTTCCCGCGGGATGACTTCAGCCTGCACGAAGTTGGGCACGATGATCTCCAGCTCCTCCCGGTAGGTGCCCGGCTCCCGGGGCGGCTGCAACAGCACCCGCACCAGGGAGGGGTCTTGCAGGATGGCGTCCAGGATAGGCTGTGGGCCGGTCAGCAGGACGGCCACTTCTGCCGGGGCCACTGATGTCTCCGGGACGGCGTTGATCAGCTCAACCGGCCGGCGGATGGACCGGGTGACCTGCAAGGGCTCTACGGTGACCGTCACCTCGACCGTGCCGACGGGCCGGCCCTCCTGGTTCAGGGCCACAATGCCGAAGGGGAGGTCCAAGGGCACGCTGCGCGTCAGCGTGCCCGAGGCGCCGGTGATGTCCACCTGTTGGGTGTTGATGAAACCGCCCAACGTCTCCAGAACGGTGGGGCTGCCGCGCAGCGTCACTTTGGGGGGCGTGACAGAGACTTGGCTCACCCAGTAGCCCTCGGCCGGCTCGCCGGTGAGGGGCACGAAGATGGCGAGCTCGCGCGTGTTCAGTTGGGGGCGAATGGAGACCAACACCTCGACCTTGGGTGGGTCCACGGTGAGCCGGCCGACAGGGCGGCCCTCCTCGTCCACAGGGATGACCGGAAACTCGCCACGAAAAGAGGTGCGGGCGGCCTCCAAGTTCACCCGGGCCACGGCCGCTGCCACGCGCTCGACCGCCGACACAGGGCCGCTGACCAACACGTTGGGAGGTGTGGCCGTGGGCTCGTCGCCGATCTCCACGGTCAGGGGCAACGTGTCGGTGCCCACCAACTCCACCCGCACGGGCACCCGCCGTTGGGCCCTCGGCTCCAACGCCACCTCCACGGTATCGGGCTGCACGTCCATCACGCGGAGCTCGCGTTGCAGCCCCTGGACCTGAACGGCATATCGGCCGTTTGCTCCCCCCGAAACGTCCACCACGGCGCGCAGTTGGTCGGGGTCCTGGAGCCGGAGCACGTCCACAGGGCCCTGTACGGTGACGGAGACGGCCTCCGGCAGGGGAGTGACGATCAACATGTTGGCCGGCACCCCCTCCACCCGGAGCGGCACGTTCGTATAACGCACCACTTGGGGTGGGTTGAACTGGAAGGTGACGATGAGCCACGCGGCCACGGCCAACATGGCGGAGATGAGGAGCATTCCGAGCTGGGCCACGCCCCACTGCCAGTCCCGACGGCGTGGGGGCGCCAAAGCGCGGCGCAGGAGGGCGAGCAGGTGGGCCCAACCGTGCGGCCGGTCGCGCTGGGGCGTGTAGAAGCGGAAGAGATGGTCGCGCAGGCTGGCCTCGTCCAAGTTGGGGGCGAACTCGCCGAAGCGGGCCACGCCCACGGCCCCGGTTTCCTCGGAGACCACGATGGCCAGGGCGTCGCTGACTTCGGAGATGCCCAGGGCCGCGCGATGACGTGTGCCCCGCCGGCGCCCGGCCACCAGGAAGCGCTCGGCGAGGGGCAACACGCAGGCGGCCGCCATCACGCGGTCGTCGCGGATGATGACTGCCCCATCGTGGAGGGGATTGTTGGGGAAGAAGATGGTCTCCAGGAGCTCGGTGGTCAGGACGGAGCGCACGGGGACGCCCGTCTCGATGATGTGGTCCAGCCGCTCCTCGCCCTCCAACACGATGAGGGCACCAATGTGATTGCCGGCCATGGTGTCCACGGCCCGGATGATGGGTTGAATGACTTGGGACGCCAAGGTGTGGCGTTCGAGGGAGGTGAAGCCAACGATCCGCCCCAAGTGCTCCAGGGCCCGGCGGAGCTCTGGCTGGAAGATGACCGGCGTGGCGATCAGCACGAGCACCAGGAAGCCCCGCAGGATGGCCACGAAGGTGGGCAAGGGGAGGAGCACGGTGAAGAGAAAGAGGACGGCCACCAACACCAGGCCGCCGCGCAGGAGCGTGGCGGCACGGCTGCGCCGCAGAGCTGCCAGTGCCAGGTGGAAGGTGAGCGTGACGAGCAGCAAGTCAACAGCCGTGAGCCAGTCGAGTTGGCCGACGAGGTAGGCAATCTGGTTGAGCAGGTCACGCAAGGAGGTCATGGGTGCCTTCAGCGGCCCAAGAGTGGGCGCCCCCGCACATTGGCTAAGCCCAGGAGCTCAAGGAACCGATGGCGCAGCCGACGACATTCCTCATCGGGGTCGCGGTGGTCCAACAGAATACGGCCGGCGGCCATAGTGCCGTGTCCTCCGGCACGGCCCCGCCGGCCCACAGCCCGTCGTACCAGGTGGCCGGCCTTTGGATCGGCGGTGTTCGTGCGCACAGAAACAATGAGCGTGGCCTCGTAGATGCCCAAGCTGATGACCCACTCGGTGCGCTCCAGCCGCAAGAAGAGGTCCGCCATCTCGGCGCCCAAGTCCGGCCGGTCCATCTCGCCCAAATCCAGGATGACGACGTTGTGGTAGATGGTGGCCTGTTCCAGGGCCTTGGCCAGGGCGCGAAAGTAGCGGCGTGGCAGGGGGGCGCGCTCGATGCGGGCCAACGCCTGCCGGTTGACGTGGGCGTGCAGGGTCAGGTACATGGCGGCATCCTGTTCCGTGGCGCCCCGCGCCAGGCCCAAGGTGTCGGTGCGGATGCCGTAGAAGAGGGCAGTGGCCAGCCTCTCGTCCCAGGGAAGGCCGGCGGCCGCCACGTACTCGGCCACGATAGTCGAAGTGGCCCCGTAGGAGGGGCGCACGTCGGCCCACAGGGCCCGGCCTGTGGAGCGGAGCCTCGGGTGGTGGTCGATGACCACCTCGGGAAGGCGCTCCTCCGGCAGGGCGTGGTTGCCGACGCCCGGCTGCGTGTCCACCAGCACGATGCCGTCGAATTCGTCCAGGTCGAGGCGATCGACGTGACGGAAGCGCAGGCGCAGGACGCGGACCATCTCGCGGTTCTCGGCCCGCGCCAGCAGCCCGCCGAAAGCCGGCACAATATGTTGCCCCCGTCGGCGGTAGGCCCGCAGGAGGCGGCTCACGCCGTAGGCGGCCGCCAGCGCATCGGGGTCGGGGTCGTTGTGGGTTAACACGAGGATGCGCCGGCGCTCTTGCAGAAACGCGCGCAGGCGCTCCAGGCCCTTCGTGGTTGTGCGCATAGGTTTGGCTGCCAATGTGGGGTGTCCGCTCGAGTAGCCGGCTCGCTTGCACCTGTTCTGGTACAGTATAGCAGGAGCGCGCCGAACGCGGAAACGGTGGGAACACGTGGCATCCCCTCCTCCCGGAGCTTGCGGGGAAGCGGGGAGATGTGGTACGCTCTGTGAGCGGTGCGGGAAGGGAGCACGCGAAAGGAGGTGAACGTTGACTGCGGGGAGAGGCTCGAGCACTCGCACGGCGGAGCGGGGAGAGCGCCGCATCACGGCCTCAGAGCTGGCCACATTCGTCTACTGCCGGCGCGCCTGGTGGTTGCGCCACGTCCGCGGCCACGCGCTGGCGAACCGCGACGTGTTCCGCCGGGGGCAGGAGGCCCATCGTGAACACGGCCGGCGGGTCGTGTGGGCCCGGCGGGCCGTACTCGTGGGCCGGGCCCTCGTGGGGTTCGGCGTTGCCCTGGCGATCGTCAGCCTGTGGGCCCGCCTGGGGTAAAGTCATCCGCCCGGCAGCAGGGCGTTCACCTTCTCCTCCAGGAAAGGTTCGGTGAGCGGGCCGCCGGTAATCACGTCCTCGATGCGGCCGTCCGGGCGGATGAAGACCGTTGTCGGCAGGCCACGCACGCGGTAGACCGTCGCCGCGCGCCCGTCGTCGAGGAGGGCGGGCAACGTGATGTTCAAGGAGCTGAGAAAACCCCGCACTTGGCCCGGGGACTCACCCTGGTTGACCAACAGCACCGTCAGCCCGTACTCCTGATACCGCTGGGCCACCCGCTGCAGGGCCGGCATTTCGGCGCGGCATGGCGGACACCACGTGGCCCAGAAGTTGACAATCACGGGCTTGCCCCGCAGGTCGGACAGGCGGACAGGCGGGCCTTCCAGCGAGGGCAGCTCGAAGTCGGGGGCCAGAAAGCCCCGCTGGGGGACCATCTCGGCCGTGATGGCCGGGGAGGGGGCGTCGGCCGGCACGCGGGTGAGCCAGATCCAGAGCCCCCCGAAGAGCAGGACCAACACGAACATGTTGGCCCACGGAGGACGACGCAGTGTGGTGGAAACCTGGGCCATACGACCTCCTCTTTGTGGTGATTCGCAGGCTGGCTTTCGGAATATACCTTCACCCCTCGGCATCTGTCAAACACCACTCGGCGTGACGTGCGTTTCGTGAGTGGGGTTTGGGAAGGCGGCCGGTTCCGGCTACAATGATGGCGGCGTCTGACCTGTGGGAGCCTGGAGGGAGAGGAGCCATGAAGCAACGGTGGCACTTCCGTGAGGGGTGGCTGGCCCTGGTGCTGCTCACCGGCCTCTACATGGCCGTCGTCTGGTCACTTCAGGCCGCGGCGTGGACCGACGACTTGGACCTGCTCACGTGGGTGGTGATGGGCGCTGTGCCCGTGGGCCTCGTCCTGGCCAAGAGCCGCCTGCCGGGCAGCGTGGCCCACCCGTTGGCCTCGCTGGTGGGCCTGGCGTGGATCGCGCGCCTGGGTTTTCGCTTCACCCCCGAGACGGCCGGGTGGCAGGAACGGCTGCTCATCCTGGGCGACCGGGTGGTCGCGTGGGCCCAGACGGTTGCGTCCGGAGGAGCGGGCGCGGACACGGCCATGTTCGTGCTCCAGATGGGCGTGCTCCTGTGGTTCATCGCCTACACGGGCACGTGGTATCTCTTCCGCGCCTACAACCCCTGGAGCGCGCTGATCCCGGCCGGCACCACGATCTTGATCAACACCTACTACACCTCGGCCAACGTCACCGGCTTCCTGGTGCTCTTCCTCATCTTCGGCTACCTGCTGGTGGTGCGCACACACCTCTTCGAGCGGGAGGACGAGTGGCGGCGCACGGGCGTGGTCTACACCCCCGACATCGCCATTGACTTCCTGCGCGACGGCGCCGTCTTCGCGCTGGCGGTCATCCTGTTGGCGTGGGCCACGCCCTCCCTGGCGGAACAGGCCCGCTCCAACCCTGTGCTCGCGCGCCTCGGGCGGCCTTGGGCCGAAGTGCAACGCACGTGGGCTCGCCTCTTCGGCACGCTGAACTACCAAGGCGGGCGGGGCAGTGGCCCCGGCAGCGGCTGGTTCGGGCGCAGCATGACCCTGCGGGGCCCCTTGAACCTCTCCGAGGAAGTGGTAATGTACGTCTACACCTCCAAGGGGCGCTACTGGCGCACGGTGGTCTTCGACACCTACACGGGCGCCGGTTGGACCACCACGAACACGCGCACGGTGACGGTGGACGAGCGCCCCGCCCCGTTGCCCCTCACCGAAGACGTGGCCGGCCGTGAGCGCATCACCGTGACCGTGGAGATGGTCCGCCCCATTGGCTCCCTGCTCTTCGCGCCCGCGGAGCCCATCCAAGTCTCCATGCCGGTCAACGTCCTCCTGGCCGGCCCCGCGTCCGACTCAGGCCCTTTGGCGGAGACACCCGAGACAGCCGTGGCCCAACTCTACGCCCAAGAGCCCCTGATTCCCGGAGACCGGTACGAGGTGGTCTCTGCCCTGGCCGTGGTTGACGAGGCCAGCCTGCGCCGGGCCGGCACCGACTACCCCGATTACATCGTCCCCTTCTACACGCAGCTTCCCTCCACCCTGCCCCAGGAGGTGATCGACCTGGCCAAGGAGCTGACGGCCGGCCTGGAGACCCCCTACGACAAGGCCAAGGCCATCGAGCGCTACCTGCGGGACATCCGGTACGACGAGAAGATCCCAGGCCCCCGTCCGGGCGAGGACGGCGTCTACTATTTCCTCTTCCGGGAGCGGGCCGGCTACTGTGACTACTACGCCTCGGCCATGGCGGTCATGCTGCGGGCCGTGGGAGTGCCCACCCGCATCGCCCAAGGCTACGCCCTGGGCGAATACGACCCGGAGAAAGAGGTGTACGAGGTGCGCGGCGTGAACGCCCACACCTGGGTGGAGGTCTACTTCCCCGGCTACGGGTGGATCGAGTTCGAGCCCACGGCCTCCCAGCCGCCCCTCGAACGCCCCGCCGGGGAGGAAGACCAGGAAGATGAGGAGGCCGCTGCCCGCACGGACGAAGAAGAGCGCGATCCCCTCGACCGCCTGCGCGAGCTCCAGGAGGCCTTCGAGCCCGAGCTGCCGGCCCTGCCGGAGCGCCCCCGCGCCAGCCGAGTGCCCCCGGGCGTGCTCTTCGTCCCCGTGGGCGTGGCACTGGGCAGCGCCTTGGTGCTGGGGGGCGGAACCCTCCTGATGCGCCGACGGTGGCGGGAGGTCTCCCCTGTCGAGCGCGTCTACGACCAGTTCGTCCTGCTGGGCCGGCTGCTGGGCACCCGTCCCGCCGCCTCGCAGACACCGCGCGAATATTTGGAGCACGTGGCCGACTGCGTGCCCGCCGTGCGACACGTGCTGGGGCGGCTAGCGTTCCTGGTGAGCAAAGCCCGCTATGCCCCTTGGCGGGTGACAGAGGCGGAGGAGCGCCAGGCCGCGGAGCTGTGGGGCGAGGCTCGCCGCCCCCTGGTGAGCAGGGCGCTCCGCGAAGCGCCACGTCGCCTGGCCGACGCGCTCCGCCGGACGGCAAGCCGTGCCCGACGCCGGGGCACGCCGTAAGAGGGTCTCACGCAGAGCACAGGTGGCCGGCCCGGGCGTTTTCTCGGGACGCCCGGGCCCGTTGGACTAGGGGTTTTGCCTAGCCGCCCACGATCTCCGCAAGGCGCACGGGCCGTTTCTCCTCCAACGAGCGGCAGGCCGCCAACCCCATGACCAGGGCCATGAGCCCGTCCTCGCCCGTGACCGGCACCGGCCGGTCCTCGCGCACGGCCTCCACGAAGGCTTCCATTTCGGCCAAATAGCTGGCCGTGTAGCGGTTCACGAAGAAGTGGAGGGGAAGGTCACGGCAGACTGCCCGGGCCGTGCTGATGACGGCCGTGTTGGGGTGTTCGTTTTCCGTGCGGATGCACCCGTCGCTGCCGAAGACCTCCACGCGCTGATCGTACCCGTAGACCGCCCGCCGGCTGTTGTCGATAGTGCCAAAGACCCCGTTCTCGAAGGAGAGGAGCACAACGGCCGTGTCCACGTCGCCGAGCTCGCCGATGGCCGGGTCCACGCGCACGCCGGCCACGGCGTAGAGCTCGACCACCTCGCCGCCGATCAGGTAGCGGGCCATGTCGAAGTCGTGGATGGTCATGTCCAGGAAGAGGCCGCCGGAGCTCCTGACGTACTCGGGCGGCGGGGGCTCGGGGTCCCGGCTGATGATGTGGAGCAGGTGGGGCGTGCCTATCTCCCCCCGCGCGATGGCCTCGCGCACTCGACGGTAGTTGGCGTCGAAGCGGCGGTTGAACCCCACTTGGAGCTTGACGCCCGCCGCCCGCACGGCCCGGAGTGCCCGGTACACCTCCTCCAAGTGCAAGGCCAGGGGCTTCTCGCAGAAAATGTGTTTGCCGGCGGCGGCGGCAGCCTCGATGATCTCCACGTGTGTGTGGGTGGCCGAGCAGATGACCACGGCGTCCACGTCCGGCCTGGCGATCACTTCGCGGTAGTCGGCCACGGCGTGGGGCACGTGGCAGGCCCGCGCACAGGCTTCGGCGGCCTCGGGGCGCACGTCGGCCACGGCCACCAGCTCGGCTGTGGGAATGTGAAAGGCCAGGTGGCGGGCGTGGAGCCGGCCGATGCGGCCGGCCCCGATGAGGCCCAAACGGACTGTCGAAAGCGCAGGTGAGTGGGTGCTCATGGGTGTGCTGCTCTTTCACACGTTTCGTGTTGTCCGCAATGTGCGCCGTCACACGCCCACGTGGCGCAGGAACTCCCGGTTGCGCCGGGCGCTCTCCTCGGGCGTGCCCATGCCGGGGAGCACGTCTTGCTCCACCACGATCCACCCCCGGTAGCCGCGCCCGCGCAGGAAGTCCACCACGCCGGCAAAGTCCACACACCCCCGGCCGAGCTCGCAGAAAAGGCCCCGGCGCACGGCCTGGAAATAATCCCACCCCTCGTGGCGGGCACGCCGGGCCACGTCGGGGTCACAGTCCTTGAAGTGGACGTGCCAGATGCGGTCGGCGAAGCGCTCCACCCCTGCCAGGACAGCGCGGCCGTCCTGGCAGCCGCTGCCGTAGGCGTAATGGCCCGTGTCGAAGGTCAGGCCGACGAGAGCCGGGTCCAGCCGTTCCAGCAGGGCGGCGATTTCGGCCGGAGTTTCGACGTAACCGGCGCAGTGGTGGTGGAAGGCCGTGCGCAGGCCGGTCTCCTCGCGGACCGAGCGGGCCACCTCCTCGACGCCGCGGGCAAAGGTGGCCCACTCCTCCGGCGAGAGCCCTTGGGAAGGCGTGATGCGACCGGCACAGCGGGTGCGCACGGGATCGCGGCCGTTGTCGTCCGCCAGCACGATGAGGGGAGACCACTCGGGCGAAGCAGCTCCGGCCAGGAGGCGGGCAACAGCCAACGCCCGCGTTCGGCCCGGGGCGTGGGCCTGTGGGTCCTTGAAGGCCACGGGCACGAAGGCGGCCACCAGCACCAGGCCGCGAGCATCCAAGGCCTCCCGCAGGGCAGCGGGATCGGTGGGCAGAAAGCCCCAATCGCCCAACTCGGTGCCCTCGTAGCCGGTCGCGACCACTTCGTCGAGGAAGCGGTCGGCCGTCACCGAGACGGGGGCAAGCCCGTCGAACTCCAACACGCCCCACGAGCAAGGGGCATTGGCCACCCGGATGTCGGCTTCTACCCCCATCGCTCAACCACCACCTTCGTCTGGGTGTAGAACTCGATGGCATGGCGGCCTTGGGCGTGCAAGTCGCCGAAAAAGCTCTCGTTCCACCCGCTGAAGGGGTAGAAGGCCATCGGGGCGGCCACGCCGATGTTGATGCCGATGTTGCCCGCGTTGGCCTCGTAGCGGAAGCGGCGGGCATGGGCGCCGCTGGTGGTGAAGATGGAGGCCATGTTGCCGTACTGCCGGCTGTTGACCAGGCGGATGGCCTCCTCCATGTCCCGGACGTGGAAGACGCTCAGCACGGGGCCGAAGATCTCGGTGCGTTCCACCTGGCTCTCCGGGGGCACGCGGTCGAGGAGGGTGGGGAAGACGAAGTACCCCCCCTCGTAGCCGGGCACGCGCTTGCCCCGGCCGTCCACGACCACGCGGGCTCCCTCCTGCTCGGCCAGGGCGATGAGCCCCTCGACCCGAGCCTTGCTCTCGCGCGTGATGACCGGCCCCATCTCGACGCCCTCGTCGAGGCCGTAGCCCACCTTGAGGCCGGCAGCCCGGTCGGCCATCATTTCCAGGAAGAGGTCGTGGGCATCGCCCACGGTGATGGCGTCGGCCAGGGCCAGGCAGCGCTGGCCGGCGCAGCCGTAGGCCGATTCGGCCACCACGCGCACGGCCATCTCCATGTCGGCATCGGGCATGATGATGACGGGGTTCTTGGCGCCCCCTTGGGCTTGGACGCGCTTGCCCCGGTCGGCCGCCCGGCGGTAGATGGCCTTCGCTACCGGCGTGGAGCCCACAAAGCTGATGGCCCGGATGGCCGGGTGGTCGAGAATGGCCTCCACAGTCTCTCGGGCCCCGTTGACGAGCTGGACGACGCCGGGCGGCAGGCCCAAGTCGTCCAGGAGCTCGAAGAGGCGCCGGGCGGTCAGGGGGGTTTTCTCGCTGGGCTTGAGGATGAAGCAGTTGCCGCAGGCGATGGCGTAGGGCAGGAACCAGAGGGGGATCATGCCCGGGAAGTTGAAGGGGGTGATGGCGGCCACCACGCCCACGGGCTGCCGGAACATGTGTTCGTCGATGCCCCGGGCGATGTCCTCGTTGTTGTAGCCCTGGATCAAGCTGGGCGTGCCACACGCCACCTCCACGTTCTCAATGCCGCGCCGGAGTTCGCCCACGCTTTCCCGGAAGGTTTTGCCACACTCCTGGGTGATGAGGCGGGCCAGCTCGTCCACGTGCTCTTCCAGGAGAGCCTTGAGCTTGTAGAGGTATTGGACCCGCTCCACCACGGGCACGCGCCGCCACGCCTCAAAGGCTCTCTGGGCAGCTTGCGCGGCCCGGTCCACTTCGGCCGCGGGGGAGAGGGGCGCCCGGGCCAGCACCTCGTCCGTGGCGGGATTGGTCACGTCCACGTAGTCGGCGGCGGCCGAGCGCTGCCATTGGCCGTCAATGTAGTTGTAGAGTTCCTCCGACATGGGTCTTGCCTCCATGTGATGTCTTTCATCTGGGCGCACGGCGCTACAGAAAGTAGCGCTCGCGAGTCCGCATCTCCTCGTATTCCTCGCGCGCGGCTTGGACCGAGGGCATGGTGCTGACCTCGGCCACGGGCACGTCCCACCAGCTTTCGTAGGCCGGCACGCTCTCGTATCGGTCGCTGAGCACGTAGATGACGGTGGTGCGCTCCACCCCTTTGGCCTCGCGGAGGGCGCGGACGAGGTCGTCGTAGGTGGCGCACTCGAAGACGTGGGCGCCCAAGCTGCGGGCGTTGGCGGCCAAGTCCACGGGCAGGTAGGTCACCTCTTCGCCGGCCTCGTCGCCGGGCAGGCGCCCGCCCTCGGGGTAGACGTAGCGAGTGCCGAAGCCCTCTTGGCCGAGGGCACGGCTCAAGCCGCCGATGCTCTTGAAGCCCCGGTTGTCGATCAGGATGATGGTGAGCTTGTAGCCCTCCTGGATCGAGGTGACGATCTCGCTGTTCATCATCAGGTAGCTGCCGTCCCCCACCATCACGTAGACTTCGCGCTCGGGCGCGGCCATCTTGACGCCCAGGCCGCCGGCAATCTCGTAGCCCATACAACTGTAGCCGTACTCCAGGTGGTAGTGCTTGGGGTGGTGAGCCCGCCAGAGCTTGTGCAAGTCGCCCGGCAGGCTGCCAGCCGCGCAGACGACCACGCCCTCGGGGTCGCCGTGTTCGTTGACCGCGCCGATGATCTCGCCTTGGGCGGGAAGCGGTTGATTTCGGGCAGCGTAGAGGCGGTCAACTTCCCGTTGCCACTCGGCGTGCAGGCGTTCGGCCTCGCGCCGGTAAGCCGGGTCCACGTGCCAGCCCTCCAGGAGCGCGGCCAGCTCCTCCAAGGTGACGCGGGCGTCGCCCACGAGGGGCAGGGCGGCGTGTTTGTGGGCGTCGAATTCGGCCACGTTGATGTTGATGAAGCGCACTTCTGGGTGTTGGAAGGCCGTCTTGCTGGCCGTGGTGAAGTCGCTGTAGCGCGTGCCGATGCCGATGACGAGGTCGGCGTCGCGGGCGATGCGGTTGGCCGCGAAGGTGCCCGTCACGCCGATGGCCCCCAGGTTGAGCGGGTGATCGTAGCGCAGGCTGCCCTTGCCCGCTTGAGTCTCGCCCACGGGGACGCCGGTCTGGTCCACGAAGCGGCGCAGGGTTTCATGGGCTTCGCTGTAGAGCACGCCCCCGCCGGCGACGATGAGCGGCCGGCGGCTCGCCTTGATCCACTCGGCCGCCTGTGCGAGCGCGTTGCGGTCGGGGCGGTTGCGGGGCACGCGCCACACGCGCTTGCGGAAGAAGGCGGCCGGGTAGTCGTGTGCTTCGGCCTGCACGTCTTGGGGCAGGGAGATGGTGACGGCACCGGTGTCGGCCGGGCTGGTGAGCACACGCATGGCCTCCATCATGGCGGTGATGAGCTGCTCGGGCCGGTTGATGCGGTCCCAGTAGCGGCTCACGGCCTTGAAGGCGTCGTTGACCGAGATCTCCTGAGAGTGTTCCCACTCCAGTTGTTGCAGCACAGGGGCCACGTTGCGGCGGGCGAAGATGTCACCCGGCAAGAGGAGTACCGGCAGGCGGTTGATGGTGGCCCCGGCGGCGCCGGTGATCATGTTCGTGGCGCCCGGCCCGATGGAAGAAGTGCAGGCGAGCGTTTGGAGGCGGTTTTTCATCTTAGCGAAGGCCGCGGCCGCGTGGACCATGGCCTGCTCGTTGCGCGCCTGGTAGTAGCGCAGTTGGGGATACTCCTGGAGCGCTTGGCCGATGCCGGCCAAATTCCCGTGGCCGAAGATGCCGAAGCAGCCGGCGAAGAAGGGGAGCTCCTGGCCGTCCCGCTCCACGTACTGGTTGACCAGGAAGCGGACGAGAGCTTGGGCCGTTGTGAGCCGGACATGTGTCTGGGCCATTGTCCCTCCTCCTGCGACCCCACAGGGTCACGTGTTGCTTATCGTTCTCGCTCTCCGGTGATGAGATCGGCGATGTCCCGTTCGCTCAACTCGCCCCGGTAGTACGTGCCCACCTTGCGCCCGTGGCGGAGGATGGTGTAGGCGTCCGCCACCATGTGGACGTGGCGCACGTTGTGGGTGATGAAGATCACCGAGAGCCCCCGGGCCTTGGCGTTCTCGATGTACGAGAGCACCTTGCGCGTTTCGGCGACCGAGAGCGCCGAGGTGGGCTCGTCCAAGATGAGCAACTTGGCGCCGAAGTGAACCGCCCGGCCAATGGCAATGGACTGGCGTTCGCCCCCCGAGAGGCTACCCACCTTCTCGTGTGGTGCGCGGATCTCGATGCCAATGTCCCGGAGCGCCGAACGGGTGCGCTCGTTCATGGCACGCATGTCGAGCCACGGGATGGGCCCCAGGCGGCGCACGATCTCGCGGCCTAAGAAGAAGTTCCGGGTAATGCTCATGGTGTCCACCAGCGCCAAGTCCTGGTAGACGGTCTCGATGCCCAAGGCACGGGCGTCCCGGGGGGAGCTGAAACGGACGTGTCGGCCTTCGAAGTAGATGCGCCCCTCGGTGGGCGGGTAGACGCCGGTGAGAATCTTGATCAGCGTGGACTTGCCGGCGCCGTTGTCGCCCAGGAGGGCGTGGACCTGTTGGTACTCCACCTCGAAGTCCACGCCGTCGAGGGCCGTGATGGTGCCGAACCGCTTGACGATAGCCTCCATGCGCACCAGTGGCTCGCTGTGGTCCTGTGTTCTGCCCATGAGTATGCTCCTCTCCGGCTCGATGTTCTCACGTCAGCGCTTGGCACGGCCCTGGCCCAACCACGTGTTGAGCACGGCCGCGCCCACAATGGTGGCGCCCACCACGGCCTCGAAGTTGTCGGCCGGGATGAAGGGGATGTCCATCAGAATCACGCCAGTGCGCAACATGCTGATGAGCAACACGCCTATCAGCGCGCCCCAGATGCTGCCCACGCCGCCGTTGAGCGCCGTCCCGCCCACGACGGCCGCCGCAATGGCGCTCAGCTCCATGCCGGCACCTGTGGTCACCCGCACGGTGCGAAACTGGCTGAAGAGCAAGATGCCCGTGAGCCCGGCCAGCGCCCCCGAGAACGCGAAGCTGATCACCTTCACGCGGCTCACGTTGACCCCTTGGGCCGCAGCCGCCTGGGCGTTGCCCCCGGCAGCGAAGATGTGGTTGCCGAACGTGGTGCGCGTGAGCAGGTACTGAAAAACCAGAACAGCCAGCAAAAACCAGATGAGCGACGTGCGAAAGTTGGCCCCCTTGGGCAACAGCTCGTTGAGGACATCCAGGCGGCCGTTGAAGAGGGCCAACACAGCGGGGCGCTCCAGCATCTGGATCAGGGTGCCGCCCGAGAAGAGCCACACGATGCCGCGGTAGATCGAACGGGTGCCGAGCGTCACGATGAAGGAGGGGATGCCCGTCCACACCAGCAGGAGCCCGTTGAGCAGCCCGAAGAGGGCGGGAAGGGCAACGGCGAGCAGGGCGGCCAACGCCGGCGGCGCTCCGGCGAGGAGCAGCATGGCGAAGACGTATCCCCCGAGGGCGACCAAGGAGCCCACCGAGAGGTCGAACTCGCCGCAGATCATGAGCAGGGTGACGCCAATGGTGACGATGCCGATGGGCGTGGCCGCGTTGACAATGCCCGACACCGAGCGCCACGACAGGAACTTGGGAATGAAGAGCGAGAAGAGCACGAAGAGCACAAGCAGGGTGAGGAACGGCCCCAGCGTGGCCGAGTCAGCCAGCATGTGGCGGGGAGACCGCAGGCGTGTTCCCGTTTTGGAGACTGCCACTTCTGAGGACATGAGCACTTCTCTCTCAAGTCTTGCCGGGCGCGGGGTGGCCACACATGTGACCACCCCGCGATTCCCGATGTGTTCTGCAGCCTACCGGTACGTCCCTGCCAACTGCTTCACCAGCGCAATGTTCCCGGCGTCCACGAAGCCGGGCCCCGTGGGCGTGACCGGCAGCACCGGCTTGATGTTCTGTCGGAGCAACAGCGCCAACGTGACGGTCGAGGCATACCCTTGCAGGAAGGGCTGCTGGTCGATGGCGAAGAGCGTGGTGCCGTCCTCAATGCGCGCCACGATCTCCGGGCTGAGGTCGAACGTGCCGTGGAGCACGTCGCCCGGCGCCAGGCCAGCGGCCTCCAGAAAGGCGTAGAAGGGGTTGGCCCCGTTCGGCCCCAGGGTCAGGAAGGCGTCCACGTCCGGGTTGGCGGTGAAGAAGTCGTCGATGATGGTCTGGGACTCGGCGGGATC
>Ga0256839_1001554_pt1 | contig 27659 bp, 27 predicted proteins | sample 354166metaG_FD_185968 | JGI IMG/M metagenome (GOLD analysis project Ga0256839, IMG submission 185968) | Hydrothermal vent microbial communities from Mid Atlantic Ridge, Atlantic Ocean - 354-166 | ecosystem: Environmental > Aquatic > Marine > Hydrothermal vents | place: Atlantic Ocean: Mid... | reverse complement strand
GCTCGGTGTCCCGCCGCCGACGGATCGATGTGTACACTGTGTGCTGGATTACGGCGCGATGCAGCCGGGGTGTTTTGTTTGTGAAAGCCGAACGACCCAGTGACCTTTTCTTCCTACCTTTTCGTCCCGGCGACCGGCCTTGGCTTGGAGGTGCACGGTGAAAGTGGTAGTCATTGGCGCGGGTGCGATGGGGACGGCCTGTGCCGTGTTGCTTGCCGGTAAGGGCCACGAAGTGACGCTCTGGTGCCGGCGAACGGAACATGCGATGGAACTTGCCCGGGCACGGGAAAACAGGGACTACCTGCCAGGAGTGAGGATACCGGATCGCGTCCATGTGACGGCGCGCGTAGCGGATCTTGCCCATCCTGACGTCTACGTGATCGCGATCCCCTGCGTCCATCTGCGCGCGGGGTTAGCTCCGGTACAGGACGTCGTGGGGGCCTGCCCTGCTCCGACCGTGAGTGTGATCAAAGGCATTGAGCAGGGCACGTTCCGGCGGCCGACAGAGATCATCGAGGAGATGCTGGGTAACAGACCCCTGGCCGTCTTAAGCGGCCCCAGCCACGCCGAAGAATTCAGCAGGAGTTTACCTACTACCGTCGTGCTCGCTTGCCGGGATGCCGCGCTGGGCAAAAGCCTGCAGCAAGAGTTCTCCACGCCGCGGTTCCGGGTGTACTGGAACGAGGACCTCGTGGGTGTGGAGCTCGCAGGGGCGCTGAAGAACATCATCGGCATCGCCGCAGGCGTCTGTGATGGGCTCGGGTTCGGGGACAACGCGAAGGCTTCGCTGCTGACGAGGGGTCTGGTCGAGATCACCCGGTTCGGAGTTGCGTTCGGCGGGCAGCGAGAAACCTTCTGGGGACTGGCCGGCCTTGGGGATCTGATCACCACGTGTGTGAGCCCCTTCGGGAGGAACCGCTCGGTGGGCGAGGCGCTGGGCCGCGGCGAATCGCTCGAGAAGATCCTGGATCGCATGAAAGCAGTTCCCGAGGGCGTCTGGACGTGCCGGGCCGTGCGCGATCTGGCCCGCCAGCACGCGATCGAAATGCCGATCACGGATCAGGTCTACCAGGTCCTCTACGAGGGAAAGCCGCCCCTCCGTGCGGTCGACGAACTGATGACTCGGGAACTGAAGCCGGAGTCGCTCTAGGGCGTTACCGTTCGCCGCCTGCCACAGTCGGTCCTCTATTGACCCTCCTCTAGAATTCGTGATCTTGAGCACCAAGGTGAGCACACCAGAGCGAACGGGAGGAGGCCTATGGCATTGAACCCGATCAAGGTCGGCGAGAAAGCGCCCGATTTCTCGCTGCCGTCTACGCTGGACCGCGACGTTTCCCTGTCCGAGTTCCTCGGCAAACAGAACGTAGTGCTATTCTTCTACCCCCTTGATTTCACACCGGTCTGAAGCCGGGAGCTACCCGCCTGCGAACAGGAAGCGGCCAAGTTCGCAGGCGTGGATGCCCAGGTCCTGGGCATCTCGGTCGACAGCGTTCCCTGCCACAAGGCATTCGCGGAGAAGCTGGGCGGACTGCACTATCCGCTCCTGTCCGACTTCCATCCGAAAGGCGAAGTGGCCAGGAAGTACGGTGTGTATCTGGAGGACAAGGGCATTGCCGCGCGAGCCACAATCGTGGTGGGCAAGGATGGGATCGTGAAATGGGTGAAAGTGAACGACCTGGACCAACAGCGTGACAACGACGAGATCGTCCAGGCGATCAAGGAAACCTGCGGAGCTTAGGGTTTCATCGGGGTCCTTCAGCGGCTCGCTCCGGTCTCGGGGCGAGCCGTTTTTGCGCCCCTTGCCGGTGGGCGTAGTGAGTGCCGGGCTTGGCAAGCGCGGCCTTTTCCCTGGAACCGGGGATTCCTCTTGCGCGCATCGCGCGCCCAGGTAGTGGGGGCCGTGCAGGGCGTGAGCAGTCCTCGGTGACGCCTTTACCGCCTGGTGAGCGGAGCGCGACGCTGGCAGCCCTCGCCCCCGGATATGGCTCAGAATCAGTGTCGCATGCGGTACATTGTCGTGGGTGACATCCACGGATGCTTTGACGAGTTCCAGGCACTGCTGGAACGAATCGGGCCTGGCCGCAATGACGAAATTGTGGCGGTAGGGGACATCATCGATAGGGGGCCCAAGAACCGAGAGGTCCTTCATTTCTTTGCCCGCCATCAGGAGGCCCGGACCATAATGGGCAACCATGAGCGGAAGCATGTGCGGTCTTTCTTCGGTGAGGTTACCCCGTCTCGTTCCCAGGTTCTTGCCCGTGAGGAGCTGGGGGCCGAATACTCCTCATGGATCCGCTGGATGGAGCAGTTGCCCCTCTGGGAACGCCTCCCCCAGGCGCTGATCGTCCATGGCTTTTTCGAACCAGGAGTCCCGGTAGAAGAACAGCGACCCACCGTGCTCACCGGAACGCTCAGCGGCGAACGATACCTGGAGCGACACTACCGTCAGCCATGGTATGAGTTGTACGATGGCGAGGTGCCCCTTATTGTCGGACACCGAGACTACTCGGGGGCGGGTAAACCGTTCGTTTATCGGGACCGCGTGTTTGCCATCGATACCGGTTGTGTCTACGGTCGGTTTCTTACCGCTTTGATCGTGCCCGACTTCCAATTCGTGCAGGTGCCCGCCCGAACCGCGTACTGGCCGCGCTAAGCTGAGCGGGCGAAAGCGCCGCCCCTTGCCGAACGGAGCGCGACCGCGACGCCGAGAGGGCTCCGGCCCCGCTCTGCACAAGCTCCGCGACGCATCTTGGTATGACTGCACCAGATCGGACACATGAGGCTGGCCGGTCCGCCGGGTCAGGAGGTCGGCCCCCACAGGAGCAACGCCGGATGCGGTACAGTTAACAGGCCCTCCGCTCGAACAGAACGGCCGTCTGCCGGGGAGCGTCGGAGACGAAGCTCGGCTGGAGTTCGCCCGGGCGCCCAGTTCTCTGACGCTAACCCCCGCTGCAACCGGGGTTGACGGGACGCAGCAAAATCGGTCCATTCGAAGCGATCATCTTCCGGCTGGCGTGTCCCAATCAGCACGCTCACGTGAAGCGGATTTGCACCGATACGGATGGGCACCGTCATGCGTCTGATCGGACCTGGGAAGGAGCGGGACAGACGGGACGAGGGTCGCTTGCCGGATGATGTCTGGGTGGTTGTCCCCTGCTTCCGCGAGGCTCCGCGCATCGGCGACGTCCTGTCGTCATTGCTTGCCATAGCCCGGAACGTGGTCGTCGTCGACGACGGATCGGACGACGGTACAGCCGAAGAAGCCCTACGCTTTCCGGTGTGGGTGCTGCGTCACGCCGTCAACCTGGGTCAGGGGGCTGCTCTGCAAACGGGGCTGCGTTTCGCTTTGGAGCAAGGCGCAGCCTTTGTGGCCACCTTCGACGGGGACGGCCAACACGACCCGCACGACCTGATTCGGTTGTACCGAGCGCTTCGGGAAACCGGCGCCGACGTTGCGCTCGGTTCTCGCTTTCTGGGCAGGGCCGTCGCTATGCCCCGCTCGCGACGCCTCGTTCTGCGGGCCGGCATCTGGTTCACTCGCCTGCTGTCCGGCATCCGCGTCACCGATACGCACAATGGCATCCGCATGTTCACCCGTCGGGGAGCAGAGACGGTGCGGATCACCATGAACCGGATGGCTCATGCCAGCGAAATCCTTGACCAGATCGCTGCATCGGGTTTGTCGTACACGGAGGTGCCCGTCACCGTTCGGTACACCGAGGCCAGTCTGGCCAAAGGGCAACGCACCCGCAATGCGGTGCAAATCGCGCTGACCCTGCTGGGAGATCGGTTAGCACGATGAGCCTTTTCCAGTTAATCGTAGTTCCCTCTGCCGCTGCAGCGGCGGTCTACTACATCGTTGACGGCTTGCGTAAACGCAGCCGGCTCGTTCCGGGTCTGCTCTGGGGTACCATCTTTGCCGCCGTTGCCGTCTCTGTCGGCTTTCCTCACCTCCCAAACATGCTGGCCCAATCCCTTGGGATCGGACGCGGCGCGGACCTCGTCCTGTACGGAACCACGGTGTCCCTCATCCTGGTCGTCCGCTGGGTGTATTGGAAATACCGAGTGTTGGAGCAGATCCAGACCGAACTGGTGCGCCAACTGGCCATCGAGCGCGCGCGCTTCGGAAAGGTGATCCAGGGGGATGAAACTGGTGGGACCGATCGGACGGCCGTGACGAGGCTCCGGAAGACCGCGTAACCCACACTCTAGCCCAGCACCGGCGCGGTCCGAGGAAGGCGCTCAACCCCCTCGCGTGGTCGTTAGACGGTAGGTTTCGGAGGTTACGCAATCAAAGCCCCAGGAACGAAACCGGAGTACTCCTGCCCGTCGGCAGGGCCGCACTCCAGAAACAAGCGGCATGCACCCGGTCGCGTCGCGTTGTACATTGTCTTTGCGACGGCGCTGGCCGTACGCCTCTTGGTTTGGGCGGCCATTGAGCACGCCGGCACATCTCGGGTCGGCCCCCCTGGCAAGGACGGCCATGCGTACATCGCTCTTGCGAACAGCCTGGCCGCCGGACGGGGCTACGTCCGCAATTGCCCCCGTGTGCGCCTTGATAATCCCCCTATCGATGTCTACATGTTATCGAACGCGAAGCCTGACGGTGCGATAGAAACGCTACGGCGGCTTCACCGCCGGTATGACCTGTCCCATTTGCGGGTCGCTCTCTGTCACGACTCTCGCGTGGGCAAACTGGCTGCCACAGCTCCCCCCATCGAACAGGCTGCCTACCCGGCGCCCGGGTATCCGGCTTTCCTTGCCACGCTCAAGCTCCTGGCAGGAAGCTCCTTCGTCGCCGTCGCCACTCTGATCCAGTGCGTCCTGGACGCCGCCACAGCAGTGTTGCTGGCGTTGGCCATCCGCCGCCTGGCTCCCCGCGCGCCGCGATGGATCTATTTCGCCTGGTGCTTCTACCTGCCGGCGGTCACCGTAGCAAACGAGATCCTCACCGATAGCGTTGCGCTGTTTCTCGCGGTAGCTTCGGTCGTTCTTGTTGTGGTAGCACCGGTCCGTGCCACTACGACCGTCCTGGCAGGGGTCGCGCTAGCTCTGTCCGTAAGCATCCGTCCCCAGTTCCTCGTGGCGGGATTGGTTCTTGCCGCAGTCGTGATCTGGCAAAAGCGTGACGGCTTGCTTCGGCGGTTGAGTCGCGGCGCCCTCCTGGCCGCACCGGCGGTTGCGCTGACCCTGGCGTGGTGCGCGCGGAACTACACCGTGTTCGGTACGTTTGCCATCGGCCCCCCGGGCGGCGGGCTCCTCTTCTACTCCGTAGCGGCACCCGCACACGCGTTGCTTTACGGCGACGGACGATTGGCCAACAGCCAGCGTGTGCTCCTGGAGCAGTATGCCCCGGTCGTGCTGGACCGTCCACGCGACGTCTTTTCGTTTCAGGCTGTTCTGGGCAAGTGCGCGCGCGACTGGTTCAGGAAGCATCCGCTGGCCGCTCCGGCGGTGACGGTGCAGGCGATGTGGCGAAAACTGGCCGGAGTCCAAAAACACGCCGACCCGCTGCGACATTTATTGGGCAACAGGACTGCTCTACACTTGCAAACCCTGGCGAAAACGCGGAACTGGAAACGGCTGACGGTCGCCGATGTTTTCGTCTTCCTCTGGTCGCTCCTGTCCTGCGCACTTGCCCTGGTGATTGCCTTCCGCTGGGTTCAGGCGCTTGCTGACCGCCGATCGTGGCGGAATCCTGTCGCGACCGGCTTGCTGCTCGTTGGGCTACTGGCGGTCTTGCCTGTCCTGCCCCTGGGGAATCGGCGCTACGTCGTCCATTTCCTCGCCTTCTGGGTGCTGGGTGGGGCGGCGGCGTACGGAGCCCCAGCAGAATCCTCTCAGCCCGCCGAACCGCAGCGGGTGGCCGCCGAGCTGCACCGCAAAACGTCGTTGAGCTCCGCCGCCTAGGCAGCCTGCCGGCCGCGGTCTATCCCGGAGACTGTTCTGAGCGCAGGGAACGCGGGCACGGCCGGTGCTTGTTCCCCTGCCCTCCCCCACCAAGCGGACCGGATCGCGTACGCGCGGGAAAGGAGCGTACGGACCGTGCGGCAGTAGAACTGGAGAGGGGCCAGCAACAACCACCGGGCGAGCCTCGGGGCTCCCCCCTGTCCCGGGAACCTCGCCGAAAAGGCGTGGGCCAATGCCCCGTCCGGGTGACGGCGCACGTGGGCCACCAGGCGTCGTCGCTCACGTATCCACCTCAGCGTCTCAGCCCTCCACAGACTTCGGTAGCTCTCCCACTTCTCCCGCCACCAGCCCTCCCGCATCGCCGCCAGCCAGACACCCACTTCGGCACACAGCAGCGCTGGAGCGAGCAACGCAAGCGTGCTCGTCTGAAAACAACTGAACAGCACCACGACGCGATTTCGTTCGGCCAGGTAGAACTTCCTCCGGTACCGGGCGAACTCGTAGTCGTGGTGCACGATCGAATCGGGCTCGAGGACCACCCGCCACCCCGCCAGGCGTGCCCGCCAGGAGAGCTCCAGGTCCTCGTGGTAGGCGAAAAGCTTCTCGTCGAACAGACCGACCCCCTCGAAAACCTCGGCTCGCACCAGCATAGCTGCGCCGCTCGCGTAGCCGATCTCCCGCCGGCCCAGGTGAGCCCGCGCCAGCCGACCACGAATCGGGCAATCGTGTCCTCCTACGGTCCCGAAGCCGAGCCAGTGGAGCTCGTTGCCCCACGAGTTGACCCGATCGGGAGCGCCGTGTAGCAGTAGCAGGCTCTGCACAATGCCGACGCATGGATCGGCCATAGCTCGAAGCGCCCCCCTAAGGAATTGGGCGTCCACAACCGTATCGGGATTGAGCAGGTAAACGAACCGAGCACCGGTTCGGAGGGCGTGGCGAAGCAGATGATTCATCCCGCCGGCGAAGCCGGTGTTCCGAGAAGCCACGCGCAGCTCCATCTGCACCCGCCTACGCGCCGACTCGCTGCGCGTGCGCAGGTAAGCGCGAACGCGCTCCGCTGTTCCGTCCCGGGAGGCGTTGTCGAGGATGAGAACACGAAAACCTCCCGGCGGCGTTTCGGCGCCATCCAGGGCTGTCAGGCACCGCTCGATCACACGGCTATGGTTCCACGTAACGACGAGCACGGCAACGCGGGCCGGGTGCGCGCCGCTCGCCGTGGGAAGGCCCCCGCTCGAGCAGGACAAGCCGGCCGCGCCCGGCGCGAGGGGGCTTGGGCTTTCAAGCTTCGGCGGCCTGTTCTGGATCGCGCTCAACCGACTCATGGTCCTGCGGTCGTCCGTTGCGTGGAACGCTGCCCGGCTGCGCCGGCTCGGCAACCCCCTTCGGTGGAGCGGCGCGGACTGGATCACCGGCCAGTGAATCCGGTGCCGCATGGCGGGTCAAGAGCAAACTGTTTTCCGCCGTTCCCGTTTCAGCCGGCTCTTGCAGACGATCTGGCCCGAACCGGCCTGTTGCTGTATAGCGTGTGCAGCAGGAGGACACGTTTCCTTTGGCGCCGGATTCGAGCTGATGAGCGAAGGCGTACGTCGGCGAGCCCTGTGGATCGAGCGTGCCGATCTGGACGGTTGGATGCCGCCCTGGGTGCGCCGGCAGAGCACTGCCCGTTATCGGTGGGCCAGTCGCTATGTACGCGGCCGGTGCGTGCTGGACGCGGCCTGTGGCACCGGCTATGGCTCGCTGCTCCTGCGCATCCAGGGGGCGGCGCGTCTGGTCATCGGCATGGATCTCGAGCCTGAGTCTGTGCAGACCGCCGCGGAACGGACAAGGAAAACAGATGGAGTGCGATTCTGCCGCGGGGACGTGCTGGCACTGCCGTTCGACTCGGGGTCGTTCGACGTGTATGTCTCGTTTGAGACGATCGAACACGTGCCGGACCCGAGAAGGCTGCTCGAGGAAGCGTGGCGGATCTTGCGACCGGGCGGTCGCCTGCTGTTATCGACGCCGAACCGGTTGGTCACCAATCCCGGCCTCTCGGCCGACGGGCGCCCCTTGAACCCGTTTCACGTGCGGGAGTTCGCGCCCGAAGAACTGGAAGAGCTTCTAGGAACTCGGTGGTCGAGAGTCGAACTGTGGGGGATGTCGTTGTTTCCGGCTGCCTACCTGCGGCTGCTCAACGCATGTCCGGCCGGTTGGCACCGCGTAACGGCGCGGCTCAACCAGGCGATCAAGCTTCCTCTGGAACTGCTGCGAACGTACCCATCTGCGCGCCCCACTCGCTGCGCGGCGATCGACGCGCGCCGCGCCGAGTACCTTCTGCTCACCTGTGTCAAGCCGCGGCAACACGCCGCAGGAGGGGAAACCGTCCGTCCATCTCGGCCCCGAATTGCAGCGTAGGTAAAGCGCCCACCTGGAGAGCATCCGGCCAAGTCGATCGGATCGATCGAGCCGATCCCCCTTTCCCACGGCGACCGTGGGCCCCTGCCCCGTACGCCGGCTCCCCAGCCCGCGCCCGGCACACGGGCGGAGCTTCGTGTATGTTGGAAGATGGGGGAGCGAGGCACGGGCTCGGTTCGCGCGGCCGTGTGGGGAACTTCCGGTTGTACAGCAAACGCGCGATCCACGGAACCGAAACGGCAATGTATCGGTTGCGAGTGAGGAGACGAGCTACAGCACGTGCAGGGGGGCTTAAGCCGCTCCGCGTGTGCTGCGCGTGGGCGGTCTTGATCGTGCTATCGGTGGTGGTCGCCCGGTCCGCGGAGCGGCCGAATATCGTTCTGGTGCTTCTGGACGACATGGGTTACGGCGATCCCGGCTGCTACAACCCCGACTCGCGGATCCCGACGCCCACGTTGGACTGCCTGGCCGCGGAAGGGCTGCGGTTCACGGACGCGCACGCACCTGGTTCCGTTTGTGTACCGAGCCGGTATGGGCTGCTGACGGGCCGCTACCCGTTCCGCATGCCACGGCGCCGGGGGCCGCTGCTCGACGATGACCTGATCACCCTGGCGGAGTTCCTGAAACGCGTCGGCTATCAGACGGCGTGCATCGGCAAGTGGCACCTGGGGTTTGAGCACGAGAAGAATCCTGCCGGAGCTATTTTGTCCGGCGGCCCGCTGGACCAGGGGTTCGACTACTACTTTGGGATACCGGCGTCGCTGGACATTCCGCCCTACTACTTCATTCGGGGCCGAAGGTGTGTTGCTCCGCCGACCCTACGGACCGAAGCAAGCGGCACGCCCGGTTGGAGCCCGATCCAGGGAGCGTTCTGGAGAGCGGGACGGGTCGCTACAGGATTCCGTCATGCGGAGGTCCTGCGGACTCTTGTGGACGAAGCCATCCGGCAGCTCGAACGGATGGCAAGTCGAGGACGGCCGTTTTTTCTGTATCTTGCGTTGACCGCACCGCACACGCCCTGGCTGCCGCCGGAAGAGTTTACCGGCGTGGGTGGAGCCGGTCTCTATGGTGAGTTTGTCGCGTATACGGACGCCGAGCTCGGTAGGTTCCTGCGCGTTCTGGATCGCCTTGGCTTACGCGGATGGACGCTGGTGGTGGTGACCAGCGACAATGGACCGGTCTGGTATCCGCGCGACCGCGAACGGTTCGGCCACTCGGCAACCGGGCCGCTGAGGGGGATGAAGGGGGATCTCTGGGAGGGCGGGCACCGGGTCCCGTTCATTGTCCGCTGGCCGCAGCGCGTTCCTGCCGGTGTGGTATCCCGGTATCCGATCAGCTTTGTGGACTTGTTGCCGACGTTTGCCGAGCTGCTGGGAGCGAGAGAGCGGGTTCCCGATGGGTTGGACGGGGTGAGTTTCGCTGCGGAGCTTTTCGCCCCGGGCAAGCTCGATCCGGCTACGCGGGTCCTCCTCATGCAAGGCTCGTCGCGCCGCCTTGCCGTGCGGCGTGGACCGTGGAAGCTGATCCCCTTCCGGGGCTCGGGGGGGTTCACGCGGCCTGCGTTCGAGGGCGACCAGTCCGGGCAGCTCTACCGCCTGGATCTCGACCCGACCGAGAGCCGTAACCTGTGGGCGGATCGGCCGTCGGTGGTCACGCAGTTGTCTGGGTTGCTTCGTTCGCTTACGCAGGCGCCGCCGTAGGGCTAGGTGCTTGCCCGAGGCGAGAGCTGGCCGCCTGCGAAGGCGTACATCCTAAGGGCTAGACGAACGGGAGAGACGGATGAATCGGCGAGAGATGCTCAAGATCGCTGCGGGGACATCGGCCGGACTCCTGACGACGGGAACGACGCCGGCGCGACTGCTAGCAGCTCGGCCACAGCCCGATCTGATCCGGGAGGAAAACAAGCGGCCGGGCACGACAGACTGGCAGCTCACGCGGGTTCGGATCAACAAGGGGCGCTATCGTACCAGCTTGATCGAGGGCTATTGCCGCCAGCAGTCCGTGTTGGCGGGCGAGGTGCTTGAAATCTGCGTGAGCACCGATCCACCGCGCCCCTTTTACCTGGACATCTACCGGCTCGGGTGGTACGGGGGGAAAGGTGGCCGACACATGATGCGTCTCGGTCCGATCGACGGCAAAACCCAGGATGTTCCCCCTCGCGGACCAGATCCCGGTCGCCTCCGCGAGTGTCACTGGGAGCCGACGATCAAGCTAAGGGTGCCGGACGACTGGGTCTCCGGCGTCTACGTCGGCAAACTGACCACCGTTCCGCTCCAAAAGTCGGAACCGTACTGGCAGAGTTACGTGATTTTCATCGTGAAGGACACTCGGCCGGCCGATATCCTGTTCCAGTGCAGCGACAACACGTGGCAGGCGTACAACCGCTGGCCGGAGAACGATTCGCTCTACACCCATCCGAAAGCCCCTCATGCGCCCGGCGTGCAGGTTAGCTTCGATCGACCGTACGGCAAGTACGTGCAGATCGTAGACCACCCGCTGTCGGTTGGGTCTGGCGAGTTCCTGCTCTGGGAGTTCCCCCTCTGCTTTTGGCTGGAAATGCACGGCTACGACGTGACCTACTGCTCGAACAGCGACGTGCTCGATGTCGCGGCTGTGACCCGTGCTCGGGTGTTCCTCAGTGTGGGGCACGATGAGTACTGGGACATCCGCCAGTACCACGCGGTCAAGGAAGCGATCGACCGGGGCACGAACGTCCTCTGGCTGAGCGCGAATTCGGTCTTCATCGTCTCACCCTTTACCCCCTCAAGCGATGGGCGACCGAATCGCATCCTGACTCGCAAGGGAGCGTACGGCCAGGTACGCCCTGAGGAACGACGCGCGTATGCGTCGGTCTACGACGGTTTGCAGGGAGCGGGACCGGACGAACGCACGATCATTGGCGCGCGCACGGTTGTGCCGTTCAATGGTGGCGGTGACTGGACGTGTGTGAAACCCGAGCACTGGGTGTTCAGGGGGACGGGTATGAAGGCCGGTGACAGCATTCCCGGTCTGGTGGGTTGGGAGTACCATGGCGATCCAGATCTTGACCGGCCTGGACTGGAGGTGCTGGCGGAGGGTCCGGTGTGGGCGAACGGTACGTGGGAGGGGCATTACGCGGCGACGATCTTTCCGGGGCCCAAGGGCAACATCGTCTTCAATAGTGCCACGATCTTCTGGTCGCAGGGTCTGGCAAGCCCGCCCGGCCATATCCTTCCTTGGTCCCATTGGACTCGCCCACATGGGCCTGATGAGCGGGTCCAGCGGATCACCCGTAACCTGCTGGAGCGGGCGTTGGAGGGCTGACCGTCAGACGGCCGGCTCTGGCGGCCGCAAGCGGAGCAACTCCGCGGCGAGCACCGGATCGCTGCACGTGCGGGTTCCGGATCGTTCGCCAGCCTGTCTCAGAAGGGGTACCGGTGTGCGCCGCTCTGGTTCCATTCGGTGCAGCAGGTGCGCCAGGGGGTTGGGGGGAAAGCCGAAGTGAGCGAAGCGTCACCGGCTGGGAGTACTCGTCGCGCTCCGTGTACGGCTGCAGGCAGCGCTCCCGCCCGCGGGACCAGGGCCTTCCCGGTCTACAAGCTGTTTGCAGAACCGGCGGCGCAGGCGTACGAGCTGCTCAAGAGAGCCGTTCCGCATCGTTTCCTTCGTTCGCTCCGGCACGGTGGCCACCGGCTGAACACCTAACCCGATTCCCCGCGCTGCAGTGCGCCGCTGACGCAATAGTTAAAACCGCTGCATCTGAAAAGAAACGAGGGAAGATCAACTGAAGAGGGCACAGCGCCATTGACGCGGCGGCGCAGTTGCGTTTAGAGTCAACTGTACGCGCCCTCCTGGGGTTGCGCCGGTTCGTGACGAGGCTTTGCTGGCGATGTCGAAAAAGAAACCGAGACCAAAGCTGCCGGAAGGTATGTTCCACGTCGTGCTACCCAGAGGGGCGTATGGCGTATACGTTCCCGACAACTATGAGCCGAACTATGCCTATCCGGTGCTGGTCCTGATGCACGGAAGGGGGAAAAGCGAAAAGCACATGCTCCGGCTGGGTCCCAAAATCAGCCGTCGCAACTATGTGGCGGTGGCGTTGCGGGGGCCGGATCGAATCGGTGTGCGACGGACAGGCAAGCCCGCCTTCTCCTGGACCCAGTATGCTCGTAGGGAGCTTGACTTTACCCGCTGGGGGAGAATTGAGCGGAAGCTGCTATCGGCTTGTCGCGATTGCTGGTACCTGCACGACTACGTGCGCGAGGTACTGGGTCGGCTGGGGGAAGAGCTGAGCCTAGACATGCGTCGGGTCTATCTGATCGGACACGGCGAGGGTGGAGCGGCAGCGCTACGGTTAGCTTTGGGCATACCTGCTTATTACGCCGGGGTGGCGGTGTTGAATGGGTGGCTGCCGGCGGTCAGGGACGGTTGGATTCGCTGGCCTGAGGTGCGTCGGCTTCGTGCTCTGGTGGTGCACGGCCGGAGCAACCGCCGGGTACCGGTTGAGGAATCCAGGGCAGTGGCCAGGCTGCTTTACGCGGCCGGCCTGGATGTCACCTATGCAGCGCTCGATGGTCGCCATGGCATATCACGGGCGATGCTGCGCACCTTAGACGACTGGCTCATGGGGGGATGTAGCTCGGCTGTCTGAAGCCGCTCCTTCGGACTCGGTATAGGACACCCGGGTATGAACGGGTTCTCTCGTCTGCGTTCCGTAGATGTTCCCCCGTAGCTTATCCCCGGTAGTGGGATCGTTCACGCGATGAGCTCGAGCACAAAGAAGTAGACCGCGAACAAGCCGGCAACGGCGTAGAGGGAGGCCGGCTGCCGCTCGCGTCGGATCAGTTTCAGCACACAGTAGCTTACGTAGCCCCATCCGATTCCATCGGTAATCGAGAAGCTACACATCATGACCAGGAGCGTGAGGAAGGCCGGGATTCCCTCCGTGGGGTCGGTCCACCGGACCTCGCGCAGACCGGTTGCCATGACCGCTCCGACCAGAATCAGGATCGGCGCGATGGCCGGGTAGTACACGCGGCCGTCGACGGTCACCGGCGCGCCCACGATTCCGGCTACGGGGGCCAGGAAGAGAGTCGCGAGAAAGCAAGTCCCCACGACCCAGGCCGTGAGGCCGGTCCTGCCCCCCACGGCAATCCCCGCACTGCTCTCTACGTAAGACGTAATCGTGCTTGTTCCCAGGCAACATCCCACCACGGTTGCCGCTGCGTCCGCGGTTAATGCCTCCCTCGCTCTGGGCAGGTGATCCCCTCTGAGTAGCCCCGCGGCGTGCGAGAGGCCGAGCAGCGTTCCTACCGTGTCGAACATGTCCAGCATGAGGAAAACAGCCAGCACGGCCAGACCGCGACCGATCGCTTCCATCGAGCCGAACAGGCCAGGGAAGTCGAACCTGAGAATCGTCTCCGTGGGAACAGCGAACGAGAACGGCCGGCGCAGTGTAGAGAAGTCAACCAGCCCCTGGGACCACAGCACCAGTGTGGAAGCCGCGATGCCCGCGATCAACGCACCGGGAAGCCGCAGGGCGAGAAGTAAAGCGGAGACCAGCAGTCCCGTCAGCGTGCTGCAGGCGATGGGGTTGGCCAAGGACGCGCGACGCACAAGGACGTGGGGGTCGGCTTCCACGATGTGCCCCCATTGCAGACCGAGAAAGGCGATGAGCATCCCGATGCCCGCCGCTATGGCGAAACGCAGCGGGGGAGGCACACTGGCGAGCACGTGCTCTCGTATCCCGACCCGACTGGTGGCCAGAAAGAAAAGACCGGCCAGAAGGTTAGCCGTCAGTGCCTGTTGCCAGGTGAACCCCAGGATGTTGCAGACCGTGATCGCGAAGAAGACGTTGTGCCCCATGGCCGGGGCCAGGGCAACCGGATAGTTGGCGAGGTAGCCCATCAGAAAGCAGCCGAACGCGGACGCCACACAGGTGGCGAAGAAGACGCTCTGCCTTGGCATACCGGCGTTTCCTAACACGGCCGGATGGGCAAAGAGCACATAGCACATGGTGAGGAATGTCGTGAGTCCAGCGATGAGCTCGCGGCCAGGCGAAGATCCACGAGCTCGAATCTGGAACAGTCGTTCGAGACTCTCGCGCATGGCTCGCTGCTCGCTCCCTACAGTGTGGATCACAACCGTTGTCCGGCTGATCGCCGGCGATCGGCCGGACACACCAAGTCTAGTGAGCAGAACGTGCTGGTCTGGCGGCGGCCGGTTCGAACCGAAGCGAGCGATGGCGGTGTCGGTTCGGTGGCCGTTTGAACGGTGCGCCTAACGAATCTTCCACATCCGCCATGTAATCCCTTCAAAGCCCGCCTCTGCTCTGCTGGTGGCCAGATCGAACCCGAACGCAACCTCCTTTCACGAAGGCAGTTCTGTGCAATCCGGGCGGAGTAACGATCTGGCACGAGCTTTGCTTGGTCACGACGCCGGGCATGGGGTTGGGAAGCAGGGGGTAGTTGACCGATTGTCGACAGGTCCGGATCGACTCTGCAGCTTGCCCCGTGTGGGAAACCTGCTCGAACGCGATTCGGCGGTGGTACGGAGCAAGTTGCCCCCTTTCGCGGATGTGGTCTTGCCGTCGGAGGCGGCGGCTGCCGAGGAAAGTAGGCATTAAAGGGACAGGAGGATGCCAATGGTGTGTCAGTCTGTTTTTCAAGTGGACTCGGTGGAGGGAATCTCCTGGCAGAAAGCGGTGCTGATCGCTCAAGAAGCCGCCTATTTTCCGGGCGAGATCCGCTTTCGCTACGGGATGCGCTGTGCGGATGCCCACTCGGCGGAGGAGTTGGTTGCCCTCGAAGTGCCGCCGAAGGCGTGGGTTTGTGTGGAGAGTGATCGGTTCGATGCTGCGTACATCATTGAGCGGATTCGCCGGATTGCGACCGGTTCGGCACATGTGGCGGTGAGTTTGGTCGCATAAGTGGCGAACTCGCGCTCTGGCGGAGCTCGAGAACAGGCGTTGTAGCCCCCATGCCGGGCCGTCCGGCCACTGTGGCCGGGCGGCTTTTTTAGTCTAAACCGGCGGAACGCTCGAACGAACGACGCCGTCGGGCAGCGGATCGCCCTGCCAGTCGTTGCTCCGCCAGCAGTTCTGAGCTCCTCCGGGCTGACCTGCTCTCAACGAACTCGTTTACGACAGAACAGTCGCCTGGTAAGCTGACCTATGGACGGCACCGACCTGCACGAAGGAGACCGGTGTCGGCGAAACCGGATAAGGCACACGAGGTATTGGTGCAAAGCGGGCAACTGCATCAGGCGGTCGGGAACTCATGGCTACGCATTTGGCTTCTTCTGCAGTGCGGACGGCCCTGGCAACGGGGTTGATCTGGTCGACGGTCGTCTACTGGCTTGCCGGCGGGGCACGTGTGCTGGCCGGTACGGGGGTCACACCGCGAGAAGCAGGATACACGACCTACTTCAATGTCCCGTACGCGGAGCGGGGCAAGGAAGAGCTTCTTTTGGACGCCTACATACCGAATGGTTCCGGTCCTTTTCCTGCGGTAGTGGTGATCCACGGGGGTGCCTGGCGGATGGGCAACAAGGCGCAGCTTGCGCTGCACGCGGCCCGGCTGGCGCGCGCCGGGTTTGCGGCGTTCTGCATTAACTACCGTCTGGCGCCTGCTCACAAGTGGCCCGCGCAGATCCATGATTGCAAAGCAGCGGTTGTTTGGGTAAGGAGGCATGCGGCGCAGTACAAGGTCAGGCCGGATTGGATCGCTGCCTACGGCTACTCGGCCGGGGCCCACCTGGCGTGTATGCTGGGGGTAACGGACCCGAAGGACGGTTTTGAGGATCCGGGCTCCAAGGGGGACAGTTCGGTTCAGGCCGTCTGTGCGGGGGGCACGCCATGCGATTTCACCATTATCCCACCGCGAGCGCGCTGGCTGACTTTCTGGTTGGGGAAAACGCGCGGTGAGGATCCCGAGCTGTACCGCCGTGCATCTCCGATCAGCTTCGTTGATCCCTCCGACCCACCGACCCTCCTCTACCATGGCGCCGCGGATCAGCTCGTGCCGCTCCCGCCGGTTCGCCGCTACGTGCAGCTTCTCCGCAGCCAGGGAATCGAGGCTGAACTTGTTGTGATCCCGGATGCCGGGCACATTCTTGCCCCCTTCGTGCCAACGGCTATAGACTCGGTGGTTTCTTTCCTCCGCAAGCACGCGGGTCAGAAGGTCGAGGCGCGGGTCGAGAAAGGCGACCGCGTGCCCGGTTCTCATCAGGGGGACAAGAGGCCGGAGCGGGAAGACTCCGGTCGGACTGATCGTTAGAGTAGCTTGTTCGCGCCGTTGCTCGCCGACGCGTTCGCTCCTCAGCTACGCTCCTCAGCGCGTAGGTTCGGCTCCAGGGCGATCTCAAACGGCGTCTCCAACGGCGCACCGGGTCGGTCCACGTATGGCACGGTTCGATACCGCGTGAGCCATTCTCCCGGTTTGACCGCGCAGAAGACGTAGCCGCGTTGGGCGTTGTAGAACCGAACGAACGGGTTTTCGGCGAGGATCCCTGCCTTGTCCGGCGGCTCGGCCACGCCGTTGCCTCCGGAGCTGATCGAAGTCCCGACGAACTCCCAGGCAACTGTCGGCGAGGCTGGATCATCGAAATGGACGCGCAGTTCATTGCACCAGTGGGAATGAATGTCGCCGGTGATCACGACAGGCCCCGGTACACGGCGCTCGGCTAGGAAGCGCAGCAACCGCTTCCGCGCCACGTCGTAGCCTGCCCACTGGTCCATAGAGAAAAGCTTCTCGTGGCCAGGCTTCCGATCGACGCGGGCCATCATCACCTGCTGGGCGAGCACGTTCCACCGGCTGTGGCTGCCCAGAAGCTGACGCATGAGCCAACGCTCCTGGCGGGGGCCTAACAGAGTGGCCTGCGGATCGAACACTTCTTCCGTGAGCGGCTTCAAGCCGTCGCCGTTGGGTTGGTCGGTGCGGTACTGGCGCGTGTCGAGCAGGTAGAACCGGGCCAGCGATCCGAAGTCAACGGTACGATAGAGCTTCATAAACGGCCCCCGCGGCAGACTGCGGCGGCGCAGCGGCATGAACTCGTAATACGCCTGGTATGCTGCTGCACGCCGCTCCGCAAATCGGGCCGGGTCAACAACGGGTTCTTCCGAAACGAAGCCGGCGTAATTGTTGTCGAACTCGTGGTCGTCCCAGACCACCAACCACGGGCACGCGGCATGTGCCTGCTGCAGGGCCGGGTCGAGCCGGTACTGGCAGTAGCGGAGACGGTAGTCGGTGAGCGTGGTCAGTTCCTTGCCGCGGTGCTTTCGGATACGCCCCTCTTGCCCCCCGTACTCGTAGATGTAGTCCCCCAGGTGGACAATCAGATCGGGCCGCTCACGGATCATGTGCTCGTACGCGGTGTACAACCCGTGCTCGAAGTGCTGACACGAGGCGAACGCGAACCGGAGGCTGGCGGGTTCCGCGTGGCGCGCCGGCACGGTCCGGGCACGGCCGACGCTGCTATCGTAGTCCCCCGCACGAAACCGGTACCAGTACCATCGGTCCGGCTGTAGCCCGCGCACTTCGACGTGAACGGAATGACCCAACTGAGGGTTCGCGTAGGCAACCCCGCGCCGGATGACGTTGCGGAAGCCTTCGTCCCAGGCCACCTCCCAGGCCACCGGGATGACGTCTGGAGGCAATCCCGAATCCGGTTCCAGGGGGCGGGGCGCCAATTTTGTCCAGAGGACGAAACCGTCCGGGCTGGGGTCGCCGCTGGCTACTCCAAGGGTAAACGGCTGATCGCTCAGACGCACGCGGCTTGCTGCCAGGAGCGGCTGCCAACGGGTCAGAAGGGCACCAGCAGAACCCGCCAGCACCCGGAGGAATTCGCGACGGTCGAACATCATGGCAGCGTGCTCGATGGTGGTGTTCGTCGAACAGGGGGGCGCCAATTCGAAAGCACTCGCGCTCATCCTGGGCCGAACTCGAAAAACCCCGGAGCGCTGCGAAGCGCTCCGGGGGGAAGATTCTCGCGTCCGGATCGCCTGGTTAGCCTTTGGCCACCTTCTTCTTGGTATCCAGATACTCGCGGTCGGTGATGATGCCCGGCATCGGGACGGGGTAGCGTCCTTCCTCGTCGGGCTGCACGGGCGGAGGGGTATCGTAGTCCATCTTGTCCACGTCGGGCGCGAACTCGTAGCCAAGCTTCAAGTAGTCGTCGACCTTGATCTTCTGGCCGGTGTGACAGGCGTAGCGGCCCACTGCGCACATCAAGCTCGCCATCGCACCACGATACACCTCGCTGTAGGGGCGATCGTTACGGATGGCGTCGATCAGGTCGTCCCATTCGGTCTGGTACGGATTCGGCTCCTTCCGGCCCCCCTTCCAGCGCCAGACCACCTGGTCTTCCGAGTCAACGTGACCGGCAAAGATCCGGCTCTTTGCCGGGTAATGAGCGGACGTCGAAACCCGTGCCAGCCCCTTGGTGCCGTGAACCCAGGTGGCAAACTCGTTGTAGCAGCCGGGCATACACCGGCCATAGAGTACGAGCTTCGTCCCATCAGGGAACGTGTACTCGGTGACGTACGTGTCGAAGTTCTGGTCGACGTACTCGCCCCGGTAGTGGCGACCGCCGAATCCCTTAGCCTCCACGGGCCAGGCGTTCTTCATCCAGCATGCCTCGTCCAGGTTGTGGATCAGGAAGTCGCTGAAAGCGCCGCCGCTGAGCCAGAGGAACGCGTGGAAGTGCCGGATCTGGTACTCCAGGTCCGATTTGCCCGTGGTGTTCTTCTTAACGAACGCGCTCCCTGTGGGACCGACAACCCGGTAGGCCCGAGCGAACACGATATCTCCGATCGCCCCATTGTGAATCTTGTCGGCCAGTTCCATGCGGACCCGACAGTGGCGGCACATGAGCCCGACGGCCACCTTCAGGTTCCGCTTCTCCGCCTCCTTGCCAAGCTCGATCATGCGCATGCTTGTCGGACCGTCGACGGAAATCGGTTTTTCCATGAAAACATGCAGGCCCTTCTCGATCGCGTACCGGAAATGGACCCAGCGGAAGGCGGGCGGGGTCGCGAAGATCGCCACGTCGCCCGGCCGCAAGCAATCCATCGCCTTCTTGTAGGCATCGAACCCGATGAACCGCCGTTCGGGAGGGACGTCCATTCGGTCACTGAATCGCTGCTGCAGGTTTTTGTAGCTGCCGTTCAGCCGGTCCTCGAACACGTCCGCCATCGCCACCAGCTTGACGGGCCCGTTCTTAACGGACATGGCATTGGCGGCCGCACCCGTTCCGCGGCCACCGCAGCCGATCAGTGCAACACGGATCGTGTTGTCTTCCCCCGCATGAACCGGCGGGACAGTGAGGCCGGCAAAGGCGGACGCGCCGGCCACAGCACCAACAGAAGCGACAAATTCTCTACGGGTGGGCTTTGACTGTTGCGCCATGGTAGGGACTCCTCGTGCCGACTGGGTGGGTCAGAGGTAGTGAGGCACACACTTTACGCTTTAGTATGACGCAGTTCGCTCTGATTTGCAACCTTCCGACCGCAGGTGTGCCAGCTCGGAGGGGGCCTATCCTGAGGCAACGGACGGGGCGCCAAGTTGGCCCCTTTGTCGCATTGCTGCCCCGGCTAGGGCGCATGCGGCGGAAAACCGGCTCGGCGCCGAACCGGATCGCTGTTCCGATGATGGCCCGTTGCGATTGCGGCTGCCCATCAAAGCCCTCGCCCGTTCTCGCCTAGGATGAGGGAAGGATGGCCGATGGTCCGGGCACAGCGGTATGGCACGGTTTCCGAGTCAGGGGGTTTGATGGCTCGCCTGGGACCGATACTCGTTTCCGAGCAGCAGATTTCCGCTCGCGTGGGCGAACTCGCTGCCCAGGTGCACAGCGACTACGAGCAACGGCTTCCGATGACCGTGCTGGCGGTGTTGACCGGCAGCTTCATCTTCGTGGCCGATCTGTGCCGGCGGCTTGTCCTTCCCCACCGCATCGGGGTCGTGCGCGCGTCGAGCTACCGGGGAGCGACGGATCGTCCGCGGGAATTGCACACGGACGTGACCCTTGCGCCTGATGTGGCCGGGCGGCACGTGCTGCTTGTGGACGACATCCTCGACACCGGTCGCACGCTGTCGAGACTCGTGCAGGAGGTGCTCAGTCTTGGAGCTGCGTCGGTCCGCACCGCCGTGCTGCTTCGAAAGCAGGGCAGGCAGGTGGTGCCCCTGGAGCCGGACTACGTGGGGTTCGAGATTCCGGACGTGTTCGTGGTGGGTTACGGTTTAGACTACGACGATGACTACCGCCATCTTCCCTACATCGCGAAGCTGGAATTGGGGGAAGGTGGGTGACATGGAACGCGCCCCGTAGAGGCGAGGAACGGGCAATGGAACTGAGCTACCAGGCAATCGCGCGGATGATCGACCATTCGCTCCTACAGCCTTACCTGACTGACCGCGAGCTTGAGGAAGGATGCGGGCTGGCAGCGCGGTACGAGGTCGCCAGCGTGTGCATCAAACCGTATTTCGTCCAGCGCGCCGCCCAGTTACTGCAGGGCACGAGCGTGGCGGTGGGCACCACCGTCGGCTTCCCCCATGGAGGGCACGCGACGGAGACGAAAGTGCACGAGGCGGAGCAGGCCATCCGTGAGGGGGCTACGGAGCTGGACATGGTGATCAACATTGGCAAAGCGCTCAGCGAAGACTGGTCCTACGTGGCCCGCGATGTGGAAGCCGTGCTGCGCGTAGCCCGATCCGGGGGAGCTATCCTGAAGGTCATCTTCGAAAACGCTTATCTCGACGACCGTCACAAGATCGAGCTCTGTCGGATCTGTTCCGAGTTGGGCGTGGACTTCGTGAAGACGTCCACCGGTTACGCGCCGTCGGGCGCAACGCTCGACGACGTCCGGCTTATGAGGCAGCACTGCGCCCCGGAGGTGCTCGTGAAAGCTGCAGGGGGCGTGAGAGACCTGGACACGCTTCTTCAGATGCGCGAGGCCGGTGCTGCCCGAATCGGCGCAAGCCGTACGGCGGCGATCCTGGACGAGCTCCGCCGACGGCTCACAACCACCGCCTCCGAGGGGGACAGAGCCGGCTAGTCGGACCACCCGCGCACCGATAAGGGAGGCTGTGGATGTCTGCTCTAGCGGCTAATCCGGTCGTTCTGATCGGCCAGGAGCAGCCCGTGCAGGTCCTGTTTGTGGGACCGCACCCGGATGACGTGGAGTTGGCTGCGGGGGGTACAATTGCGCTCTTGGCCCAGGGCGGCGTTCGAGTGGGAATCCTGGATCTCACGAATGGCGAGCCGACCCCCTCTGGAAGCGTGAAGCAGCGGTTGGCCGAAGCAACGGCGGCAGCGAGGATCCTCGGCGTCACGGTGCGCGTTTGCCTGAACCTACCCAACCGCTCGCTTCAGGCGGACCTCGAGTCCCGCTGGTATCTGGCCGGTTGGCTGCGTCGGCTACGCCCCTCGGTCGTTTTCCTTCCGCACGGCGAGGATATCCACCCGGATCACGTGCATGGTGTTCGATTGATTGAAGACGCCTCGTTCTGGTCGAAGCTGTCACGGTCCGATATCCCCGGTGCCCCCCACCCGATCCGCCAGCTCATCTACTTCGCCTGCGTGCACCTCCGAACCGTTCGCTCACCGGACCTTCTCGTGGATATCAGCAACACGATGGACCGTAAACTGGAGGCGTTGCGCTGCTACCGGAGCCAGCTTGATCCGGAGCACCGCCGCGGCCCCGTTCCCACCACGGTGGAGGAGATGGAGACGGTCGGTCGGTTTTGGGGCTGGGTGGGACGGACGCGCTATGCGGAACCGTTCTTCTTGCGCGTGCCCCCGCTAGTACCCGACTCCCCATCGCTGGCCGCATTGATGCGGCTCGGATAGCCTCTTGCCACCTGGTGCAGCCAGTGTTCCCCCACGCGGCGTACGGTTGCTGCTTCCGGGCTAGAAAGGGTAGCAGTCGTGCGGTGTCATGGAGATGGTGAACCCCCTTTCGAGAGGGGCTTGTCGCGATCATTTCCCAGGGCAACGCGGTCCCCGCCAAAGGGGGGCCATCTATCCGATCCGATTTGGCCTAAGCGTCGAAGCAAGATCGAGTTGCAGCGCACCGCGCGGCGACCGGCCTCGCAAAATCCGGCTCGATGTGGTAGGATCAAAGGGTCCGGACAGTTCGGTCTGCAGGGTGGGAGGGGTGGTCATGAGCGAGCGGGTATCTGCGCGCGGTGGGCGCGCACGAGGCTGTGCCCGACAGGGGAGTGAGCAGGTGAACAGCGTGTTTCGGAACGGATTGGCGGAGCGGGCCGGCGCAAGGCTGGAGGCACTGGCCCGCTACGAAGTGCGACAGTTCGTGCGGTGGCTGGGGCCAACGAGCCTCCAACAGGTCGACAGCGTGGTGGGGAGTTTGCGGGCGCGGGTTGCCGAAAGCGTTCGGTCGGCAACGACGACCGAGCTTCGCAACTTCCTCCACTATGCGGCCGACCAGGTGCGTCGCGGGCTGGTCGAATTCGGCGAATGCCTGGTCTGGGCGCTCCCTGCGGAACTAAGCGCAGGTCCGGGCAGCTCGCCAGGGCGGTTTGCCACCGGCCTGGTGTCCTGCTTGATGGCGTGGTCTCGCGTGCACACGGCGGTCGGCATGATCCACGGGGTGGAAGGCGAAGTGCTCCGGTCCCGCTGGTACCTGGGACTGTCGACCGAGGAAACCTCAGAGTTACTCGAGCTGTCCCCGGAGCAATGCCGGCTTTCGTTGCAGCGTGCCCTGGAACTTGTCCGTGCCGAGCGGCACTGGAGAGAGCAACGGGCGGGTCAGCCGCAGCCCGGACCACCCGGCCGCTCACACGCAACCGGTCAGAACTCACCCACACGACCGGTAGATTCTGGTAGGCAGTGACGCGACCGAGGCTGACGGTCGAATCCAGAGCGTAAGTGTCCATGACAACACAACGACCCAACGAAGAGTGCCGCACAGGGAAAGGAGCAGCGCCAACCCGCGAACCGGTCGACCACGCGGATTGCAATGTTGCGCCCTCCGAGGCGACCCGGATCAGGGCACCGAAAGAACGGACAGCTCAAGCCGATCGCATAACCGAACTACTCGATCCCTGTTCCGAAGAGAATGTGGTCCCTCAGGCGCCGGAGCTAGCCACGCTCGACCTCCCCACCGAGCAACAGGGATCCACGGGCAGCTCGCCCGCCACCAAGCTCCAGGGGGCGTTCGACGCGGTGGGCCGCTACCGCCTTCGGCAACGCATCGGTTGCGGTGGGTTCGGCGAGGTCTGGATCGCCTACGACCCAACCCTGCGGCGGATGGTAGCCACGAAAATCCCCCGGCTATCGAGCCTGGCCCGGGCACCCTGGCTCCCCACAGCGTTCTGGGGTGAGGCGGTGATGGCCGCCCGGGCGGCCGATCGAGGGTGTGGAGTACCGGTCTACGACTTCGGGTGGGACAAGAAACTACCCTTCATCGTCATGCAGCTCATGGAAGGGAGCTTGTTGGACGTCATCCGCGAGGGACCTCTTTCCGTGCGCAGAGCCTGTTCGTTGATGCTGGCGCTGGCGAAAAAACTGCACCGCGCTCACCTGAGCGGGATCGTTCACTGCGACCTGAAGCCATCCAATATCTTGCTGCACACGACCGGGGAGGTCTACCCGTCGGACTTCTGTTCGTCCACCGAACCAGGCCGCACGCGGCACGTTGCCCTGCTCGGCGACGCCGTCCTCGGAACGCTGCCGTACATGGCGCCCGAACAGTTAGAAGGGAAACCCCATGCGTATGGCTGTCGGACCGATTGCTACGCCTTCGGCGTCATCTTCTACGAACTGCTCGCGGGCAAAAGGCCGTTCTCCGGCGAATCGACCGAGGAAATCCTCGAACGGGTCAAGGCACGCGACTACGTCCGCCTGTGCGAGCTCCGCCCCGATGTACCCAAGGAGCTGAGCGACCTGGTGGACCGCTGCCTGTCCCCCCTTCAGAGCGGACGGCCTGAAGATGCACGCGTCATCCGAACGGAGCTAAGCCGTCTCCTTCGGCGCCAGAAACACCGCTGTTGACCCGATCGCGCCGGAACCGTCGCACTTGGCCGCAAGCGACGCAAAGGCCCCCCTGGTCCACCCAGCAAGAAAACAGTCCTGCACCACCCGCCGAGAAGCGCACGGTCAGCTCAATCGGACGAGCCGAGCCTGGAGCTCCGCGGCCGAGCGGATCTGCTCGCTCAAGGGAACCAGGCACGCACATCCGGGGCAGCGGCTGGCATCGACAACGATGCGATAGTCGTCGATGATCTGAAACCCCTCCGGACTGGGCAGATGGCCGGTTACAGCGAAACGGCAGCCGAGGTTCCCGAGGAACGCCTCTGCCGATTTCCGACTCGTACGCCTGCCCCAGAGCAGCTCGTAAGCTGGACTGCGCCGTTCCAGTGAGAGCTCATCCAGGGTTGCCGCAGCGAAGACACCGAAGTCGAACCCCCGCTCCAGAGTGCGCTCGTCGGGCAAGCTGTGCACGATCAGGACTCCGTTCGGCGTGCGCACAGCCAGCGGCAGCGAAGCGAACAACCGACGGTAAGCGTGGTGGATCTCAACTGCCCACCGGCCGTATGCGTGTTCGATCCCGGCGCGGAACGCCACATCCTGGCGCTCGCCGTTCTTGAGGATCGTCGCTCGGCGAAGTTCCGCAATCTCGTGATTGCCCGGGATGTAGTGCACGCGCTCCCCAAACCGGCACTTTAATGCCGCAATCAGGTCCACGATCTGGTGAGACGTGCAGCCGTTGCCAGGATACCGGAAGGGGCCATGGACCACCTCCTGGAAAACGATGTGCCGAAACGGGTGACGATCAAGGGCCGCCGCTGTGAGAGCAGCGCGAAAGTTGGCGAGGTTGCCGTGGAGGTCGCCCACGACAAACACGTCGGCCTCCGGCCGCGCAGCAACCAGATCCACAAGGAGCCCGGAGCGGCGCGGCGTATGGAGGAAAAGTTCTGTTGCACGGTGCACCGTGGTAAGGATTCGCCTCGGATCCGGCATTACGGCCTCACGCCCGTCAACCCCGACAGCCCGCTTGATGATCCGCCTGTTGCATTTCCGAGAGCAAGAAAGATGTCCTCAGACGCAGGTGGCCTACAGCAGTCTAGCTCACGCCCCCGGTCGGCGTGCTCCCCGCGGAAAGATACGATCGGAGCATCCGTCAAAGGCCGGCGCCATGCTCCCGGGCACGGTCCGCCCATTGAAAGAACCCTGCGACCGGTCGCAGGCCACCGCCCACCGTTCAGGCACTGGGGGTGACGGCTCCGTGGCCGGATCCGTTACGGGTGGTCGAGGCATCGCTCAGCCGCTTGTCGATGCGATCGAGGATCATGATGGAGCGCTTCTTATCGCCGAAAAGTCCGACGCGGACTTTAATGGTCGTGACTGTGGGACGTGCTTCGAGTTTGATTACCACCTTTTTCCCGTCAGCCGTCATACTTTCCAGCCGCCCACCCAGATCGTCGACCGATTGCTGCAGCACCGGCATGCCGAGCTCCTCGACGGCGGCCGTGACCGCCGGCCACGCCCGACCGACAGAGACGGGGTAGCTCTTCTCGAGTTCGCCGTTCAGATACGCATAGCCTGCCGCTCCGGCTGCCCCGGCGCCCGCGATCATGAGCGCCGTGCACCCGGTGCTGCACAGTGCCACCAGTGCCCCGATCACGCAGGCGATTCGAGCAGAAAGATTCTCCATGTTCGTGGTCCTCGTCAACTTCCCGCGTGCTCGAGCCGGTCGGGCTCCGTCCGGCTCCAGGCGTCCTCATGTGCCGTATCGAGCACGCTTCTGCGGTTCAGAACGGCCACCATCGGCGTTTTTCCTGCCCTGGTCGGAACTCGGCCTGGCGGATGGCTTGCTGCCACGCCATCAGGTCACTGCCGTGGTCTTCTCCGACCAGATCCGCCAAAAGTTGTCGGCAGCGCAGGCGAACGGCGGGGTCGGCATCGGCCAACGACCGGTAAAGGGCCTCGGCCGCCTCCGAGGTGCCGATTCGCCGGAGAGCGTTGGCTGCGGCGAGGCGGACGTCCACCGAGACGTCGCTGGAGAGGCGCTCCGCCAGTGCCGGTACGGCGTCGGGGAGGGCCAGAGCACCGAGAACGTCGCAAGTCGTCTGGCGCACGAGGGGATCAGGGTCGCCCAGGGCGTCCAGAAACGCCTGGCGCGTCCTGTCGTGTTCGATCCGGCGGAGGGCCAGTAGGGCTTGCATGCGCGACACGGGTTCCGGTTCGGTTTTCCAGGCCTCGCTGAGCGTGACGACGATATCTTCCGGTACGCGGCGTTCCGGGTAGTTTCCCGCGTCGGCAAGGAACTGGTACGCTGCGATCCGCGCCGCCGGATCCTGACTCTCCCGCAGGATCTGCAGGGCCTCGGCCACGTCTTTCACGTGGGGCCGGCGCGCCAGCAGCACTTTAACGGACGTACATCCGGTGAGCAGCACCGAGGGCATCGACACGAGGATCAGCAAGACCCCCGCGAAGGAAACCGAACGCCTTGTCCTGCCGTAACACGTAGCGAGCACGCGCTCCCTCGCTGGTGCGCTCTGAAGAGGAGTTGGTCGTGTAGCGCCCCTTGTTAGCAGAAGGGGCCGCACCTGCCAATAGGGCCTCGCTGGCCGGGCCCCAGGCCAGCATCGCGGTCTGGTTCTACATATGGCTTCCACGACTCAAACGGACGCACGCATTGCCCCGACCGGGTCGGCAACCGCTCACGTCACCGCTGAGCGCCCTTCGACCGTCTACCCCCAGCGACAGCTCAAAGTTATGGTCGTGATGCCCGCGTACAACGCGGAGCTCACTCTGGAGCGGACCTTGCGGGAGATCCCGCCCGGCAGCGTAGACGAGATCCTTGTCGTCGATGACGCCTCTCGCGACCGGACCGTCGAGGTCGCGCAACGCCTCGGCCTGCGTGTAATCCAACACAGCAAGAACCGCGGCTACGGGGGAAACCAGAAGACGTGCTACACAGAAGCTCTGAAAACCGACGCCGACGTCATCGTCATGGTCCATCCCGACTACCAGTACGACGGCCGGGTGATCCCGCACATGGTCGCTTTCATCGAGCTAGGGATCTGCGACGTCATGGTGGGCTCGCGCATCCGCACTCGCGCAGAAGCGCTGGCGGGCGGGATGCCGCTGTACAAGTACATCGCCAACCGGCTGCTCACCGTGTTCGAAAACGTGATGCTCGGTCAGAACCTCGGGGACGCCCACAGCGGCCTTCGCGCCTACCGTCGCGAGGTACTCGAGACGATACCCTTTGAGAACAACTCCGACGACTTTGTCTTCGACAGCCAGTTTCTCGTGCAGTGCGTCCACTTCGGTTTTAGGCTGGGGGATGTTCCGGTCCCGGTGCGCTACTTCAAGGAGGCCTCAAGCATTAACTTCTGGCGAAGCGTTCGGTA
>Ga0256839_1001553_pt1 | contig 27661 bp, 24 predicted proteins | sample 354166metaG_FD_185968 | JGI IMG/M metagenome (GOLD analysis project Ga0256839, IMG submission 185968) | Hydrothermal vent microbial communities from Mid Atlantic Ridge, Atlantic Ocean - 354-166 | ecosystem: Environmental > Aquatic > Marine > Hydrothermal vents | place: Atlantic Ocean: Mid... | reverse complement strand
GGAGATGATCGTATGCGTACCCGCGCCTGCCACACCAGGGCAGAAATCGTTTCCTACAATACCGGTTCCACTGAATGTTCCTCCGGCAGGAGTTCCTGTGAGCGGAGCACAAGGATCGCTTCCGCAGTATAGAGGATCCAATCCTGTAAATGAGACGGGTGTTTCGGGAAACACTTTAACGCGAACAGTATCCGTATCGGTACATCCGTTGGCATCTGTCAGGTAAACAGTGTAGGTCGTTGAAACCCTCGGGTCTACCGTAGGATTAGCTACAGATGTAGAAGAAATTCTGTAGTTCGGAGACCAGCTGTATGTATATGGCATCGTTCCACCACTTGCCGTTGGTGCTCCTCCAATCACTACCGATTCTTTTTCACAAATAGATGTATCCAAACCGGCATCAACGGTTGGCTCGGGAAAGACCGTAATAGTCACTACATCCTGCCCCGTACATCCGTTTGCGTCTGTCACAGTCAATGTATAAGTATAGGTTCCCGGTGAAGGTGCGGTGAAAACCGGATTCGAAATGCTGGCATTGCTCAAATAGGTAGATGGACTCCATTGATAGGTATAAGGTGCGGTTCCGTTGCTTGCCGAACCGTTGAGCGTTGTTGTCAGAAGATCAAAACAGAAACCCTGATCGGCACCTGCATCAGCTACAGGGTTTTCCCAGACTGTAACAGTTACAACATCCGTAGCTGTCAGCCCACAGGTATCCGTAACGGTCACTGTATAATTATATACCCCCGGTACCAGAGCCGCACCGCCTGCAGTCGGATTGGCAGCCGTAGGATCGGAAAGGCCGATGGTCGGACTCCAGGAATAGCGGTAAGGGAAGAGATAATGCCCGCCTGAACCGGTCGGAGCTCCACCAAGGGTAGTGGAATTGGCTCCTCCGTCATAGCAGAAAGAAGCATCCGTTCCGGCATCGGCTACCAATGTGGTAGGAGCCGAATTACAAGTAACTGAAAGTTCGAAGTCGCCAGTAGCACCTGCAAATCCGTGCACCAGGATGTAATAAGTCACACAAGGGTCCGACATGAAAGTTACTTCTGATGAACCGGCAAAACCACAGGCATCATCATCCCCTGTAACACATACCAGCGAATCGCATGATCCGGTATAAATATTCAACCGGGTATCATAGTTAGTACCCGGATTACAGAGGCTGACTGTAATGCTGTCGCCATTGCCTTCGACCGTATACCAAACGCCCGGAGCTTCGACCAGCGTACTACAAGCAGGAGCAACAAGATTATCGATAGTAGCATTTACGGTAGTTCCTGTAGTCAAATCACCACATTCAAGAGCATATGCATTTCCGCATACATCATTATAAGGTATGCCGGGGACGGTTGTGAAGTTTAATGCCCATGATACAAGTGTACCCACATCACCGGTACCATTATCAGACACCTTGAGCACCCATTGGCCTGCCAGCGTCTCATTGTCGAAATCCGAAAGCAAGCCGTTGGGCTGCTTCGAACCTCCGATAGCAGGAACGGAAGGGGTATCACAGGTTGTCTCGGCAGCCGTGGATGCCTCATCATCCATGCTCGCATCAATGTTGTCGCCCGGGCAACTGTTTGAGGTGGGCGGGGCTCCCGGAGCTTCAATCAATGTTACAACTGTTCCCGTTGCAACATGCGTAAGGGTAACCGTCAGGTCACCCACCCATGTATGATCTATTACCAGATCAACATTTAAGTCGGTTATAACATCTGTTTGTTGCGGAGGTATTGTTATGGTGTCACTTATTCCGGCCGGGTCATTGTCTGGAATAGCCATTCCCGGTGCACTTGAATAAGTTTGCCCTAAAACAAGAGATCCAGCTGTGATCAGCAAACTAAAAATAAGTCCGCTTAATAGTTGGGTATTGAATACTCTCATGTGGATTACATTTAAATTTTAAAGATGCTCTATCTGATAATTCTTTGTATATAAAAATTTATTTCTCGGTCTTCTCGGTTCTTACAATGGTGCTGATAAAATCGATGATTTCCGCATCGCTTTTACCGGACGCTTTCATTTCAATGATTTTTTTCTCCAGCGCCTCTTTTACCGGAGCCTGAGGGTCGTCATTTTCATAACCATAATTGGTTTTTGCATTTTTGAAATAAAATGCGGCCCGCTCATCTTGGGACATTCCGGCATGGGTTGGCATGCTTTCGAATTTCGAAATCACGTTTTTGGCAAAACTGCTCATCTCAATGAACGATTTTGCATCGGCCTCGGAAAAGTTACCCTTTTCCAAAATTTCCTCCGATTTGGCTCTGATATTCTTTTCCCGGTCCAACTCCATTTTACGGGCATCCTCCATAAGACCGTACTGATCCTTTACTTTCTGAAGATCTTTTTTGGATTGGATGACAATAACATGGTCGCTGCTCAGCAACTCTTTTTGTTCGGCTGCAGGCAACTTGTTGATGTCTGATTGCAGAAAAACTTCCCGTCCATCCTTCGTTACAGCCAGCTGTTGGGCAGACAATAAAGATGGCACCATTAATAATACGGCAAACAATAAAGCGAATGGAAGCTTGTAAATGTGTTTCATGGATTCCTTGGTTTTCAATTTTTTTGATATCAATGCAATAATTGCAGCATACTATACCACTATAAAATTGAAGCTAAAAGTAACAAAATTCTTAAAAAGTTAAAACCTTTTAAGCATCCTATTACTTCCAGGATCAAATTCAAAGCAGATAGCTTACACTTCACATTTGAGCGCTAATTTATAATTAAAAATAAAATATATCCTTACGATCCTTTAAAAATTTCACCTGCAATATCCATTACTGTCCTATTGCCTGGATACTTGATCTTTTTTTCCTCCGATAATTACAATTCCTTTCCTTAGTTCAATAAAAATTTTGCCCAGGGAATCAGGACAAAAATCACAAAGAGCAGATAAAGCAGAACACTTAAAGTGTAGATAAAAACATTGCTCCTTTTATCACCCAGTCTTGCACTCAGATTCAGTCGCTGCGCGGTACTCCCAACCACGAACAGGATCAGCAAAAAGCCAAAAGCGAAGAAGGCCAGCACCAGAAACAATCTGCCGAACCATAGCAGGGAATACAGAATTGTCAGATTAAACATCAGATATTTACATTGAATTAATAAATCTAGGCATCCGAATGGAAAAATTGGAAGAAATACAAAAAGAACTTGCCGCCATCGAGATAAATGCCAAAAAGCTTGAGCCGGCTTCCGAAATATGGAGCACTTGGACTGAAAATGCCTTTTCCTTTGCAAAAGAATTTCTCGACCAGTTGCCGGAATCTCCTGTTTTTACGAGAAAAGACGATTCAGAATCATTTTTTTCGGTCGAACCACTGGCCGAACAAGGTACTCCCATGGATGAATTGCTTCAAAATTTAAAAAAACATGTGATTGAACCGGGTTTGAATCCGGCATCGGGCGGGCATCTGGGCTATATCCCCGGAGGAGGGCTGTATCCTGCGGCATTGGGAGACTACCTTGCAGCCGTCACCAATAAGTACGCAGGCATTTTCTTTGCCGGCTCAGGGGCTGTAAGGCTGGAGAATTTTCTGCTTCGTTGGATGGCCGGGCTTTTTGGATACCCCGAAAGTGCGGCCGGACATCTTGCTTCCGGGGGCAGCATTGCCAATTTAACGGCAATCGTCACGGCCAGGGATGCGAAAAATATACGCAGCCGGGATGTCCCTCAATCTGCCATTTACCATACAAATCAGGTGCATCATTGCATCGACAAAGCCATACGAATAGCGGGCCTTGCCGAAGCGCAAAGGCGTATTATCAGGATGGATGCTCATTTCCGGATGGACACGGATCATCTTCGAAGCAGCGTTGAAAAGGACCTGGCCCGGGGCATACAGCCTTTCTTAATTGTGAGCTCCGTAGGAAGTACCGACACGGGCGCCATCGACCCGCTAAAAGAGATCGCTGAAATAGCCAAAATCTCGGGAGCCTGGTTTCATGTAGATGCCGCCTACGGAGGATTTTTTACCCTGCTGGATGAATTCGAAGCCGCTTTTGCCGGCATTGAACTGTCAGACTCCATTGTGATTGATCCGCACAAAGGCCTTTTTCTTCCCTACGGGATCGGTGCCGTGATCGTTCGTGACGGAGCCGCCCTGCATCGTTCGCATCAATATCAGGCCAATTATATGCAAGATGCTCTGGGCAAGAATGATGAATGGTCGCCTGCCGAGCTTTCGCCCGAGCTGACCAAGCATTTCAGGGGTCTGCGCATGTGGCTTCCTTTAAAACTTTTCGGCCTTGAGCCCTTCCGTGCAGCTCTGCGCGAAAAAATCCTCCTGACCCGCTACTTCTATGAAAGCATACGCAGCTGGCCCGACTTCGAAACCGGGCCCTATCCCGATCTTTCCGTAGCCATCTATCGTTTTCGATCCGGATCTGACGACAATGCCAAAAACCTGAAACTGGCCGAACGCATCCGGAATTCAGGAAAAGTTTTCATTTCCACTACCCGCATTGACGATACGGTCTGGTTGCGCCTGGCGGTTCTCTCGTTTCGAACCCATCGCGAGACAATCGACATCCTGCTGGACGAATTGCGCAGGGAGCTTCGGGCTCTTTGAGCTATTTTTTGCGGCTGCGCTTCACCTGCGCTTCCAGCTGATCCCAATAAACTTCCGGCAGATCGAGCAAGGGGCTGAATTCCCCGGCTCCCTGAAGCCATTCCCCGCCATCAATGGTTACCACTTCTCCATTAATAAATGCGGAATAGTCGGAAACCAGATAGGCTGCAAGATTGGCCAGCTCCTGATGATCGCCATAGCGACCCACGGGGATAATTTTCTTCGGATCAAACTTTTCTGCCAAGCCACCGGGCATCAACCTCGACCAGGCCCCTTCGGTAGGAAACGGCCCCGGTGCAATGGCATTCAGCCTGATTTTGTATTTGGCCCACTCTACGGCCAGCGAGCGTGTCATGGCCAGCACCCCGGCCTTGGCACAAGCCGATGGCACTACATAGGGAGAACCCGTCCAGGCATAGGTAGTAGTAATGCTCAGCACCGTTCCGGCCGTCTTTTTCGCAATCCACCGCTTAGCCATCAACTGCGTCATATAAAAGGTGCCTTTCAGCACAATATCTACCACGGCATCAAATGCACGGTGCGAAAGGCGTTCGCTGGGACTTATAAAATTTCCCGCAGCATTGTTAACCAGGATATCTAAATGGGGCAAATCTTTCCCCGCCTGCTCCACTGCTTCACCGAGTCGCTCGTAATCGCGCACATCGGCAGGATAGCAATATACCTTCTGCCCGCTTTCCGCTTCTATCTCTTTGGCCGCTTTCTCAAGCTTTTCCTCGTTCCGGCCAACGATGGCAAGGTCTGCACCCAGTTTGGCAAAATACCTTCCCATTGATTTTCCCAGGCCCGAGCCTCCTCCCGTAATCATGGCAGCTTTGCCTTTCAAAGCTCCCGGCCGCAACATTTCTTCTTTGTATGACATATCCCTGATTTTTTATTCTCAATAATAAATGGCTTCCGTTTCGGTTAATCTTCTGCCCCATCCGGCCCTTTATTAATTTTGCTTCGAAACGGTTTCAGTATGAAAGTATTAATATTTTGCTTTTTTCTTCTCTTCGCTTTCTTCACAGAGGCAAAAGGGCAGGTCGTTTATGAAACGGAATGGAAGAGTCAGGCCGACAAAATCATTTATGTGACCGAGTGGAAAAACGAAGCCGACCTGATTGTATATATCACAGACTGGGAAAGTGAGGCGAGGGAAAAAGAAGGATATTGGTATTACAGCGACTGGGAGGCAGGGGCCGATTGGGTCATATATATAAGCGAATGGAAAAATGAGGCCGACCTGATCGTATATTTCAGTGAGTGGAAGAGCGAAGCCGGATGGCAAAAATAATCTATGAATTTCCTCACCCTTGACATTGGCAACTCAAAAGCCAAGCTGGCCGTATTTAAGAAGGAGCAAGTGATATATAAAAAAACACTTGCCTCAAATCACCCGGCCGGGCTCCGGGATATCATTCGCAAATTCAAGATAAAGCACAGCATCATTTCATCCGTCAGAGAAATCCCCTCATCTATTCTTGATTTGTTGAAAAAACATACAAAAGCAATCGTGCTGCACGGCCTTCTGGATCTGCCGATCGGCATAGCTTATAAAGACAAAGAAAAGCTGGGCAGTGATCGCATAGCAGGTATCGTGGCTGCCAAAGATAAGTTTCCCGAATACCCGGTGCTGGTCATCGACTCGGGATCATGCATCACTTACGACATAGCTGATGCAGGGGGCATTTTCCTGGGCGGGCAAATTACGCCCGGCTTGAGCATGCGGCTGAAAGCTATGAAAGCATTCACAAACGCCTTGCCGGCCGTGGCAATCCCGGAAGATGCCCCCTTGACGGGTCGCTCCACAGCAGAGGCGATGCAATCGGGGGTGTTCTTTGGAATTGTGCACGAAATGAACGGATTTATCCGTCAGTATAAAGACGAATACCCAAATCTGAAAGTGTTGCTGACCGGGGGCAACTCACAGCTCTTTGTTCCTAATTTGAAATATGAGATATTTGCAGACCCCAATTTGATAATGACCGGGCTAAATCTAATTTTACAATACCATGTGGAAAGGCATCAATAAGGCCATTTTACTCTTTGGATTGCTGTCTTTGACGTTCCCTCTGGGTGCACAGGTCAATGATCCCTTTTCAGGAGCAGGCTTCGGAACGTTTCAATCTTACGAATTTACCTTCCAGCGTTCTATGGGCGGCCTATCTGCTGCCATGAGCGATCCGCGGTACATTAATCCCGTCAACCCCGCCTCCTATGCCGACTTTTATGTGGTACAGAAGGCTCGTTTCCGCGAAATAAAGAAAAGCAAACGCATGCATTGGGATGCAGAGCGCGGAGACAGTGTGGAAATCTTTGTGTCGGATACCATATATCGAGATACGGCCATCGGCATTATTAAAAACACCTCATTTCAGACATCCATTGACCTTGAATTCTATAACACGAGCAATCAAAACCTGCTGAGCAGATCAAGCAACGGCTCGCTGGGCTATTTGGCCCTGGCCTTTCCGATTCCCAAACTCGGAGGCATCAGTGTAGGGATATTACCTTATTCCAATGTCAATTTTAACATTTCAAAAAGCCAGATGATCGATTCCCTGGGGCAGGTAGATTACCGCTATACGGGCAGTGGAGGGTTATACCAGTTTTATACCGGCATCGGGATGAAATACAAGAACCTGCGCTTTGGAATCAATGCCCGCTATATTTTCGGCAGCATCCAGGTGTCTGAAGCCCTTTTGCTCAACGAGCAAAGCAATGCCCTGGGAACCCGCTCGACCACATTGCTTACAGTGCGCGGCACCCGTTTTGACGGGGGATTGATATATAAAGGTCAAATAGGAGAAAATATATACCTGAAAGCAGGCGCCTTTTTCAACTCATCGGCCACCCTCTTTGCGCATACCGACACCCTGGTCGAAACGATCTTCTTCAATTCTTCGGGAAACATGGCGGGGCTCGATTCCGTCCGCAACACTTCGCTTCAAAACAAAGCCAGTGCCATGCCGCTTGGATACGGTGGGGGGCTTATTATCGAGAAGCCTGAGACTTGGATGTTCGGGGCCGAATACCGGGCCGAAGACTGGAGCGGAAAGCAGGGACTGATATCGGACATCCCCCTGGGCCCTTCGTGGCGTGTCAGTGTGGGCGGGCAGGTGATTCCCAACTTCAAAGGAGGATTTTTTGAGAAGCTTAATTATCGCTTCGGAGGTTACTATGCTCAAAATTACGTGCTCATCAATAATATGCCCGTTTTGGACTATGGCATGACTTTTGGATTTGGCATACCCGTTATTCGACCGAGAGAAGTACCCAATTCAACGATTGATTTGAGCTTCCAGATAGGAAAAACCGGTGACATTCGGGATAATTTGCTTACAGAAAATTATTTTCGCATTTCGCTGGGATTCAACATGAACGACAACAGTTGGATTTTTAAATCAAAATTCTACTAAGCAAACCGGATTAAGAAATGAAAATACAAAGCTTAATACTTGCCATCGCCCTCTCCTTTCTTACCGTTGCCCTGCCTTCGAGCTGCAGTGCTCAGGAACAGGCATCTGCTTCAGAAAGCAAGACAGAAGAAGGAGGTGAAGTGCAAGATACAGAAAACGCTTCTTGCTCCAAATACGGCCCCGACAGCTTGGCTACCCTTGATGCCGCCTCCATCTTTTATTATGATTATGCCGCTCAGAATGATCCCGACCAGATGATCAAAGGGCGTGCCCACTATGTCTATGTACTGAAAAACGCTCCGGGCTATGATCGTGCCTTCATTGCATCGGGGCTGCCCGTATATCGCCACCTGGCCGATCTGGCCGAAACCCCGGAGAGCAAAGAGGCCTACATCGATACCCTTTTCGGGATTTACAAAACCTTAATTTCCTGCTACGACAAAGATGGCTATTACTACGGTCGCATGGGTTATGACATGATGAAATACAAACCCAGGGACTATGAGGCGATTCAAAATGCATTTGCAAATGCCATCCGGCTGAGCGGCAATCAGACAGAATATTTTATTCTCTATCCGTATATGCGCCTTATCAGTCAGGAATACAAAAGCGGAATGATTGACAAAGACGAAGTATTTAAGATTTACGAGGATGTCGTAAAAATAGCAGAGCACAACATTGAGAGCAATTACCTGGCAGACCGCTATCAGCAGACCCTCGAGTCCATCCAGGCCGAACTGAAGGCCAACGGAGTTTTGGATTGCGAAAATCTAAAGCCCTATTTTCTTGAAAAGCTTGCGGCAGCCCCCGATGATATCGAACTCATCAAAAAAGTATACGGAAACCTGAGTACCTGCGATATGTGTGACGAAGACTTGCTTCCGTACTGGAAGAAGCTTTTCGAAGCCGAGCCCAATGTCAAGCTTGCCCGGGTTTTGGCAGAGTGCGCTATCAATCAGAACAAAGCCAGCGAGGCGCTTGTCTATTTTGACAAAGCCATCGAACTGGAGCCGGATTCGATAAAGAAAGCAGAACTGGCCTACAAAGCGGGGATTGTGCTTTACGGCAAAGTGAAAAATTTTCCCAAAGCACGGGCCTATGCCTACAAAGCCTTGAAATACAGGCCCAATTGGGGCGAGCCCTATATCCTGATAGGGAGGCTCTACGCTTCGAGCGGTTCGCTCTGCGGAAGCGGCACGGGCTGGCGCAGCCAGGTGGTGGTTTGGCCCGCCATCGATAAATGGGAACAAGCCAAACGGGTGGATCCATCCGTGGCAGCCGAAGCCAACAAATGGATCAAAAAATATACGCAGTATATGCCGGGCATCGAAGAGATCTTTAACCGCGGACTGAATGAAGGAGACCCCTTTACCATCGACTGGTGCTGGATCAACGAAACCACCACCATCCGCCCCAAGCCCTGATGTGAGGAACTTTAAATAATTTAGCCGGAACAACTTAATGTTCCGGCTTTTTTTATGAAGCATTACAAATTTGCCCTTATTCTCCTGCTTGCCCTCACGGGACTCTCTTCCTGCCGCAACGATCTCAAAGAGGTTGAAATGACGGCCCGCCTCTATGAGCCGAGCAAGGAGTCGGGAAAAGGAATTAAACTCGTTTACACCGAAAACGGCATCAAAAAGATCATCCTGAAAGCCCCGAAGCTGGTAAGATCACTCAGCAAAGACCCTTATGTGGAATTTCCCGATGGCCTGCAGGTATGGTTCTTTGACAAAGAGGGAAAAGAAACTTCGCGAATGACTGCCGATTATGGCATCCGATATGAAAAAGAGCATAAAACCTATTTCAGAGACAATGTATTGCTCGTCAACATGGCAGAAGAGCAACTGGAGGCCGATGAGCTGACCTGGGATGAAAAGAAAAAAATCATTTACAGTGATAAATTCGTGCGCATCATCACTCCGGAAGAACACATTACCGGAAAAGGATTTGAGGCCGACCAGGAATTCACACACTACACAATAAAGAACATAAGCGGACAGATCTATGTCAAACGGAATAAAACTGATGAAGATATTTGAAACAGCCTGGCTGATAATTGCCGCTGTTTCACTTGCATTGACCTGCTATCACCTGCTGACGGGCAGAGCGAACGACACACCGTACCCCTATTTGCTTCTTGTGTTTGTGCTGGCTCTGATCATGTTCTTTATCAAACGCAGTGCCCGAAAGCATATGGAACGAAGGGCCCTGCGGGGTGCGGGAAAACCGGAAAATCAATAGTGCCCCAATGGAAGCCGAAATCATCATCATTTCTCTCTTATTTTCCGCATTGTTTTCGGGGGTTGAGATCGCCTATATCTCGGCCAACAAATTGCGCATTGAGCTTGCCGGGAAAAAAGGAAGCATAGCGGGGCGCATTCTTTCACGGCTCAACGACTACCCCTCCTACTTTATCGGCACCATGCTCATCGGAAACAACATTGCCCTGGTGATTTACGGTATTTACATGGCCAAAATCCTCGAAGCACCCATTCGTCAATATTTTCCGGCACCGCTCAACCACGATTTTATCATTCTCCTCATCCAGACCCTGGTTTCCACAGCCCTTGTGCTTATCGCAGGTGAGTTTATTCCGAAGCTTATTTTTCGCCTCAAAGCCAATGAACTGCTTCGCATTTTTGCGCTGCCCATGGCCCTGCTTTTCCTTCTTTTCCTTCCTTTTGTTGCATTGGTTATATTTCTGTCCAAGGTGATCATCCGCCTGGCCTTCCGAATCAAAGTGAAGGAAACAAAGCCGGCATTCACCCGGGTTGACCTCGAGTCGTTTGTCAAAGAACAACACCATTCCGAAGAGGATGAACACAAAGTGGATCCGAAATTATTTGAACGTGCCCTGTATCTGGCAAATGTCAAAGTGAAAGAATGCATGGTGCCGCGCCCCGAGATTGTTGCACTGGACGTAGAGTCAGGCCTGGAGGAACTCACCCGAAAGTTTATTGAGAGCAAAGTTTCGCGCATCGTGATCTACGAAGGAAGCATTGACAATATCATAGGATATGTGCATCATCACGATTTGCTTAAAAATCCGGAGAACATCCGCTCCATTCTCTTTGACATGCCCGTCATTCCCGAAACCATGCCGGCTTCGGAAGTACTAAACCTCTTTATCAAAGAGCACAAAACCATAGCCGAAGTGGTGGATGAATACGGAGCCACAGCCGGCATTGTCACCATGGAAGATATTCTTGAAGAAATTTTCGGTGAAATTGAGGACGAACACGACCGCGAAGAATACATAGAGAAGAAGATCAGTGACAATGAATATATCTTTTCGGCCCGGCTCGAAATTGACTACCTCAATGAAAAGTATCATTTGAATCTTCCGCCCGGGGACTACGAAACCCTTGGGGGCTTGATCGTGGCACACCTCAACAGCATTCCCAAAAACCGTGAAAAGATTCGCATCGGTCCTTATGAATTTTTGGTTTTATATGCTACGGAAACCAAAATTGAAAGCGTCAAACTCAGCGTCCGTCCGGAGGATTCCTGAAAGCGGATAAACCCTTTTTATTCAAGGCTTTTCATTCGATCGCTTACTATGTATTTCATTTTGTTTTTACTCCGGAATGCCCTTATTTTGCAAAACATTTCAAAAACCTGCTGATATATGACTTTGGCATTAATAATGAAGCTCCGACAACATGTGGGGCTATTGATAGGAATAATTGGTGTGGCTATTGTGAGTTTCCTTTTAATGGATGCCGTCAATTCCAGCACAAACCTCTTTGGCAACCGCCAGCAAAACTCCATCGGGAGCGTGGAGGGTGAAGAAATTGACATTCAGGATTTTAACCGCTACAGCGATTATGTGAAGTCCCGTATCTCCTACTTCAACCGGCTCTGGCTCGATCCTAATTTCAGCTTTACCGAAGATCAGCTTGCACAGATTCGCAACAGTGCATGGGACGAATATGTGCTGAACAGGGTCATCAGCAAAGAGGCCCACGCACTCGGATTAACAGTGACTCCCGAAGAAATCGACAATCGATTTTACAGTCCGGCTCCCCTGCGTGAGGTAAATGATTTTTATTATACGATCTATCCCAATGCACAGGCCGAAGGCTTTAACCCCGAAACCCTGCGCCAACTGGTCGAGCAAATTCTCTCTTTTGACCTCAACGACCGGCAGCAGCAGGCCTTGCGCGAATACTATGACGTACTCCGGCAATACATAGCCGAGCAGGTGCTCCGGTCCAAATACCTGGCCCTGTTCAGCAAATCCGTCTTTGTTCCCGACTGGGAAGCAGCGCTGGCCTACAAACACACCAACGAGACTTTTGACCTCTCCTATATCACATTGCCCTACACCCTCATCAACGATGCAGATCTAGCCATAAGCGATGACGACCTCGAGAGTTATCTGGCCGATCACCGCTCCGAATTCAGCAACAAAGCTTCGGTTAGCTTTAAATACGTGATTTTCGACATCCTGCCCACCCGTGAGGATTCGCTGGAAGCCCTGAATTTCGTGAAGGAAAAAATAGCCAGGATCAAGGAAAGCGGCCGCGATTCCCTCTATGTTCGGCAATATTCCGAAACACCCTACAACCGGGGCTATTTCCCTCAGGATGAGATCGAGACGATGGTGGCCGACAGTCTTTTCAAAGTCGAGCCGGGCACCTTTATCGGACCCTACCTCGAAAACGGCCGCTACCGCGTAGCCCGCCTTCTCGACCGCAAAGTCCTTCCCGATTCGGTAAGGGTACGAACGGTCTTTATCAACCGTGCCAACTATGCAGATGCCGACAGCATGAAGCTCAAAATGGATGAAGTGAGAGCCGCCTATGAAGCCGGCATCCCTTTTGATACCCTGGTCGCACGATACAGCGAAGATCCTTCTTCCATCTCAAAAGGGGGCGACCTGGGATGGTTCAAACCTTCCAACCCGACCCTCACCTATGATATATACCGCAAACTCTTCTTCCAAAACACCACGGGTGACGTTTTTGAAAGCGAATCGCCCAACGGTATCAATTTTATGGAAATAACCGGCCGTGGCGATGAAAAGGAAATGGTCAAATACTATATTCTCGACCGCGCCATCAACCCGGGAGAGCATACACGCAACCAGGTCTATGCCGAAGTGTCCCGATTTGCGACCGTTTATGCCACACCTGACAGTTTCGAAAAGGGGATTGAAGTATTTGAACTCACTCCCCGGATTGCAAAAGACATCCCGGCCGATGCATACAAACTCCCCGGCATCAACGTCTCGTCCCGTGAGGTCATTCGCTGGGGACTCGAAGCCGAGCCGGGAGAAGTGAAGATGTTCAACAATTTCGAGCCCACCGATGACAAGTACGTCATCGTACAGGTCACATCCGTCAACACGGGCGAAGAGCCAAGTGTAGAAAATCTCCGGCCTCTGCTGACACAAAAAGTGCTCCGCGAGAAAAAAGCCGCCCTTCTCATTGATCAGATGAAAACAGCCATGAGCGGCAGCAGCAGCCTTGAGCAGATTGCCGCCAATCTTGAAAATTCGGATGTGAAAGAAGCAAACGGCCTCACTTTCAACACCCAGGTCATACCCGGTCTCGGCAAAGACCTGGCCGTGATCGGTACCGGCTACGGAATACCCAAAGATCTAATTTCCGACCCGTTTGATGGGGACCGCGGTGTCTACATCATTCAGAAAACAGACATGAATGAAGCGGAAATCCCCGAAGACCTTTCGGTTTTCAAGTCGCAAATGGAGAATCTGCTGAACAACCGCTTTGGAAATACCCTGCTGCAGTATATGCTTGACAATGCCGATGTAAGCGACACACGCTACAAGTATTTCTAAACTTTACAAATTCAAAAAATCCGGAAAACCCGCGGAAAAAATTTCTGCGGGTTTTTTCTTTCCCGGGCACGGAACTTACTTCCCCTATTCCCTATTTTTATATTTCACCTTGCAAAATTCCTCCGTCCTATGCCCCGGCCTCTTATAAAAAACAAAGTAGCAGAAAGCGGCCTGATTACGATCGACCTTGGAGATTATCTCAAAGGCGATGAGCCGGTGCAAGTCGATCTGAAAGATTTCCTCTACAAAGGGTTGGTATTGAAAGAGAAAGACTTCAGAAAGCAAGTCAAAAACCTTCAGACGGAGCCCTATCGTGACAAGCTGACAGGCATATTTTGTTCTTCAAAAGCCATCATACCCCATTGGGCTTATATGCTGATGGCCCGCAAGCTGAACGGAATAGCCCGCGAAATAGTAATCGGCAGCCGGGAAGTACTTTTCGACCGCTGGATAAAATCCCGCATCGGCCGCATTGATGCAAAATCGCTGCAGGGGGCCCGCGTAATCTTAAAGGGATGCGGGGAAGAAACTATCGGAGCTGCTGCATACGCTTATGCAGCCATGCACTTGCAGCCTTATGTGCAAAGTATCATGTACGGAGAAGCCTGCTCCACCGTGCCCGTATATAAAGAAAAAAAGACAGCCGATCATGAATAAGCATTTGCTCTTTCTCCTTTCTCTTTTTCTGTTGAGTATCAGTGCATTGTTGTTTTTGCGCAGTGCCACCGGTACGCCTTCGCTTCCCGGCAGGGAAGAAGGGGTGCCCCCTTCCAGAAATTGCCTTGTCACTTTGCCCGCGCACGTTGATTTTGCCGGTGAGCCGGTGCCGCTCCGGGATCAGGAAGTATTTGAAAGACTGGACCGCGAGGTGCATGTAAACACCTATTTCCACTCCTCCACCATTCAACTGGTAAAATTGTCGAGTCGCTGGTTTCCGCTGATCGAAAAAATCCTGCGTCAAAACGGTATCCCCGATGACTTTAAATACCTGGCCGCAGCCGAAAGCGGCCTGCGCAATGTAGTCTCGCCAAAAGGAGCCCGGGGCATCTGGCAGCTGATGCCCGGCACGGCAAAAGAGTACGGTCTGATCGTGAACAGCGAAGTAGACGAACGCTACAACATAGAAAAGTCAACCGGGGCTGCCTGTCAATACCTGAAAAAAGCATATGAAAGACTGGGCAGCTGGACACTGGCCGCAGCCTCATACAACATGGGAATGGACGGCATAGAAAAGGAGATGACACGGCAGGAGCAAAAGAACTATTACGACCTGCTGCTGAACAGTGAGACCTCCCGCTATGTATTTCGCATTCTGGCTTTAAAAACCATATTAAGCGATCCGGCCAAATACGGATTTTGCTATGATGCAAGTGATCTTTATGAGCCCTTGCAATACAAAAATATTTCGATTGATACGGCCATCAATAATTTGGTCCATTTTGCCAGGCAACAAAATACGAGCTATAAAATGCTGAAATATCTCAATCCCTGGCTACGAAAAAACACATTGAAAGAAGCGGACAAACAGGCCTTTGATATCAAGATTCCCGCATCGTAGCCCTGCAGATACAGCCCCGATATCCGGCATCAAAATTCCGGGTAAAAGAAAACCCCGAAATCAATGATTCCGGGGTTTTTTTGAAGAAGTGGTGCGGGGCAGGGTCGAACTGCCGACACCAGGATTTTCAGTCCTGTGCTCTACCAACTGAGCTACCGCACCCTTTCTCTGCCATCCGCTTTCGAGGCTTTGCTCTTCAGCGGATTGCAAAAGTAAGCGAAGTTTTATTTTTCTCCAACACCCCCTCAAAATACCTTTAAAAAAGCGGAAAAATGCAAAACAGGTAATTGTGTGCCGAAGCTGTATTTTTAACCTATGAACGAACGATTGCGCAGCTGGCAAGAGCGAATCAACGGGCCGGTCCTTCTCTTTGTCGTGCTGACCTTTTACATCTTCGCCTCCTTTGCCTGGTGGACCTTTCTCCTGGTCAGCAACAACCGCTACACCCTTCGCCAAAACAAGGAGATCATGGAGTGGCGCATGATGATAAACGAGGATGAGCTTACGGATGTCACACAGTTTCCGGCCTATCAGGAAATGAAAAGCCGCTACGACCGTCAAATCTGGATGATCCTGGGAGAGGCCTTTATTTTCTTTATTCTCCTGAGCATTGCCGTTCTTCAAATCTGGAAAAGCTATCGCCACGAACTTAGTCTGGCAAGGCAGCAGCGAAACTTTATCCTCTCCATAAGCCATGAGCTCAAAAGTCCGCTGGCCTCCATCAAACTGGCGCTCGAGACCCTCCTCCACCGACATCTCCCTCCCGAACGCATCAAACAAATAAGCAAAAATGCCCTCAGCGATGCCGATCGACTGGAAAATCTGGTCGAGGATATTCTGCTGGCCGCCCGCCTCGAAGACAGCAGCTTTGATCCGGGTGAAGAGGAAATCGACTTTTCGGAATTGCTGAAAAAGCTGGCAGAAAAATACCGCATCAAGCATCCGGGCCGAAGCATTCATTGCCGCTGTGATAAAGAGCTGACACTGCGGGGCGACAGGCAACTGCTGCAATCGCTGGCCGGAAACCTGATCGAAAATGCCCTGAAATACAGCCCGGAAGAGGCCCCCGTTGAACTTTCGCTAAAAGCCGAAAGCAAAGACATCCTATTTGAAGTGAAGGACTACGGAAGCGGCATTCCGGCTGATGAAAAAGCCCATATTTTTAAGCGATTTTACCGCATCGGGAATGAAGACACAAGAAACACAAAGGGGACGGGTTTGGGCCTTTTTATCGTAAAACAGGTGGCCGATGCCATGAGGGCCCGCATTGAGGTGCTCACACACGAAGAGGGGGGGAGTGTTTTCAGGGTTTCTTTTCCGAAAGACAAATGACACTACAATGACGGCCCCGCTTTGTCAGTTTAATATCTTAAAATCGTTAAATAAATAAAAAAAGTCATGCTGTACAGAATCCTCCTGGTAGAAGATGAAAGCCACCTGCGTGAAAATATCCGGACGAACCTGGAACTGGAAGGCTACGAAGTGGTCAGCACGGGTGTCGGGCGGGAGGCCCTCAAGCATTTTAAGGAGCAACGCTTCAACCTCGTCATCCTTGACGTGATGCTTCCGGAAATGTCGGGATATGATATCTGCGAGCAAATGCGCCTGGAGGATTCGCACATCCCGATTCTCTTCCTGACGGCCAAAGACACCAGCCAGGACATTGTGCACGGACTGAAAAAAGGAGCCGATGACTATCTCACCAAACCTTTTAATCTGGAAGAATTTCTACTGAGAACCAAAGCCCTGCTGAAAAGAAGCGTAAAAGGAGCCGACAGAAAAGAAATGGATACCTACCGCTTCGGCCCCAATCAGATAGATTTCAATACCTATCAGGCAAAGACCCCCCATGGGGATATCCAACTGACCAAGAAAGAGCTAAAATTGCTAAAGCTGCTCATTGAGCGCGAGAACGAAGTGGTCAGCCGGCAAGATATTCTTAAAAACGTATGGGGTTATGATGTTTATCCCTCTACCCGCACGATTGATAACTTCATTCTGGCCTTTCGCAAATACTTTGAAGAAGACCCCCGAAATCCGGTTTTCTTTCATTCCGTCCGGGGTGTTGGCTATCAATTCACTCCGCTTAAGAAAGACTGAGCATGTTCAGGGCAGCACAATTTTCAATGCTTTTTCATCGCTTCCGCTTCTAAGCAGGGCCACATATACCCCTGAAGGCCATCCACTCACATCTATGGACAAAAGCCCCTGATTGCCGTATCTTCCGGCTGCCATTTTTCTGCCCTGCATATCAAATACGGCCAGCTCCACTTCGCGAAAAGGATCGCTTAACCAAATGCGTAACCGGCCCGGATAATCCCTCAAAGAATAGCCGATTTCCCATTTCGTTTCTTCCACATGGAGCACCTCATTGTTTCGGCTCAGTATCCACTTTTGCGGATCAAATTCCAGTTTTTCCGTTGTAAAAGGAAGTGCAATACGAAACTGCTCTCCGCTGCGGCTATGATGGATTCGCAACAATGTATCGCGCGTAGGGCCCGAGGCCAGAACGGGAAGGTCCATCTCAAAAAAGGAGACTCCGGCAGGCATGCTGCTTTCCTGGCGAATGTCAAGAAGCAGGTCATTGCCATCGCTTTTCCATTTTATAAAATACTCCGGATAGCCCTCGCCATAATACCATTGATCAAAAAAGTACTCCAGGTCCCGCCCGCTTTCGCTCTCGAGATGAGCTTTCATATCCTCCGTTGAAGCAAAGCCGGAAGCCAGGTCCGGATCATTCAGATAAGCGCGCAAAGCCCTGAAAAAGGCCTCATCGCCCAATGTCCAGCGGAGCATATGAAGAAGCATGGCTCCCTTGCGATAACTCAACCTGCTATCAAATATCCGTGAAACATCGCTGGTGTCGTCCACATAAACAGAACCCCCGGGACGGCTCGTGACCGATTCGATGGTCTGATCCAAGACCACCGGCCAATACTGATTCGGACTGAAACGCTCGTAGGCGAGCATGGTGCAGTAGGTGGCAAATCCTTCGTTGAGCCAGATATCGCGCCACGAAGCGCAGGTAATGTGATCTCCAAACCATTGGTGCGCCAGTTCGTGCACCATCAATTCGAAAGTGAAGCCTCCCATAAAAGACATGGTTTGATGCTCCATGCCCCCGCCCCAGCCAAATTGGGCATGCCCGTATTTTTCATTCCTAAAGGGATAAGGAATCAGGAGGGAATCCAGCCACTGAAAATGACGTGCAAAGGCCGTTAATGCCTGAGCGGCCGGGCCCGTAGCTTCGGGATAGAGCAGATTCTGCATCAAAACAGGCCCTTCCTGCAGCTCAATCGTATCCCTCCGCTCATCATAGACGGCCACGGCAACAGCCACCAGATATACCGCTATCGGATGACGATGCCGCCAGTGATAGATGCGATTGGGGCCGTTGTCGCGTAGATCTGCAAGCAGACCGTTGCTGCCTGTTTGGTACTGAGCGGGTACCGTGATAAAAATATCGACAGAGTCGATTTTATCCTGCAGGTTTTGAGGTGCCGGCCACCAATCGCGGGCACCGTAGGGTTCCGAAAGCGTCCACAATGTGGCTCCCGCACTGTTGCTGCCCAGGCTGAAAGCTCCGAAACCCGTCTCCGGAGGAACTCCGTGATAATGAACCCGCACACTCCCCGTGTCGCCCACAGCCCATTGGCCTTCGATATGCAAATCATAGCCTGCCGGGCGCTGATAGGAAACGGGACGGCCCCCGGCAATCACCGAATCTACGACAAGCGCCTCATCCAGCTCAAGCGGAAAATAATTGCTCGCCCTAAGGGCCCGAAACGAAAAAATAACGGAGCCGCTGATAAAGCGCTGAGCCGGATCGAGATTCCAGTGCGCTTCCATATGTGTAATGTCAAAAAGAGCCGGCACACGCTCCACCCTTTCCTGAGAACGAAATGAAGCATAAAATGCTTTTTTACCTGCTGCGCAGCTGTTTTTTTCGAGAATCTGACCCCGGAGCCAGAGCGGAATAACAAGAAATATGACCCATAGCAGCTTTCTGTAGCCTTTCATATAATCAAAGATATCGCAAGTGCCGGAGAGCTTTTGTAAAATTTTTATTTTATTGCTTATCAAGCATTTATGCTTCTTTGTGCTTGAGTTTTTAGCTTGATTCCTTTTCTGCATGTCGAAAAAAACCCGGAATTTATTTTTCAATCTGAAAAAAAGTAAATATATTGCGTGTACAAAATACACTGCTTTTATGAAATTCTTACAATCGTTGCTTTTTTCGGCTATATTCATCTTCTTTGTCCCGGCCCGGGGTTTTGCTCAATTCAATGCGGCTGACAACGGCCTGCATAAAAACGGGACACTCCGGCTAAAGACGGAAAGAACTACGCAGTATGTCGGGATTGGCATCAAAATTCAGCAGGAGGAGAATTACCCGTGGATTTTCGTGCGCAAGGTACTGCCACAGGGCTCGGGCTATGAAGCCGGACTGCGAAATAACGATCAGATCGTAAGGGTAGACGGGGTGCCCGTAGTAGGCAAAAACATTCACCAAGTGGCCCGCATGATTTTGGGAAAAGAAGGCAGCATCGTATCGCTTCAAATCAAGCGGGGCAATCGTTTTATGACGCTCGAGGTGGAGCGAAAATCCATTGCCTTGTAAACTCCTTTTTTTGCACTCAAAAGACGTCCGTTTGAGCAAAGAGCCCGGCTGCAAAAGCGTATTTTTGCCCTGATAATATGATACAACTATGGATGCAAAAAAGCGCAGGGCCGTTGGCATATGGTTGATGATCGGAGTGGGCATGATCATGATACAGATTGTGCTGGGCGGCATCACAAGACTCACCGAATCAGGCCTTTCCATCACGCGCTGGGAAGTAGTTGCGGGCACCCTGCCACCCATGAACGAAGCAGCGTGGCAGGAAGAATTTGAAGCCTACAAGGCATCACCGCAATATCAAAAAGTGAACAAAGGGATGAGTCTGGAAGAGTTTCGCCAGATTTTCTTCTGGGAGTGGTTTCACCGCCTCTGGGGCCGCTTGCTTGGTTTTGTTTTTCTCATTCCCTTCGTCTATTTTCTCGTCAAAGGATACCTTGACAAAAGCCTCATTCGCAAAGCCGGCATCGCTTTTCTCCTGGGCGGAACGGTAGGCATTTTCGGCTGGCTGATGGTAGCCAGCGGCCTGCAAGACCGCCCCATGGTAAGTCCCTATCGCCTGGCCGTACATTTGCTGCTGGCCATTCTCACCATTTCTTACCTCTACCGCGTAGGCCTGCAGCTTCTGCTTCCCAAAGAAAAGAAACTGGAACCCGCATACCGGAAAGGCCTGCTGCGCGCAGCCTATGTCCTCATGACCCTGCTGATACTGCAAATTTTCTTTGGGGCCCTGGTTTCAGGCATGCGGGCAGCCCCCTTCTATCCCAGCTGGCCCGACATGAACGGAAGCTACATGCCCGATGTGCTCCTGCAAGCGAAAAACTACACGCTTCAGAATTTGCTTCACTTTGATCAAAATACCTTTGCCCCGGCCTTTGTTCAGTTTCTTCATCGCAACTTTGCCTACCTCATACTGATCGTAGCCGTATACGTCTATCTCAAATTCCGGCAATTGGACAAAGACAAAACGGATCAGCTGATTTTGGCCGTATTTATTTATCTCCTGCTGCTTCAGGTCATTCTCGGAATACTTACGCTTTTATCGTCCATCGGCCATCCGCCCGTGGCGCTCGGTGTCATTCACCAGGGGGTCGCCATTCTTACCCTGCTCAGCCTCCTCACACTGATTTATCGCCTTGCGCCCGGAAAGCATTATTTTCCCTCTTCCGAAAGTTCCTGACATGAACGGGATCAGTAAAAAAATCGCCCTGGAAAGAATGCAAAAGTACTGTGCCTATCAGGAGCGATGTCACAGCGAAGTACGGCACAAGCTCCTTTCGCTGGGCATCTACGGAGACGATCTCGAGGAGATCATTTTTGATCTTATTCAGGAGAATTTTCTCAACGAAGAACGATTTGCCCGCAGCTATGCCCGCGGGAAATTCAGAATAAAACAATGGGGACGAAATAAAATCATCAAAGAACTGAAAGTCCGTCAGGTATCGGAATATTGCATGCGCATGGCCCTGGAAGAAATCGATGAGGAAGAATACCTGCAAACCCTGAAACAGCTGGCCCGAAAAAAATGGAGCGAGTACCGGGGCATGAAAAACTTTGAACGAAAAGGCCGCCTGGCCCGCTATCTAGCCTCCAGAGGCTTTGAAAGTGAGCTGATTTGGGCAGAGCTGAAAAACGGAAGCTATGAATAAAGGAAAGCACCCCGCTTTTTAATTTCTTGACCGAAGAGACAGAATAAACTAATTTCGCAGCCTGCCTGTTATGCAGATCAATATACACGAGAAAGCCAAAAACATGACCACAACAGCCCGAAGTGCCATCGTAGTTTATACCGAGTCAACGCCCAATCCGGAGACGCTGAAGTTTGTGAGCAATAAAATGTTGTTGCACAATGACCACCTGGAGTTTGCCGATGAGGCAAGCGCCCGGCATTCGGATCTGGCCTCGGAGCTCTTCGCCTTTCCGTTCGTGCGGGGCGTCTTTATTGCCGATAATTTTGTGACCATCACAAAAAGCGAAGAAGCCGAATGGTATGAGATTATCCCGCCTCTGCGTGATTTTATTCGTGAATTTTTAAGCGAAAACAAGCCCGTCATCGATATGGAATGGTATCGCAAACTGCGCCTCGACTCGGGAGAGGGAGAAGACAGCGATGATGAGACACGCATCAAGGAGATATTGGACAAGTACATTAAGCCCGCTGTACAAATGGACGGTGGAGCGATTGTTTTCGAGTCCTATGAAAACGGAATCGTAAAGCTACAGCTAAAAGGAGCCTGCAGCGGATGTCCCTCATCGATGATCACACTGAAAGCCGGCATTGAAGGCCTGCTGAAGCGCATGATGCCTCAAATTAAAGGTGTAGAAGCCATCGAGGCCTGAGTTCTGTTTCCCCTTATTTGTTGGCGAGCTGCCCGCATGCTGCATCAATATCCCGCCCGCGGCTGCGCCTGAAAGTGGCCGTGGCACCATGGTCCTCGAGATATTGAAGAAATCGATCGCGCTTTTCGCTTCGCGCCTTTTCAAATTTTACCCCTTCGACCGGATTGTATTCGATGACATTGACTTTGGCGGGCACCTGGCGGCAGAGGGTCACGAGGCGTTTGGCATCTTCGAGGCTTTCATTGTATCCGTCAAAAAGGATGTACTCAAAAGTGATGCGCCCCCTGGTCTTGGAATAAAAATAATTGAGCGCATCCATCAGGGCTTTGAGATTATTCTGCTCATTGATGGGCATGATCCGCTTGCGCTGCTCATCCGTAGTGGCATGGAGGGAAAGCGCCAGATTGAACTTTACCCCGTCATCGCCAAGCTGCCGGATCATCTTGGCAATGCCGGCCGTAGACAGCGTGATGCGCCTTGCCGATATCCCCAGTCCGTCTTCAGAGCTAATGCGATCAATGCCGCCCAGCACATTGCGATAGTTCAGCAGCGGCTCTCCCATTCCCATAAAAACAATATTGCTCAGCCTGCGCCCGTATTCCTTCTCCGCCAATCTGTTGAGCAAGAGCACCTGGTCAAAGATTTCACCTCGATCGAGGTTGCGGACTCTTTTCATCTTGCCGGTGGCACAGAAACTGCAACTCAGGCTGCAGCCCACCTGCGATGATATGCACGCTGTAATGCGATTGGGAGTGGGAATCAGCACCCCCTCCACCTTGTGCCCTTCCCAGGTTGAAAAACGCACCTTGATCGTTTCATCCCTGCTTTTCTGCTGCAAGTCTATATGCAGTGCATTTATCACAAAAGCCTCTTCAAGCTTTTCTCTCAGACCTTTGCTCAGATTGCTCATTTCCGAAAAACCTGCCGCTCCTCTTTGCCATATCCACTCCTGTATTTGCCGGGCCCGGAAGGCTTTCTCTTCTTCAGCGGCCAGCCAGGTACTCAGCTCGCCCGGCTCCAAATTTCTGATGTCTCTTTTTTCCGGCATATGCCCAAAGTTAGGTGATTTTTGCAGCGTGCATTCATTTGCTTATCTGCTATCTTAGTCCCGTAAAACAGGCCGGCCCGTTTAAAATTCCCGAAATGCGAAAAATTTCCGCAGATATCATTTTCCCCGCTGATGCGGCTCCCTTGGAGAACGGTGTCATTGTGTGTGATGAGGAGGGAAAAATACTTCGTATCGGACCTGCTTCCGATTTCGACCCGGCTGCTATCGAAAAATACGAGGGTACGATTGTTCCCGGTTTTATCAATGCCCACTGCCACCTCGAACTCTCCTTCATGAAGGGCGCCATTCCGGAAAAGACCGGGCTCATATCCTTTGTAAAGCACGTCATTGCCATTCGCGACCGCTTCAGCAAAGAAGAAGAAATGGCAGCCATCGAGGCAGCCGAAACGGAGATGATTGCCAACGGCATCGTTGCGGTAGGTGACATCTCCAACGATCAGCGCTCTTTTGCTCAAAAATCCCGGGGGCGGCTCCGGTATCACACTTTTGTAGAGCTCTTCGACCTGGGCCCCGAAATGACCGGTGAGGCATTGAAGAAAGGGAAAAAGGTGATGGAAGCAGCCCGGCTGATTCCTTCTTCCAGCGCCAGCCTCACGCCTCATGCCCCTTACTCATGCACCCCGCGCCTGATTCGCGAGACAGACCGGCTCACACTGAAAGGAAAAGGAATACTAAGCATTCACATGCAGGAGCAGGAAGATGAGAACCGCCTCTTCACGGAAAAAAAGGGCGCATGGATCCAATTCCTGCACGACATGGGATGCAGCGACACCTGGATTGAGGCCGGGGCAAAAAGCTCGCTTCAATATCTGCTGCCCCTGCTCAGCCCTGGGAATAAAAAGCTCTTTGTGCACAACACCTTCTGCTCTGCCGAAGACATCGACTTTGCCATGGAAAACGGAGGAGAGGTATATTGGGTATTCTGCCCCAATGCCAACCTCTACATCGAAGACCGGCTGCCCGATTACCCGCTCTTTCTTCGCAAAGGGGCAAAGGGCTGCATCGGCAGCGACAGCCTGGCGAGCAATCAACGGCTTTGTATCTGGAGTGAAATAAAACAAATCAAAACTCATTATCCCGAGATACCCCTGGAAACCCTTTTGACCTGGGCAAGCATCAACGGAGCCGAAGCGCTGGGAATGGATGCAGAGCTGGGAAGCATCCGCCCCGGAAAGAAACCGGGCCTCGTGCTGATCGAAGGCCTCGGCAGCCTGCAAGACAGCATAAGGGATACTCAAATAAAGCGTTTAGTCTGAATGAGTGTAATAAAGAGACTTGCCGGGCAAACCGCCACTTACGGACTGAGCAGCATCCTCGGGCGCCTGCTCAACTGGCTGCTCGTGCCGCTTTATACCCGCTATTTCCTTCCTGCCGAATATGGAATCGTGACAGAGCTGTATGCCTATGCGGGGCTATTTTACGTGCTTTTTACCTACGGTATGGAAACGGCTTTTTTCCGCTACAGCGAAAAGCACGGGCACGATGAAAAAGTATTCAGCACGGCCGCCTGGTCTCTGATTGTCAGCAGCGTGGGACTGGGTGCCGTTTTGCTCTATTTTTCGAGCGATTTTGCCTCCTGGCTGAACTACCCCCGGCACAGTCATTTTATTCGAATTTTTGTTCTCATTCTCGTCTTCGATGCCATTGCCGCCATTCCGTTTGCACGCCTCCGGGCCGAAAACAAAGCCCTGCGCTTTGCCATGGTCAAGTTGAGCAATATCGGCATCAATGTCGGGCTCAATCTCTTCTTCATCGTCCTCTGCCCTGCCATTTTGAGTGGTGGTGTGCACAGCGGCCTCGACCGCATTATTGAGCGCATTTATCATCCCGAATTCGGGGTCGGCTATATTTTTCTTTCCAATCTCCTGGCCAGTGCTGCAACGGTGCTCCTGCTCCTGCCCGCCTTCAGAAAATTAAAATTCGGCTTCAGCGCCCTGCTCTGGAAAGAGATGATGCGCTACGGGGTCCCTCTGCTGATGGTAGGGCTGGCATCGGTGATCAACGACAACCTCGACAAAATACTGCTGAAGTTCCTTCTCCCGGGCACTCCGCAATTCGTTTCGGCACAAATCGGCATCTACGGGGCCTGCTACAAGCTGTCCATTCTCATGATCATCTTTATTCAGGCCTATCGCTATGCGGCCGAGCCGTTTTTCTTTTCGGAAGCCAAAAAAGAAGGTGCGCGGCAATCCTATGCCCTGGTTATGAAATACTTTGTCATAGCCGGAGCCCTCATATTCCTGGGCGTGCTCTTCTACATGCCGATTATCAAATATTTTATCGGACCGCGCTATCACGAAGGCCTCTATGTGGTGCCCATTCTCCTTCTCGCCAATCTCTTTTTAGGCATCTACTACAACCTTTCGGTCTGGTACAAACTCACCGACAAGACATTGACCGGTGGCTACATCGCGGTCTTCGGTTCGCTTATCACCATAGTCGGAAATATACTGCTCATCCCGGTGCTGGGTTATGAAGGCTCCGCCTGGGCCACCCTGGCCTGTTATACTTCGATGGCAGCCGTCAGCTGGCACCTCGGCCAGCGGCACTTCCCCATACGCTATGCGCACGGTAAGATTGCCTTCTACCTCTTTTTTGCGCTCGGGCTCTATCTCCTTTCTCATCTTTTTATGGAGCCCCTGCTTGGCAGCAATGCCCTGCTCGTGGCCAACAGCATTCTCTTCGTTTTCTATCTCGTGGTGGTCTATCGCATGGAGGGTTCCGAATTTGCGGCCGGATTGAAAGACTGACTACCGTCAATTTGTCAGTAATTGCTCCCGTGGCACAGCCTTTGAAGCCCGCCTGAGCAAAACAAGTAACCATGAGCAAAGGAAGAATTGACGTTCAAACCGAAAATATTTTCCCGATCATTAAGAAATTTCTCTATTCGGATCATGAGATTTTTCTGCGCGAATTGATCTCCAATGCCGTAGATGCCACTCAAAAGCTAAAAACACTGGCAAACAAAGGCGAATTCAACGGGGAGTTGGGTGATCTGAGCATAGAGGTCAAAATTGACAAAAAGAAGAAAACCCTGCACATCATCGACCGGGGTATCGGGATGACCGGGGAAGAAGTGAACAAGTACATCAACCAGATCGCACTTTCCTCGGCCAATGAGTTTCTGGAAAAATTCAAAAGCGATTCAACCATTATCGGCCGCTTCGGGCTGGGTTTTTACTCTGCCTTTATGGTGGCCGACAAGGTCGAAATCGAAAGCAAATCGTATAAGGAAGGTGCCGAAGCCGTTCACTGGGTTTGTGAAGGCAATCCCGAATACCAAATCACAAAAAGCAAAAAGAAAGACCGCGGTACCGAAGTTATTTTGCACATCAACGAAGAAAACAAAGAGTTTCTCGAAGAATACCGCATCCGCCAGCTGCTCAATAAATATTGCAAGTTCCTCCCCATTCCCATAAAGTTCGGTGAGCGGGAAGAAAGCATAAAAGACGAGAAAGGGGAAGAGAAAAAAGTAAAGGTGCCTGACATCATCAACAATACGGAGCCGGCCTGGACCAAGTCACCCACAGAACTGAGTGATGACGATTACCTTTCTTTTTACCGGGAACTGTACCCGGGGGCCGAGGCCCCGATGTTCTGGATTCACCTGAATGTGGATTACCCCTTTCATCTGACCGGCATTTTGTATTTCCCGCGGCTGAAAAAAACGGTAGAGGTACAACAGAATAAAATACAACTCTACAGCAATCAGGTTTTTGTAACCGATGAAGTGAAAGAAATTGTACCCGAATGGCTCACCCTCCTGCATGGGGTGATCGACAGTCCCGATATTCCGCTCAACGTATCGCGCAGCTATCTGCAGAGCGACCCGAATGTGAAAAGAATCAACAGCTATATCACCAAGAAAGTAGCCGAAAAGCTGGAGGAACTCTTCAAAAAAGACCGGAAATCTTTCGAAGAGAAATGGGACAGCATCGGGATATTCGTAAAATACGGGATGCTCAGTGATGATAAATTTTATGAAAAAGCTCAAAATTTCTGTCTGCTGAAAAACGTGGAAGGAACGTATTTCACGATGAAGGAATACGAAGAAAAAACAAAAGAGCTCCAGACCGATAAAGACGGAAAGCTGGTCATTCTCTATGCAAGCGACAAGGATCAACAGCATACCTACATAGCTGCTGCTCAGAAAAAAGGCTATGATGTATTGCTGATGGACACAATCATCGACACCCATTTCATCAGTCTGCTTGAGCAGAAAAATGACAAGTGGCAGTTTAAGCGGGTCGATGCCGGGTCGG
>Ga0256839_1001552_pt1 | contig 27665 bp, 21 predicted proteins | sample 354166metaG_FD_185968 | JGI IMG/M metagenome (GOLD analysis project Ga0256839, IMG submission 185968) | Hydrothermal vent microbial communities from Mid Atlantic Ridge, Atlantic Ocean - 354-166 | ecosystem: Environmental > Aquatic > Marine > Hydrothermal vents | place: Atlantic Ocean: Mid... | reverse complement strand
TTTTAAAGCCGTATTTCCAAGGGATAACAAGGCGCAGTGGCGCACCATTTTGTTTGGGCAGTGCATCGTCATACATGCCGGTTGCCATAAAAGCCAGCGGGTGCATGGCTTCATCTATTCGTAAGCCTTCAACATAAGGCCAATCGAGTGCTTTGCTTTGTTGCCCAGGCATCACGTCAGGATTATATAGGGTTGTAAATTGCACATATTTTGCCTTAGAGTTAGGTTTAAACTGTTGCAACATAGCCCCTAGCGGAAAGCCAATCCAAGGCACGACCATGGCCCAAGCTTCTACGCAACGAAAGCGATAAATGCGCTCTTCAAGTGGGTTGTTTTTTAAAATATCTTCTAAATTAAATGTCCCTGTTTTTTCGGCCTCACCTTCGACAGTGACATGCCAAGGGCTAATGGGTAGTTGTCGGGCTAAGGCGGTTGCATCGGTTTTATTGGTGGTAAATTCATAATAATTGGTGTAGTGCGTGACATCTTGATAGTCTGTGGTCGCTAGTGTAGCTGAGTAAGGACTGGTAGGTACGGCGGCATATTTTTTTATTTGTGCAGTAGCTTGCTTAGGCAGTAAGGTGCTAATGCTGAGGCCGGCTGCCGCTTTTATAAGGCTGCGCCGATTTTGAAAAATAGTTTTATCAGTTATTTCGCTGGTGGGAATTGGTTTGGTATCCTTGTATTGCATTGGTGATTATTCCTTTAAAATGTATGCGTTTGTAGAAGTTTAAGTTGTTAAGGTGAATTAAGAACTAAAAAAACTGATGAGTGCTATTGTTAACATTTTATTTTTATATCTGCAAGTATTCTAAAAAAACAATTTTGGGTTTATAGTTGCAGAATTTATTATTTTTTGTATATATTTGAATATAAAAGTGTTTTTTATGTTAAATGGTCGTTGCCTTTAATGAGTAATTATAGTCTATTATAAGTGGAGAGTGGTCTGAAAAGCGCTCTTTTTTATAGATTTCGGCGGACTGTACTGTGTCTTTTAATTGTTCACTAATGACTTGATAATCAATACGCCAGCCAACATTTTTGCTCCAGGCTTGGCCGCGATTTGACCACCATGTATATTGATCTGGCTCTTGGTTAATGATTCTAAAGGCATCGTGCCAGGCTTCTTGTGTAAATAATTGGTCTAGCCAGGCACGTTCAGCGGGTAAAAAGCCTGAGTTTTTTTGATTGGCTTTCCAGTTTTTCAAATCAATTTCTTTGTGTGCAATATTCCAGTCGCCGCAAATGATATAGTCTCGCCCGTTTTGGGCGCGTGCTTGCAAATAAGGCAGAAAACGATCCATGACACTATATTTAAAGTCTTGGCGTTCTTCTTTAGACGAGCCTGAGGGAAGGTATAGGGAGATGACGCTCAGTTTGCCGCACTGGAATTCTAAATAGCGGCCTTCACTATCTATATCGGCAAAGCCCATGCCTTCGATAATAGCATCTGGCTGTTGTTTGCTGTAAATGGCAACGCCGCTATAGCCTTTTTTTTGGGCGCTATGGTAGTGGCAGTGATAGCCGTCAGGGGTGAAAGCATCAGCTGTGAGTTGTTCGGGCTGGGCTTTGGTTTCTTGGATGCAGACAAAATCTGCATCTTGTTGTGCGAGCCAAGAAAAAAAACCTTTGCGCTCAGCGGCTCTGATTCCGTTTGTGTTTAGGGTAATAATGCGCATAAAATTCTGCCGGTTACTTGCGGTTATTTGATTAAACAAGTATTATACTCTGTTCTAAATTGTATGTTAGTCGATTTTTAGGCGTTTAAAGGTCATTATGAAACCAGAAATTCACCCAGAATATAAACAAATAACCGTTACATGCGGTTGTGGCAATGAGTTTGTTACAGGCTCAGTATTAGGTAAGGATTTACATATCGAGGTATGTTCATCTTGTCATCCTTTCTTTACAGGCAAGCAACGAGTTGTCGATACGGCAGGACGTGTAGATAAATTCCGTAAGCGTTATAGTAAGTAGTTATTCGACGCTTCTTAAAAAAGCATAGGAAACATCAATGACACAAGAAACATTAACCATAAAAGATAATTCGACCGGCAAAGAGGCAGAATTTTCATTGCTCAAGGGGACTGTTGGTACGCCTGTTATTGATGTTAGCGCATTACATAAAAAAATGGGGTTATTTACTTATGACCCAGGTTTTGTCTCAACTGCAAGTTGCAAAAGTGCTATTACTTATATTGATGGCGAAAATGGAATTTTGTTATATAGAGGCTACCCGATTGATCAGCTAGCTGAAAAATGCTCTTTTCTTGAAGTTGCCTATTTATTAATGAATGGTGAGCTTGCAAATGATGCGGAGCAGGCTGAGTTTGAGCACGAGATTGGTCAGCATGCTATGTTGCATGAGGCGATGCGTAGCTTTATTGATGGCTTTCATTATGATGCGCATCCTATGGCAATGATGGTGGGGATAGTGGGCTCATTATCTGCGTTCTATCATAGCGAGCTCAATATGGATGACCCGGAGCATCGGAGAATTTCGGCGATGCGAATGCTGGCAAAAATGCCGGTGATTGCGGCAGCTTGTCATCGTCATTCAATTGGTTTTCCTTTTGTGTATCCGAGGGCGGATTTGAGTTATTGTGAAAACTTCATGAATATGATGTTTTCGTTGCCTTCGCAAAAATATATAGATAAGGATAATTATATTGATCCTGTTGCAGTTAAGGCGTTGAATTTACTCTTTATTCTGCATGCAGATCATGAGCAAAATGCCAGTACTTCTACGGTACGCTTGGCCAGTAGTACGGGGGCTAATCCTTATGCGTGTATTGCAGCGGGTATCGGTGCTCTTTGGGGGCCGGCTCATGGTGGAGCGAATGAAGCTGTTTTGAGTATGCTGGAAGAGATTGGTACAGTTGATCGAATTCCTGAATTTATCAATAAAGCAAAAGATAGAAATGACCCATTTCGTTTAATGGGCTTTGGGCATAGAGTTTATAAAAACTTTGACCCAAGAGCGACCATTATTCGTAAAACCTGCCATGATGTTTTAGAGCATATTTCGGGAAATGATCCATTATTTGATTTGGCCTTGGCGTTAGAAGAATATGCATTGAAAGATGAGTATTTTGTCGAGAAAAAATTATATCCTAATGTAGATTTTTATTCAGGGATTATCTATAAGGCATTAAATATTCCGGTAGATATGTTTACGGTGATGTTTACTATTGCCAGAACGTCAGGCTGGGTTTCGCATTGGTTAGAGCTTATGGCTGAACCTGGGCAGCGTATTGGCCGGCCTAGGCAGATTTATACAGGGAAGGGTAGGCGCGATTTATAATTTCTTCTTTATTTATTGGTGCATGAGAAAGCAGTCGTTATGACTGCTTTTTTTATGCCTGCCGGGTAACTTAAAATAACGCATCTGGACTAAGTTCTTCGGTATTGTTGTTGCCATAAATTGATAGTTCTTCCTCTTCTTCCGGGGTGGAATATTGCGTGGGAGCAAGTTCTTCTCGAAAATACTCCCAAGCACTGTGTGCTGATTTTTCGCGTGCCAGTAAGCCTGTTTGAGTATCAATCAGTACCTGCACGATACCTTTAGGAGCGATAAATGCTTGTTCGGGGGTGTTTTTTAATGCGTAGCGCATAAAGTCAATCCATAACGGTAAAGCTGCCTTTCCACCCGTTTCCCAGTTTCCCAGTGATTGGGAGCTATCATGTCCTACCCATGCAATCCCGACTAATGTTGGGTTAAAGCCATTGAACCATGCGTCTTTTTGTTGGTTGGTTGTGCCTGTTTTTCCTGCTAGATCAGTACGTTTTAGTACTTTTGCTTTAGTGGCGGTACCGCGCTGTACTACATCGCGCAATAGGCTGTTCATTAGGAAATTAATTTGTGGCGAAATAACTCTGGGGGCAGTTTTACTTTTTTGACATGTGCTACAGGCTTGCAGGGGGGCTGCTTGGAAGAGTATTTGGCCTGTGCTGGATTCAATGCGATCGATAAAGAAAGGCTCTATTAAAAAGCCACCATTGGCAAAAACGGCATACATTTTTGCCATTTGTAACGGAGAGGCATAGCCGCTACCTAGGGCAAGTGATAGCTTTTGAGGGAGTTGTTTACCATTAAAACCAAAGCGTAATGCGGTCGAAATGACATCGGGAATGCCTACGGCACGCAGTAGGCGAATAGAGATGAGGTTGCGTGATTTTCTTAAGGCGGTGCGAATGCTGGTGGGGCCGTAAAACTTGTGGCTGTAGTTTTCAGGTCGCCATTCGCTTTCTTCTTCTGCGTTTTGTGTATTAACGATAGGGGCATCATTGATAAGGCTTGCGGCGGTAAAACCGTGTTCTAAGGCACTGGTATAGATAATGGGTTTGAAGCCTGAGCCCGGCTGGCGTTTGGATTGGGTGACTCGGTTGTATTTGTTGTTAAAATAAGCATAACCACCGGAGAGGGCTAAAATGGCACCATTTTTAGGGTCAAGGGCGATAAAGGCACTTTCGGCCTCAGGTATTTGCGCTAAACGCCATATTTTTCCAACCTGCCTAACGCGAATGATGTCGTGTTGCTTAATAATATCAAGATACGAAGAGATTTTTTGTTTTTTATGAGTAGATGGCTCGATTTTTGTGCTCCAGGGGCTGTTTTTCCATGGCAAAGTGATGTTAGTACCATTTTTGAGTTGTGCAATAAGTCGTTTTTTATTGATTTTTATTACTTGTGCGGGATGTGTGGCACCAATATTGGTGGCCGCTTGTAAGGTTGATTTGGGGGTGTGAGTTATTCTATAGCTGTGACGCTCATCATAAGCGTGTAAATTGCTACGCAGAGCACTAACAGCAATGCTTTGTAGATCGGACTTAATTGTTGTGTAGACTTTCATGCCCGCGGTATAGGCAGCCTGTTCACCATAACGTCGAATGATTTCATTGCGTACCATTTCAGCAATATAAGGGGCGTATAGCTCTCTTTTGTTGCTGTAGATTCCCGCTGTGATTGGGGCGCTAATGGCGTGTTTATATTCATTTTGGGTAATAAATTGTAATTCTAATAAGCGTTTAAGAACATAATTGCGTCGTAATAAAGCGCGTTTTGGGTTGGATATGGGGTTGTAGCTAGAGGGTGCTTTGGGTAGCCCTGCAATCATACTTAGTTCTGCAAGTGTTAGATCGGCTAGCGGGCGGTCATAGTAAGTTTCTGCTGCGGCGACAATGCCATAGGCGCGTTGTCCTAAGTAAATTTTATTGAGATAGAGTTCAAGTATTTCATTTTTTGTGTATTCTTGTTCGATTTGAAAGGCTAGAATAATTTCTTTAAATTTACGAGTGTAAGTTTTTTCATTACTGAGCAGAAAATTGCGTGCAACTTGCATTGTTATCGTGCTACCGCCTTGTTTTTTCTTGCCTGTTAATAAAAGCTGTGTTGCTGCGCGAATTAGCCCTTTGTAATCAACGCCGGGGTGTGTAAAGAAGTCGGCATCTTCTGCAGAAACAAAGGCGTTAATGAGCTGTATTGGGATGGCTGGGAACTTGATAGGCGTGCGAATTTTTTCGCCAAATTGTTCAATCAGCAATCCATCGTGACTGTAAATGGTTAGTGGCTGTTGGTATTTGATATTGCGAAGCGTTGTGACATTAGGGAGGTCGTCGCTTATTTGTTGATAAGCATAGTAGCTAGCTATTATGCCAAGCGCAAAAAGGCTAAATAATACGATAATGAACCATTTAATAATTCTCATTAGTAAGGTAGGGGCATCTGAATAAAAGAGGTGTTTTGGTGTGATTTTAGGTTGCGTTTTGTGTCGAAGTGTGACGTGCTGAATAGTATTATACTAGTCTATGATGAAAAAATCTCATAGAGCTGGTGAAGAAGTTCCGTATAAAACTATCCGTAAGGTAAGGGCTTGCTTGTTGGGTAAAAAATAACAGGTGGCATAAGATTGATTTTTAGGTTAATTAATATTGAATTTCAGTTATTTATGTGGGAAACTTAAATCTAAGTATTAGCTGTTTTTATTTAAGATGGTATGAAAATATGAAAAAATGTCTATACTTCATCTAGTGATAAGATAAATGGTGTGTACATAAAAGTTGATTATTATTGTGGTTTATATGCATTTTTAGTTTGTATTTCCGGGTCTTGGCATTAAGTTGCGTAATGGTCATGATGGATGTAATTTGGGTGAGTGGCATTTAAACATAGTAACGAAATGTTTAAGTTAAAGAGGCAGTATTATTAGGGGTTTGTTGCATTGTTGTGAATAACCCTGAAATTAATTGTGAAAAATAAAAGAGTTTCTACATGAAATGGTTCAATCGTAAGCGAGATCATCTGCTTGGTATAGATATAAGTACGGCAGCGATAAAATTGCTGGAATTAGGCAAAGTGGGTGCAAGGTATAAAGTTGAAAGTTATGCTGTAGCACCCTTGGCCCAAGATGCGGTGATTGATAATAATATTTCAAATGCAGAGATGATTGCCGATACCATCAAGCTTGCATTAAAGCAATCAGGCTCACGGACGCGACATGCCTGTGTGGCAATAGCAGGGTCTTCTGTTATGACTAAAACAATTATGATGTCGGCACATTTGTCTGAAGATGAAATGGAAGAGCAAATTATGGTCGAAGCGGATCAATATATTCCTTATTCTTTAGATGAGGTGCGCTTGGATTTTGAAGTGCAAAGCGTCAATGAGTCCAATCCCGATATGGTTGATGTTTTATTGGCGGCATCACGGCGCGAGAATGTAGATGAGCGTGTCGAGGTTTTAGAAATGGCGGGTTTGACGGCAAGTATTGTCGATGTAGAGGCCTTTGCTATGGAAAATGCATTTGTTTTGCTTAAGGAGCAATTGGCTGAGAGTAGTGATGATCAGACAATTGCCATTGCAGATATTGGTGCAAGTATCACAACGTTGAATGTTTTGCATGAAGGCCATGCTATCTATACGCGAGAGCAGGGTTTTGGTGGTAAGCAGTTGACGGAGGAAATTCAGCGTAGGTATGGTCTTTCATATGAAGAAGCTGGTTTAGCTAAACGACATGGTGGATTGCCTGATAACTATAGCAATGATGTGTTAGGTCCCTTTAAGAGGGCTCTGGTGCAGCAGGTTTCAAGGTCATTACAATTTTTTAGTTCATCTAATGCCAATAGAAGTATTGATAGCGTCGTTTTGGCAGGTGGCTGTGCTTCTATTGTGGGAATTGATAAATTGGTTGAACAGGAGCTGGGGATACCGGCGGTTATTGCAAACCCTTTTATCAATATGGCCTTATCACATAAAATTAAGCCGCAAAGTTTGAGTAATGATGCGCCTGCGATGATGATTGCATGTGGCTTGGCTTTGAGGGGATTTGACTAATGGCTCGAATTAATCTTTTACCTTGGCGTGATGCCTTACGTAAGAAAAAGCAAGAGGAATTTATTGTCGGTATGGTGGGTATGGCCGTTCTTGCGATTGCAATTATGCTAGGCATACAAATGTACTTAGATGGTCTCATTGCTGAGCAACAAGGTAAAAAAAGTATTGTCAATGCAAAAATAGCTGAGCTTAATTTGATTACTGCTAGAATTAGAGATATTCAAGATCAAAATGCTATTTTACAAAATAAAAGAGCTGCCATTCAGGCGCTACAAAAGAGCCGTCCTGAGATCGTGCATTTTTTTGATGAAATTGCCAAAGCAGTGCCTGATGGTGTTTTTCTAAATAGTCTAAAGCAAGATAGTGAGCGCGTAGAGATGAAAGGCAAAACACAGTCTAATGCTCGCGTATCTGAGTTTATGAGAAATGTTGAGGCCTCTAAATGGCTGATTGAGCCTGAGTTGAATATTATTCAAGGAGGCAATAAACGTAGAAATAAAAATAAGAAGTTAAGTGATTTCACATTATATGCTAAGCAGTGGAAAAACAAAGACGATGAGGATATGTGATGGATCTGTCTGAGATTAATTGGGATATTAATGAAGCGGGGGCTTGGCCCAAGCCAGTTAAGATTGGAGCAGGTGTTCTGGTATTTTTATTAATAGTGGTTTTTTGGTTTTTTAAGTTTACGAGTGAGCAGTTGACTCAACTAGAAACTGAAGAAAAGGCCGTGGAAAGTGCGTTAACCACTTATCAAACTGTTTGGCGTATGGCTTTAAACTTAGATTTGCATCAAAAACAATATAAGCAAATTGAAGCATCGTTACATGACATGATGAAGTTAATGCCGACTAAAGCAGAGGTCGCCGATTTGCTGGTAGATATTTCTCAAACAGGGCTATCGAGTGGCTTAGAATTTGAGTTATTTAAACCAACGGGAGAAATTGATAAAGGGGATGTTATTGAGCTACCTATTGATATTAAAGTATTAGGTCGATATAGCGAATTAGGCTTGTTTATTAGTGGATTAGCAACATTACCTAGAATCGTGACAATCAAAGATATTGAAATTAAACCCTCGAAAAATGATCCACGCCTCTCAATGAAAGCAGTGATTACAACATATAGAGAAGCGGGTGGCGGGAAAAATAAAAGTGCGAAGGATGTATTGGATAACCAGTCATTGGTTTGTCTTGAGCATGACGGTATGCAGGTCAAAGGGTGTAAGCGACGTAGTGATGTGGTTGTTTCTTATGCTGATTTGGCGCAACAGCTACGAGAAAAACGAAAAAATATGCAAGCTCTAAAAATAGAGGCTATCGAGCCTATGCCGCCGGTTGAAAGTTTTTTATTTGACCCTGAAGGCCTAAGAGACCCTTTTAGATTGTCTGAAAAGACAATTGGTAACACCATTACACCTTATGCTGTCACTAATGGCATTCAGCCTGATTTTAATCGACATAAGGAAGAGTTGGAAAGTTATGCATTAGATACATTAAGAATGGTGGGGACCGTCAAAATGAATAATACTTTTTGGGGTTTGATCTTAACTTCTGATGGTGCTATTTATCGAGTGAAAAAAGGAAATTATTTAGGTGAAAATAATGGAAAGATCTTACGCATACTAGCAGATAAAATTGAATTAATGGAAATTGTTCGCGATCAGCCAAAGGGGTGGCGTGAGGAGCAAAGGACAATTGCTTTGTCCGAGTCTGATTCTAATGGTTAAGTCGGATAATTGATATGAATATTAAGCAGAGTGGTTTTTGTATGAGCTATATAAAGCAAAGGGCGTTATCGCATATATTCGCCTTGATAATTTTACTATTTGGGCAAGTTTCTTTAGCATGGGCAGAAGATATAGCGCTTACATCAGTTAACTTAAATGTATTATCTGGTGATAATGTGCAGTTGTCTTTTGAAATGACAGATAGTGTAAAAATGCCTAAAGTCTTTCATACGGATAGCCCTGCGAGAATTGTGTTGGATTTTATGGGTACAAAAAGTGCTTTAGCGCAAAAAAAGAATGTGATTAATTCGGGTGGGGTTAGTAGCTTTGTGGCAATAGAGGCGGCAGGTAGGCTGAGGGTTGTTATTAATTTATTAAAACTTGTTGCCTATGAGGTCAAGGTAGAAGGGCGGCGTGCCATTGTCACTTTGCGTAGTTCCGGCAAAATGGCAAGAGATAGTCATAAGAGACTTTCTGAAAAAACTTTAACGCAATTTGCAGCATTAATTCCCAAACAAGCCATTAACAAAATAGATTTCCGAAGGGGTAAAAAAGGAGAAGGGCGCTTATTGATTTCTCTTTCTAATCCTAATACTGTTGTGAATACACAAGAAAAGGCAGGGAAAATCGAGTTAACTTTTCTAAATACTCGTATATCTAATCAATATATAAAAAAAATGGATGTGTTGGATTTTGCAACGCCCGTATCAATGGTAGAAGCAAAAAAGGTAGGCTCTAAAGTTAAAATACTGATTACGCCGGTAGATAGTAATTACGCATATACTTCATTTCAATCAGATGGTTTATTGGCAGTTGATATCAGGCCTATTACGACAGCAGAAGAAGAGGAGAAGCGTCGCGAAAAATTCCCTTATAGTGGTGAAAGGCTGTCATTAAGTTTTCATGATATAGAGGTGCGTTCCGTATTGCAGGTGTTAGCTGACTTTACGGATCTTAATATTATTGTCAATGATTCTGTGACGGGTAAGTTAACTTTACGACTTAATGATGTGCCTTGGGATCAGGCTTTGGATTTTATTTTAAAAGCACAGGGCTTGGCAAAAAGGCAAGCTGGCAATGTTATTTTAGTTGCGCCAACGGCTGAAATAAGTAAGTTGGAGCAAGAAGAGTTAGATGCAAAGCAAGTTGTTGAGCGTTTAGAGCCGCTAAAAACAGAGTATATTCAAATTAATTATGCTAAAGCATTAAATTTTAGAAATATATTATTAGGGCTTTCTTCTCTTAATACGAATGGCTGTGCGGTGACTTCATCAAGCAATAGTTTAAGAGGTGGAGGGTTGCAGGGAGGAGGTCAACAAGGAGGACAGGGGAATTTCGGGAATAGCGGCGGCTCCGGAGCGAATGGGCGTGGACAAAATAATTATACACTTTTATCTGATCGTGGGACTGCACTGGTCGATTCGCGTACTAATACACTGATTGTTAGAGATACGGCTAAGCATTTAGAAGAGATTAGAGAGATGATTTCGCTTTTAGATATCAGTGTTGAGCAGGTATTGATTGAGGCAAGAATCGTTATTGCAGAAAGTGGCTTTGCTCAAGAGTTAGGAGTGAAATTTGGAGCGGCCTATACTACCGGAGATTTTAGTGTCGGTGGTACAACGGGTGGTGCAACAAACCCTGGCGGTGGTGGTGATGTTATTTCTCCCATTTTGTCTAACTTGGCTGTATCTAATCCGTATGGTGCACTCGGTATGACTTTAGCTGATGGGGCTAATTATGTCCTTAATTTAGAAATTACCGCTTTGCAAGATGACCGGAAAGCTGAATTTGTATCAAATCCAAAGGTGTTGACATCTAACCGCTGTAAGGCAAGTATCGAGCAAGGTGTTGAAATACCTTTTCAGACAGTGAGCCAAAACGGAACTCAGGTTGAATTTAAAGATGCTAAAATTCTTTTGGAAGTAACGCCCCAGATTACACCGAATGGTAGTGTCATTATGGAGCTAAAAATAACAAAAGATTCTCCAGGCGATATTACCCCAGGTGGTTTGGCGATTAATTCTAGGGAAATTAATACCAGCGTGCAGATTGAAGATGGAGAGACGGTTGTGTTGGGTGGAGTATATGAAGGCGATAATGTTAATATTGTCAATTCAGTGCCATGGTTTAAGGATTTGCCTTTAGTGGGCTGGATGTTTAGAAAAACAATTAAGAATGAGGTAAAAAAAGAGTTGCTTATTTTTATTACACCTAAAATAGTTAAGGATTCAATGCGCATGCGCTAATAAATGGGTTCTTATCTTGCTTTTATAATGTTGTTGTAATATCTTATTTACATTCGAGAGCTGTAAATGAGTTCAGAGTTGACAGCTTAATGAGGCATGAGGCAGTGGTGTGCGTTAGGAATTAAAAATTCTTAGGCTTCCATTGCAACAAAAAAAGGGGGCTGTATGCCCCTTTTTTTATGAATATAAATAGTAGAATTGATGAATACAAAAAATATATATTTAATAGGGTTAATGGGTGCTGGGAAAACCACAATAGGACGATTGTTGGCAAAATCTTTAGGCGTTCCCTTTTATGATAGTGATAAAGCGATTGAAGATCTTACAGGTGTTGATATTGCCACTATTTTTGAATTTGAAGGTGAAGATGGTTTTCGCTTGCGAGAGAATAAAATGATTAAGGAGTTAACAGAGCTTGATGGTATTGTACTGGCAACGGGGGGAGGTGTTATTCTAAATGCAGGTAACAGAGCGCAGTTAAAAGAAAATGGATTTGTTGTTTATTTGCAATGCTCGGTTGATCGTTTAATGGAGCGCACATCTCGCAATTCGCAGCGCCCTTTGTTGAATACTGAAAGTCCCAGAGCAAAAATTGAATCTCTTTTGCAAGAACGTGAAGAATTATATATATCTTGTGCTGATTTTATTATTGATAGTGGTAAGGTGCAGAGTAAAGCGGCTGTAAAAGAAATTTTAAAAGAATATGCAAACATTAATTGATGGTGAAGTCTATGTCTGTCATGCAGGTTGAGTTAGGTGATCGAAGTTATCCTATTTATGTGGAATCTGGCAATTTAAAACAAGCGGATTTATTGGCGCGACATATAAAATCTAAGCAAGTCATAGTGGTAACTAATGAAACAATTGCGCCGCTTTATTTAAAGCAGGTAGTCGATGGCTTGCAAGGGTTTTGCATTGAGCAACTTGTATTACCTGATGGTGAGCAGTATAAAACGCTGGAATTAGTGAATACTATCTTTGATGCTTTGTTAAGCAAAAAATTTAGTCGTAATGCAACATTAATTGCTTTAGGCGGTGGTGTTATTGGTGATATCAGTGGCTTTGCTGCCGCGTGTTATCAGCGTGGAATACCCTTTATTCAAATTCCAACGACTTTATTGGCGCAAGTGGATTCATCTGTTGGCGGTAAGACAGGGGTTAATCATGCACTGGGTAAGAATATGATTGGTGCATTTTACCAGCCTCAGAGTGTGGTGATTGATGTTGATGTTCTGGATACTTTGGATGACCGGCAATTGACTGCCGGCATTGCTGAAGTGATAAAGTATGGTTTAATTCGGGATTTGGCGTTATTTGAGTGGCTGGAACATAATATGGAAAAGTTGCTAGCACGCGATAAGGAAGCACTTACTTATATTATTGAGCGGTCTTGCCAAAATAAAGCTGAAATTGTTGCGACAGATGAGAAAGAAGCAGGAATTCGTGCCATTTTAAATTTGGGGCATACTTTTGGGCATGCCATTGAAACAGGTATGGGATATGGGGTTTATTTGCATGGTGAAGCTGTTGCCATTGGAACTTGTCAGGCAGCAGATTTATCAAGGCGGCTTGGCTGGTTAAGTGACGCTGACGTAAAGCGAATTGAGGCTATTTTTAAACGGGCATTGTTACCTATTTTGCCACCTGAAAGCCTGGCAGCACAGCAATTTATTGATTTAATGACGGTGGATAAAAAGAATGTGGATGGTGATATTCGTCTGATTTTGCTCAAGAAGATTGGCGAGGCAAGTTTGCCTATGGCGGTTGAGCGTGCTCTTTTGCTGGAAACTTTAAATGAATATGGGCACGGGAAATAAATTTTCGGCGCATTTTAATTCTTTTAATCCAGGTTTGAAAGTTTCTTCGGAGCAATTGATAGCAAGTGATTTAGTGTGTTTCGAACACGCACAAAAATTAGATTTGCTATTGCATTTGCTGGTAAATCTACGGAGTACTTTGGTATTGCGTGGTGTGTCAGGTGTTGGAAAAACTACGTTACTGAAGGCGGTACTGTCTTCACAAGTTGATTTTGGCGATATTTTTTTATTGTCTGCAAGTGAAACGCTTAGTTTTGAGTTACTGCAAAATAAACTAAGGGTTTTTGTAAATAAGTCTGATATTGCAGAGGAGGCAACATTAGATGATATTTTAGAATATTATGAACACCAATCTAGGTACTTGATACTTATGATTGATGATGCCGTGCAACTGGTTCCTGGGTTAATTAAATTGTTGCTGGAGTTTACTGAGCGGTATCAGGTATTACGCTTAGTTTTTGTTTTTACGCCTGAAGAATATTTGTTGGCCAATAAGACTGAAAAGCTGGTGAGCTCCTGTTATTTTATTGATCTTCCTGAATTGAACTTGCAACAATGTCAGTTATTTTTGCAAAAAATCGTTGCATCAGAAAAAACGATCTATAAGCCAAGCGATATTAATGCTGCTTTTGTCAGTGATGTTTATATGGAGACTAAAGGCATACCTGGTACTATTGTTCAACGGGTTGTTGGTGCTCGGAAAAAATCATTTAGTCATATGGCGCAACTTATGGCGCTGAGTGTGCTGATCTTTATTGTCTCTGCATTTGTTAATGCGTATTTATGGGAATTTCCTAAGGAAGAGAAGGCTAGAGGTGTAAGGCTTGAGTCTTCTACGGAGTCGAAGTTCGGATTGAGCCTGGTTGCAAATAGGGAGGTGCCAGCGGCTGATGTATTAGTTACCTTAACGAGTCCTCCTATTCAGGCTGAAGCGGTACTGCCAAAGTCTAAGGTTAACTACTTGGAGCCACATATAGCAAGACGACCCTCGAATATTAAAAAATTAGAGCTTGTGGAGGATAAGGTGCGCAGTGATATTGCTCAGAAAGTTGCTGTAAATTCTAGTGTTAAAGAGGAAAAAGAGAAAAAGGATAAGACATTTTTGGATAATAGGGAGCGGGGCGCGCCAAATGTTGATAATGATGATATGCAATGGCTCTTGTCGCAAAATGAGCGCCAATATACCTTGCAATTAATGGCATTGTCGAATAAACAGAAGCTGTTGGCAGAACAAGAGAAATATTTGAGATTAGGCTATAAAACATTTTTGCTAGCAAGAAAATCTAAAAATCTTAATGATTACGTATTATTATATGGCCATTATCCAACAGTTGATGCGGCAAAGCAGGCAATGCATAAATTGCCCAAAGAATTAAGGAAATCATGGCCAAGGCGTTTTGGTGCGTTACAAAATAGCTTATAAAGCCATGTGTGTATAGCATAGAAAAATAAAATAATATTAAGGAAAAAGTAGAAAATGAGTGGTTTGAAAAATGATAGGTTTATTCGCGCATTATTAAAGCAACCTGTAGATAAAACGCCAATATGGATGATGCGGCAAGCGGGACGTTATTTGCCTGAATATAGGGCTGTACGCTCGCAGGCCGGTAGTTTTATGGATTTATGTACAAACCCGGAGCTGGCTTGTGAAGTTACTTTACAGCCTTTAGAGCGTTTTGATTTTGATGCGGCTATATTATTTTCTGATATTTTAACCATTCCGGATGCTATGGGATTAGGCTTATACTTTAGCGAAGGGGAGGGGCCTCGTTTTGAAAGGCCGGTGCGTACGGCGGCTGATATAGATAGATTACCAGTACCTGACCCTGAGTTGGAATTAACATATGTGATGGATGCAGTGCGCTTAATACGTAAAAACTTACAAGGACGTGTGCCGTTAATTGGTTTTTCCGGTAGTCCCTGGACATTGGCAACTTATATGGTTGAAGGTGGAAGCAGTAAGAGCTTTGCTAAAGTAAAGGGTTTGATGTATGAGCAGCCACAATTAATGCATCGGATGCTTGATAAATTGGCACAGTCGGTTGCAGCGTATTTGAATGCACAAATTGCTGCAGGCGCACAGACTGTCATGCTGTTTGATACTTGGGGTGGCGCGTTGGCAACAGAAGAGTATTTAGAGTTTTCTTTGCGTTATGCCAGCCAAGTTCGCTCCTTGCTTAATACAAGTTGTAATGGCCAGGAAATTCCCACTATCTTTTTTACTAAAGGTGGCGGGCAGTGGTTGGAAGAGATGGCAAAAACGGAGTTTACTGCACTAGGTTTAGATTGGCAGACGGATATAAACCTGGCTAGAGCAAGAGTTGGAAGCCGAGTCGCGTTACAAGGAAATATGGACCCCATTGCTTTGTATGCTCAGCCTGAGGTTATTAAAGCAAAGGTCGCAACAATACTTGAAAAATATGGAGTGGGTACTGGACATGTGTTTAATTTGGGGCATGGCATCTTGCCTGATATTAACCCTGAGCATGTAAAAGTGATGGTGGATGCCGTGCATGATTTGAGTGTGCAATATCATCAATAAATTAAGTTTTTTAAGTGAGGATAAAATGAAAATTTGCTTGGTAACGGCTTTGTTTTTGTCGAGTATGATATTTGCAGGTGTGCAAGCGGCCGAGGGTGTATCTGCGCAAGAATTACTTGAGACACCTATGGATATTGTGGTCTATAGAAGCCCTACGTGTGGTTGTTGTGGTAAGTGGTTGCAACACTTAAAGCAACATGATTTCAATGTTATTGATAATGTGACAGAAAACATGCAAGGGATAAAGGATAAGTATGGCATTACGAATTCGTTGGCATCTTGTCATACTGCGATAATTAATGGGCATATTGTTGAAGGTCATGTTCCTGCGGGAGATATAAAATCAATGTTAAAAGCAAAGTCTGATATTAAAGGCTTGGCCGTTCCTGGTATGGTGGCCGGTACTCCAGGTATGGAAATGGGGGCTAAAAAAATGCCTTTTAAAGTACTTGCCTTTGATAAGCAAGGAAATATGGCTTTGTATAAGTCATATGAAGAATATTGATAAATCGACAGTGAATAGTGTTTGAGGTGGTATTGTGATTATCGGAGTGCCAAAAGAAATCAAAAATCATGAGTATCGTGTGGAGCTGGTACCGGAAGGGGCGGAAAACCTGGTGCATTTAGGTCACACAGTGATGATTGAGAAGGGTGCGGGAGTTGGGTCAGGCTTTTCCGATGCCGAATACTTGCAGGCAGGCGCTATAATTGTTTCTGTACAGAAAGTATGGGCAGCGCAGTTAGTTGTTAAAGTTAAAGAACCGATTACTGCCGAGTTTGATTATTTGCAAGGGCAGATATTGTTTACGTTTTTGCACTTGGCGGGAGTGAGTGTAGAGCTGACTCGCCGACTAATAAGTAGCGGTACAACAGCGATTGCTTATGAAACACTTGAAGATGAATCAGGGCGCTTGCCAATATTGGCACCAATGAGTGCCATTGCAGGTAATATGGCGGCTTTGGTTGGGGCGTATTATTTGACTAAATTTAATCAAGGGGAAGGAGTTCAGCTAGGTAAAATATTGGGTCATCGTCATGGAAATGCGTTGGTGTTAGGCGATGGTGTAGTAGGTTTTCATGCTGCGCGTACACTTAATGCTGTGGGGACAAATGTCATGCAGGTGGGGCTGAATCAGCAGTTGGTTGGGCGGTTGGGTGGTGATGATTTGAATGGGGTGAGGTGTTATTATTCCACTGCAGACTTAGTTGCGCAACTTTGCCGAGACGCTGATTTAGTTGTTGGTGCGGTCTTGCTTAAAGGCAGGAAAGCACCTTATGTTCTTTCTAAGGCAATGTTGCAGAATATGAAAAAAGGGGCGGTAGTGGTTGATGTCAGCATAGATCAAGGCGGCTGTATTGAAGGTTCACGGCCAACAACTCATGAGAGTCCTGTTTATCTTGATAATGGTATTATTCATTATTGTGTGACAAATATGCCAGGGGCTTACCCACGTACTGCAACGATTGCACTGTGCATGCAAACACTGCCGTATATAATTAAATTGGCTGACGGTGGCGTGGATGCCTTTTTGAATATTACAAGGCTTGCTAAGGCAGTTAATGTGTATCACTCGGAAGTGCTCAATAGGGATGTTGCGATGAGCTTAGAGCCTTATTGATTTCTTGTGCTTTGTAAAAGTGTGTACTTCGCGCGGTATTCTATATAACTGCGCGAAGCTTATGGTTTATAGTCCTGAAATGCCTGATAGGCCATTAACTGACCAGTTGTCAGGGTCCATGACACCTTCAAGGTCTGCGCCTTCATCATATTGAATTTGACAAGCATATTTCTTGAAAAATGAACTGCCTGATTCCGGGGTAATTTCAATCTCAGCAGTGATTAGGTATTTGTAATTGCCTAGAGACCAAGATTGTAATGGCTCAGAAGGTAGAATAACCTCGGTATCGCTGTCAATTTCGTTGCGAACTTCCTTGTTGCACTGGATGAAAGCATGGTTAGTCATAGGTGTTACTGAAGCGATTCGGCTGCCGTCATCACCTGAGTCGACTAAGAAGAGGTCGGATGCGGCGATTTTTTCAACAAGAGGCATGATGGCTTTATTTTGAAAAAGTATTAAAGCAACGAGGCCTACTATGAAAATAAGGGGGTAAAGTTTTTTATTTATTTTGTTCATGCATGTAATGGTAGTTAGAATTTGAAACTAAAACAGTCCACGATATTCTATCAGAAATTGACGCAATAGTATTATTTGCAGAGTAGGGAGAGATCTCATTTCCTCTAAAATGCAAAGATAGCATATTGTAGGAGTGTTGAAGGGGGGGTGAAAAGTTTGTTTTATGGATTATGGTTCGCTCGATATATCTGAAATTAGTCGTTTTCTTGTTGATTTTAGCTCATGAATTCCTTAAAAATCAATGGTATGATCTATATTTTTTATTTTTGGGTTTACAGCCAAGCTACATATTGGTTTTACCTGGCTTAAGTTGGATAGGGCTTGTGCAAGGTAGTGAAATTGTGCCGATAATTTTTATTGATAAGTGAATGTTGGTTTTTATAAGCTTATTAAAAATCAATTATTTATATAATTGGTGTCGACTCAATGTTAATGATGTGATGGATTCTCTTGACATGGTTTTTAAAGTTGATACACTAATTGGCACTCAAAGGGAATAGTGTCATCATTTTTAATGATGTTACAGGATGTAGTAATGCTTTCGGTATTTTCCGAGAGGTTTAAATATTTACTTTTAGGAGGTAATAATGGCTGCTACAACTGATTCAGTGAAAGCTGATGCTTCAGAAGCACCACTGCTAAACAAAACTAACCTGATTGCAGGTTTTATGTTGTATTTAGTATTTTATTCATTTATTCGTTGGTACGAAGGTGTTTACGGATGGTCTGCTGGTTTAGATTCATTCGCACCTGAGTTCGAAACATATTGGATGAACATGTTATATATCGAGCTAGTACTTGAAGTAGTAATTGCTTCAACACTATGGGGATATATTTGGAAAACACGTGATCGTAACGTAATGTCTATCACTCCACGTGAAGAGCTAAGAAGACATTTTACTCACTGGACATGGTTGGTAATGTACGGTTGGGCTATCTACTGGGGTGCTTCGTACTTTACAGAGCAAGATGGTACATGGCATCAAACTATTGTTCGTGATACTGACTTCACACCAAGTCACATCATCGAATTCTACTTGTCATACCCAATTTACATCATCACTGGTGTTTCTGCTTTCTTATATGCAAAAACAAGACTACCTGCTTACCAAGAAGGTTTGTCTCTAATGTATATGGTATCAGTAATTGGTCCTTTCATGATTCTTCCTAATGTTGGTTTGAATGAGTGGGGACACACTTTCTGGTTCATGGAAGAGTTATTTGTTGCACCTCTACACTACGGCTTCGTATTCTTCGGATGGGCTGCTCTAGCGATTATGGGTGTTGTAAATATTGAAGTTGAAGCTTTAACTAAACTACTTAAAAAAGACTTAGCTTAATATAAGCCTAGGTTTTAATAATAATATAGTAGTAAAACTTGTTATCTCCTTGTCTCGCCATCAAATGATGGCGAGATGAAAGTGAGGTAATGATAATAAAAATAATTTTTTGGAGGTAAGCTAATGAGTGCATCTCAATCAGCTGTACGTTCACGCGCTGAAGCTGTACAAGTTTCACGTACGTTGGACTGGATGATTCTATTTACTCTATTCACCGCTGTACTGGGTGGATATCATATTCACTACATGTTAACTGGTGGTGACTGGGATTTTTGGACTGACTGGAAAGATAGACGTTTATGGGTAACTGTAGCGCCAATCGTATCAATCACGTTCCCTGCTGCTGTACAAGCAATGCTGTGGTATCGTTACCGTCTGCCTTTTGGTGCGGTTTGTTGTGTTATCGCTCTAATGTTAGGTGAGTGGATTAACAGATATTTGAACTTCTGGGGTTGGACTTACTTCCCAGTAAACTTCTGTTTTCCTTCTAACTTAGTTCCAGGTGCAATCGTTCTTGATGTTGTGCTAATGTTATCTAGCAGCTTCGTATTGACGGCTGTTATTGGTGGAATGGCTTACGGCTTATTATTCTACCCAGGTAACTGGCCTATTATTGCTCCTTTACACGTACCTGTTGAATACAACGGTATGATGTTTACTCTTGCTGATTTACAAGGTTATCACTACGTACGTACTGGTACTCCTGAGTACATCAGAATGGTAGAGAAAGGAACACTAAGAACATTTGGTAAAGATGTTGCTCCAGTATCTGCATTCTTCTCAGCTTTCGTTTCTATTATCATTTACTTCTTATGGCACTATTTCGGTCGTTGGTTTAATAAAACTGACTTCGTAAGTGGCGAAGGTATCTAATAATAACTATAAGTTGATTAAGTATTTATGCTTTTTCAATAAACGAAAATAAATTTCTCTAGTTTGGAGGAGATATATGAAAACAATAAAAGACAAAATAGCTAAGCTATCATTTGTCGCTTTGCTATTGGCTGTAACATCTGCGATGTTTTACACGCCTACAGCATCTGCACATGGTGAAAAGTCTCAAGCAGCGTTCATGCGTATGCGTACAATTCATTGGTTTGATCTTGATTGGTCAAAAGATGAAGTTGCAATTAACGATACAATGACTATTTCTGGTAAATTCCACGTTTTCGCGGGATGGCCTGAAACTGTTGATAAGCCTGAAGTATCTTTCTTGAACATCGGTATTCCAGGTCCTGTATTTATTCGTGCAGGTTCTTGGATTGGCGGTCAGTTAGTTCCTCGTTCAGTAACACTTGAGCTAGGCGATACTTATGAGTTTAAAGTACTATTAAAAGCACGTCGTCCAGGTGACTGGCACGTTCATACTATGATGAATGTTGAAGGCGGGGGTCCAATCATTGGTCCAGGTAAATGGGTAACTATTACTGGTTCTATGGGTGACTTTGTTAATCCTTTAACTACATTAACTGGTGAAACAATCGATTTAGAAGATTACGCTTTAGATAACGTATACTTCTGGCATGGATTGTGGATGGCTATCGGTGTAGCTTGGATGATGTTCTGGATTAAACGTCCTATGTTCATTCCTCGTCATATTGCTGTTACTTCTGGTAAAGCAGATACTCTTATCAGTGCTGCTGATAAGAAAGTTGCGATTGCATTCGCTGCTGGTACTATAGGCCTAGTTATGGCTTCTATGGGATCTACAAATGAAAAATACCCAATCACTACTCCTTTACAAGCGGGTTTGATGCGTGGTATTAAAGCAATCGAAATGCCTGAAACTTCTGTTGCAGTTAAAGTTGAAGATGCTAGCTACCGTGTTCCTGGTCGTGCTATGCAAATGACTTTAACTATCACTAACAATGGCGATTCAGCTGTTCGTTTAGGTGAGTTCAACACTGCTTCTGTTCGTTTCTTAGATGCTGATGTACTAGAAGATGAGTCAGGTTACCCTGATGATCTTTTAGCTGAAGAAGGCTTAACAGTTTCTGATAACAGCCCTCTAGCTCCAGGTGAGACTAGAACTGTTGAAGTAACTGCTTCTGATGCAGCATGGGAAGTTTACCGTTTAGCTGATTTGATCTATGATCCAGATAGTCGTTTTGCTGGCTTACTATTCTTCTTCGACGAAGATGGTAACCGTCAAATGGTTATGGTAGATGCTCCATTAATTCCAACTTTCATCTAATAATGAATTGAATGCTTAAGTTTTAGAATTTAAGCAGGAATTACAAAGCAAAGAGCCTCTGTTACGCAAGTAGCAGGGGCTTTTTTTTGTCTAAAATTTGGTGTTTGGAAAATAATGCTGTTAATTAGATGGTGTGGAGACGTGCAATAGCCTTAGAGTATTGAAGAAAATTCGATAATATTATTTTGCATATGTTCGTGAGAGACTAAACAGGATATAATTGATAGGTTATATAAAGTCTAATTTAGAATATTATACTGGGAATAAAAGGATGCTGGGTAAGCTCGTAAAATTTGTCGTTGGTAGCCGTAATGATCGGTTAGTCAAAAAGAAAAGTAAAATTGTAAAACTTGTTAATAACTTAGCTGCAGAATATGAGCAATTAACGGATGAGGCACTGAAGGCAAAAACGCAAGAGTTTCATGAGCGATTAGCTCAAGGAGAGTCACTTGATAGCCTGATTCCTGAAGCATTTGCAACCGTTAGAGAAGCATCTTCTCGCGTTTTTAATATGCGTCATTTTGATGTGCAACTGATTGGCGGCATGGTGTTAAATGATGGCAAGATTGCCGAAATGAAAACAGGGGAAGGAAAAACCCTGATGGCAACCTTGGCTGCTTATCTGAATGCATTGCCAGGAAATGGGGTTCATATTGTAACGGTGAATGATTATTTGGCTGCTAGGGATGCGGCTTGGATGGGGCAGTTATATGGTTTTTTAGGCTTAACAACTGGTGTGATTATTAGTGATATTGGGCATGCAGAGCGTAAGCAAGCCTATGCTGCTGATATTACTTATGGAACAAATAATGAGTTTGGGTTTGATTATTTGCGCGATAATATGGCATTTAGTATTGAGCAAAAGGTACAGCGTGGGTTGCACTTTGCTATAGTCGATGAAGTGGATTCCATTTTGATTGATGAGGCTAGAACGCCGCTGATTATTTCAGGCTCAACAGAAGATAGTACGGATATTTATCTTAAAACGAATGAAATAGCACCTCTATTGACTAAGGTTGAAAAGCAAGAGGGTGAAAAGGAAGGTGAGGAGCAAGGTGCAGGTGACTATACGGTTGATGAAAAGTCTAAGCAACTCCACTTGACTGAGGCGGGTCATGCACATATAGAAAACTTATTAGTAGAGCATGGGCTATTAGAGCCAGGGGCAAGTTTGTATGAGCCGGCTAATATAAGGTTAATGCACTATCTAAATGCCTCTTTACGTGCTCATGTTTTATTTCATAAGGATGTTGATTACATTGTTCAAAATAATGAAGTCATTATCGTTGATGAGTTTACAGGGCGCATTATGCCTGGCAGACGGTGGTCTGAGGGTTTGCACCAAGCAATGGAAGCAAAAGAAGGCGTTGAGATTCAAAATGAAAATCAAACTTTAGCATCTATTACTTTTCAGAATTATTTTCGCCTGTATGAAAAATTGTCGGGAATGACAGGGACTGCAGATACCGAAGCTTTTGAGTTAAATAAAATCTATGGTTTAGAGGTCGTTGTGATTCCAACGCACCGACCTATGGCAAGAGAAGATTTAGGTGATCTAATTTATTTGACGGCAAGGGAGAAATACCTTGCCATTACGGAAGATATTAAAGATTGCGTAAAAAGAGGGCAGCCAGTCTTAGTCGGAACAACTTCGGTTGAAAACTCAGAGATTATCTCGAATGTGCTTAAGCAGGCTAAAATAAAACATGAAGTATTAAATGCAAAACAGCATGAGCGTGAGGCGCATATCATTGAACAGGCGGGCATGCCTGGTGCAGTGACGATTGCTACAAATATGGCCGGGCGTGGAACTGATATTGTTTTGGGGGGTAATTTAGACGCGGAAATAGCTAAGCTTGGTGAGGGTGCTGGCGAAGAGGAAATTGCTAAGGTGAGAGCCGCTTGGTTGGAACGTCATGAGCAGGTTAAGGCCAGTGGAGGATTGCATGTGATTGGGTCGGAGCGGCATGAATCACGCCGGATTGATAATCAGTTGCGGGGGCGTTCGGGACGTCAAGGTGATGCTGGCTCTACGCGCTTTTATTTGTCATTGGAAGATGATTTGATGCGGATTTTTGCGTCAGATAGAGTGGCAGGGTTAATGAAAAAATTAGGCATGGAAGATGGCGAGGCGATTGAGCACCCATGGGTAACTCGGTCGATAGAAAATGCGCAGAAAAAAGTTGAAGGGCGAAATTTTGATCAGCGTAAAGAAGTATTAGCTTATGATGATGTGGCTAATGACCAGCGTAAGGTTATTTATGCACATCGTGATGAGTTAATGGCTTCAGAGGATATTAGTGAAATTATTACTGCAATTCGTGCTGATGTCATTAATGATGTTATTACAAAATATATTCCCGCAAAGACTATGGAGGAGCAGTGGGATATACCCGGCTTAGAAGCGCATTTAAAAGATGAGTTTGAATTGGATATTCCTATACAAAAAATGCTGGATGATGATAGTGGTTTGCATGAGGAATTATTAAGGTCAAAAATAATTGATATTGCCGCAAATAAATACGCTGAGAAAGAGCAAGAAATAACTGCTGATGTTATGCGTCATTTTGAGAAGTCTGTGATGCTACAAGTGTTGGATAATAGCTGGAAAGAGCATTTAGCCGCTATGGATAGCTTGCGGCAAGGTATTCATTTTAGAGGGTATGCGCAAAAAGATCCTAAGCAGGAATATAAGCGAGAATCTTTTGAAATGTTTACCGCTTTATTGGATCAAATCAAATATGAAGTCATTGGCATTCTTGCTAAAGTAAAAGTTGCGCAACCGGAAGATGTTGATGTTATAGATGAGCAACGTCAAGCACCTCAGGAAATGCATTTTGAGCATGCGGAAGCCGAAGCTGCTTTAGCAACGCCTAAAGCAGAGGCAGTAGAAGAGAATGAAAGTCAGTTGGACACCCCTTTTGTTCGGGAAACTAAAAAAGTTGGTCGTAATGAGCCTTGCCCATGTGGATCAGGTAAGAAATACAAGCAGTGCCATGGAAAACTATAAGGGCATCGAATTTCGTCATGTCATTTTATTTTTAACTTTATAACGCTTAAAAAGTTTATGCCAAATAATATTTTTCAGAAAAGTAATCCATGCGCAAGCATTACTAACCTTCCTCATTTAGGGCTAAAAAAAGATGATTTTATTGCTGATTTTAAGCGATATTATAGTCATCGATTAGGGCGTGATCAGAACTGTCGTTCTCCTCACTATGCCTATGAGGCGTTATCTTTAGCTATCAGCGATCGTTTGGTTGAGCGTTGGAAAAATACCTATAACACTTACCGGGAAGAAGACTGTAGAAAAGCTTATTATTTATCCATGGAGTTTTTAATGGGACGAACACTGAGTAATGCAATGCTTAATTTAGGGGTGACTGATACGGTTACTGAAGCAATGTATGACTTAGGTTTGGAGATTGAAGAGCTGATTGATAGTGAGCCGGATGCCGGTTTGGGAAATGGGGGATTAGGGCGTTTAGCAGCTTGTTTTATTGATAGTTGTGCGACTTTACAGTTACCGGTGACCGGTTATGGCTTACGGTATGAATATGGCATGTTTACTCAGGTTATTAAAAATGGTGAGCAGGTAGAACGTCCGGATCATTGGTTAAAAAATGGAAATGTTTGGGAAATAGAGCGTCCTGAATATACACATAGAATTAAATTTGGTGGCCATGTTGAAGAGGTTGTTGATGAGCGTGGTGAAAAGCGAAAAAGGTGGGTGGATACGAATGATATTTTAGCTGTTCCATATGATACGCCCATTCCAGGATATCAAAATGGTACTGTCAATACACTACGTTTATGGAAAGCAACGGCAACAGAAGAATTTAATCTTGCTGAATTTAATGCGGGAGATTATGCAGAGTCTGTTGCGGCAAAAAATACGGCAGAAAATATTAGTATGGTGTTGTACCCTAATGATGCCAACGAAAATGGTAAAGCATTGCGTTTGCAACAGCAGTACCTTTTAGCCTCTGCTAGTTTGCAAGATATTGTTGCAAATTGGGTAGGAAGGCATGGTAATGACTTTACGCATTTTGCGGAGAAAAACTGTTTTCAGTTGAATGATACGCATCCAAGTATTGCTGTTGCTGAGTTAATGCGGCTCTTGATGGATATACATGGGCTAAATTGGCAGGAAGCTTGGGGAATTACCCGTAAGACAATGGCTTATACTAATCATACTTTATTACCTGAGGCATTGGAAAAGTGGTCTGTTAGTTTATTTCAACAGTTATTGCCGCGTTTAATGGAGATTATTTTTGATATTAATGCGCATTTCTTGGCAGAAGTTTCAGCACATTGGCCTGGAGATAATGAGCGATTAGCCAGGATGTCTTTAATTGAAGAAGGGCATGGTCAGCAAGTCAGAATGGCTTTTCTTGCTATTGTAGGCAGTTATTCAGTAAATGGCGTAGCTGAGTTGCATTCACAATTACTGCAAGAAGGTTTATTTAAAGATTTTTATGATCTATGGCCGGAAAAATTTAATAATAAAACGAATGGAGTCACACCGCGGCGTTGGCTTGCTGCTTGTAATCCTGAATTAGCAAGCTTTATTACCGAGAAAATTGGCGATAAATGGATTACTGATTTATCAGAATTAAAGAAATTAGAAAAGTTCATTAATGATAAAAAGTTCTGCAAGAAGTGGTATGAATTACAGCAAAATGCGAAACAAAAACTGATTGACTATAAAAAAATAGAGCATGATATTGATTTAAATGTAAATGCATTATTTGATGTGCAGGTTAAACGATTTCATGAATATAAACGTCAGTTACTCAATGTTTTGCATGTTATTCATTTGTATGATCGCATTAAACGTGGTGATACTGAAAATTGGACAGCTCGCTGTGTGCTGATTGGGGGAAAAGCGGCTCCTGGATATTATATGGCTAAGCGTATTATTAAGCTGATTAATAATGTCTCTGAAGTCATCAATAATGACCCTGATGTTGGTGATAAGCTCAAGTTGGTGTTTATGCCTAACTACCGTGTTTCGGCAATGGAGAAAATTTGTCCCGGAGCTGATTTATCAGAACAAATTTCCACCGCTGGTAAAGAGGCATCAGGTACTGGTAATATGAAGTTTATGATGAATGGTGCGTTGACGATTGGTACGCTCGATGGTGCTAATATCGAAATTCGCGAAGAAGTGGGCGATGATAATTTTTTCTTATTCGGTTTAACGGAAAGTGAGGTTGAAGCACTTCGCCCAAACTATCATCCTGAAAGCATTATCGCTGAAGATGAAGATTTACAGCGGGTGATGAACTTATTGGAATGTGGGCATTTTAATCAGTTTGAAACAGGTATTTTTGATGATGTGATTCATTCAATAAAAAGTCCTGATGACCCTTGGATGACAATTGCTGACTTCCGTAGTTTTGTGAATGCGCAGAAGCGTGTAGAGCAGGCTTATCAAGATAAGGAGCGTTGGACGCGGATGAGTATAATGAATACGGCAAATAGTGGTAAGTTTTCTACAGACCGTACGATTCAAAATTATAATGCTGATATTTGGAAGTTAGATTCAGTGCCGGTTAAATAAGGCCTTGTTATTTTCCTGTGTCATGTGATAACAGATAAAGCCCATTGAACATATGTTCTTTGGGCTTTTTTATTATTCTCCACCCAAGAAATTGTGCTGTCGCCATGCTTCATAACTGACAAGCGCAACCGTGTTTGAAAGGTTAATGCTACGATTATTGGCTTGCATCGGGATTCTTAGTTGTTGCTCTGCTGGAATGCTTTGTTGTAGTTCAGTCGGTAAGCCTGACGTTTCAGAACCAAATAATAAGATGTCTCCTGGTTGATAGGCGACCTGATTATAGTGGCGAGTTCCTTTAGTTGTTATGACCCATACTTGCTGTTTAGGCAGGGTTTTTATAAAGTGATTATAGTCACTATGCTGAGTCACATTAGCTAAATCTTGGTAATCCAGTCCAGAGCGGCGTAAACTCTTTTCTTTGAGATCAAATCCTAAAGACCCAATGAGGTGTAAATGACAACCATTGTTGGCAACTAAGCGTATAATGTTGCCGGTATTTTGAGGGATTCTAGGTTCGTACAGTGCGATATTAAACATATAAATATAGATGTTATGCCTTATAAAATTTTATGGATATTATAGAAGCTATTAAAAAATTGAATAATCCAAGATTTGGATCTTTCGGAGAGTTTATTTTTGAATCTCAAAACTCTACTCAAAAAATAGAGAGAAAGCATAGTGAGAATGTAGATTTTATTCTAAATGGTAAAAATATTGATGTGAAATCCACTAGATGTTTTAATAAAAAAGGAATACCCCC
>Ga0256839_1001551_pt1 | contig 27665 bp, 27 predicted proteins | sample 354166metaG_FD_185968 | JGI IMG/M metagenome (GOLD analysis project Ga0256839, IMG submission 185968) | Hydrothermal vent microbial communities from Mid Atlantic Ridge, Atlantic Ocean - 354-166 | ecosystem: Environmental > Aquatic > Marine > Hydrothermal vents | place: Atlantic Ocean: Mid... | reverse complement strand
TCGTCACTTCTTCGAGCAGCGCTTCGAAGGGAGGAACCAGATGCGCTTCGTCCAGCACGAAGAGCGAATCCGTTGCTAGGAGCGCCGCATGCACGGGGCGCATGCGGGAGGACACGCCATAGCCCGAGAACAGGACACGGGAACCGATCATATCGACCGTACCGACGATAATCGCCGGACTCTCGGGCATGTGGAGCCACTCGCGATTGTCGGCAAGCCTGCCTCGGAGGGTCGAAACCGGCAGAGAGCGCGTGGCGTTCACATCGAGTAGGCGTGCCATTTCGAGCAGTGGGCCGGAAGAACGGTCCAGTAGCTGCTTGCGCAGCCGCTCGGCCTCCGTTGTCGCCTGGTCCACCACAGCACGCCGATCGACGACATAGACCAGCCTTCGCGGGATCGGGGCTCCAGCCGCGCGCGCGATCAGCCATACGACCATCACTGACGTCTTGCCGAGCCCCGTCGGGATGTCGATGATCGAAGGTACCCGACCGTGGAGGAAATACTCCGAAAATAGCCTGCGCTGCCACGCGAAAGGCGTATGCCCGGTCAGGGCATGGAACGCGCTGTCGAAAGTACAGCCCGGGCCCTTATCGGCCATTATGCTGGTGTCCACGGTTTCGGCCATTCACCAAGAAAAGTTTGATGGGCCGCCTACCGAGTCGTGGGCACCGATAACGGCTTCCTGCAAGGTGTGGAGATCCGGCACCGACATCTTCCGTTCCCTCCGATCCATGGCGGGACGTTCCCGTCCCGGTGACGAATATTGGCGCCTCTGGGCGATGCGCCCTCGATCTATCCTCGGTCCACCATACCGTAGATGATCCCCACCGCGAAAGCACCGAGAAAGGCGGCCAGGGCGAAGGCGGCGAAGCCGAGGGCGAGGGCCCGGTTGCTGCGGGACCGATCGGCGGTGGGGGCCACGGCCGGTCGGCGGCCGCCGGCGAGGGAGCGCAGGAAGCGACGGGTCTCGTCCCGGCCGAAGCGGTGGATGACGAGGATCGCCGCCAGCACGGTCATCATGCTGCTCGGGATCCAGATGGTGATGCCGCCCATCTGCTGATCGGCGAGGGGGGTGTAGCCGAAATGGAGCCCGCCTTCGCCGTAGCCCGGATAGAGGATGCCGCCGGTGAAGGTGGTGGAGGCACCCAACAGGATGTTGGAAAGGATGACGAAGCAGAGCATCGCCGCCCGGGCTCCGAAGCGGAGCCCCCGCGGCGGCGGTCGCAGATCGAAGATCCGCCACCAGAACAGGAGCCCGGCCGCCAGCATGCTGACGTGCATGGCGTAGTGGACACCGGCCCGCTCGAGGGCCAGCTCGTGGAAGTAGGGGATCTGCCAGAAATAGAGGGAACCGATGAACAGCAGGGTGAGCGGCACCGGGCCGAGAAAAGGAGCCAGCAGCCGCCGCGGCGCGGCGGCGGCGAGCGGCGCCAGCAGACGGCGGCGGAGGGGGAGCGGCATCCCGGCCACCAGCAGGGCCTGGGGCGCCGAAAGGGCGAGCAGCATGGGGCCGATCATCCGCAGCAGCAGATGCTGCACCTGATGGACGAAGAACAGCTCTTCGGCGAGGCCGTCCACCGGCGACTGGAGAGCGAGGAGGAGGGCCAGGAGGCCGCCGAAGAAGCCGATGTGACGCAGGGCCGAGACCGGCTGGCCGGCGTCGTGTCGCCGCCACCATCCGGCGAGATAGAGCGCCGCCAGCAGGAGCAGCGGCAGGAGGACGTCGAGGGCGATCGACCAGCCCGCACCGTCCCCCTCCCCGGTCGCCGGATGGGCCGCGGCCGGGGAGACGAGAAGGAACGGCAGAAGAAAGGCCGGAAAGTCCGGAGATTTCCGCGCGAAGGTTCCGAACTTCGCGCGCGGCCGCGCGTATCGCATGGCGGGCATCGCCCCCGTTGGCAGTTGTTCTTCGCCGCAGAAGCTGTAGGCTCGATCGGGCCGGGTCAATCCGACGGGGGAGCGGGATCATGTACGGTTGGCGCGGACGCATCGGTCTCCTGGTGCCCACCGGCAATTCGGTGATGGAGCCGGAATTCCAGCGCATGGCCCCGGAAGGGGTGACCAGCCATGCCAATCGCGTGGCCCTGAAAGACGTGATGCCGGCCAGCCTGCGCCGGATGGAGGCCGATGCGCCGCGCGCCGCCCGCGACATCGCCAGCGTGCGGGTCGGGGTGATCGCCTTCGGCTGCACCTCCGGCAGTTTCGTCGGCGGCAAGGGGTACGACGAAAGGCTCCGGCGATCCCTCGAGGAGGCGACCGGCCTGCCGGCGACCACCGCCAGCGGCGCGGTGCTGCGGGCGCTGCGGGTGCTCGGGGTGCGGCGGATCGCCCTGGTCACTCCTTACACCGAGGAGGTGACCCGGCTGGAGGTGGCGTTCCTCGAAGCCAACGGCTTCGAGGTCACCGGCTGGGCCGCCGGCGGTCTGGTCGAGGTCGCCGACATGCAGGAATGCAGCCCGATCACAGCCTATCGCCGCGCCCGCGAGGCCGACGATGATCGGGCCGAGGCACTGTTCATCTCCTGCACCGGCTTTCGCACCATCGAGATCATCGCCAGGCTCGAGACCGATCTCGGCAAGCCGGTGGTCACCTCCAACCAGGCTCTGTTCGCCGACTGTTTGCGGATTCTCGGTGTCGGCGAGGCCGCCGGGAATTTCGGGTCGGTGGTGCCGCGCATCCTCGCCGAGCGGCGCCCGCCGGTCCGTGCGGCCGCCGACTGAGGGCGACGGCCCGGCCGGCGAAGCGCTTTGCGGCGGAGGTACGACGGTGTAGGAAGCCGCCGGCCGCAGGCGGACACCGGAAAGCGGCCCGGGCTGGCAGCCGCAGGGAGCAGGCATCGATGACCAATGTGGCCGTGGTCGGCGCCCAGTGGGGTGACGAGGGCAAGGGCAAGATCGTCGACTGGCTGTCGGTCCGTGCCGATGTGGTGGTGCGCTTCCAGGGCGGCCACAACGCCGGCCACACCCTGGTCATCGACGGCCGGACCTACAAGCTGTCCCTGCTGCCCTCGGGAGTCGTGCGACGGGGCAAGCTCTCGGTGATCGGGAACGGCGTGGTGATCGATCCCTGGGCGCTGCTCGCCGAGATCGAGACGTTGCGGGGTCAGGGGGTGACCATCTCCGGCGAGAACCTGCGGATCGCCGAGAACGCACCGCTCATCCTCCCGCTCCACGGGGAACTCGACCGGGCGCGCGAACAGGCGCGGGCGGAGAGCCGCGAGGGCACCGGCAGGATCGGCACCACGGGACGCGGTATCGGCCCCGCGTACGAGGACAAGATCGCCCGCCGCGCGATCCGGGTCTGCGATCTGGCCGACCGTACCGTGCTGGAGGCCAAGATCCACGAGCTGCTGCTCCATCACAATGCCCTGCGGCGGGGCTTCGGCATTCCCGAAATCGAGGGCCGGGAGCTGCTCGAACGGCTGGCGGCGCTCGCCCCAAGGCTGCTGCCCTTCGCCGAGCCGGTCTGGATCCGCCTCGCCGAACTCAAGCGGGCCGGTCGGCGGATTCTCTTCGAGGGTGCCCAAGGGGCGATGCTGGACGTCGATCACGGAACCTACCCCTTCGTCACCTCCTCCAACACCCTGGCGGCGCAGGCGGCGCTGGGCTCGGGGGTGGGACCCGGCAGCGTCGGCTATGTGCTCGGCATCTGCAAGGCCTACACCACGCGGGTGGGCGCCGGCCCCTTTCCCACCGAGCTCGAGGACGAAACCGGCCGCCGCCTCGGCGAGCGCGGCAACGAATTCGGCACCGTCACCGGCCGGCCGCGCCGCTGCGGCTGGTTCGACGCGGTCCTCGTGCGCCAGGCGGTGCGTCTCGGGGGCATCGACGGGCTGGCGCTCACCAAACTCGACGTGCTCGACGGCTTCGCCACCCTCAAGGTGTGCACCGCCTACAATCTGCAGGGCCAGCTCCTCCACCATCTGCCGGCGGGAATGGCCGCCCAGGCGGCGGCGAAGCCGGTCTACGAGGAGCTCGAGGGCTGGAAGGAGAGCACCCGCGGGGCGCGCAGCTTCGCCGAGCTTCCGGCGAACGCCGTGAAATACGTCAAACGTCTGGAAGAGCTCGTGGAATGTCCGGTGGCCCTGCTGTCCACCAGTCCCGACCGGGACGACACCATCCTCGTCCACGATCCCTTCGCCGACTGATCCGACCCCGGGTTTGACTTGCGGCCACACCGTGCCATTCTGCGGGCGGCGAAGGCGGAGCGGGGCTCCGCGTCTGCAGGTTCCTGATCAGGGAGGACCAAGGAATGGGCATCTTCAGCGCATGGACGCGTCGTCGGTTCATGGGCAGCGCGGCTGCCGCCGGACTGGCCGGTGGCCTCGGGCTGCCGCGGCTGGCGCGCGCCGGCCTGGCGCCGGTCAAGGCACCCAAGAAGTGGGACATCGATCTCACCTATTTCCAGGACAGCAACTGGCTGCACGCGCCGCTGTGGCTGTCGCCGATCTTCAAGAAGGACGCCGGCGTCGGCATCAAGTCGCGGGAGATGTACTCGGGCGGCGACACGGTGGCCAAGGTGCTGCCGCAGCTCCTCTCGCGTCGGGCCCGGTTCGACTGGGTGCAGTTCCCGTCCCTGTTCTTCGGCACCTTCGCCGAAACCGGCATGCTGGAGCCTCTGGACGATTATCTGGCGCAGTACGAGGGTGCCGACGACTATCTGAAGTGGGTCATGCCCGCCTATGGTGAGTTCTACTCCAAGTGGAACGGCAAGACCTACGGCCTCGTGGTCGACGGGGACATCCACGTCTTCCACTACCGGCCGAGCTACTTCAACGATCCCGAGCTCCAGAAGAAGTTCTCCAAGCGCTTCCAGCGGGAGCTGGAGATCCCGAAGACCTGGCGGGAGTTCATCGACACCGCCCAGTTCTTCACCGAGGAGCTGTCCAGCCAGGGGGTCTACGGCACCTCGATCGTCGTCAACCCGCCCAATTTCGGTTGGGGCTTCTGGTTCAACATCGCCGCCAGCATGGGGGTCAACTACTTCGACGAGAACATGAACCCCACGATCAACACGCCGGCGGCGGTCGAGGCCCTCGACATGTACAAGGAGATCGTCCGCTGGGGGCCGCCCGGCCGCGAATCGATGGACATCGACCAGACCATCCAGCGCTGGCAGGCCGGGGCCGACGTGATGTCCATCTGGTGGATCGATCTCTCGGAATTCACGGTCCAGCAGCAGGGACCGGAGAAGGCGGAGGATCAGGCGACGGCGATCGTCCCGGGTACGCCGCTCGAGGACGGTACGATCCGCAACCGGGCGATGTCCCTCTGGTGTCGGACCCTGGCGATTCCCAAGAACATCCCCGACGACATCAAGGAAGCGGCCTTCTACTACATCTACCGGATGTCGCATCCCGAGGTGTCGGAATACATCGTCGCCGATCCTTTCTGCGGCTCGGACCCCTTCGGCGCCACCCATTTCGGCGAGGAGGCGGCGCGCAAGTATCTGGAGCCCAACCCGCAGCGCGGCACCTCGGATCTCTGGCCGACCAACGACGGCATCTTCAAGACCATGAAGACGGCCATCAACCACCTCGCCGGCAACGAGGCCTGCGTCAAGGTGGGGTACCCGCAGTTCTACTGGGAAGGGACACCCGAACTCGCGGATGCGCTGGGCCGCAACATCTCGAAGGCGGTCGTCGGCCAGCTCACCTCCCAGCAGGCCCTCGACGAGGCGGCCGAGGAATGGGTCAAGATCGTCCAGAAGCTGGGCATCGACAACCAGAAGCGCCAGTACCGCAACTTCATCGAGGGCGCCCGCAAGCTCGGATACCAGATCTGACGCCGAAGAAGACGGTCCGCGGGCCGGCCGGTCCGCGGACCGTCGCCCGCGGCTTCAGAACAGCAGATCGAAGAGCTGTTCGACCCGTTCCCAATGCTCGGTCCTCGGGTTCTTGAGCTCGGGATCGAGGATCTTGAAGCCGTGGGCCAAGGCCACCGTGAGCCCGCCGGTGATCTCCGGCAGCCGTTCCTCCACCTCCACCGAATAGGCGAGCTCCAGCGGCGGTAAGCTGGCCAGCATGTCGAGCACCGGCTGCAGAGCGACCGCCACCTCGTATCCGCGGAACTCGTGGATCCGCTCCTGGAAGCCTTTGGTGATCGGCAGGTCGTGGGGCTGGATCACGTCACGACCGTTGGCCTTGGCGTGAGCCACGGCCACCACCAGCATGTCGTGCAGCTTCTGGTTGACGAAGCTCGCGAGCCTTCGCACATCGCTGCGGTCGATGTCGAGCGAGGCGGCGAGACGGAACAACCGTTCGAAATGTTTGACACCCTCGACCTGCATCCCGGTTCTCCTCGTTGCGGCTGGCCTCGTTCCTGCTCCCCGGCCGAGCCTCACGTAGGAAGTCCCGGGCGGCGCCACAAGGAGGATCAGGCGTCGGATTCCCCTTCCTCGTAGAGCGTAGCCTTGCCGAGCCGGTCGAGGCAGAGCTCGGCGGTCCAGGGGAGCATCAGCGAGCCGCAGCGGGAATCGCGGTAGATCCGCTCGAGGGCGAAGCTCTTCAGCATCGACTGGCCGCCACAGGTGCGGATGGCGAGCCGGGCGAGTTCGTTGGCGTTCTCCATCACCGTGTACTGGGCGGCCCAGGCGCGCACGACCTGTTCCTTGGAGGGATCGATGCGGGCATCGTCCAGGGCCTTGACCCAGAGCGCCTTGGTCTGCTCCAGCAGGATCCGCATCTGCGCCACCGCGAGCTGCTTGGTCGGGTACATCCGGCGCTTGACCGGCGGCATCCCGGGCACTTCGCCGCGCAGATAGCGGACGGTGAAATCGTAGGCCGCCTGGGCGAGACCCATGTAGGAAGGGGTCAGGGTCATGAACATGTGCGGCCAGCGGGTGGCGGCCTGATAGTAGGCGCCCTGCGGCATGAGCTGCTCGTCGTCGGCGACGAACACCCCCTCGAACAGCAGATTGCGGGACACGGTTCCCCGCATGCCCAGCGGATCCCAGTCGCCCACCACCCGCACCCCGGGGGCGTCCCGCGGCACCGCCAGATAGAGGGTGTCGCGGCGCCGGAGCTCGCCGCTCTCCTTCACCTCGGTGCAGAGCACCCCGTAATAGTCGGCATGGCCGGCCAGGGAGGCGAAGATCTTGCGGCCGTCCACGATCCAGCCGCCCTCCACCTTGCGGGCGGTGGTCTGGAAGGCGGCGGCGCCGGCGGCCGCGGGACCGCCCTCGGAGAAGGGCTGGGCGTAGACCTTCCCGTCCTCGACGATGCGTCGGTAGTGGATCGCCCGCCGACGCTCGTGTTCGGCCCGCTCCTCGGCGCTCAGATCGAGGTCGTCGGCCAGCCGTCCGGTCCACAGACAGGAGCAGACGTGCATGTTGAAGGTGAGAGCGGTGGAGCCGCAGTAGCGGCCGATCTCGGCCGCCGCCAGCATGTAGGTCTTGTAGTCCGCGCCGAGCCCCCCGTACTGCGCCGGCACGCAGATGCCGAGCAGACCTTCCTCGCGGAGGTCGGCGTAGTTCTCGGTCGGGAAGCTCGCTTCGCGATCGTAACGTGCCGCCCGTTCCTGGAACCGCTGCTGCCCGAGCTCCCGGCAGCGGGTGGTGAGCTCGACCTGCTGCGGGGTGAGGGCGAAGGCCTCGGCGTCGAACATGGGGGCATCGGGTTCCATGGGCTGCCTCCGCTCAGCAATGATCGGCGAGATACGTCTCGAGGATGCGATTGAAATCACGCGGCCGCTCGAGCGGCAGGAGATGGCCGGCCCCCTCGACTTCCACGAAGAGGGCGGTCGGGATGCGCTGCGCCATGCGCCGCATCATCTCGGGCGGTGCGTTGCGATCCTTCTCCCCGGCGACCACCAGCACCGGCATGCGATGGCCTTCGAGGGCGTCGCGCCGGTCGAAGGTCACGAGGCAGTTCACCGCCGCCCGATAGGCGGCCTCCGGCACCCGGCTCATGCAGGCCACCGCCAGCTCCAGCCCTTCCGGATCGGGATCCGTGCCGACCAGCGAGGCGACGATCTCCGGCGCCAGCTCGGCCATGCCGCGGCCGGCATCGAGCGGTCCCAACCGGTCGGCCAGGAACCGGCGCTGGAACTCGCCCTCCGGGCGCCCGAAGGCGGGGCTGGTGGCGACCAGCGTCATCGAGGCGACCCGCTCCGGAAAGGTGGCGGCGAACTCCTGGGCGATCATGCCGCCGATGGAATGGCCGACGAGATGAGCGGGGGTCGCCTCCAGCTCGTCCAGGAGGCGGGCGAGGGCGGCGGCGAGAGCCGGGAAGGTGAGGGGGGCGGACGGATCCGAGCCGCCGTAGCCGGGCATGTTCCAGGCGAAGGTGCGGAACCGCGCGCCGAAATGCGCGAGCTGGGCGCGGAAGCTTCCACCGTCGCCGCCGATCCCGTGCAGGAAGACGAGCGGCGGCCCGTTCCGGCCCGACGCCAGATAGGTGATGCCGGAGCTCACACGAGGGGCTCCAGGAGCTCGCCGTCCCGGATCACCATCCGATCGTCGAGGCGGATCGTGCAGCCACGGACGGGAATGTCGAAATGGCCCTCGGTGTACCGGCCGGCGAATTCGTTGGCGCCGGTCGAGAACAGGAAATTGCCCGGGTAGGCCCGGATCTCCGTACCGTTGGTGTCGCGCCGGTCGTACATGGCGAGGGCCTCGTAGCGGGCACCGGGGTTCATCCCGAAGCCCACATGGCTCACCGCATAGGCTTCGCGATCGCCCCAGGCCGCCAGATAGCGGCGCATCAGCTCGGCATCGGTACCCTCGCCCTCGATCGCGGTGACATGGTCGTCCTCGAGGGTGAGCCGCACCGGGCTTTCGAGGTAGCGCTTGAAGGTCAGATTGACATCGCCGCGGTCGAGCACCAGCACGCCGTTCACCGTTCCCGCCCGCGGGAAGCTGACGACCACCCCGCCCGGCCAGTGGGCGACCGTCCGCGGGCGATCGCAATAGCCCCAGACACCGACCGTCACCGCGCCTTCGAGCTCCACGAGAAGGTCGGTACCGGCCTTCGAGGTCACGGTCATCCGGCGGGCTTCGCGGCAGAGCTTCACCGCTGCCCGCACCCTGGGCTCGAGAGCGGGATCGGGCACCAGCCGCTCGAGCGCCTCCGGATGCTCGTTCGAGATCATCAGCAGCCGCGCGCCGCCTTCCAGGATCTCCGGCAGCTCGGGCGCGTGGAGGAGTCCTTCGACGGTGAGATCGACGACGAAGCTCGAGGCCCGGAGCGCCGCCAGTACCGCCGGATGACGGCGAAGGCTCTGCGAGGCGCCGGTGGAACGTACCGGTACCGGCGCGGTCTGGGGCGGGGTGGGGACCACGAGATGGAAGGGACGGGCGCCGCGCCGCAGCAGCGCCAGTTCCGCGAGATGGAGGTTGAGATCGCGGGACTGGGTTTCGGAAAGGATCGCCACCGGCTCACCCCGGGCCACCCTGCAGAGCGCGAAGACCCGTTCGAAGGCGTCGATCCACTTGGCTTCGATGCGGTCGGCGAACATCGCTTGGGTTCCTCCCCCGGCGGTCTTCCTGTTAACACGGGGATGATCTATGAAAAAGAATATTTTTATGCATGAATGATCCCGCCGCAGGGAGACGCGCCCATGCGTTTCGTCGACGACTATCTCCCCTACCTTCTGGCGCGGGCGAGCCATCTCGTCTCGCACGGTTTCCATGCCGAGCTGCGGCGCCGCGGTGTGCCGGTGGGCGTGTGGCGGGTGCTGGCCACCCTGGCCGACGGCGAGGCGATGACCATCGGCGAACTGGCCGAACGGGTGCTCATGAAGCAGCCGACGCTGACCAAGCTCGTCGACCGGATGGAGGTGGAGGGCCTGGTGGCCCGGCGGGAGGTGCCCGGCGACCGGCGCAAGGTCGAGGTGGCGATCACCGCCGACGGTCGGCGCAGGGTGGTGCCGCTGCTGGCGGCGGCGAAGCGTCACGAGCGGGAGATCCTGGTGGCGGGCGCGGCGCCCGAGCAGCCCTTGAAGCGGGTCCTGGCCGGGTTGATCGCCGCCCTCGCGGCGGACGGATCAGCGGGCGAGGTGGAGAAGGACCACCCCGAGGGTGACGATGCCGGCGGAAATCAGGCGGATGCGGCCGAAGGGCTCGCCCAGTAGGCGGATCCCGAGCCAGGCGGCGAGCACGACGCTGGTTTCCCTGACCGCCGAGACATAGGCCATGGGGGCGAGGCTCATCGCCCAGATGACCAGCGCGTAGGCCGCGGCGGACATCACCCCGCCGCCGACCGCCGGCAGCAACGCTCGCCGACCGCCGAGCAGCAGGAGATCGCGGCGCCACCAGAGGACGAAGAGGCCGAAGGGAAGGGCTTCGAGGAGGAACAGCCAGGCGATGTAGTGCCAGGGGGTCTGGGAAGCCCGCGCCCCGAGCCCGTCGCTCAGGGTGTAGACGGCGATCGCGGTTCCGGCGAGAAGCGCGGCGAGGATGGCCCGGCGATCGCGGCGCCAGCGGCTGCCGGCGAGGGCCAGGGAGACGATGCCGGCGGCCACCAGGGCGATCGCGAGGATGCCACCCGGACCGAGATGTTCGCCGGCGAACGCGGCACCGCCGAGGGCCACCAGGGGTGGCGCGAGGCCCCGGGCGATCGGATAGACCTGGCTGAGATCTCCGGTTTCATAGCCACGGGCGAGGGTCGCGTAATAGACGGTGTGGGCGAGAACGGAGCTCGCGAGCCAGGGCCAGGCGGCTGCCGGGGGCGGGGCCAGGAAAACCGCCGGCCCGAGGGCCAGGGCGCTGCCGGTGAGCATGACGACGGCGACCCGCAGATAGGGATCGCCCCCCTGTTTGACGAGGGTGTTCCAGCCCGCGTGCAGCAGCGCCGCCGCCAGCACGACGGCGAAGACGAAGGGGCTCACGGCCGCTCCCGGGCCTCCCGCCAGGCCTCGAATTCGCGCCGGCTGTCGTCGCTCGCCGGATAGAGGCCCGGCAGGGCACGTCCCTGCCGCACCTGCTCGCCCACCCAGGCTTCGTAGATCGTCATCTCCGCCGCTTCCTCGGCGATCTCGGCGGCGAGGTGGCGCGGGACGACGACCACCCCTTCGGCGTCGCCGACGATCAGATCACCGGGATAGACCGCGACCCCGCCGCAGCCGATCGGCAGGCCGGTGTCGGCGGCGTGGTGGAGGATCGGGCCGGTCGGCGCCGAAGGGCGCCGGTGGTAGGCGGGAAAGCCGAGCCGGGCGATCTCCGGGGTGTCGCGGAAGCCGCCGTCGGTGACGATGCCGGCGACACCGCGGACCATCAGCCGGGTCACCAGGATGTCCCCCGCCGAAGCGGCGCGGGCGTCGCCACGGCTGTCGACGACCAGCACCTGGCCGGGCGGACAGTGCTCGATCGCGTGGCGCTGGGGATGATCGGGGTCGCGGTAGGCATCGAGCCGGTCGATGTCTTCGCGGGCCGGGATGAAGCGCAGGGTGTAGGCTTCCCCGACCATCGGCGGAGCCTCGGGATTGACCGGATGGACGTTCTGCATGAAGCAGTTCCGGAACCCGCGCTTGAACAGGCAGGTGGTCAGGGTGGCGGTGCTCACTCCCGCGAGCGTTTCCCGACAGGTCTCGTCGAGCATGGTGCGATCCTCCCCTTCGGCATCGATGTTCCGTCCGTGGAATCGCCGATGCGCGCGTCTAGCACGAAACCGCCCTTCGCGGCAGGCCGTGGGAGGAGGCCGGCGGGCGCCGTTTTCGCTTGCGCCCCGGTGCGGATCCGGCACATTGGGTCGGATGTGAGACGATCGGGCCGTTCCGGACGGGAAACGGGATGAACGAGACCGCCGCCCCGCCTTTTGCCGCCTTCGCGACGCTCGCCGAACTCGGCGAGCGGAGCCGCCGCCTCCTCGAGGCGCTGGCCTCGGCGCCGGCCGGTGCCGGCGAGCTGCGCATCCCCGATCCCGACGACATCGCCCGGACCTTCGAGGAGGCGGCCCGGCGGCTGGCCGCCGATCCCGAGCGGGTGCTTCGGCAGCAGGGGCAGTGGTGTCTGGAGATGGCCGATCTCTGGCGTTACGCGATGGCGCGGGCGGCTGGCGAGGTGCTGGAACCGGTGGCCGTCCCCGAGCCCGGCGACCGGCGGTTCGCGGACGCCGCCTGGCAGGAGATCCCGGCCTTCGACTTCGTCCGCCGGGCCTATCTCGTGACCGCCCGGCGGCTGCGCGCCCTTTACGCGGATCTGCCCGGTCTCGACCGCCACACGCAGCGCAAGCTCGATTTCTATCTGCGCCTCTACATCAACGCCATCGCCCCCTCCAACTTCCTCGCCACCAACCCGGTGGTGCTGCGACGGGCGGCGGAAACGGAAGGCCGCAGTCTGCTGCAGGGGCTCGCCCATCTGCTCGAGGATCTGGAATCGGGGGGCGGGCGGCTGCGGATCCGTACGACCAGGGAAGATCTCTTCACCCTCGGCGTCGATCTCGCGACCACCCCCGGCAAGGTGGTGTTCCGCAACGAGCTCATGGAGCTCATCCAGTACGCGCCGACCACCGAACGGGTGTATCGCCGGCCGCTGCTGATCGTCCCGCCCTGGATCAACAAATACTACATTCTCGATCTCAGGCCGCGGAACAGTTTCGTCCGCTGGGTGGTGGACCAGGGCTTCACCGTCTTTCTGATCTCCTGGGTCAATCCCGGTCCCGAACTCGCCCACAAGAGCTTCGAGGACTATCTGGTCGAAGGGCCGCTGGCCGCCCTGGACGCGGTTCGCACGCAGGTCGGCGGGCGGGCGGGATGCAACATCCTCGGCTATTGCATCGGCGGCACCCTCACCGCTTGTCTCCTCGGCTGGCTGGCCGCCCGCGGCGAGCGCCGCATCGGTGCCGCCACCTTCCTCACCACGATGACCGATTTCGCCGAACCGGGCGATCTCGGCGTCTTCATCGACGATGCCCAGATCGCGCGTCTCGAGGCGCAGATGGAACGATGCGGCTGCCTGGACGCCACCTACATGCAGACGGTGTTCAGCCTGCTCCGGGACAACGATCTGATCTGGAATTTCGTGGTCAACAACTACCTGCTCGGACGCGAGCCGCCGCCCTTCGATCTGCTGTTCTGGAACGCCGACGGCACCCGCATGCCCTGCATGATGCACCGCTTCTATCTGCGGCGCTTCTATCTCGAGAACCGCCTCGTCGAGCCGGGCGGGATCAGCCTTCTGGGCGAGCCGATCGATCTCGGCCGGATCACCGTTCCCGCCTATTTCCTCTCGACCCGCGAGGATCACATCGCCCCCTGGCGGAGCTGCTACCACGGCGCCCGTCGGTTCGGCGGACCGGTGCGGTTCGTGCTCGGCCGGTCGGGGCATATCGCCGGCGTCGTCAACCCGCCGGCGAGCGGCAAGTACGGGTACTGGACCCATCGGCGGCCGCCACCGGATCCGGACGCGTTCCTCGCCCGTGCGCGTCGTCACGAGGGATCCTGGTGGCCCGACTGGGTGGCGTGGCTGCGGCGCCGGAGCGGCTCCCCGGTGCCCGCCCGCGACCCGGAACAGGGTCGCCTGCGGCCGCTCGAGGAGGCGCCCGGCAGTTATGTGCGTCGGCGGGCGGAAGCGCTCCCGCAACCATAGGGAGGTACGAGATGTTGCGATCGGGCAACAGCGATCGCGGTCTCCGGCAGCCGATCCGGAATAATCGGAGGACGTCGGCGTCTTGTAACCGCACGCGTCGGCCGGAACCGGGGGAGTTCGCTCGTGACCGCAGGTCGCAATTGGTTCGGGGATTTCGAGAGGCGGCCACGGGAGGAGTGTTCCGGGGCCGGCAGGCGGGTGCTCGTTTACCGCCCAACTGCCTGGCTCCGCCGGCTCGTCCGGCGGAGCATTTTTTCGGCAGGGACGAGGAGAGGAGTGCGCCCTCTTGGCTGATCGCGTGAAGACGGCCGCCCGGATCGGGGGGGACGAGGCCGATGACGGTCCTCTCGCTCGCAGTGCCCGGCGGCGTCGTGCGCGCGACCCGCTCGGCGAAGACCTCGTCCAGCACGTGACGGCGTTGCGGCGGTACGCCCTGCTGCTGATCGGCGATCCCGCGGAAGCGGACGATCTCGTCCAGGAAGCATTGACCCGGGTGCTGGTCCACACGCGGGCGTGGAAACCGGTGCGCGATCTCCGCGCATACCTGTTTACGACCTTGCACAATGTCTTCGTCGATGGTCACCGGCGCCGGCGTATGCTGCGGGACGATGTTCCGGTGGATTCGCTGGCGGGCCGCCTGGCGACGCCGCCGTCGCAGATGGACCGTCTGGAGTTGCGTGATCTCGCCAAGGCCCTCGGCAAGCTGCCGACCGAACAGCGCCAGGTGGTGCTGCTGGTGGGGCTCGAGGGCATGAGCTACCGGGACGCCGCGCAGGTCCTCGGCGTGCCGATCGGAACCGTCATGTCGCGCCTGTCGCGGGGCCGCGAGGCGTTGCGACATCTCACCCATCGGGGCGCAGCGCTGAAGCTGCGTGTGGTCAAATGATCTGGTCCTTCTTCGTTCGCCACGAACCGGTCTCCGAGGCCGACATCCAGGCCTGGGTGGACGATCGTCTGCCGACCGCCCGCCGCCCGGCGGTGGAGGCGCATTTCGCCTTCCATCCGGAGGACGCGGTCCGGGCCCGGACCTACCGCGAGCAGCGGGAAATGCTCGCGGAGCTGGGGAATCGTCTCGTTTTCGCCGATGCCGAGGATTTCCGTCCCGAGCTGCTGGAAGCGCTCGCCAGCCGCATCGACCGCGGGCGGCGCGTCCGCCGTACGGCGATGGCGGCGGCGGTGGCCGGCATCCTCCTGGTCGGCGGGGCGACCGCCTGGTACGGCGTGCCGGGCCACGATCCCGCGCCGCCCATCACCCAGGCGGCGGTCCCCGATCTGCTGTTCGATCCGGCTAGCTTCGCCAATCTCGAGGAGGTGGCGGCGGAAGAGGATTCGATCGACTGGCTGGGCAAGCATCTCGTCGGCCGGTCGCTGCGCCGCCCCGATCTCGAAACCCTGGGTCTCAGGTTCGTCCGCGGCACCGTTCTGCGCAACCTGCGGACCCCGGCCATCCGCCTCGTCTACGAGGACGAGCTGGGCGAGAAGCTCTACATCTTCGTCGGCGTGGTACGGGGCGAGGAGGAAAAGGTTTTCGGCATCGTGCCGGAGGGGTACGTCTCGCTGCAATGGCGCAACGGCCCGGTGGTCTTCGCCCTCATCGCCCCCACCGACAGCCCGCAGCTCGTCTCGGCGATGCAGCTCGTGAGCGACAGCGTCGAGATCGAACAGCAGGCCCAGCCGGTGGAGGCCGCGGCGGCGGTGGCGCCCGCCGAGAAGGTGGCGCCGGCGGAGGGGGTCGAGAAGGTGGTTGCGCCGGCGCCGGGCGGGGAAGCGGCACCGCTCCCCGCGGCTACCGACAGCGCGCCGGCGGTGGTGCCGTCGGGCAGTGGGACCTCGGCCACCAAGCCCCTGTGAGGCGTCGCTTCAGCCCCGCGGGAGCGGGTCAAGGAGGGCCCGGGCGGCGCCCTCGATGATCATCACATCGTAGGCGAGCAGGACGAAGCGATAGCCGCGCGCGGTCAGGGCACGGGCCGCCTCGGCGTCGCGCGCGAGACCGCCGAGGACGACCGGCGAATCGGCGATCACCCGTTCGGCCGCGGCCACCGCCTCGCGGAAGACGGGCTCGTCGAACCGGCCGGGGACGCCGAGGCTCACCGACAGATCAAAGGGGGCGATGAGCGCCACGTCGAGCCCTTCGGTGGCGACGATGGCCTCGATGTTGGCGATCGCCTCGACATGCTCGATCAGGGCGATGCGCATCACCGCCGCATCGGCGTCGCGGGTGTAGGACAGGGCGTCGGTGCCCCAGCGCGAGGGGGCGTGGAACGGCCCCCAGCCGCGCGTGCCGTGCGGCGGATAGCGACAGCAGGCGACCGCCGCCGCCGCATCCTCGGCGGTGCGGATCATCGGAAAGACGATGCCCAGCGCGCCGGCGTCGAGGGCCGGCTTGACGAGCCAATCGAGGTTCCAGGCGACACGCACCAGCGGCACGCAGTCGGAGACGGCGGTGGCGGCGATCATCGCCTGGGCGGATTCGATGCCGATCGTCCCGTGCTCCATGTCGATCATCAGCCAGTCGAAGCCGCAACCGGCGAAAAGCTGGGCGAGCTGCGGGCTGGGCATGGTGGCGAGGGTGCCGAAGAGACAGCGTCCCTCGGTCAGCTTCCGCCGCAAGGGATTCACGAGATTCATGGAGAGGCCTCCCTTCATCGTGGCGAGTGTCCGACTTCTCGGAGCTCGTCGCAAGGGGTAGAGAGGGCCCGCCGGCCACGGAGAACGCCTCATGCGCCTCGCCGATTTCACGACCCTGACCTTCGACTGCTACGGGACCCTGATCGACTGGGAGACCGGCATCCACGAGGCGCTGCGGCCCTGGCTCGCCCGCCATGGTGCCGAAATCGGGCGGGAGGCGCTGCTGGCCGCCTTCGCCCGTCACGAATCGGCCCAGCAGGCGGAAACCCCGTCGATGCTCTATCCCGAGCTGCTGGGCCGGGTGTTGATGCGCATGGGCGCGGAGTTCGGTCTGCCGGTGAGCGCGGCCGAGGCGGAAGCGTTCGGGCGGTCGGTGGGCGACTGGCCGGCCTTTCCCGACAGCGCCGAAGCGCTGGCCTATCTCCGCCGCCACTACCGGCTGGTGGTGCTCTCCAATGTCGATCGCGCCGGCATCGCCCGTTCCGCCGCCGAGCTCGGCGAACCGTTCGCGTTCGTCTGTACCGCCGAGGAGATCGGCTCCTACAAGCCGGATCCGCGCAACTTCGCCTTTCTCCTGGAGCGGCTCGCCGAACGGGGATGCCGGCGCGAGGCGATCCTGCACACCGCCCAGAGCCCGTTCCACGATCTCCTGCCGGCACGGCGGGCCGGCCTCGCGACCTGCTGGATCGATCGCCGGGCCGGGCGTCCGGGCGGGGCCACGCCGCCGGTCGCCGCTCCGGTCGCCGCCGATTTCCGCTTCCCAAGCCTCGCGGCGATGGTGGACGCCCACCGTCGCGGGCGCGGCTAGCGGGTGTCGCGGCGGAAGATCTCGTCGACCGGCACATCCAGGGCGGTGGCGAGACGGTTGGTCTCCGCGGCCATCCCGACGATCGCCAGCAGCTCGCCGTACATCTCCTCGTTCATCCCCCGGGCGCGGGCGGAAGCGGTGTGGCTGGCGATGCAATACCGGCAGCCGTGGGCGATGCTGACCGCGAGATAGAGGAGTTCCTTGGTCAGGGGATCGAGGGCGCCGGGGGCCATGACCGCCTTGAGGCTTTCCCAGGTCCGGCGCAGGGTGGGCGGGTGAACGGCGAGCGCCTTCCAGAAGTTGGTGACATCGGGAATCCCGCGGGTCGCCTTGATGTCGTCGTAGACCGCCCGGACCTCCGCACTCGCTTCCGCATAGTCGATCAGCCTCGTCATGCTCGCCGATCCTCCCCGCTGTTTCTCATCTGTTCCCTTTCCGTTCGTGCTATGTCCTCAGAGGAGATCCCGCAGCATCGCCACTAGCGGCCGATCCGCCGGCGGCATCGGCAGCCTCTCCAGATCCTTCGGACGCAGCCATCGGAGCTCCTGCCCTTCGCGCGCCTGCGGCAGCCCGCGCCAGATCCGGCAGACGTAGAGGGGCATCAGCAGATGGAAGTCGGCATAGGCGTGGGAGGCGAAGGTGAAGGGGGCGAGACAGCTCTCCTCGGTGTCGATGCCGAGCTCTTCGCGGAGTTCGCGGATCAGACAGGCCTCCGGGGTCTCGCCCGGCTCCAGCTTGCCGCCGGGAAACTCCCACAGCCCCGCCATCCGCCGCCCCTCGGGGCGGCGCGCCACCAGCACCCGGCCGTCGCCGTCGACCAGGGCGCAGGCGACCACCAGCACCAGCTCAGGAGCGGTAGCTGGCATTGATGTCGATGTAGCCATGGGTGAGATCGCAGGTCCACACCGTGGCCGCACCCGGCCCGTCGCCGACGGTGACCGCGATCTCCACTTCGGCGCCGCGCAGATGCTCGGCCACCGGCGCCTCGTCGAGCTCCGCCACCGCCCGGCCGTCGCGGGCCACGACGCGGCCGCCGAAGGCGATCGCCAGCCGCCCGGGATCGATCGGCTCGCCGGCCTTGCCCACGGCCATGACGATGCGGCCCCAGTTGGCGTCCTCGCCGGCGATCGCGGTCTTGACCAGCGGCGAATTGGCGATCGCGAGGCCGATCCGGCGCGCCGAGCGCTCGTCGACCGCCCCGGTGACGCGGATGGTGACGAATTTCTGCGCCCCCTCGCCGTCGCGCACGATCTGGCGGGCGAGATCGCCGGCCACCGCCTCGAGCGCCCCGCGGAAGTCCGCCAGCCGGGGGTCCCCGGGATCCCGCGGTACGGGATGAGCCGCCCGCCCGGTGGCGAACAGCAGCACCGTGTCGGAGGTGGAGGTGTCACCGTCCACCGTGATGCTGTTGAAGGAGCGGGCCACCGCCGGCTCGAGCAGCGCCTGGAGGAGCGGTGCCGGAAGGCGCGCGTCGGTGACGAGGAAGGCGAGCATGGTCGCCATGTCGGGTGCGATCATGCCGGATCCCTTGGCGACCCCGGCGATGGTCACCGGCACGCCGTCGATCGCGCTCCTCGCCGAGGCACCCTTGGGGAAGGTGTCGGTGGTCATGATCGCCCGCGCCACCTCGGGCAGCGCATCGGCCCGCAGCCCGGCGACGAGCTCCCCGACGCGGCCGGTGATCCGCTCCACCGGCAGGCGCTCGCCGATCACCCCGGTGGAGGCGACGAACACCTCCGCCTCGGCACAGTCCAGGGCCGCCGCCACCGCCCGCGCCTCCGCCGCCACCGCCGCGTCGCCCTCCGCGCCGCGGAACACGTTGGCGTTGCCGGCGTTGACGATCAGCGCCCGGGCCCGACCGCGGGGAAGGATCCGCCGACACCAGAGCACCGGATGGCCGGCGGTCCGCGAGCGGGTGAAGACCCCGGCCACCGCGGTGTCGGCGTCGAAGGCCAGGAGCGCGAGGTCGGGGCGGCCCCGATAGCGGATCTCCGCCGCCAGGGCGGCGAACCGGGCCCCGGCCACCGGCGGCAGCGGCGGGAAGCGGTCGGGTGCCAGTGGCGAGCGCGCCCCGCTGCTCACGGTTCCACCATCCGGTCTAGTTCCCTGTCGGCTCCGCCGCCGGCACCGCCGGAGCGAAGGCCTCGTCGACGACGATTTCGGCGCCGGCACGGATCTCCCGGAGGTAGCTCGTGATCGCCTCGCGGGCGACCTCCTCGCGGACCCGGTTTTCCACTTCCTCGAAACTCGGCAGGTTGCGGCGCTTGTCCTCGAGGCGGATGACGTGCCAGCCGAACCGGGTCTGGACGGGATCCCGGGTGTAGGTCCCGGGCTCGAGGGCGAAGGCCGCGGCGGCGAACTCGGGCACCAGCGCCTCCTTCCCGAGATAGCCGAGATCGCCGCCCTGCGGCCCCGAGGGGCCGGTCGAGCGTTCCTTGGCGAGGGTCGCGAAATCGGCCCCGGCGTCGAGCTCGGCGATGACCTCCCTGGCCTCCTCCTCGGTTTCCAGAAGGATGTGGCCGATGCGCGCCTCTTCGGTGGCGAAATCGGGCTGCGCCTTCATCGCTTCGTAGGCCGCCCGCAGCCGCTCCTCGGTGGAGGCCTCCTCGATCACCTGCTCCAGCAGGGCGGCCCGCATCACCCGTGCCCGGGCGCGGGCGATCTCCCGTGCGACCCGCGCGTCCTCGTCGAGCTTGCGCCGTTCGGCCTCGGCCCGCAGCAGCTCGTCGTCGATCAGCCGCTCGCGCAGCGGCACCAGCAGCGCCTCCTTGGGGAGCTGGCGATACTGCTCCGGCAGCTCGGCGTAGGCGGCGTCGAGATCGCTCGCGTGGATGGCCACGCCGTTCACTTCGGCGATCACCGGATCGTCGGTCTTCTCCTGGGCGAGGCCCGGTGTCGCCGCGAACAGCAGGGTCGCGAGCAGGGGCAGCGAGAGGCGCATCGATATCTCCTCCGGAACGGCGCTCGGCGCGTATTGAGGCACAGAAACGGCACCCCCACAAGCGGTGCCGGCACCGGCCGGTGGGGGCGGAACGGTCCTCCAGATGTGTCGCGGGCGGCGGTTCGGAAAGGGGCGGGGGCGGTTTCAGGCCTCGCCCCGCTCCCTCAGCAGACGGGCGAAGGCCTCGAGGGTCTCGGGGCTGCAGTAATGTTCGATACCCTCGGCATCGGTGCGGGCCACCTCCTCGGGGACCCCGAGAGCGCGCAGGAAATCGACCACCAGCCGATGACGGCGGCGGCATTCGCGGGCCAGCCGCCAGCCTTCCGCGGTCAGGAAGACGGCGCGGTAGGGCTCGGCGGTGACCAGCCCCATCTCCTTGAGCCGGCCGATCATCTTGGTCACCGTGGCATGGGTGACCCCGAGCCGGCGGACGATATCGACCGCCCGGACCTCGCCCTGCTGCTCGTAGAGATCGGCGACGAGTTCGACGTAATCCTCGACCACCGCGCTCTCCTTGGCGCGACGGGTCCGTCGGTGATGGCGGGCCTGCTGGTCGGGCGTCAGTTCGGCCGAGATCCCCCCGGGGCGCCGGGTGCGATCTGCGCGCCGCGGGCCGCTGCCGGGCATTCGCTTCCCCAAGCTTCGCCGCCGGATGCGGGGCGGGCGCCCCCGCTTTGACGCAAGCCGTCCGGGCCGTCAACCGGGGGAGAGGGGGCGGCCGTTTCGCGGTTCCCGCTGCCGGGGGCCGCCCTCACAGGGTCACCAGCAGGGCGGTACCGTACATGATGGCGATCCCGCTCGCGAGACCCGCCGCGTTGGCGGGACTGATCCAGTTCCCGCCGGTGCGCCCGGCGAGACGGCAGAGATAGGCTCCGAGCTCGATCACCACCTGGAGGATGGCGCCGGCGGCGACGGCGAAGCTGATGGCGGTCCAGAAGGGTGTCACCGCGAAGGCGCCGACCCAGGCCCCGGGCACGGTGGGCAGGCCGGCGAGCGCGACCAGGGCGACGAACAGCCGCAGGCGGGGGCGGTGGCCGACCAGGGGGGCGGCGATGCCGATTCCCTCGGTGAAGTTGTGGAGCATGAAACCGACGACGAGGAAGGTGGCGAGCGCCACCTCGCCGGCGGTGAAGGCGGCGCCGATGGCGAGCCCCTCGCCGAGATTGTGGAGGCCGATGCCGAGGGCGACGAAGAAGGCGAGACGCGGGCCTTCCGGCGCCCCGCCGCTCCAGCGTCCGGCGAGGAGGAGGCCCACCGTCGTCAGCAGCAGAACCAGCCAGAAGGCCTCGACGCTGCCGAGCGCGCCGGGCGCCTCGGCGGCGGCGCCGAGTCCCGTGGCGATCGTATCGAGGAGGAGGAAGACGAGCAGACCGACGGTCAGCGAGAGCACGAAACCCAGACCCTCGCGGCCCATCCGCGACAGACTCGGATAGAACAGGGTGCCGAGCGCCACCGGCACCACACCGACGAGCAGCCCGATCAGCGCATAGGCGCCGAGCTGGCCGGCGCCGAACGCGGGGGTGGGCACCGCCACCTCGATCGTGTGGGGAACGGTGATGCCGCTGGCGGTGACGAAGACGAGCTCGTGCGTCGCGCCCTCCATCCAGGGATAGGGAATGCGGATCACCGCCGTCGCCAGCCGCCCCACCGGACCCGGCGGCACCGTCTCGAACCGCCAGTAGGCGCCGTCGATCTGGACCTGGGCGATGTTCACCGGCTGACTGCCGTCGCCGCGGAGATGGACGGTGATGCCGCCGGCGTCGAGAACCACTCGCTCGACGGTGACCGCTTCGATCGGCGGCACCTCGCGGGTGAGGAAGTCGAGGGGCCGGAAGACCATCAGGGCCGAGACCACGGCGACGAGCAGCAGCAGCGCCGCGAGGGCGAGACTTCGGGACCGGGTCATGCCCCGTCCTCGACCTCGAAGAAGCCCATCCAGCCGAGCTCCGTGAACTCGCTCTGATGGGCGTGGAACATGTAGCGACCGGGTTCGTGATCGCGGAAGGTGAACTCGAGGATCCCCCGCTGGGCCTGGCATTGCATGATGGTGTCGACGGTGCGCAGGGTCGGCGTCAGGGTCGTTCCGTGATCGTAGTAGTCGAAAAAGTTGCCGTGGAGGTGGAAGGAGTTGATCGGATCGAACTCGGTCGTGTTGACGAGATAGATCCGCACCGGTCGCCGGCGGTCGATGCGGATCGGCTTCTGTGCATAAGCGAAGGCGATGGTGTTGACGGCGTAGAACTCGTTCTCCTCGTCGAAATCGGTGTCGAAGCCGTTCATTACCATGACGAATTCCTGCCATTCGGCATTCTCGGGCGTGCCGAGCAGGCGGGTGCGGGCCGGCCCGCGGTATCCGGGATGCCGCTCGGGATCCGGATCGACGATGAACGCGCCGTAGAGCCCCCGATGGACATGATGTTTGATGGGCAGCGAATGGCAGTGGTAGAGATGGCAGCCGAAGGGCTCGGCGGTGAACTCGTAGACGAAGGTCTCGCCGGGAAACGCCTCGCCGGCTCCGGGGATGCCGTCCATGCGGGCCGAGTGAATGCCGTGGAAATGCATGGTGTGGGGCATGCTCCCGGCATTGGTGAAACGGATCCGCACGAGATCGCCCTCGGTGGCCCGGAGGGTCGGCCCGGGCACGCGACCGTTGTACGTCCAGGCCGCGAAACGCACCCCCGGCGCGATCTCGATCTCCCGATCGACGGCGACCACCTCGAATTCGCGCAGCCGCCGCCCGTCGGCGAGGCGGGAGACGGTGCCGGTGTCGTAGTCGGTCAAGAGGGCGTGCGGGTCGAAGCCGTTGGCCGCGTGATCGACCTCGCCGACCGTGCCGAGACCGTTGTGGTCCGGCATGGGTCCGGGATCGCCCTCGATCAGCGGCTCCGCGGCCCGGGCGGGTGCGGCCCGGGCCGCCGCGAGGAGCCCCGGCCCGATGCCGAAGCCCGCCAACAGTCCGGCGAGAAAGGAACGCGGGCCCGCGGTCACCAGCGCCCGTCGGGGCAGCCGCCGGCCGCCGGTCGTCGGCTCGGGAATCGTTCTCCGCAAACGCATCGCACCGCACCGCACCAGTCGGGGACGGCGGAAAAATTAGCACAGGCAAAATTTATGTCAATCGGCTAACAAACGACCCGCCGGAAGGCACCGCCGACACGTCGGAAAACGGATGTGAACCGCGGCGGAACCGCCCGCACATCGGGTTCCGATCTCGTAGACGCGGTCCAATGCGCCGCCCTCGACGAGCATCCGTCGCGAAGCGGGGGCGGGACGTGCGCCGAGCCGGCCCGAGGCGCAGGCGTAGAGGGCGGTCGGTACGAGGGTGACCGTCCGGCCGGCGGTGGCACGCAGTTCGCCGCCGGCGGTCCTGGTCGTGGGGCCGAGAGGGATTCGCGGCCGGTGGGCGGCGAACCGCAGGAGCGGGTCGCGTTCACGGCTTCTTTCCACCGCGCGATCGCGCCCGACGGAAAGGAACATGGCGGAGGGTGGAGAGGAGATCGCGGGGCCGGTCCCGGAGGCGCGACGGCATGGACAGGGAGGAGGGAGACCAATAGGCTCTCCGCGCTGGCGCGACCGGAAATCGGGGAGGGGAGGCGTGCGGAAGAATCGCTTGCGGGAGCTCTGGGGCGAGGGGAAGAAGACGGTCAACGGCTGGCTCGCCCTGCCCAGCGCCTTCGGCGCCGAGCTCATGGCCCATCAGGGCTGGGACAGCCTCACCATCGACATGCAACACGGCATCGTCGACTATCGGACCGCGGTCGGCATGCTGCAGGCGGTCTCCACCACCGGTGTCGTCCCCATGGTGCGGGTGCCCTGGCGGGAGCCGGGCATCGTCATGAAGATGCTCGACGCCGGCGCCTACGGCATCGTCTGTCCGATGATCGACAATCGCGAGGAGGCCGCGGAGCTCGTGTCCTTCGGCCGCTACCCGCCCCTCGGCCGGCGCAGTTTCGGGCCCATCCGCGCCCAGCTTTACGGTGGTGCCGACTATCCGCGCCACGCCGACGGGGAAATCCTGCTGATCGCGATGATCGAGACCAAGGAGGCGCTGGCGAATCTGGACGACATCCTGGCGGTGGAAGGGCTGGACGGGGTCTATGTCGGTCCCGCCGATCTCTCCCTGTCGCTGGGCTGCACACCGGGCTTCGATCCCACCGAAGCGCCGGTACTCGACGCGATCGCCGAAATCCTCGGCAAGGCCAAGGCCCGCGGACGGTTCGCCGGCATCCACTGCGGCTCGACCGGCTTCGCACGGCGGATGTGGGAGAAGGGATTCGATTTCGTCACCCTGCTGTCGGACGCGCGGCTGATGGCGGCCAAGGCGGGCGAGGTGGTGAGCGCCATGCGCGCGACCGAGGGGGTCGGCGAGGGCTCCGGCGGCTACTGACCGGCCGAGATCGCCGGAACCGGGCCGGAGACGGAGGCGGGAATGAAGGAGATCGGCGTCGGCATCATCGGCACGGGCTTCATGGGCACCGCCCACGCCCTGGCGCTGGTCACCGCGGCTCGGCTGTTCGATCTCCCGGCGCGGCCGCGGCTCGAGACGGTCGTCGATCCCGATCCCGTCCGCGCCGAAGCCATGGCCCGGCGCTTCGGCTTCGCGCGCCATGCCGCCGACTGGCGGGCGGTGGTCGAAGATCCCGCCGTCGATCTCGTCTCCGTCACCACCCCCAACCATCTGCACCGGCCGATGGCGCTCGCCGCCATCGAAGCGGGGAAGGCGGTCTGGTGCGAGAAACCGCTCGCCCCGACCACCCGGGAGGCGCTCGAGATGACGCGGGCGGCCGAGGATGCGGGAGTGCCGACGGCGGTCGGCTTCAACTATCTCAGGAATCCGCTGGTGCGCTTCGCCCGCGAGCTGATCGAAGCCGGCGAGATCGGCGAGATCTGGACCTTTCGCGGGATCCACGCCGAGGACTACATGGCCGATCCCGACACCCCCTGGAGCTGGCGTCTCGATCCGGGGGCGGGGGGCGGTGTGGTGGCCGATCTCGGCAGTCACATCCTCGCCATGGCCCGGTTCCTGGTGGGGGAGATCGCGGCGGTGAACGGCGATCTGGCCACCGTCGTCACCGACCGGCCGGAGACCCCGGCTTCGCCGGTCCGCCGGCCGATCGAGGTGGACGACGTGGCCCGGGCGCTCCTGCGCTTTTCCTCGGGGGCCACCGGCAGCATCGAGGCGAGCTGGGTCGCCGCCGGTCGCAAGATGCGTCTGGCCTTCGAGGTCACCGGCGCGAAGGGGACGGTGATGCTGGACATGGAACGGTTGAACGAGCTCCGTCTCTTCCGGCGCGGCGCGGCCGCCGGCCGCGAGGGCTTCGTGGAGATCCTGGCCGGCCCCGAGCATCCCGACTATGCCGCCTTCTGTCCCGCGGCCGGCCATCAGATCGGCTTCAACGACATGAAGGCGATCGAGGCCAGATACGTGATCGAGGCGGTAGCCGGCGGCCGTCCCTTCAGCCCCGGTTTCGCCGAGGCGACCGCGGTCCAGGCGGCGGTGGACGCGATCCGGCGCTCGGCGACGGCGGGCGGCTGGCAGCGACCCGCCGATATCCTTTACGAGGCCGGCGGTCCCACCTAGATCGGGGGGCGGAGCGGTCCGCCGGAGATCGCGACCCCACTCCCGACCCGACCGGAGGAGGCAGGATGACGGAACCCGTGATCGCGCAGAAGGCTCCCTACGCCGTCGAGCTCGAAGCCGGCAGGAAGTACGCCTGGTGCCGCTGCGGACTGAGCGCCAAGCAGCCCTTCTGCGACGGCAGCCACAAGGAGACCGATCTCCGGCCGCTGGTCTTCGAGGCCGAGAAAAGCGGCCGGGCCTTCCTCTGCGGCTGCAAGCGGACCGGGAACCCGCCCTTCTGTGACGGCAGCCACAAGTCGCTCTAGGGCGACGGCGCCGTCGGGGGCCGTCCCGGAGCGGCCTACATGGTGGCGGACAGACCGCCGTCGACCACCAGGATGTGGCCGTTGACGTAGCTGGCGGCGTCGGAGGCGAGGAAGACGGCGGCACCGCCGAGCTCGTGGGCCGCACCCCAGCGGCCGAGGGGGGTGCGCCGTGCCACCCAGCCGCTGAATTCGCTGTCGGCGATCAGGGCCGCATTCATGTCGGTGGCGAAGAAGCCCGGCGCGATGCCGTTCACGAGAATGCCCTTCGGGCCGAGCTCCGCGGCGAGGGAGCGGGTGAGACCGTGGAGACCGGTCTTGGCGGCGACATAGGCGTGGATCGAGCCACGGGCGAGAAACCCGGTCACCGAACCGATGTTGAGGATCCGCCCGGAGCCCTGTTCCGACATCGGCCGCGCCGCCTCCCGGGCGAGCCGGAAGCAGGCGAGGAGATTGACCGAGAGGATCTTCTCGAACTCCTCGTCGCGCCATTCGAGCAACGGCTTTCTGAGCTGGATCCCGGCGTTGTTGACGAGGATGTCGAGCCGCCCGTGGACCTCGCGAATGCGTTCGATGGCATCGACCGCGGCATCGGCATCGGCGACGTCGAAGGGCAGCGCCTCGGCATGATAGCCCGTGCCGGTGAGCTTCTCGGTGGCCTCACGGAGCAGACGATCGTTGCGCGCATTGAGGATCACGTGCGCGCCATGGGCCGCCAGCGCCTCGGCGACGGCGAAACCGAGGCCGCGCGACGCGCCGGTCACCAGGGCGATGCGCCCCTCCAGCCAGAACAGACCCGACATGATGCTCTCCCCCTGTTGGCCGCGGTTCCTGCGATGTCGAGCAGAATCGGGCGCCCGGCACAAGCCGCCGATGGTCGCGGCGGGCGGCGCTCACACCGCCGTCGTGTCGAGAACGATCTTGCCCACCTGCCGCGCCCCCTCGAGGATGTCCAGGGCTTCGACGGCGCGGGTGAGGGGCAGCACCCGGTCGACCACCGGCACCAGCCGCCCGTCCAGGAACAGACGCAGCAGTTCGCGGAACTCCTCGAGCGAGCCCAGGGTCGAGCCGAAGACGGCGATCTGGCGGATGAACAGCCGCTGCAGATCGGCCGGCGGGCCGCTGCCGGTGGTCGCGCCGCAGGTGACGATGCGGCCGCCCCGGCGCACCGCCCGCATGGACTGGTTCCAGGTGGCGGCGCCCACGTTCTCCACCACCATGTCGGCACCGCGGCCGCCGGTCAGCTCCAGCACCGCCCGCCAGAGCTCGGGCTCCGCCGCGTCGAGCACCGCGTCGGCTCCCAGTTCGAGGGCCCGGCTGCGGGCCTCGGCCCGGCGGGAGACGAGGATCGTGCGGGCCCCGGCGATCCGGGCGAGCTGCAGGGCGGCGATCGCCACCCCACCGCCGCCGCCCTGGATCAGCACCGTTTCGGCGGGGCGCAGCGGACGCTTGCCGAACAGCATGCGGAAAGCGGTCAGATAGGCGGTCGGCAGGCAGGCCGCCTGCGCCGGATCGACCTCTTCCGGAAGGGAAAAGAGATTCTCGGCGGGGGCGAGGATGCGCTCGGCGAAGACCCCGTCGCGATGTTCGCCGTAATAGCGGATCCGTTCGCAGAGCGGGTGATCGCCGCTGAGGCAGAAGCGGCAGCGGCGGCAGAGAAGGGCCGGATAGAGGAGGACGCGCCGGCCCGGGGCGAAGCCGGAGTCGGGATCGCATTCCAGCACTTCGCCGGCCGCGTCGAGGCCGAGGATCATCGGCAGTTCGTGGCGGATTCCCGCCCCGCTCCGGCGCATGTAGACGTCGACCCGGTTGAGGGAGGCCCGCAGCACCCGCAGCCGCACCCAGCCCGGCGGCCGCTCCGGCTCCGCCACCTCGCGCAGCCCG
>Ga0256839_1001550_pt1 | contig 27719 bp, 22 predicted proteins | sample 354166metaG_FD_185968 | JGI IMG/M metagenome (GOLD analysis project Ga0256839, IMG submission 185968) | Hydrothermal vent microbial communities from Mid Atlantic Ridge, Atlantic Ocean - 354-166 | ecosystem: Environmental > Aquatic > Marine > Hydrothermal vents | place: Atlantic Ocean: Mid... | reverse complement strand
TGGCCACTTTTGGTGATCAACTGGAACGTTCCGACAGTTGGTTGACCGGAGTGGATTTCATTTATAAAACATCCCGTTTTCAACAAAACAAGAACTTGCTTGTCGGTGTGTGGGGGCTACTCAATAATCGGGAGGATTTGCACGGTGATAAATCGGCGCTTGGTTTTCGCATTGATTATCCCAACGATTTGGTTGAATTCAGTTTAACCTCAATGCGTATTGGTGATGGTTTCGACCCTTCATTGAGTTTCGTACCCCGTAACGATGTGCATTTATGGGATCTGGAGCTGGAATACAATCCACGCCCGAACGTGCCATGGGTGCGCCAGATGTTTCACGAAGTGTGGTTGAGTTTCTTCATTGAACGAAACAGTGATCGTTGGGAAAGTTATGAAATGGGTATTAAACCCATAGACTGGTTGTTGGAAAGTGGTGATCAGTTTGAATTCAGTATCGAGCAACAAGGTGACAGACCAACTGAAATTTTTGATGTATCTGATGATGTTGATATTCCCGCTGGTACTTATGAATGGACACGCTATGCATTCAATGTGAGTACCGCCAGGAAACGCCAGGTAATGGGGGAGGTGAAACTGGAAACCGGTAGCTACTACAACGGTAACTTGAACACTATTGAGGCCAGAGTGACATTCAAGCCATCTGCTTTTTTTACGCTGGAATTAACAGCAGAACACAGCAATGGTGAGGTCAGAGCGTTGATGAATAATGGTGCCTCCACCGAATTGGAAAAAACATCATTCAGTGAAGAATTATATGGGGTGCGCGTGCAATTGGATATCTCACCTGATTTGCAATTCAGCAGTTTTGTTCAGTATGAACAACCGGGGCGCGAACTCGGTTCCAACAACAAACTTCGCTGGAGCTTCAATGCTTATGGCGATGTTTTCATTGTTTATAATCATAATATGGTGCGTGCCGATAGTGGTTCTTGGGAGCTTACTTCTTACGAAGTGCCGGTCAAAATTCAGTATGTTGTTCGGTATTGATGATGTGTTATAAAACAACAAATTGTCTTTTAGTCGCGGTGATCAAGTACTACACTGGTGTCGATTGATATTCAGGTACCACTGCACGCCCTCTTTATCTCATGGCTGCGTTGTTGTTCTTGCGATAAAACGACTATTACCGGTCATTTCGCCTCGCCTAAGAGCACCTGCTTTTGGTGCCATAAAATAAATATGACGCACATTGACACTTAAATCCCAAGCGCCACGAGTATAGTGTAAAGCCTATATTGTAGTAAAATGAGAAATGACATGTTGTAAACGCAAAGTCTGCAAATACACAAAGTTTTGTGCTTCTCTTTGCATCCTCTGCGTCTTTTCGGCCTTTGCGTTAAATACTAATTTTGTCGTTTAATTGCGGATTTTAGGACTAATGACCGCTCGAACAATAACTGTCATTTTTGTATGAAGGAAGTCGCCCTAAAAGCGTACAATTTTCACGATACACTGTAAAAATGGGATAATAATTTATCAATCAATCAGCCCTAACCTGTTGCCCATGTTACTACAGGTTCATTTATTGGTATTTTATTATCTAAAACAACTTGTCTGATCTGTTCTGATGAAGTGTAACCCTGACGTGTGAAAAACGATAAAGAATCAGAAAGCGAATATGCCTGGATGGGGATTCCGGGGTACCGTCGTGCCACTTTTTTCAGCAGTGCAGTCCCGATGCCACGACGTTGATAGATAGGATGTACCAGTAATTCACCGATTATGGTAATGAGAACCTCATCACTAAACGCGCTGACATAACCGATCAACTCACCCTCTGAATTTCGTGCCTGAACAATAAAAGGATAGGCATCAATGGATCGTTCAACATCGATGCAGGAAGCACATTGAGTCCAGTTTACTGAACGCCGCAATACCGTCAGCTCTTCGGCCACAATATCTTTTCCGGCTTTAATGTTGACGTCAGACATTTGTTTTCTCCTTTAATAGTCTGGACCAGGAAACAGATTGATAGAGAAACCCGACAACAAAAAATAACACTAACAGCGCAAGAAAATAACGATAGCGGCTATCTTCTGATGCAGTATTTTCCTGCATTTTTTCCATCACCTGACCTTCGATTTGAGTGTTTTTTTCAGCATATTTTTCCGGGACTGATTCAGCTGTTTCAGTGGTTTGCGGTATGGCTTTCGGTGTAGTTTGTGTTAACAGTGATAAACCAAACCCCTCTGCCTGTTCGTTAACGTATTCCTTGAAGCGTTCATTTTTCACCAATATGTCATACTTTTGTGACAGTTCGATGAAAGTTTCAAGTAGTTTTTTAAGTGTTTCTTCATCAGTCGTCCAATATTGTTTACGCGCAGCTTCCAGCATACGTTCAACCATTTGAGCAAGGGCGTGGGCGTTATTTTTTTCATACCATTCGCGCATGTTGAGTTCATATTTATCCTGCACATAGATTTCGAAAAATTCCTGCCACTGGTCATCACGCACATTGTCGGGATCAACCACCTGCCAACCCCAGAAGTTATTCAATACATTCAATGTCGTTAACGTACCGGCATAACCCTCGGCCTGTATTTTTTTGATCCATTGCGGATGAAACTGGCGAGTGCGTAATTCGGTTGCCAAAAAACGGCCCAGCGGTTCGCTGTGACTGTTATCGGGATCTCGTAAATTGGTGATAAACATCTCGGGACTTTTTCCGTCAAGATGCCGCACAGCCAATGAAATACCCCCCATGTATTGAAACGGGTCGTCACTGCTTAACAAACCATAAAGATTAGATGACCGGGAAAAAAGTGCGACGTCAGTCCCCGAAAGGTTTTTAGCGTAAAGATCAACATTTGGTAATTTTTCACCCCAGGTTTTTTCATCGCTGCCGTAAAAAAATCCCATGCGTGACAGATAGAGTTTAGCCAGTTTATCTTCCGTTTTCCAGGTGTCGGAAGCCAGACTGGCACTGGCGACATTGGTACCGTAGTTGCCGCTTTCATTAGAAAAAATACGGATAGTAGACAGTATATTTGCTTCTTTTTCTCCTATACCTTCAGCCAGTAATTCTGTTTTTATTTTGGCCGCATGGCGATAGACGAAATTGTTTTCCTCTTTTAACTGTGCCACATCTTCGATCGCCTTGGCGATCATCATCATGATGTTGGGGAAGGCATCACGATAAAGCCCGGTGGCAGTGAGCACCACGTCAACACGGGGTCGTTTTAACTCCCGGTAAGGAATAATGTCGGTTCCGGTGACGCGGCCACTCTCATTCCAGACTGGCTGCACACCCATGGCATACAGCACCTGGGATTCCACCACCCCAAGATGGCGCATGGTTTCAATGGACCACATGGAAAAGGTGACTTTGTCAGGATAGGTGCCATGGTCGTTGTAATAGTTGGCGATCAGGTCATCCATCAAGGCTTTGCCTGTTTCCCATGCCGCTTTCGTGGGAATCTTTGAGGGGTCAAAGCCGTAAAGGTTTTTCCCTGTGGGTAGGGCGTCGGGGCTGCGGATGGGATCGCCGCCAGTGGCACTGCTGACATATTGACCCGACAATGTTTCCAGAAGTGCGCTGTTTTCTTCGATGTTTTGGAAGTTGGCGTAGTTGTTTCTGGCCTCGATTAATAAGGTACGCAGTTCATCATCTTTAATTTTATCCAGAGGGGTATTGTCGATCACGAAAGTTCGAATCAATTGGTATTCAGGGCTTTGACTCAGACTACGATAATCGACCGCACCATCGTGATTATGTTCGCTACGATGATCATTTTGTTGCTGTTCATTGCGTTCTGCGTAACGTTCTGCGGGTTCGACAAAATGTTTGCCGAGCATTTGAACCAGCGTCGAGACCAGATGCTCTTCTTTAGGCACCTCACCAAAAGTGTGTAGCCCTAAAGGCTGATTCTGTGCGCCGAGATGACTGAGGTAATCATGCAGCTCAGGGAGAAATTCATCAAAGCGTGTTGTCAGTGTCTTCTCGTTCCAGGCCAGATCCTGATGAATATTGCGCTCGGTCACCACGTTGATAATGGCATCTTTGGTGCGTGTTTTTACGCCGCCATCATCCAGTGCCTTGTATTGATGCATTAGTTCGTGAAGATCCACCAGCGCTTCATACAGTCCACTTTTGGCAAAGGGTGGCGTCAGGTGGCTTATGACGGTAGCACGGCCACGGCGTTTTGTTTGCAAGGCTTCACCCACATCATCCATGATAAAGGGGTAGATGATCGGTGTGTCGCCTGCGGCCATATTGCCGGCATCATAGAGCGACAACCCTCGCTCCTTACCGGGCAGATATTCATGAGAACCATGGGTGCCCAAATGCACGATGGCGTCTGCGCCAAACTGCTTACGAGCGTACAAATAAACCGCGAGATAATTATGACTGATGGGTATGTTTTTGTCGTGATAAATGGAACGCTCCCGCTCCTGACGATTGCCGCGTGGTGGTTGTGGTAACACCATGACATTGCCGGAGATGCTGCGCGGTATAATGAATTGTTGCTGTCCATTAATAGTGGCCACGGTAAAACTGTTTTCAGGCGGCCCCCATTGTGCTTCTATTTTGCTCCGCACCGGGAGTGGCAGGGTGTTATACCACTCCAGGTAATGTTTCATTGGCAGCAGACCACCGGCACCTGCTTCAGTGCCAATATCAGGAAGTTCGGTATAGGATAGCTCACGATGAAACGGTCTTAACATTAAACCGGTACGGTCAATAAACCACTGTTCTTGTTTTTCTTCGACGTGATAGTTTGCCGATTTTAAGGTTTTAAATATGGCAGCCAGGCTGGCAGGTACATTAAGAAATGAAGCACTGGCATTTTTTTCACCTGCCGGATAATGGTAAAACATGATGGCTATTTTTTTATCTGCGTTAGCTTTGTGTTTCAATACCGCGAGTTTGAGGGCTTTGTTAACGACGTTCGTAAGCTGATAGTCGATGGGTATCTGTTTTTTATTGTCTGTACGTGCTGAAATAACCATGGGATCAATAACGCCTGCGATCTCCGGCATCGTTAGATAAAACGGTGTCGCTTGTGCAGGAATACCGGCCTGATCAGACTCCCATTTCAATTGATCACCCCGGGTATAGGGTAAAACCTGGAGTACGGGTACGCCAAGTTTTTCATACTCCTCGCGGCGTTTTTCAGCCCAGTGAATGATGCGGGTGTTGATGATGTTATCTATTGCCACCTTCCCGTTAGGGCTTAACAGGTTAATGTATTCATTTTCGCTGTAACCGGGATAATAAAAGGGTACGGCAATACCGCCACGATCCTCGATAGCTTTAATCAAAGCATCGATGATAATTGTTTCATCGGCAGCGATAGTTTCACGAGACATGGCGATGCCGATCATTGGCGTATTGGCTTTGACTTTTTTCCATGCCTGGTAATCTGATAAATTATCAAACACCGTTTTTTCATACGCGGGGTGGTAAATGCCCAGTGTGGGAAAGAGAATGGGCGGTAACGCGGGTTTATTTCCTGATTCAAATAGGGTGTTTTCGAGAAATACCAGCATGCGGTGAAGATTTTCTTCACCACCGTTGTAATAGTAGTCAAACAGTATCTGGCTATGATCCGAAGAAATACCTTTACGAAGTTTGGTTTCTGTGGTCATTTTTATGGGCAAAAAACGGCGTTTTTTATCAGTCTGCACCAGCGTTTCAAGGTGTGCATAATCCTTTGCCGTTTCTCTACTGCTAACCGCGTCGAAAATGACCAAATCATAGGGAGCCATCAAGTCTGTGATTGATTCAATTTCTTCCAGAGACCGTAGATATTTGTAATCCACTTTGAATTTTTTCCGCTCCAGAGCGAGACGACTGAACAGTTGCAACTTACCTTCGTTGACGTGGTTCGTTGCCAGAATCAAAATGGCGTGATCGGTATTTTTTGTTGCATTTTGTGTCGCACTCAGAACGGGTTGCCAAATCACGGCTAAAACGGTTAATAGCACAAGCAATAATGTGTGATTATAATGTGTCATTACTGTGTTATTCCTGTTCACTTTCGGGTACATAAATCATTGTTCCATCTTTCATGCGATAAGCCACCCCGGCACGCATCCCTTCACCCTGACCCATTTCACCACTCGATTTATAGTGTTCAATTTTTTCGCCTTTTTTGATGATCATTTCCATGTTGGCTTGGCCGGCATTTTTGATGATCGTGACATCTTCGGCGGTAAAGGGATTGAGAGGGTTTTGGGCAATGGCAATGAGCAGGGCGGCGATCACCACTAAAAACACGTCCACCAGATTAGCAACAGAGAGCATTGGGTTGAGTGCCTCATCTTCATCTAAAAGCAACTTCATACCATGGTCTCTTTTTTGGTCAAAAACGTTTGAAGGTCATTTAATTCACCGACAAACCAGCGTTTTTTGACACTGGCTGTCCAGAAGGTAATGGAGGCGGTCATGAGACCAAAAATGACGGCGGCAAAAGCGATAACCAAATTTTCACTGATGCCCTGAATATTACCGTCGGCCAATGCTTTCAACGCTGGCCCCATGGGGATCATTGTGGCCACCAGCCCCAGCATGGGTGCAATGCGAGTAACGATGCGTTGTTTCTCCAACTCTTTGAGCGCAAACACTTCAAGATCTGTCGTTGTCTTGTTCTTGTTACTCTGGTAGTGACTGAATAGTCGGTATCCTTTCACCGGTCGAGGTTTCAGAGCAGGCTCTTTGCCAATCAATGAACGGATCGCCCGGTCGTAGTGATAACCGTTGTGCCTTCTTTGCAGATACTGGGCCGCAAAGCAGCCGAGAATAAAAAAAGCGTAGAAAAAAAGCAGTATGATCATGAGCAGCACCGGTGGCAGCAGCAAGCCGGATATTTGATACATCAGTGTCTCGATATGTGCAGTATTCATTATTTTGTTCTCCTTGTGTTATTAACAAATAAAAAAGCCCGGTTTCCTCTTGCAAGAGGGGGGAGGTGGCTTCCGCTCTGAGGGAGTAAAAAACAGAAGCCATGAGGAAACCGGGACGAAACTTTGTGGTGCTTTGTGGTTGATTGTTCATTCGATGCAAATTCAGTAACCCGGTTTGTGGTATTGATGGGCGTGCGAACGGGTGGCCGATTTGCAAAAGGGGAGAGGACGGGGATAAATTCAATCATTGGCCACGTCCTACTTCAATATAAGACATCATGCCGCGTCTGGCATGAGGCAGGATGTGGCAGTGGAACAGCCAGCCTCCCGAATGTCCCCTTAAACCGTTACCAAGGTCAGCGCTGACAATGGCATTTAAGCCACCATAGGCAACGGTCTCACTCACTGATCTTCCGGAAGATGCATCAAACCGGATCGCTATTCTGACGGTTGTGCTGGTTCCATTCATGCCAGGGCGGCGTGGCAGATCGACGGTGTCCTTATTTTCCAGATAAGATATCGGAGTGATTGAAATCACTCTGCCTTCAGTGTCTCTGGTGAGTGTCCCCAGCACCTGAAAAAAGAACCCATGCAAATGAAAAGGGTGGTCAATAGCGGTAGCGTTTACCAAATTCCAGATTTGGGTTTCACCAACAACTGCATCGGGTGTATCCTGTGTCGTCAGTTCAGCAAAGGTCTTATCATTGATGAGAAAGCTGACATTGCCCTCAGCATCAGGCGGGCCATGGCTGAACACAAATGTCTGTTCGCTTGCGCCAGTAATATTGATGGCTTCACTGATCCGTAATGTTTCGGGCAATGTCAGTGTGTCGGTGGGTTTTTCTGAAGAATCACCTTCGATAAACACCAGGTTCATTAACGGAGTCCGGGCATTGTTCGTACCGATTTTTTTCCTGTAGACGGTTAACTCACTGCCAGGGTCACCTGTTGGTGTTAGCACAATGTCGGCACGCTCGCCGGGAACCAGGGTAACGTCATCAAGATCGATCATTGCCTTTTCAAGCAATCCTCCATCACCGCCCACACGAATCAATTTGTGTCCGGGTACTTCGATACGCATATAACGTTCATTGGCAATATTGACTAACCGCCAGCGCAATGGCTCATCTGAGACGACCTCCATTTCCGGTAACTCTCGACCGTTAACCAGCCATAAAAGTCTGCCGTTATTTTCCAGAGAGATTTCACCACTTGTTTCAATGTGAATATCGTCGAGAATCAATATATCCTGCTTGATTTCACGGAGTGGCTTCAGGTGTGACTGGTGCGTATCAGAGATTTCATCTGATACCAATAACGCCCCCGCCAAGCCCATTTCCACTTGCACATCTGTGCGTACATGGGGGTGATACCAGAACAGCGAAGGATCATTGACTGTAAACTGATAGCGAAACGATTGATTGGGCTGCACCGGGTGTTGCGACAGGGTTGAGCCGTCCATATCTGCGGGTACACGCACACCATGCCAGTGAATGGTTGTCGGTTCCGGCAGGTTGTTAGTGAAATTAACGATCAGGGTATCGCCAACATTGGTTTTGATCACAGGGCCAGGCACCATTCCGTTGTAGGTATAGACTTGTGAAAAAACCCCCTGGGCAATTTCGATGGTGCTCATTGTCGCCTCCAGATTGATTTCCACAATGTGCGGGGCCGGGTTGATATCTTGAGCAACCTGTAAACTGCGCACATTGTTGGTTGCTGGAAGCTGTGTTTTCTCACTGTCGGATTTGTCGTGGACACAGCCGGACAATAGTATTGCGAGCCATGCAGCAAGACGAAAAATTGCAGTGTTGTCATTAGGTGCTGTCATCAAAATTGCCTTGGGTAACAAAACCCATATCCCTCCGATCAATCAGTGTGGGATACGGATTGAATGGTTACGTGTCAATCAGCCGTCACTGTAAATGCGACCCGCATCCCTTCGTGGTAATGGGACTCCTGCTCATTTTCATCCCAGATATTGCAAATCAGTACATAGTTGCCGGGTTCGAGATTCATCGAGGTAACATGCACATCGGTACTGACCTTGATGTCTTCGATTTCACCGATGATGGTGATATCGGCACCATTTTCATTGACACTCTGGGAATCGCCGGGCAACTCATTGGGCGCCAGATCAGTTTTGATGACGACAAATTCATGCACATCATCCGGTCCCTTATTCGTCACGAGAAAGTTGACGTTACCGGCTTTGACAGTGGTTTTATCCAGGGAAATGCTCCACTCCTCCAGGGTGACGTTGATTGTCCCGGCGCTGAGCACTGATGCGTGGCGTAACGTGATGTGGCCACTGGTACCGGCATCATCGTAGAAACTGAGAATTTGCAGCTTGTATTTAGCGGCACCCGTATCAATGGCGTAAACGCGATAGTTAGGCCACAGTTTGTTGTTGCCCTGAAGACTGTAGGCGTACCAGGTGTTGTCTTTGAAGAGACCACCTGCGCTGTCTTGTCTATAAAAACGGGCGATACTGGTACCACTAGGGCCGTTCGTGCCATTGACATAACTATTCGCACCCGCTGTATCGAACGAACCAAAAGCGCCACCACTGCCGCTACCGGAGACACCACCGTTGGTCCAGATATTCCAGCTTTGGTCTGCAACTTCGACTTTAAGATCCCAATCAGCTGATGCCGTTGAGCAGTCCACTTCTACCGCAGTATCAATATCAAAGCACTTGCTACCCCCAGCAGCACCGATGGCGGCTGTCCATGACGTTGGCATCGTTGAAAAAGCACTATCTGATATGCTCTGGATGAACAATTCTAAAGTAATATCGCGACTCGTTTGTACGATATCCGTGACGTGAAATTTGGCATAGCTATTGGCAGAACTATTGGACGCTGCTGATTTGATCAACCACCACTTATCCGCATTGGCGGAAACGGCATGGGTGGGTGGGCCAGCATAAAGCCACCAGCCATCGCTGCTGCCATCGCCAGTAATGTAAGGAATATAGCGATCTTCCTTAAACGTTAAGCTGCTGACATCAACGACTGCATCAAACGAATTTACTTCGCTTGCCGCTGTGGCATTGAGAAAAACCGAATTATCAGGATCACCATTGGCATCGTAAAAATCATCTTGCGCGTCAGCCACTGCCCCTTTGGTATTGGCGGAGCCTGAAACGCCGCTATTTAATTTTACGTTGGTGCGTTTGAAACCGATGTGCCAGTCGCTGGATGTTGCCGCCTGAGCATCTGTCAGCTCAACCACGGCTTTTGTCGCCAGGTTAAAATAAGTGTATTTGTTGGCGGGGTCGCCAGGTGATGTACCAAAACCACCCGCAGTGGCATTGATCGTAGTGGTGTTGCTCGTATTGCCGCTCTGCGGAGGAGGGGTGGGTGTGGGATCTAGGGCATTATCACCACCGCACGCTGACAATACGCCAATAACAAGGGCCATTAATGTCAAGCGGATAAAGAGTTGTCTGAGTGTTTTCATCTTTGTCGTACTCCTTTAATAATTCATGATTTCGTCAAGGCTGGGCATTTCTGTGCTTTCGTCATCACTCATTGGTGCGATGATATTTTCGTGAGCCGTGGCTTTACTATTGATGTCATCGAAAAACCCGCTATAGAGGCCGACTGACAATGCCGATGCACTGACTAGCGCACATACGGCAATAATTGAATAAACCCGTTTGGATTTGGGTATTGTGATTGTGGGAATGGTTGTGGCTTGTTCCATGAGTATTTTTCCTTCAGAGTGGTTACGGATAAAAAAAGGGGCAATGTGAATGTAAAGCTCCCCGCTTGTTAAACGTTATTTCATAATCCTCATTGCGCTATCCGCAGGCCCAGATAGAGCAGTCGGCCCGATGCAGGGCGGTTGTCGTAAAAGACAGCAGGGTTGCGGTGTTCATCGGTCAGGTTATCGATGCCACCGAATAGTTTGATTTTGTTGGTAATGGTTTGCGTCAGTTTCAAATCCCAGGTAGTCCAGGCAGGTGATTGCTGTAAATTGTTTGCGTCATCAAACTCTTTGCTTTGATAGATGCTGCGCAAAGTTACAGTGGTTCTCCAGGGCTTGTATTCGTAATCCGCGCCTATTTTGACCATATGGCGGGGGCGATTTTTCAATGTTTTTCCGGTAATGCGATCTTTGCTATCAAGAAATGTGTAACTGCCTTTCAGTTCAACTGCACCCCGATAAAGGTTGCCACTGAGTTCAACCCCTTGAGTCAGGGCGCGGGCAAAATTGGCATATTCAAAAACCCTCAATTCGGGCGTTGATTTTTCGGGATTGATACGTGTATCGATGAGGTTTTTAATACGGTTATGGAATAAGGTGATATCAGCACGAAAATCACCCTGGCGGGCGAACTCAATCCCCAGCTGATAGCTGTCTGAATTCTCTGGTTCAACATCAATGCTGCCAAGCACGATGTAACCCAGTTGACTGTGATCAAAAACAAAAAATTGCTCTTTAAGATCAGGAGTACGATAGCCCCGGCCAATGCCCATACGCACATTGGTGATTACGCCGGGTATCCACTCCGGGGTGTACATCGCATTGATCTTGGGGGCGGTATAAAAGCCAAAACGGTTGTCATTTTGTAGGCGAATACCGGGTACTAATTCCCACTGATCGCCCACAAAAATATCATCCTGAAGATAAACTTCCAGGGTTTCTTGCTCTTCGCCATTGACCTCGATAACACGAGACTGATTCGATGTATCCACATATTGATCAAGCGTTTCTTTTCGGAATACGAGTCCTGATGTGAGAACATGATTGTTCCCCCACGGTTTATCCCATTGCAGTTCAGCACGATACAGATCGATTTCAGCCGTCCGTTGCTGGTCTACGTCCGGCGTTCTGATCACATCCTGTTGCGTAACGTCTTGCCAGTTTTCGCGAAACAGCCAACCACGCAGTCGCCCGCCATCGTCAAATTGATGCTCTGCACCGACGGTCGTACTGAATCGAGTGGCTTCTTCGTATTTTTTCTTTTTTAAGTAACCAACACCACCCGGTATAAATTCAGGAGGAATGTTGTTGTTAATATCTTCCCGGTAATAACGGGGGGTAATAAATATTTCAGTGTTATCGCCGGGTGTCCATGCGGTGCGTAAATTGATATTGGCTTTGTAGCCTGTTTCACCCTCCGAACGAAAATTGTCTGGATCAAGACGATAACCCTCTTTATCCCGCAGATCAGCATTCAGTTTTAGATAACCAACAGAATTTTTAATGGCCAGATTAGTCGCCAGGCGGCGGGTGGTTATGTCATTCGCATTACCACTGAGATTTTTATCACTGTAGCTGCCACCGTCCAGGCTTAATTGGTAAGTGAATGGTTTGGAGGGTTTGCGAGTAATAATATTGATAACGCCGCCCATCGCATTGCTGCCATAGAGCGCCGAGGTCGCACCCTTGACAATTTCGATGCGTTCAATATCCATGGAACCAATCTGGGTCAGATCAACGGCGGAACCGGTACTGGGACTAATGGGTTCACCATCGATGACGACTAACACCCGGTTAGCATCCATGCCTTGTAACCAGGCGACAAAACCCGTTTTTTCATTAGGCCTGAGCATCAGGCCAGGCACATCTTCCAATGCCTCTTTCAGGTCACGGGCGTGAGTTTTTTCAATTTCTTTGCGGGTAACGACTTCGGTACGCACCGGTGCTTCCAATACCGGTTTTTCGGTGCGAGTGCCGGTAATGACGACTTCGCGTAACTCGACGGTGTCGCTGTGTGATTTGTCCTCGGAGATTTCTTCTGCAGCAACCGGCAGGAACGAAACCAGAGTTAATATCCACATCAATAGCGTTATCAGAGCCAAACGGCCCATAAGAACCTCCACAAAAGTATCCAAACCAAAATAAGCTGGCTGGCTACCCTTGTGTCCTTTCTAGAGATTAAGGAACGGGTGGCTGGCGAATTCCACCAAAGGATTTTTCCTTTGGTGTTAAAATAACATCTGGATCCTGCAAGTGATCATACTCACTCAGCGCAAGCTCTTGATCCGTATCGTCACTTTAACTTTTCGGCAATCACGATTAAGGATTGCACTCAAATTTTAAAGGTCGCTACAAATCAATATCGCGGACTGTGCAAGCATGATCACTTGCAGGATCCAGATAACCATACGACTAAAAGACGGAATTTCTGATATGGCCCTAATGCGTCATTGAAGCGGCTCTCGAATATTCATGAACGCCTTTGGCAAAAGCCGATAAACTTGATTGAGACAGTAGTATTAAGTACTTACTGTAGCGTTTGCAATCACGTTTGATTCGATGAACCGCGTCATGGCTGACACAATCTATGGGGCAAAGTACGGCATCGACTTGACTCAACAAGGCGTCCAGCCGCTGAGGGCTCTCTTCCTTTCCACCATCGTGATGAATGAAATGCCCGTTTTGTTGTTCCACTAACGTGCGGAAATGAGCGCAAAGCCGATTACGTCCCCCAACATAGAGGATGCTGTGTCCGGCAAGGTCTGTTTTTGGGCACACAGTGGTTTTTTCACAGGCATCATGCTGAGCGGACAGAGCATCCTCCAATGCCGTTTCCAGCGCTCTCTGTTCAGCACGCAACACCAGTAACTGGTTTTCAATATGTCGGTTCACGCTATAAGCGGTTTTTGTACGTTTATTTTGCCTTGCCGCATCTGTCTCAGCCCGGTCAGCACGTACATTTGCATTGTCGAGTTTGCTGGCATACACCTCGATCTGCGAATGTAAGTGGCGTAGCTGTTCTCCATTTTCCAGTAACTTGATTTTTCCTGTCGTTTCCTGATGCTTCTTTTCGTTTTGTAGCGCCTTGTCTAAACGTTTTTTCAGTATTTCAATCATTTCATCTTTTTGACGTGTTCGACTCAGTAGCGCTATACGGGATTGAGCGATCTCTTTTTCCAGTTCAGGCAAACGTTGCCGCAATTGGGTTAATGCTTGCATATCGATACGAACAGAGGCGCCCGACAGGTGAGAGAGCATGTGTATCTCTCCGTACACTTGAAAGAGTAATTCTTCTGAGGTTCGAGAGTGGGTCAGAACCGACCAGAACGCTGCCGCTATTTCGCCTTTAGAGACGGCCTCATTCCATAAACAGTGTAAATGCTCCGGACTATCGGCTTGGTCAAAGTGTTGTATTGTTGCCTTGTATTTGCGATCCAGATATTTGGCTGCCGGACGTGCGGCATGAGCATCAGCCAGGATAGCAACAAAATTGATGTGCAAGTCATACTCGCTGACAATACCTTTTGTGCTGACCTGACCCTTACGGCAGAATCGACGCATCTCTATCAACGTGAAGCAGGTACCTGCAACACTGCAATGAAAGCGATGTTCAAGATCCCAAATTTTTTTGCGCAACAAACCAGGATGTTTATTGATGGATGACTCAACATCAATTTTTTTTGCTACGGACTTCAAACCAATACACATAAAAAAACCTCCATGGAAAAGTAACCTATACCATTGTTTTTGGCTGGCTACCTTTACCGGAGGTATGGGTGGCTGACTTTTTATACGATGCACGCAGTGCATCCATCATTTATGTCGTGAGCATTAATTTTCCTTACTGGCCATATGACAAAGAGCGGGAATTTATGCTCTCGTCGAGCATCGATCACAGCAAGTCAGCAACAATCTTCCTTTTTGACTTCCAAATACCTGTCGCATCGCCGCTTCAACCTGTTTGAATTAACATCTTCCTGCACAGAAAAAACTGTGCCGAAGAGATTTTCAATCACTCTTTTGTGAATAGTAATGAGAATTATTTGCATTTGCAAGAAAAATATTCACCCACGTCAACAGCTTTGTTTTTCCTGTATTTTCAAAGCTGTATGATAAACAGAAAACCACTGATAACTTGCGGTTTTTTATCAGGATAAATATCTGGTCGTGTATCTATTTTCAGTTTGCGAGAGCTTCAGATCAAAGCTCGTCACCGGGCAGGCGGGTCAGCACTTCATAGCCATCATCGGTGACCAGCAGGGTATGTTCCCATTGAGCGGAAAGACTGCGGTCTTTGGTGACGACGGTCCATTTATCCGGCATCAGTCTGACGTGGCGCTTGCCCGCGTTGATCATGGGTTCGATGGTGAAGGTCATGCCCGGTTCCAGGATAATACCAGTACCAGCCTCGCCGTAATGCAGCACCTGCGGTTCTTCATGAAAAACTTTGCCGATACCGTGGCCACAGTATTCGCGCACAACAGAAAAGTGGTTGGCTTCAGCGTGCTTTTGGATGCCATGGCCGATGTCACCCAGGTGAATACCTGGTTTGACCATTTCGATACCCAGCCGCATGCATTCGTGGCTGATGCGACACAAGCGTTCGGCGAGAATGGACGGTTTGCCGACAAAAAACATTTTACTGGTGTCGCCGTGGAAGTCGTCTTTGATGACGGTAATGTCGATATTGATGATGTCGCCATTTTTAAGTTTTTTGGAGCTGGGGATGCCGTGACAAATCTGGTTATTCACTGAGGTGCAGATAGACTTAGGGAAACCATGGTAATTGAGCGGGGCAGGGATGGCTTGTTGCTCGTTGATCGTATAGTCGTGACAGATTTGATTCAGTTCGTTGGTCGTGATGCCTGGCTGGATGTACGGAGCGATCATGCGGAGTTGTTCTGCCGCCAGTTGACCGGCAACACGCATTTTTTCGATGTTTTCCGGGGTTTTCAGAGTAATGCCCATTAATGTTTCCTGTTTTACGTGTTAGCAGTGGATCAGAGGTGATTTACGTCTCTTTGAGGCCAAAATCGGTTATCTGATTGTTGAAAAAGGCCGCATATGGTATAAAGCCCGCGCTGTTTTAGCAATGAAAGAGCAATCACTGGGGAAATTGCGGAAAAGTGACCATGTTGTCCTGCCCATTTTCCCCTGAATCCGCACACGTATCGACACGTGTACCAGGGTGCCCGGTCGGGGTTTTCCGTTCAGGGTTGGTACATGGGATACGTGGAGGTTTAACCCATACAATGTAAGGAGTAGCACATGTCTCAAGTGACCATGCGTCAAATGCTGGAGGCCGGAGTTCATTTCGGTCACCAAACCCGTTTCTGGAACCCCAAGATGGCACCGTACATCTTTGGCGAGCGTAATAAAATTCATATTGTCAACCTGGAAAAAACGCTTCCCTTGTTTCGTGAAGCGGCTAATTTTCTGGGTAGTTTGGCAGCCAAGAAAGGCAAGATACTGTTTGTCGGTACCAAACGTGCCGCTCGCGATAACGTTAAAGAGCATGCCAGTCGTGCGGGAATGCCTTACGTGAATCATCGTTGGCTGGGAGGTATGCTGACCAATTTCAATACCGTCAAACGCTCTATCAAGCGCCTGAAAGAGCTGGAGGCCATGGCTGCTGATGGTAGCTTTGCCCGACTCAGCAAAAAAGAAGCGCTGATGCTGACCCGTGAGCAGGAAAAACTGGAACGCAGTCTGGGTGGCATTAAAGACATGAACGGTTTGCCGGATGCTGTCGTCATCATCGACGTGGGCCACGAAAAAATTGCTGTGTCCGAAGCACGCAAACTGGGTATTCCTATCGTGGGTATTGTGGATACCAACACTAACCCGGATGGCGTTGATTACGTGATTCCAGGTAACGATGATGCTATGCGCGCCATTCAGCTGTATGTACGTGGCATGGCCGATGCTATCGTGGAAAGCCGTTCAGCAGCTTTGCAGCCCCGAGGCGATGATGGGTTCGTGGAAGTGACACCTGAAACCCCCGTACCCAAAGCAGCAGTGGCTGATGCTGCAACACCTGAAACAGTGGTGTCTGCGGCGGCGGCAGCAGAATAATTTCTGCGGGCGAATCTTTTTTTAATGTTTTGTTGCCAACAAGCAGTTTAATAAGCAGAATTTAAAGAAAGACAGGGTATATACAGTAAAAAAATTGCTGGCCGGATGATTCACCTGCCAGTGATTTTTTAATATATGAGGCTGTCGCACATGTGCGATGAGGATCAACGACATTCGAGGAACGACGACAATGGCAATTACTGCTGCGTTAGTAAAAGAACTGCGTGAGCGTACTGGCTCCGGTATGATGGAATGCAAGAAAGCATTGGTGGAAGTGGGTGGTGATATTGAGGCTGCTATCGAGTTGATGCGCAAGAGCGGTGCCGCCAAAGCGGACAAAAAAGCCGGGCGTACTGCGGCAGAAGGTTTGATTGTATTTAAGGCTAGCGCTAACGGAAAAAGCGCTGCAATGGTGGAAGTAAACTGTGAAACCGACTTTGTCACTAAGGGTGACGACTTCCTGAATTTTTCATCGGCTGTGGCCCAGGTTACTCTGGATCAGAAACCGGCGGATATCGATGCGCTGTTGGCACTAGCTATGGACGATGGGGAAACGGTGGCGAATGCCACTAAAAACCTGATTGCCAAGGTGGGTGAAAACATGAATGTGCGCCGGTTTGTCTGTAAAACCACAGACGGTGTACTGGGCTGTTATTTGCACGGTGGCCGTATTGGTGTGCTGGTGGAATTACAGGGTGGTGATGAAGCTCTGGCCAAAGATATTGCCATGCATGTGGCGGCAAGCAATCCGGCTTGCGTATCCGAAGCTGATGTTGATCCTGAATTGATCGAAAAGGAAAAAGCGATTTTTGTTGCACAGGCTGCCGAAAGTGGCAAGCCGCCGGAAATTATTGAAAAAATGGTGGGCGGCCGCATCAAAAAATTCCTCAAAGAAATCACCCTGACGGGACAGCCTTTTGTGAAAGACCCTGACCAGACTGTAGAGCAGCTACTAAAAGCGGCTGGTGCCACTGTCGTGGGTTTTGATCGTTTGGAAGTGGGCGAAGGCATTGAAAAGAAAGTTGAAAATTTTGCGGAAGAAGTGATGGCTCAGGCTCAAGGTGCTTAATGCCGGGAGCGCCGTCAAGGTGATATTACCGGAATAGCAGCGTAGCGTTGCTACAACGAGGTTTGCTCCCCAACGTACAATTAAAGGTATAGATCAGAGAATGACAGAAAAAATGGCGACAACGGTTTACAAACGCATTCTGCTTAAACTGAGTGGCGAAGCGTTAATGGGTGATGCAGAGTTTGGAATTGATCCCACCGTTATTGATCGAACTTCTGTTGAAATTCTGGAGCTGATGGATGCAGGCATCGAAGTGGCGCTGGTGATTGGCGGTGGGAATATTTTTCGTGGCGTAAGCCTTGCCGCCAGCGGTATGAAACGCACCACAGGTGATTACATGGGTATGCTGGCCACGGTGATTAATGCACTGTCCATGCAAGATGCGCTGGAACGGCATGGTATGCAGGTGCGGGTAATGTCGGCATTGCCCATTGATCCGGTGTGCGAGCCGTACATTCAACGTCGCGCTGTGCGGCACTTGGAAAAAGGCCGGGTGGTGATTTTTGCTGCTGGCACCGGTAGCCCGTTTTTTACCACAGACTCTGCCGCCAGCCTGCGGGGCATCGAAATAGGTGCTGACGTGGTACTGAAAGCCACCAAGGTGGATGGCGTGTATTCCTCAGACCCTATGAAGAATAAAGATGCCACGCTGTACAGCACGCTGGGTTATGACGAAGTGCTAGCCAAAGGCCTGGCGGTAATGGATGCTACGGCGATAGCGCTGTGTCGTGATCAATCCATGCCAGTGCGCGTTTTTAATATGAACAAACCAGGTGCCTTGATGGGCATTATGCGTGGTTCGGACGAGGGTACGTTGGTTCAATAGCATGTTGGTAACAGTGGGTAAGCAGTAAAAGCACGATAAATATAACTTGGCCGAGAAATCAGATGATTGACGAAATTCAGCAGGATGCAGATACCCGTATGGGAAAAAGCATTGAAGCCCTGAAAAATGCATTGAGAAAGCTGCGCACCGGGCGGGCTCATACCAGTTTGCTGGATCATGTTACGGTGGATTATTACGGTACGGAAACGGCGCTGAACCAAGTGGCAACTGTGAGTGTTTCTGATGCCCGTATGTTAACGGTGACTCCTTGGGAAAAGAATATGGTACAGGCTGTGGAAAAAGCTATTATGACCTCTGACCTAGGCTTGAACCCAGCCACTTCGGGTACCGTGATTCGTGTACCTTTGCCTGCATTGACGGAAGAGCGTCGTCGTGACATGACTAAAGTGGTGCGTGCCGAAGGTGAACATGCCAAGGTGGCTATTCGTAATATCCGTCGTGACGCCAATAGTGATTTCAAAGAGCTGTTAAAAGAAAAAGAGATTACTGAAGACGAAGAACGTCAGTCTGAAGCTGCTATTCAAAAACTGACGGATAAACGAATCGCTGAGGTGGATGTATTGTTGGAGGCAAAAGAAAAAGATTTGATGGAGTTGTAGTTTTTCGCCTGCCTGTTACTGACTTTTATTTGATTAGTGAGCCCATTGTGTTGTCACGCTATTCTTTCTTTATACAATTTGCCGTTCAACAACGCAGTCATGACGTAGGTGTTTTGTAATGGCAAGTAATACACCTGACGATAGTCGCTCTGATACGGTTTCCACCACGTCTTCGCCTTCTACTAGAAAGCAAAATATACCCCGGCACGTTGCCATTATTATGGACGGTAATGGACGTTGGGCGGAAAAACGCCATCAACCCCGCATTATGGGACATCGTGCCGGTGTGGAGGCGGTGCGCGGTGTTGTAGAGGGTTGCGCTAAGAGTGGTGTTGAGGTATTGACGTTGTTTGCTTTTAGCAGTGAAAACTGGCGTCGGCCAAAACAGGAGGTTGGCTTGCTGATGGAGCTGTTTATGACAGCACTGGGCCGGGAGGTCAGACGTTTACACAAAAACAATGTCCGGTTGCGGGTAATCGGCGACATCGGGGGATTCAGCAAGGCGCTGCAAAAGCGCATTGCAGAAGCGCAGTTGCTCACGCAGGAAAATACCGGACTGACCGTTGTAGTGGCAGCAAATTATGGGGGACGTTGGGATATTGCCCAGGCGGCAAAATATCTTGCGATTCAAGTACAGTCCGGTCAATTAAACGTAGAAGATATTACGCCGGAGCGTATGGCTGATAATATGTGTCTGGCTGATTTGCCAGAGCCAGACTTATTTATTCGCACGGGCGGTGAAAGCCGCATCAGCAATTTTCTGTTGTGGCAACTGGCTTATACCGAGTTTTATTTCAGCGATATTTTGTGGCCGGATTTTAACGGTGATGCTTTGAATGATGCCATTGCTTCATTTTCCATCCGACAGCGTCGTTTTGGCCGTACCGGCCAACAGGTTGAGCAAAACAATAAAACCTGTGAAACGGAATGCTGAAACAGCGTCTGATAACGGCTGCCATCCTGGTGCCTTTGGTGGTGTGGGGCATCCTAAGCCTGCCGACACCCTATCTTGCTTTGGTGCTTGCTCTGTTTATTGTGCAGGGTGCCTGGGAATGGACAGGTTTTATGCAGCTAAAAGTCACTTGGCAGCGTATTTTGTATGTTGCCGTTGTTGTTCTTGGTTTGGCTTGCCTCTGGTTTTTCCAGCAAAATTCTTTTTTGACAGCTACTGATACCGGTTGGTTGACTTTGCCTATGCTGAGCTTGTTTTGGTGGTTGTTGGCAATGGTGTGGGTATTGAGCTATCCACGCACAACGAAACGCTGGTCATCACCCGCAGTGCTGGCTCTGATTGGTCTGCTGATACTGTTACCCACTTGGTTGGCAGTGGTGGGATTACACGCCAGCGGTGAGCAGGGGCCGTTGTTGGTGGTGTACCTGTTGAGTCTCATTTGGGTGGCAGACTCCGGTGCCTATTTTGGTGGCCGGGCATGGGGTAAGCGTAAACTGGCTCCGGCGGTGAGCCCGGGGAAAACCTGGGAAGGTGTGGGCAGTGCGGTAGCGCTCAGTATGCTTTACGCCATTGCTGCGGCCCAAGTTTTCGGGCTGTCTGGGAACCTGTGGCCGGTCTTTGTTGTCTTGTCGCTGGTGACGGTGGTTTTTTCCGTTTTAGGGGATCTCACTGAAAGTATGTTCAAACGCCATGCTGGGATCAAGGATAGTGGCACTCTGCTGCCTGGACACGGTGGCGTGTTGGATCGCATCGATAGTGTCACCGCCGCTGCGCCTGTTTTTGTGGTGGGGTTTTGGTTAACAGGGTTAGCCGGAACCAGTGTGACATGACGACCGTTACTCCCACAGGTTCCATTGGCATCACCATTTTGGGGGCCACTGGCTCCATCGGTGTCAGCACACTGAATGTCATTGCTCAACATCCTGAGCGTTATCGTGTGGTGGCGTTAACTGCGAATACACGGGTGGATCAACTTTTTGAGCAATGTTGCCTTTTTGCGCCTGAATATGTGGTATTGGCTGATGCCAATGCCGCAGAACAGATGCAACAACGATTACAAGTCGCCGGACTGGACATTGCCGTGTTAAGCGGTGTGGAGGGGCTGGAAACCGTCGCATCGCTGGCGCAAACCGAACAGGTAATGGCTGCTATTGTTGGTGCTGCCGGGTTGCGCCCAACACTGGCTGCCGCTTGTGCTGGAAAACGTATTTTGCTGGCAAATAAAGAAGCGTTGGTGATGTCAGGTAAAATATTAATGGATGCCGTGCGGGAAAATAGTGCTGAGTTGCTACCGATTGACAGTGAACATAATGCTATTTTCCAAAGTCTGCCAGGAGGTTACTCTTGTGCTCAAGCACCGCGTGAATTACAGGCAATGGGTGTGCAGAAGATATTGTTGACGGCATCGGGTGGGCCGTTTTTAGGCATGGATAAAACCCAACTGCCATTAGTCACTCCGGAGCAGGCTTGCGCACATCCCAATTGGAGTATGGGTCGAAAGATTTCCGTGGATTCGGCCACAATGATGAATAAGGGGCTGGAGGTGATTGAGGCATGCTGGTTGTTCAATGCCCAGTCGGAACAGATTCAGGTGGTGATTCATCCGCAAAGTATTGTGCATTCCATGGTGAGTTATAACGATGGCTCTGTCTTGGCACAGCTGGGCAATCCGGACATGCGCACTCCCATCGCTCATGCTATGGCGTGGCCGGAACGCATGGTATCAGGTGTTGCAGCATTGGATTTGTTTGAGGTGGCACAGTTGGATTTTGAGCGACCCGATATGGAGCGGTTTCCGTGTTTACGGCTGGCTTATACGGCGAGTGAAATGGGGGGTACCGGACCTGCGATTTTGAATGCAGCAAATGAAATCGCAGTGCAACGTTTTTTAAATAACAAAATGCGTTTCACTGATATTCCCAAGGTTATTTCCCAGACGCTGGAGCAAAGTGTGATTGAAAATGGTGAAACACTGGAAAGTGTATTGGCTGCTGATTTTGCGGCACGCGAAATAGCGACGATATTGGCGTCGGAGAGGCTGAAATGAGCACCTTTATTACTTCAGCGTTGGCGCTGATTGTTACCCTGGGCATATTGATTGCCTTCCATGAATTTGGCCATTTCTGGGTCGCGCGCAAACTGGGAGTAAAGGTGTTGCGTTTTTCGGTCGGCTTTGGCAAGCCTTTATGGTTGCGACGTTACGGGCCGGATCAGACGGAGTTTGTTATTGCTGCTTTCCCACTGGGCGGCTTTGTAAAAATGCTTGATGAGCGCGTAGGTGACGTGCCTGAAGAAGAAGCGCACCGTGCTTTTAATCGACAGCCAGTATGGCGGCGTTTTGCCATTGTAGCAGCAGGGCCGATATTCAATTTTATTTTTGCGATATTGGCTTTTTGGTTGATGTACCTGATTGGTGTGCCGGGTGTCGCGCCGATTATTGGTGAGGTGAAACAGAACAGTGTCGCTGCAATGGCCGGTTTTCATGAGGGAGACCGCATCATTGAGGTGAATGGTACTCAAACACCCACCTGGGCTGTAGTGCGTATTAATATGCTGGATGCTGCACTGGGCGATGATGATATTGCTTTGCGTGTGGAGGATGCCGATGGCAACACGCAACGTTTGCAATTGTCATTACTGGGTGTGCCCAGTGAAGTTAAACAAAAAAACTTGCTGGGACATCTGGGTATTTTACCGGTTCGTCCCGAGCTGCCCGCGACGCTGGGTGAGTTGTTACCTGATGGGCCTGCTGTATTGTCGGGTCTGAAAGCGGGGGATCATATTTTACGTGTGAATGATCAGCCGGTAACGGACTGGATGGCTTTGGTGGAGGTGGTGCGTGCGCATCCCGACCAGGAGCTACAGGTTGAGTTTGAGCGTAACGGTGTTGTGCAATCACTTATGGTAAAAACGGCCAGCCATCAAATCGACACGCAAACCATTGGTCGTATTGGTGCGGCACCAGCACCACCGGGACCCTTACCACCAGAATTGATGGCGCGCGAAGAATATTCCGTGTTTGAGGGCGTGGCTGTTGCGATGGCAAAAACCTGGCAATTGTCTGCATTAACACTGCGCATGATCGGAAAAATGATTGTGGGTGAAGTCTCGGTAAAAAATCTCAGTGGCCCGATTACGATTGCCACTTATGCAGGTTATACCGCGAGTGCGGGCGTCACCTCTTTTTTGTATTTTCTTGCCGTCGTCAGTATCAGTCTGGGCGTACTTAATCTGTTACCCATACCGCTGTTGGATGGTGGCCACCTAATGTACTACTTGGTGGAAATGGTGAAGGGAACCCCTCTGTCTGATGCGGTGCAGCTCAAACTGCAACAAGTGGGTATTGCCCTTTTATTTATGTTAATGAGTCTGGCGCTGTATAACGATGTTATGCGTTTGTTTACAGAGTGATATGTTGTGTCCGGGATGGCTTGAGGTAAAACGTTGAACATTAAGTTGAGCATTGCTCTGTACAAAAAAGTTTTTTATAAAAAATGGCTGTGTTTGCTGGGTGTGATTATGTTCTCCATGCTGAGTGGATCAGTGTGGGCATTTGAGCGGTTTGTGGTGCAGGATATCCAGGTTGTGGGATTGCAGCGTATCTCTTTGGGCACTACGTTCAATTATCTGCCCATTAAGGTGGGAGAGTCGCTGGATGATGCCGGGGCGAGCGCGGTTATTCAGGCGTTGTACAAAACCGGTTTTTTTGAAGATATTCAATTGGCGCGTGAAGATGATGTGCTGATTATTCATGTTGAAGAACGTCCCTCAATTGCCAAAATCGAGGTTTTTGGTAATGAGGATTTGGAAACCGAAGATCTTGATACCGCGCTAAAAACCATTGGCTTGGCAGAGGGCCGTATTTTTAACCGGTCGCTATTGGATCAGATTGAACAAGAATTACATCAGCAGTATTTCAGTTTGGGTAAATACGGTGTAAAAATTGAAACCAAGTTGGAAGCCCTGGAACGAAATCGTGTTGAAATCACTATTGATATTGATGAAGGTGATGCAGCAAAAATAAAGCAAATCAATATTATTGGTTCACACAGATTTGATGAAATGAAACTGTTGGACAAGTTTGAACTTTCTACACCGACTATGTGGTCGGGTATTTCCGGTAGTGGAAAATATTCCAAACAGGAGCTATTGGGAGACCTGGAAAAACTGCGTTCCTATTATCTTGATCGGGGTTACTTGCATTTTTCCATTGATTCCACGCAGGTGTCGATTACGCCGGACAAACGTGATGTTTATATCAGCATTAATGTTACAGAAGGTGAACAATATATGGTCAGTGATGTGACGATCAGTGGGGATATGGTGGTGCCGGAAGAGGAGTTGCGTAAATTACTCATGGTGAAGGCTGGGGATGTCTTTTCCCGGCGTGCCGTTGCAGAATCAGGTAACGGCATCAGTCAACGCCTGGGGATAGATGGTTATGCTTTTGCCAATGTGAGCTCGATACCGGATGTCGATGATGGAAATCGTACTATCGCACTGAATTTTGTTGTGGATCCTGGTAATCGGGTTTATGTGCGCCGGATTAATATTACTGGCAATACAAAAACACGGGATGGCGTGGTACGGCGTGAAGTTCGTCAAATGGAGGGAGGCTGGTTATCATCGCCGTTAGTTGAACGCTCAAAGATTCGTTTGCAGAAACTGGGTTTTTTTGATTCAGTGAATGTGGAAACACCTGCGGTGCCAGGTACCAGAGACCAGGTTGATCTGAATTTTGATGTCACCGAAGGATCCACCGGAAATTTCACGGCAGGTTTGGGTTATGGTGATACGCAGGGCTTGTTGTTTAATCTGAGTGTGACGCTGAACAATTTCCTGGGTACCGGAAAGCGAGTCAGTACTGAGGTTAATAACAGTAGAGTGAATACGGTGTACCGGATTAACTATACCAACCCGTATTACACCGTTGATGGAATCAGTCGTGGATTCAGTGCATATTCCCGATCCACTAATGCTCAGAATGCAAATCTTGTGAATTTTTCAACGGACACCTACGGTGCCAGTGTGAATTATGGGTTTCCGATTAGTGAGTATAATCGCGCATCGGCAAGTCTGGGGTTTGAAAATACACAGCTGGATATTAACGAATTAACAGCACCCGAGTCGTATCGTGATTGGGTGACGGAGAATGGTGATGATTATAATTCAATTACCACGACATTAAGCTGGTCACACGATACCCGCAACCAGGCGATTTTCCCGGATCGTGGTTATTACAGTTTACTGTCAGCCGATATTGCGTTGCCTGGTGGTGATATTGAATATTATAAATTGAATATTCGACAGAAATATTATATCCCGTTGGCCAAAGGGGTCAGTCTGTTTTTGGGTGCTGACCTGGGTTATGGCGCGGGTTACAGTGATACCTCTGCACTGCCATTTTATAAAAATTACTATGCCGGTGGTGGTCGCTCAGTACGCGGATACCGGGGAAATACTCTGGGGCCGAGAGACCCGGTTTCGGACAGGCCACTGGGCGGCCCCATTAAAATTGTGACTCACTTGGAGCTGTTTTTTCCATCACCCTTTGCGGAAACAGAGCGCAGTTTCCGTTTAAGCGCTTTCATTGATGCGGGTAACGTTTTTGAGTCAAGAAAAGATATCGAAAATGACGGCTTGCGGTCTGCATACGGTTTTTCTGCGATTTGGCTGACTCCCGTTGGTGCATTGACCTTTAACTGGGGCTGGGCCATTAATGCCCAACCGGAAGATGATACTGAGATATTCCAGTTCTCTATTGGTACACCGTTTTAAGTTTTGTTATCCGTTGTTGCCAGGAAAGCAATAAATCTGTCGGATAGGTGCAAAAACAGCGTAGAATCACGGAATTGTTCAAGGATTGGGTCGAGCAGTGTTTCGTGGCATCATAAGAGCAGGATTGCTCGTTATTAACTGTATCTGAGTGGGGATTATGCTAAATAAAACAACAAGTAAGCGCGTCTTTAAATGTTCTCTGGTATTACTGTGTGTTTGCCTTGGGGCATGGTTGAGCACCACAGTGGTGGTTGCCGCCGAACTGAAAATCGGATTTGTTAATGCGGCACGGGTACTGGAGGAAGCTCCACAAGCCGATGCAGCGCGCACACGCCTTGAAAAAGAATTTTCACCGCGTGATAAAAAACTGGTCGATACACAAAAAAAGGTGCGTAAGCTCGAAGAAAAGCTCACTCGTGATGGAGCCATCATGAGTGAAACCGAACGACGCAAACTGGAACGAGATATTCTTTCCCAGCAGCGCGAACTCAAACGCTCTCAGGAAGAGTTTCGAGAGGATTTGAATATCCGTCGTAACGAAGCTTTTGATACCCTGCGTCGCCGGGTGTTTGAAGTGATCAACGATATTGCGAAGGCTGAAAAATATGACTTGGTTATCAGTGATGGCGTTGTCTATGCCAATGAGCGTACAGATATTACCGGCAAAGTTGTTGAGCAATTGAAAAAGGAATTTGCGGCGACCACAAAAAAATAGTCGAATAAATACTCATCTGTCTTTTTGATGCCCGTGCTCACCCTGAAAACCATTGTTGAACGACTCAATACCCAGAGTCTGTCGGCACAACTTTTCGGAGATGCCAATGCGGAAATCAGGCGGGTGGCATCGTTAACCGGGGCAGGTGAGGGTGATATCACTTTCCTGGTGAACTCACGCTTTAGAAAAGATCTGGGCAACACAAACGCCACCGCTGTCATTGTCACCACAGAGGATGTTAGTGCGGCTCCCGGTTCTGCGATTGTGGTGGATGATCCACATGTCGCTTATGCGTATGTGGCGACTTGGCTGTATTCCACAGACGATTTTTCACCCGGCATTCATCCTGGTGCCACAGTAGACCCAACAAGTATGGTGCATACCAGTGCTCTGGTTGCAGCTAATTGCACTATTGAAGCTGGTGCCTCCATCGCCGCAGGCTGTTACATCGGCCCCGGGTGCGTGATAGGTAAAAATACCGTTATCGGTGAGAACACATGCCTAGTTGCCAACGTAACCCTGTGTCACAGTACGCACATTGGTTGCCGCAACCTTTTGCATCCTGGAGTGGTTATTGGTGCCGATGGTTTTGGTTTGGCAAATAACAAGGGTGAATGGCTGAAGGTGCCGCAGATTGGTCAAGTTATTCTGGGCGATGATGTTGAAGTGGGTGCTAATACGACCATTGACCGTGGCGCGATTGGTGATACTGTTATTGGGGATGGCGTTAAACTCGACAACCTGATCCAAATTGGTCATAACGTGTGCATTGGTGCGCATACCGCCATCGCTGCCTGTACCGCCGTAGCAGGCAGTGCGATTATTGGTAAACATTGTGCGATTGGTGGCTGTGTGGGTATTGTCGGGCACATTGAGATTGCGGATAATGTTACTATTACGGGCATGTCGCATGTTTCGCGGGCAATAAGCAAACCCGGTGTTTACTCCTCTGGCACACCGCTGGAAGAAAACGCTGCATGGCACCGGAATTTTATTCGTTTAAAACAGCTGGACGATATGGCGCGCCGGTTAAAAAAACTGGAAAAGCGATTAGCTGCTTCTGAGCATCTTGATGAGACAAAAAAATAATGAGTGAGTCACTGG
>Ga0256839_1001549_pt1 | contig 27722 bp, 23 predicted proteins | sample 354166metaG_FD_185968 | JGI IMG/M metagenome (GOLD analysis project Ga0256839, IMG submission 185968) | Hydrothermal vent microbial communities from Mid Atlantic Ridge, Atlantic Ocean - 354-166 | ecosystem: Environmental > Aquatic > Marine > Hydrothermal vents | place: Atlantic Ocean: Mid... | reverse complement strand
GAGTCCTTGTTGTTCGGCTATTTCTTTCAATCCGGGAACGTGCTCGAAGATGTACCCGTAGTATTCGTCAACGGTGACTTTTTCGCCCGGGCGACTTGGGCTTTCGAAGTGTTCGCGGATCCCCAGCTCGCCCGTCGGGTCGATCTGCCACGAGAGTTCGATCCAGAATTCATCTTCCTCCCACACCAGTCCCGGGTTGGTTTCGTAGGTGTAGTGTGTTTTTTGTCCGTTTCGCTCGGCTGCTACCCGCCGCACCGGTTGACGAAAGGCGATCCACTTTCCGGTGTGAGTCGCATAGCTGTTGAGATCATGGCGCTCCGCCGAATGGCCCATCGGCAGAACCAGGTCGGCGAAGAAGGCGGTTTCATTCCAGGTGGGAGTCAGTGCGACGTGGAGCCCGATCTGGTTTTCGTCGCTCAGCATCTCGATCCAGGAAAACCCATCGGGGTAAGTCCAGACGGGATTGAAGACGCGAGTAAAATAGACGTCGATCTTGCCTCGGCCCTCCTTGAGGAAATGGGGCAGCAGAAAGCTCATTTCGTAATGCGACAGGGGGTATTCGCGCGGAAAGTGGAGTTCGTTCCACACGTTCGGTGCGGGCGGGTGGTCGAACAGTTGAGGCCGGAACTTGCTCCAGGCGTTGGGACTGGTACCTCCTTCGGTTCCCACGGCACCGACCAGCACGCTGAGGAAGTGGAGGCAGCGGGCGACTTGCCAGCCGCCCAGGTGAGCGCTGGAGGGGCCGCGCCAGTTGTGAGCGGCGAAGCGGTGGCCGGCGCGGCCGATCTGTCTTGCGACTTCGGTGATCGTTTCCGCATCGATACCGCATTCTTCGGCCGCCAATTCGGGAGTGTACTTGGCATATTCGGCAGTGATGGCTTCCAGGAACTGTTCGAATTCCACCGGGCGTTCGGGGTGTACGCGCCGCAGGTAGACGTCCCAATTCACCCAGCGCCGCAGGAATACCTCGTCATACAGCCGCTCGCGGAGGATCACTTGGGCCATCGCCAACAGCGCCACGGCTTCCGTACCGGGGCGGGTCGGCAGCCAGTAGTCGGCCATCGAGGCCGTGTTGGAGAGTCGCGGATCGATCACCGCCAGCTTCGCGCCGCTCAGTTTTCCTTCGATGATTCGCTGAGCGTGAGGATTGAAATAGTGGCCCGATTCCAAGTGAGCCGACAGCAACAGGATGAACTGGGCGTTGGCGTGATCGGGACTGGGGCGATCATAGGCGTGCCAGATGGCGTAGCCGAAGCGGGCTCCCGCCGAACAGATGTTGGTATGGCTGTTGTGGCCGTCGACTCCCCACGCTTGCAGTACGCGTTCGACGTAACCCTCATTGCCGGGACGTCCCACGTGATACACCACTTCGTTGCGGCGATCCTCTTGCAGGGCGTTGCGAATGCGGGCGGCGATCAGCTCCACCGCGTCGGTCCATGAGATTTCTTCCCACTTCCCTTCGCCTCGAGCCCCCACACGGCGGAGCGGATGGAGAATCCGGTCCGGATCGTCGATCTGGTTGATCGTTGCCGGGCCTTTGGCACAGAGCTTTCCGCGACTGGCGGGATGGAGGGGATTGCCTTCGAACTTGCGGATCTTTCCCGTCTGGCGGTCGACGTAAGCCAACAGTCCGCACGCCGACTCGCAGTTGAAGCAGGTGGTCGGCACGAGGGTGTAATGCCGCTGCTCGCGCCGCGCCGGCCACTTCGCCGGCTCGAGTTCGACCCAGTCCTCCCACTCGTCGACCGGTGGTGCCGCCGCCAGATTCGGGTGCGGAAGCGTGGTCGACTGCGGGCGCAGCTCGGGGATGACTTTCAGTTGCACGGCCAGTCGTTCGATCCAGCTTGTCATAGGTTTGATCCGCTTTGATCGGAGTGTTGTCGGCCGATCTCCCATGCGACGCGGCCGGTTGATGCTATCAACTGAGGGGAATCTGTTGCGGTGCGATCACCCACACGCCTTCCAGAGCCAGCAAGCCGACCAGAACGGCCAGCGCCGCGAGGGGGGCGAGCAGGGGCGCCGAGCCGGCGAGCAGCACCAGCGGCAGCAAATGGCCGATTCCCACACCGACTCCCCAGAACCAGATGCCGTACGGCCTGCCGACGATCCGCTTCAGGGCCGCTTTGGCGTCTTGCGTCGGGTGGATCGTCAGGAGTTCCATCACCACTGTCGCCAGGCTGAACGCGAGCAGGGTGATGGTCCACTGCGTGGGTGGACGGAGGCTGACTTGGGGATGTGCTGCGCCGATCAGGACCCAGAGAGCTCCGGCGGCCAACAGTGCGTGAACGAGAAAATGCACGCCCAGGAGCGGGCTTTGCCAGAAGTCGCGTCCCTTGGCTTGGGCGAACAGGAAGGCGGTATAGACAGCGGTCGGGACCGCCAGGGCGGTCGCCAACCAGGACAGCCACCATGCCGGACCGGCTCGCCCGGACCACACGGCGACGGTCCAAAACGTGGTGACTGCGCCGAAGGCTGTGAGAAAATAGGCCCCGCGCACCAGCCACGACTTCCATTGCGGACGCAGCAGCACGTAGAGAAACCGCCGGGGCTGCTTGAGGTCGCCGATGAGGAGCGCGGTGGTCACCAGCAGGAACAGCATCGCCACGACACTCATGGCCGGCGCGATTCGCTCGGCCTGGAACGGATTGGCCAGCCAGCGGGCCGCGGCCACCGCCAGTACGCTTCCTGCGGCGATCGACTTGGTCCAGGTGTAGGCCACCACGGGCCATCCCCAGGCGACCGAGCGAGGACGCACGTCATAGACGCGCTGAGGTCGAGTCACACCGGTCGGAGCGGCTCGAGCACCCGAGATGTTGTTGGAAGGCGGTGGCGGCTGCTCCGCCGTGTCGGCCGGCGGCGCGAAGCGGCTCCACATGGTATGTGCGGCACGCAGCGCTCGGCCGGGAATCAACGCCGCTTCGTCGGCGTCGATGTAGAACAGCTTGGGGCGAGTCCCCTTTTCCGGCTTGCGCACCTGCACCGGGTGACGTTCGATGAGTCTGCTCAAGGAACTCTCGGCCTCATCCAGATCGCCGCAGACGATCGCTTGTTCGGGGCAGACGACCACGCAACTCGGCTCGAGCCCGGCTTCCAGACGGTGCGTGCAGAAGTTGCACTTGGCCGCCGTTCCGGAAAGCGGGTCGATGTGGAGGGCGTCGTAGGGGCACGCCTGCATGCAGGCTTTGCACCCGATGCATCGATCGGAGTGGAAATCGACCACGCCGTCGTCGCGCCGGTAGAGAGACGCCACGGGACAGATGGTGACGCAGGGAGCCTGGTCGCAGTGATTGCACCTCATCACGGTGAACAGGCGGCGGTTGTGCGGGAACTCGCCTTTTTCAACGTATTTCACCCATGTCCGGTCCACTCCCAGCGGGACCTGATGCTCGCTCTTGCAGGCGATCGTACACGCATGACAACCGATGCACTTGCGGTTGTCGATCAAGAAACCCAGTGTCGGCATCCGCTTTTCCTGTTACCGATAGTGTGCAAACGATGGCTACGGCCGCAGATGGCTACTGCGATTCGGCGCTTTCCGGAGCCGGCTCGTACCACTCTTGCCGCAGCCAGTCTACGATGAGTTCGATTTGGCGGCGAGTCAACTGGTTCTGAGCGGAACCGAATTCATGAGGGGCGAACGCCGGCATGCGATCGTTGGCGTCGTCGGGATAAAACCGCTCGGCGTTCGGGTTGCGGATCATCTCGATCAGCCAGGACCGCGAGGCGTATCCGGTCAGGTCGGGGGCCGAACCCAATTCGCCTTCTTCGCCGAATCGATGGCAGTCGGTACAGGCGAATTCGTCGACCATCGCCTGTTTGGCTCGAGCCAACAACTTGTCATCCACCGTCTGCGGCGCCTTGTTCGCTTCGTGAGCCAGCAGGAGCGCGATTTCTTGGAGCTGTTTGCGGATGCGAGCTCGATCGTCGTCCGATTCGGCGTTCTCGAACCACTCTTGGACGGTGCCGACCATCTCGCCGTCCGCTTTGGCCGTGTTGCCGAAGTAGTGCGGTCCGGTGATTCGTTCCGGATCGAGGAAGCCGGCGATCCAGTCGGGCGTCCCGATACCATACAGATTGGGAGCCGTGGGCTCGGTGGGCATGATGCCCGTTCCGTCGGGTTCGGCATGAGGATGGCAGCTCCCGCAGTAGAGCTTGAACAGCACGGGCCCTTGGGTCTTGGGGTCGCGAGCCAGCAATGCGGCCGCTCCTTCCGGCGGAACGCCATAGCGATCGGCGAGCACCCAGGCGCGTTCTCCCAACACCTCGAGTTTTCGATGCGTCTGCTGGTACTGTTCGTCGTGGCGATCGCGCCAGATCGGCATGGCCGTCAATCCCCCCCAGGCGACCAAGCCGACCACCACGATTCCCGACCGCAAAAAGACGCTGATGCGGTGAGTGAGCCAGCGGTCCAACAGCGGCATCACCAGCAACAGCCCCAGGATCAGGAGCGGGATCACCAGTGTGGCGATGAATTCCCACTCGCCTGAGAAATAGCGGCGCAGTTCGAACAGGGAAAGAAAATACCATTCGGGTCGCGGCATCCCCGGAAGTTCGGGGCTGGCGGGAACGTCTCGAGGTGCTTTCAGCCAGCGAGCCGCCAGAGCGATTCCGATCATCACGACCGCCAGGACGATCATGTTGCGGACCGTCTGGTCCGGCCAATAGGGCACGGCTTCGGATTCATCGCTGTTTTCCGGCCCCAGTAATCCGTGGCGGTAGATCTGTGAAATGTGCAGAAACAGCAGGACGCCCACCAAGAGCGGCAGGATGAAGACATGGAGAGTGTAGAGATGAGTCAAGGTGAGGTTGCCGACCCGGTCTCCGCCGATCAGGATCGTTTGGATGGTACGTCCCAGTAGCGGTGTGGAAGCAATGATGTGTCCTTCCACTTCGATTTGAGACATGCCCTTCTGCGAGCCCGACAGCGGATTGCCGGTGATGGCCCACGCCAGCACGAGCGGCACCAGCAGCAGACCGGTGATCCAGATCAACTCGCGCGGAGCCCGATAACCGCCCACGATCAGCACACGCATCATGTGCAGAAAGAACAGGACGATCAGGAACTGAGCGGCGAAGTAGTGGATGCCTCGCAGCAGCGATCCCGCCCAGCTCTGTTCGATATAGTGGACGCTGGCCCAGGAATCGGTCATCGAAGGGCTGTAACTGCTCATCAGGAACACGCCGGTTACCACCAGCACGACCAACGTCCACAGCAGGCAACTGGCGGATGCTCGAGTCCAAGCCGCGCCGCCGGGCACGGTGCGCTGCCGGTAGGCATTCCACCATTGGCGATAGGCAATGCGCCGCTCCAGGCTCTCGCGGAGTTTTTCAAGCACGAGTGGGCTCCCAGTTGAGAGTGCGGTTGTACCTTCAGACCGATTCGGGAATGCGCCGTCGCGCACCGGCTCGGAAACGCTGGTAGGTCACTTCCACCCACCAAGCGTCCTCGTCGGCATCGTGGACGACTGCGCACTTGAGCGGATCGAGATCGCGGGGGGACGGATTGGGGTGCCCCAGTTCGGATGCCGGGACGCGGCGTCCAGACAAGTCGAACGCCGCCTCGTGGCAAGGGCAGCGAAAGCGTCGATCTTCTTGATCGAGTCCCACGATGCATGCCAAGTGAGGACAGATCGCCGAATAGGCGTCGACTTTGGATTTTTCCGGCGGCACGTCGGCCTTGCTGCGACGCACCAGCCACACGCGACCGATCGTCTGCTGGTCATAGACCGTCCAGGCATCCCGTTTCCGACCGACGATCGGGACTTCCACCGGTTCGCCCGGCGGCAGATCCTCCAACCGCAAGACTCGCTGGACGAGGGCGTCCTGGCCTCCCCGCCGACGCAGCACTGCCAGCACAAAGCTGCAGCCGGGGACCGCGACCAGGATGCCGCTGAAGAGAGCCAGCAGTGAACTCGCCCATTTCAGCATGGTGCGACGATTCATGGCCACCACCCATACGCGGCACCAAGGGAGGGTGAGACGGCGAGTCGGGCACCGCGGAAGACTCGCCATCGCGGCGGGATCGCCACCTTCGGCGACCGATCCAGTATAACCACAGACGCGGCCCAAACCCAACGGGCCGCATCGAACCGGCCTCACGGGAGAACGGTCCCGCCATTTTGGACTTTCCCCGACACCCGCGACCTGACTCGGGGTTACAGTGGACGAGACAGAGACAAACGATCGGTTCCTTCCGGACCGAGCGGTAGTTTAAGAGCCTGTAACAAACCGCGCCGCTTCCCGGCCTCGGGCGTGTTGCTTGCGGCATGGAGTTTTGTGACAGCCTCTAAGCCGACCCCACCCCGTGTGAAGCTCGCCCCAATGATCCCGCCTGATCGTGACAATTGTATACTGTTTTTCTTTTGTGTGAGGAGTAGTCACTGATGCGACGTTCCATTCTCTGGGCAGCGGTGTTGGTACTGGTGGCGGCGGTGGCCGTTCAAGCTCAGCCGCCCGAACGAGGCAAGGGTGGGCGGCGAGGTTTTCGCGGCGGGGGAAGTTTTTTCGGCGGCGCCGGTCGGGGCGTCGGCATCGATAGCCTGCTGCGCAACGACAAGGTTCGGGAAGAGCTCGACTTGCTGGAGCCGCAGATTGAAGAGCTCAAGAAACTGGGCGAATCGATGCGGAGAAATCGTCCGGACTTCTCGCGGTTCCGAGAAATGTCGGCCGAGGAGCGGCGCGCGGCGTTCGAGAAGATGCGGGCCGAAGGGGAGAAGCGGGCGAAGGAGATGGAGGCCAAGATCAAGGAGATCCTTCTGCCTCAGCAGTGGGAACGATTGCAGCAGATCCGTATCCAACTGATGGGTGTTCGGGCCCTGCTGAATAGTGAAGTGCAGTCGAAGCTCAAATTGAGCCAGCAGCAGGTCGCCAAGATCACCGAGGCGTTTCAGCAGAGCCGGCAGAAGATGGGCGAATTGATGCAGTCGATGCGGGGCGGAAATCGCGAAGGTATCCGGGAAAAGTTCAGCGCATTGCAAAAGGAAACCGAGGAAGCCGTGCTGGGAATCCTCACCAGCGAACAAAAGGAGACGCTGGAGAAACTCAAGGGCAAGAAGGTCGATATCCAGATGCGACGGTTCGGGCGAGGTGGTCCTCCCGGACGAGGCGGCGAAGGAGGGCGACGCAAGCGAGGTGGCTAGTCGCCAAAGGAAATAACAAGCGCACCCACACCACCCCCATATGGACCTCGGCTGCCCTCTTTGTGGTGGCCGGGGTCCATTGGGTTTTGGTAACTGTTTAGCCGTCTGGAGTTGGCATGTCGTAAGAGCAACTGCCGGCTGTGGTTATGGAAATCGTGCGTCTGCGGTAAGCGTGATGGATAGGGAATGTCCCAAGCGTAGTTGGCAGTTGCACTTACGACTCGGCAATCGGCGGGGCTACTTCATTCGGCTAGACTGTTACAGGCTCTAAGGTTTGAATCGCCTCCAGCCTTGCGGACAGGGTACTTGACCGTTGTCTTCGACCACCGACAGTTCGGCTAGGGGATCGGCATCGCTTCGTCCCTCGCTTCACCTTTCCGATGCCGTGGCCATCATCGTCGGCATTGTCGTGGGAACGTCCATCTTCAAGGTTCCGCCATCGATCTTCTCCAGTGCCGGTTCGCCCGGACTGGGGATGACGCTGTGGGTGGCCGGTGGCATCCTGTCCCTCATCGGCGCCTGCTGCTATGCGGAACTGGCGACCGCCTATCCGCATTCGGGCGGAGATTACCACTACTTGACCGCGGCGTTCGGTCGTCCGGTCGGCTTCTTGTTCGGTTGGGCGCAGCTCGCCGTGATTCTGACTGCCAGCATCGCTCAAATGGCCTACGTATTCGCCGACTACGCGGACAAGATCTATCCGCTCGGAAATGCCGGATCGTTGGCCACGGCCATTGCAGTCGTCATGGTGCTCACCGCCGTCAATCTGCTCGGCGTGGCCAGCGGGAAATGGACGCAAAATGTGCTGACCCTGGCCAAGGTCGCCGGCTTGCTGGCCATTATCGCAGCCGGTCTGTTTCTGGTGTTGCAAGGGGCAACTGCCGACGCAAGCCCGTCGGCCACGTCCACTGCGTCGGAGACGTCGGCGTCACCGGCCATCGGGCTGGCAATGGTGTTCGTGCTGCTGGCGTTCGGCGGCTGGAACGACAGCGCCTTTGTGGCCGCGGAAGTTCATCATCCCAGTCGCAACATTCCCAGGGCTCTGTGGGTGGGGTTGGGATCGATTACCGCACTCTATCTGCTGGTGAATCTGGCTTACCTCGGCGGGCTCGGATTCGCAGGACTCAAGCAGTCGTCGGCTCCGGCCGCGGATCTGCTTCAGCGAGCGACCGGGATCAGCGGCAAGGTAGCCATGAGCGTCTTGGTGATGATCTCGGCGGCGGGCGCCATCAACGGCATGATTCTGACCGGTGCGCGCGTCTACGCCAGACTCGGAGAAGACCATGCGCTGTTCGCCTGGTTGGGGCGGTGGAATCACCGACTACGGACACCCACTAGATCGTTGACCGCTCAGGCACTCGTCTCCAGCGCCATGATTCTGATTGTGGGCAGCCAGTCCGGTCGCGATCTGGTGGACGCCGGCGTGCGGCTCGTCGGTGTCGACGGCCTTCCCTGGGACCAGTACTTCGGCGGGTTCGAAACGCTGGTGGCGGGGACGGCACCCGTGTTTTGGGGCTTCTTCCTGTCGACCGGCATCGCCTTCTTCGTGCTCCGCTGGAAGGACCCCCATACGCCCCGGCCTTTCCGCGTCCCCCTGTTTCCGCTCACGCCCCTCGTGTTCTGCCTGATGTGCGCGTACATGCTCTATTCGAGCATCCTTTACGCGCAGGGCATCTCCGCCATCGGCTTGGTGCCGCTGGTCATCGGGGTTCCCTTGTACGCGGTCAGCCAATGGCGGGCCGGCCGGCGAGTCGGCTGACGGCTGCTCGGTTCGCCCGACGGTCTAATTCGCACTGATGCGAGGAAGCGAGGCCGGGTCGAACCGTCGAGGCTCGGTGGCGTCCAGCGGCCAAGTCTCGTCTTTGTCGGGGAGTGACTCGAGTTGCGATTCGTAGTAGGCCTGGACGCCCCGAGTCAGCATCTGTTCGGCGGCAGAAAGGAATTTCTCGGTGTCGAACCACTCTTCGCAGAAATCCTCGTACAGCTCATCGAGTGTGGCTTGCGAATGATGTTCCTCTTCCTTGTCGTGGTAGAGCAGATAGCCCAGATCGACCGGTGGTTTGCGTGTGGCATTGAGTTTCTCCATCCCGGCAATCCACGGTTTCCACAGGCTGTTGGCCGCCCAGTTCTCGATGGCGAAAGCAGCGCCGGCGGCCGTGCTGGCATACAGGTCGAAGGTGGCCTGCACGAACGCTTGGGTTCCTCCCTTGCCGATCCAGATCTTGCCGATGTCTTCGAACGCCAGGCCGAGTCCGCGAGCCATATTGCGCATCCAGGTGAAGTGGACCGTGGCTTCCGACCATTGCCCCGTCAACTCGCCCTCGAATCCGTCCCGGTAGGGAATGCCCTTTTCATTGAGCAGCACTCGCAGACGCTCTTGGTACGCTTCCAGAGTGGGAGCGTTGGCCACGAGCTTGGCTTGCGCTACATCGAACTGCAGCGCGAATACCGAAAACTGCTGGCATTCGTGCCGAGCCTGCGATGCGGTCACGCCCTCGGCAAACCGTTTCAAATACAGGTTGCTGGCCACGATCGGGTGCGACAAGACTCGAGCCGCCACGTCGACCAGCAACTGCTGAAACTGCAGCAATTGTGCCTCGGTCTTGTGACCCTCCCGGACCTCTTCTCGCGCTTGTGCCAGAATCCGGTCGGCCTGCTCGATGAACAGCGAAAGGTGAGCGGGCGGATCGGTCGGGGACTCCAGCAAGCCGACCGCGGTGAACAGGTCGGCGACCGAGCGATCGAGCTGGGTAGAGAATTGGGGCGTCATGAGTGGCTCCTCCCGTTTGGAACAGACAAGATGGATCTGGCATTGATACGGCCTGGCACTGATATCGTACTGCCGGATTCGCAATTGATCTGCGGCGCGTGAATAATATTCTTAGAATGTGGTGTCCGGCCGAATCAATGCTGACTTGGGAGAGTTCATATGCCATTGGACCGAATCGACTTCGCCCTGCTGCGGGTCTTGCAGGAAGAGGCTCGAATCGCCAACAAGGATTTGGCGGCTCGAGTCGGCATTGCGCCGTCGACCTGTTTGGAGCGTGTTCGCCGCCTGGTCCGCTCGGGAGCCATTCGCGGCTACCGTACGGAGGTCGATCCGCGGGTGCTGGGGATCGGCCTGCAAGCCATGGTGGCGATCCGACTGGGGCAGCATGCCCGCATTTCCTTCGAGCAACTCGAGCGGGAGTTGCTGCAACTTCGAGAAGTCGTCAGTGTGTACCTGTTGACGGGGGCTCAGGATCTGTTGGTTCACGTGGCCGTCCGCGACGTCTCCCATCTGCGGGATCTTCTGCAGACCTTGACGGCGCGAGGCGACGTGGCTCACGTGGAAACCTCACTGGTGTTCGAAGTGGCTCGAGCCAAGACATTACCCAATTATCGAGATTAGAGCGGGAGCAGGCTGCCATGCGAGTCGGGGTGTTCGCGGACACGCACGATCATTTGGGGCACATTCGTCGCGTCGTCGAGATATGCAACGATCGGCGTTTCGACTGGGCGCTGTTCGCCGGCGACCTGGTATCGACGTTTGCCATTCCACCATTGCGGAAGTTGGAGATGCCGCTGGTCGGTTGTTTTGGCGATAACGAAGGGAACAAGGTGGGGATTTACGGTGGCATGGAGGTCGTCGGGACCATTGGCGAGCCGCCGTTGGGGACCGTGCTCCCCGATGGTACTCGAGTTCTGCTCACGCACCAAAAGGAGTTGCTCCGGCGCGACGTAGGAGAAGCCGACATCGTCGTGTTCGCTCACACGCACAAGCCGCTCATTCATCACGACCAAAGCGGGCGCCTGTACTTGAACCCGGGGGAAGTGAGCGGCTGGACGTATGGGCGGCCCACGATGGCTTGGTTCGATTCGCAGAGTCGCCAGGCGGCGATCATCGACCTGTGAGTCGGCCGTCTATTGCTTCTTTTCGCCGGCCCACACCTGGCCGGTGAGTGGATAGTAGAGCCACCCGATTTCATTTTGGGCGTTGGTGGGAGGAGCCACCAAGATCTCCTTGACTCGAGCCGAGCCGTTCATTGGGTTTTGGGGGATCTTGCCCAGGATATAGGGGCCGTAGGGGTAGCCGGATCCTTGGCCGATATTGCCATCGATGTCGGTCGACTGGACGAGCTGCGGGAGTGTGGCATTGACGACGTCGGGCGCCCGCCCGTTGTGGTCCATTTTGTACCGCTCGATGGCATTGGTCAGTTCGTACAGGTTCGTGAGCATGGCGCTGCTGTTGGCATCTTGCAGCGATTGTTCCACTTGAGGCACCAGAATCCCGGCCAGGATCGTCATCGCCACGATCACGATCATCAACTCGACAATGGTAAAACCCGCTCGATTCCGGCGCCGCATGATCTCGCCCGATCTCGTCTGACCTGGATTTGTCCGTCCCCGACTCCCGCTCACGGCCACACGTACCTGCCGATAGAATGGTCTTCCTGGAAAGATAGGTTCGAAAACCCGCCCGACGCAGCTCGTTTTGCAGGGAACGTCGGCTTCCCGTCTCCCTCGATCGGCCCGATTGTGATGTACTATCGGTACCGTCGTTGCAACCGGAATTCTCCGCGGCGGGCACTGGGGTGCCAATTAGGAGGAATGGATTGGGAATGAGTGGAGCGAGCGTCTACGAGCACGATGTGATTGTCGTGGGGGGCGGCCATGCCGGGGTCGAAGCGGCTGCCGCGGCCGCCCGCGCCGGTGCGGATGTGGCTCTGCTGACCACCAGTCTCGACACCATTGCCGCCATGAGTTGCAATCCGGCGATCGGTGGCGTGGCCAAGGGGCAGATCGTACGGGAAATCGATGCCTTGGATGGATTGATGGGGCGGGCCATCGACGCGACGGGGATCCAGTTTCGGCTGCTCAATCGTCGCAAGGGACCGGCCATGCACAGTCCCAGAGCCCAAGCGGACAAGCGAGCCTATCAATGGGAAGTGCGGCACCTGCTCGAACAGCAGCCGGGAGTGGCCTTGCGGCAAGAAGTGGTCACGGACTTGCTCGTCGAGACGGCCGGCCGGGCGCGGCGGATTGCCGGGGTTCGGGTCGCCGGCGGCGCCGAGTATCGGGCCGGGGCCGTCGTACTCACCACCGGCACGTTTCTGCAGGCCGTCATGCATACCGGCGAAACTCGTGTGGCCGGAGGCCGCGCGGGCGAGGGCACCAGCAGCGGGATCAGCGAGGCTCTCCGGCGACTCGGGTTCCGGTTGGCCCGATTCAAGACGGGAACGCCGCCGCGGCTTCACGGAAACACGATCGATTTCGAAAAACTGGAATGCCAGCCGGGGGACGAGGATCCCGTTCCCTTTTCATTTCTGACCGGCCGTCTCGAGTGCCGGCAACTTCCCTGCTGGATGACTCACACCAACCCGCGTGTCCACGATTTGATTCGAGCCAATCTGCACCGGGCTCCCATGTATTCCGGGCAAATCGATTCGCGCGGGCCCCGTTATTGCCCGTCGATCGAAGACAAGGTCGTGCGGTTCGCGGACAAGTCGCAGCATCAACTCTTTCTCGAACCCGAGGGAAGGCGCACTTGCGAGTACTACGTCAACGGCATCTCCACCAGCCTGCCTCGCGACGTCCAGGACCGGCTGTTCGCTCTGATCCCGGGCTTGGAACGAGCGCAAATCATGAGGTACGGGTATGCGGTCGAATACGACTATGCTCCGCCCGACCAGCTTTGGCCGACCCTGGAAACCAAGATGGTCGAGGGACTCTATTTCGCCGGGCAGCTCAACGGCACCACCGGATACGAAGAAGCGGCCGGTCAGGGACTTTGGGCCGGAGCCAACGCGGCACTCAAGCTGGCGGGACGTCCACCGTTCGTGCTGACTCGCGACCAAGCCTACTTGGGCGTGCTCGTGGATGACCTCGTCACCTGCGGCGTCGATGAGCCGTACCGCATGTTCACCAGCCGGGCCGAGTTCCGCTTGTTGCTTCGCCATGACAACGCCGACCGGCGGTTGACTCCGATCGGCTATCGGGCCGGTATTGTGGGCTCGGAGCGTTGGAAACGTCTCGAGCAAAAGGTAGCGCAGGTGTCTGGCCTCCGCCAACGTCTCGAGTCGCTCCGCGTCGATGGGCGGCCGCTTTGCGACTGGCTGCGCCGCACCGAAGTGGAGTGGGAAGACGTGGTACGGTTGGCGCCGGAACTGGAGGCCACTCCCGACGAAATCGCCCGGCAAGTCCGGCACGACATCAAGTACGCCGGCTACATCGAGCGCCAGCAGGCGGAGGTCGAGCGTCAGCAGCGTCTGGCCGACAAACGCATCCCGTTGGATTTCGACTACGCGGGGATTCGCCAGTTGCGTGTGGAGGCCAAGGAGAAACTGCAGCGCATCCGCCCCGGCAACCTGGCTCAGGCCAGTCGAATCAGCGGCATCACGCCAGCCGACATTGCGCTGTTGTTGGCACATCTCAAGGGCGGATCTCCTCGCGAAGCGTAGAACGTGATGGTGTGCTGGGAGGGGCGCACGCCAGGGTTTGTTGGTGGGCCGGGGGCGAAGTCGCGCGAATCGGCCACCAACGTGAAACAGCCGCTCCTCCACGACCGCTGCACGCCTTACTCTCGTAATCGTACTCAGCCTCGCGGTACTCGTACTCGATGCTTCCCGTGTTGTCTGCCGCGGCTTCCTCACGAGCGACGGCAAAACCGAAGGAAGGACCGAAATACTCCATCCACAGGCGGTTAACATCCCGTCGATCATGATCGAACAGCGGTTCGGCGATCGCGGTGTTCTTTTCGAGTAAGAGTAGGAGCACGAGTACGATTACGAGTGCGATTACGATTTGAGGGTGGAGTGTCTGGTCGACAATCGCGATTCGATGCGGCGGCACTGGTATGCGGCTGGGCGAAGTAGAACGTTGGCAACGGCCGATCGGCGAGGCGGCGAACTTCGGGCAGGCAGGGTGAAATAGTGAAAACGACCGACTGGCGTTTTTGCATAAGCTTCTAATTGCCAAGGGCTTGCGTCAAATAAATCAATCTTGACTGGTTGCGGGGGATGGGTATAATTCGTTCGGCAGTGAAGCTTGGTAATCCGGTGAGTTCACGGTTACTGGGTTTTGGCCGAGACCGAAGGAAGCTCGGCAGACACGGCAGGACGCTGCGGGATTTGCGACGGAGTCGAGATCAGCCGAACCGCAGTGGTGTCCAGTCTGTCTTAAGAGGCTGCAATACAACGTCATGCCGCAAGCCACGTGCCCCCGGTGGGCAGGGCAGCGGCGGGTTTTGTTGTGGGCTCGAAGAAGCGAGTTGGCAAGGAACGTCAAGGTTTGCAAGTAAGCGGCTGATCCGAATCACGCAGGAGGGAAACCCGTGTCATCTTTGTCTTCTAAGACCGTTTTTACGACTGGCGAAGCCGCCAAGATCTGCAAGGTGAGCCAGCAAACGATCATTCGTTGCTTCGACAACGGCACACTCAAGGGCTTCCGCGTTCCCGGAAGCCGGTTCCGCCGCATTCCGCGCGAACACCTGTTTTCCTTCATGAAGGACAACGGTATTCCCACCGATGCTCTGGAAGACGGAAAGCGGAAAGTGTTGATCGTGGACGACGACCAAGGTCTGGTCGATTTGCTCGTCGATGTCTTTGATCGGGATGGTCGATTCGAAATCAAGACGGCCAACAACGGTTTCGATGCCGGAATGCTGGTCAAGGAATTCCGCCCCGACCTGGTCGTGCTCGATGTGATGCTCCCCGACATCAACGGCAAGGAGGTTTGCCAGCGAGTCCGCAGCGATCCCACACTCGAGTCCGTAAAGATCATCTGCATTTCGGGGATGGTCGAACGCGACAAGGTGCAGGAGCTCCGAGATGCAGGAGCCGACGACTTCATGCAGAAGCCGTTCCAGGTCGACCATGTTCTCGAGCGGGCCTACGGGCTGCTCGGCATCGAAGCGGCTTTCGCCGGCTGATGCGTGTTGGCCGACCAGAAACAGCATTTGGGCCCGGCCGCCGCCGTGCGGCCGGGTCTTTGCTTGCGCGCCGCTCGTTGGGAGTTCCCCTTGTTGCGGCCTCGGGTTACCATGGCTTTGCCGAATCGAACATGGTCTTCGGGGCTCATCGCGAATGTACGTCTTTCCCTCACTATCGGTCGACGACCAGGTGTGGCGGCTGCCGCTGGCCAATCACACGGCACTGGGATTGTATGAACTGTTGCTCCATTCCGATCCGGCTCGCCTGACCGAGTGGCTGATGTTGGATCCGCCTTTGCTGTTGTGGATTTCGTGCCAGTTGCCCGATGAGGCTTCCGACTGGTCGTTGGCGGAGGCCGGACGACACGTCGCCGAGCGACTGTCATCGTGGTTGGTCGTCGCTCCGGGGCGCGAGCCGGCGCAGCCTTCCTGCTCGAAGCGCTGGCCCGACCTGATCCGCCGGTCGCTGGGCACCGCCGCACTGGCGGCTCGACTGGTCGCTGCGGCCGGTGCGTCCGACGAGACGGTCGTGCAACGAGCGTACTGGGTGGGGGCGGCGATCGAGTCGGCGAGCTGGTTTTCCAGTTGCGGCCCGACCGTGCGGCAAACCGATTTGGCTCGAGGTCGCACGCCGCTGCCGAGCTGGTTGGCCGAGTCGATCACAGCCGCTCGTCAGGGGCGGGGCCGCTGCCCTGTCCTTTCGGCGGTGTCGGCCGCTCATCGCGAGATTCGCAACGCAGGCGTGTCCGCTCTCGATTCGCTGGAAGGTGGCCGGACGGTTCGCGCGGATGTCGAACAGTCGAGCCAGTTGTGGCAGCAGGAAGTCGAACATTCAGACACATTCGTGTCACCTTGGGCTGCCGCGTGGGGTGGCGGTAGTGATGTGCCGGGGCGATGCCTGATATTGCTGGCCGGCAAGTTGAAACGGCTCGATGAGTTGGAGACGTCGTTCGAACGACGTTTGCAGGAAGAGAAGCTTTCGGCGATGGCGGAATTGGCTTACGGAGCCAGCCACGAAATCAACAATCCCCTGGCCAACATCTCCTCGCGAGCGCAGACGTTGTTGCGCGAGGAGACGCATCCCGAACGGCGCCGCCAACTGGCCACCATCGAAGCGCAAGCCTATCGGGCATTCGAAATGATCGCCGATATGATGTTGTTCGCCAAACCGCCTCAGCCGACGCGCTCGCGGTTTCCCGTCGGTGAATTGTTGGCGACGGTGCAAAAGGAGTTTGCTCAACAGGCAAATCAGCAGCAGACCGAGCTTTGCGTGGCCGATGGTGAGATGACGGTGGAGTTGCTAGCCGATCGGGTCCAACTCGAGACCGCCCTGCGAGCCGTCGTGCAGAATGCTTTGGAGGCGGTGGGGCAGGGGGGGACGGTGACGCTCGCCTTTTCCCAGGATCAGCGGTTTCACTGGTTGACGGTGTCGGATACCGGTCCCGGTCTGAGTCCCCAAGCGCAAGTTCACTTGTTCGATCCCTTCTTTTCCGGGCGTGAAGCCGGGAGGGGACTGGGGCTGGGCCTTTCCAAGGTCTGGGCCATCGTACGGCAGCACGGCGGTCAGGTGATGGTCGATTCGCCGAGCGGCAAGGGAGTCGCCATCGGTCTGGGGATCCCTGCGCCGGCCGGATTGGTCGAGCCGTGACAAGGCTATACAGTGGGGCTGCACCGGATTTGGATCCTTGCCCTTAGCCCTCGCGCTCCCACTGTTCCATGGCCGAACATCCTTATGGCTGGCTCAGTCTGCTGCCGCCGCTGGTGGCGATCGTGCTGGCGATCGCCACGAAACGGGTCGTCCTCTCGCTGCTGGTCGGCATTTTCGCCGGCGGGTTGGTTCTGTCGCACGGGGATCCCTTCTCCGCCATCGCCGGGACGCTCAGCGAACACCTGTGGCCGGCCCTGGCCGATGAAGACAAGTTGCACGTCTTCGCTTTCACGACGTTGATGGGGGTGATGGTGGGAATCATCAGCCGAGCTGCCGGGATGCGGGGGTTGGTGGACCTGCTCACGCCGTGGGCTCGGTCTCGCCGGGGCGGCCAGTTGACCACGTGGGCTCTGGGGTTGTTCGTCTTCTTCGACGACTATGCCAACACGCTGTTGCTGGGCAACACGCTGCGGCCGCTCACCGATCGCCTGAAGATTTCGCGCGAGAAATTGGCCTACCTGGTCGACTCCACGGCCGCACCCGTCTCCGGCCTGGCCTTGGTATCGACCTGGGTGGCCGGGGAAATCGGCTATATCCAGGACGGCCTGGAGAAACTGCCGGCCGAGGTCGACTGGTCGGCGCTGGGGCTGTTCTTGCAGAGCATCCCCTACCGGTTTTATGTACTGTGGGCGCTCGCCATGGTGCCGCTGGTCGCGTTGCTCAATCGGGATTTCGGACCGATGTGGCGAGCCGAACAAGATGCTCTGGCGGGCGTGGACGCGAGTGACGCAGGTGAGTCACTCGCGCACGGCCCCACCGACCCGGGGGAGCACACGCCGGCTCGGTGGTACAACGCCGTGGTGCCGATCATGGTGACCGTCGCCGTCATTCTGGCCATCATGTACCAGACGGGACGCCGGGCGTTCCCCCCCGACGCGGATCCGTCGTGGATGGACGTGTTCGGCGAAGCCGACGCCTACGGTTCGTTGTTGTGGGGAGCTTTGGCCGGCGCCGTGTTGGCGGCGGTCATGGTGCGAGTCCAGGGGTTGCTCGACGCGCGGGAGATCAAGGCAGCCGCCGCGGCCGGCGGACTGATGATGGCTCCCGCGCTGGTGATCCTCTGGCTGGCCTCCGCTCTCTCCACCATGACCGGCAACCAGCCCTCCGCTCAGGATGCCGGCGAGCTCGCGGCGCGGCGCACGGCTAGCGTGCAGCGAGCGGTCGGGGCATGGCAGGCGACCGGAAACCTGACCTGGGCCCTGCAGTCGCTTCGGCAGTCGCCCGGTGACGCATCGCAAGCCGTCGCCGCACTGGTGGAATCGGGGGCGAGTCCCGAAGAGTTGGCGATGGGGTTGGTCCGACTGGGTGTCCCCGCCGGGCAGACGATCGATTGGTTGCGCCGCGCCGGAGTTTCTCGCTCGTCGTTGTCTCGATTGGAGGCCCGCCTATCGAAGGTGAAACCGGCATCCGACGATGGGGTTCGATGGCGTGCCGATCCCTATCCGTACTCCGGCTACCGGCTCTACACCGGAGCCTACCTGACGGGACTGCTCAAAGATCGTCTGCCGTTTGCATGGTTCCCCACCGTGATTTTCGTATTGTCGTCGGCCATCGCCTTTGCCACGGGGACCAGTTGGGGGACGATGGGGATCGTGATGCCGCTGGCCGTGCCGTTGGTTTATCAGGTCGGACAGGCCACGGGGGTGACTCTCGGTAGCGAACACCCGGTCGTTCTGAGTGTGATCGGCGGCGTGCTGGCCGGTGCGATCTTCGGCGACCACTGCTCGCCGATCTCCGACACCACCATCCTCTCATCCCAGGCATCGGGTTGCGATCATGTGGCTCACGTCTGGACGCAGTTGCCGTACGCTCTGGCCGTGGGAATCCTCTCGGTGGTGCTGGGAACCGTGCCGGTCGCCTGGGGCGTGCCTGTCGCGGTTGTGCTTCCGCTGGGAGTCCTTGCCATCGTCGGACTGCTGTATGGCTTGGGCCGCAAAGTCCAGGAGTGACCGGTCGACCGACGTGCCGCCGATGATTGCCGACGCGGCGGGTCATGATACAGGCTCTAAGAAATAGGTGAACGATGCTCCGAGGACTCTTGTTGATATTGGTTTTCCTGCTCTTGATGCCGGCAGGCAGCGATTCAGGGCCACGGATCGCCCGTAGCGGAACTCCACCAGTGACCAAGTCGCCGATGTCGCCGGAGGAGGTGAAACCGATTCGGTTGGACGGAACAAAAACTCTGGATAGCAAGAACTTCCGGGCCGACACGACCGGGAAGGGGGTGGTTCTCATACCACGAAGCAGGTTGGTCATGAAGTTCGCACAGAACGCGTTCGAGCGGCGGATGGAAGGGGGGCGGAGAGATCCGTGGGCTCCGGAAATCGTCGCGGACAGCCCGGCAGACGAAGCTTCGGTGATCCGGTTGCCGGACGGTACACTAAAGATCTTTTGGATCGTCGAAGGGAGACATTGCGCATCGATCGCCTCGCACGACCATGGCAGGACATGGAGAGAGCCGGTCGTCGAGTTTCCCGTACCTCAACATGCGTCGTTTACGGCCCGGGGGATGCTTGATCGGGAGGGCGAGCTGCATCTCTGTTTTCTTGTCGGCCGAGGTGTCGGGAACCGGCGCCCGGGCGTGGATCTGTTCTACGACATCTGGCATGCCAGGACAACGCATGGACGCAAAGAGTGGGAGCGTCCGAAGCGGATCTTTGCCGGTTATGTCGGAGCCTTGCGTGCCATGATCCAGTTGGACAGCGGCCGCATCCTGTTGCCGTTCGGCCAGTGGGTGGCCGAACACGGAACGAAAAAGCCGACAGGTTCGAATCACGTCCGTATTCTGTTCTCCGACGACGGCGGCAGCAGTTGGAAGAAATCGCCGGCCGCGTTGACGGCGCCGGTCAAGCCGGTCGGCGGGCGGATCGGCGCCGTCGAGCCGACCGTTCTGGAGTTGAACGACGGAAAGGTGTGGATGCTGATCCGCACCGATTCGGGAAGGCTCTATGAATCGTATTCGAAGGACGGGGTCACCTGGTCTTCGGCGGCCCCGTCGCGATTCGCCTCGTCGGAATCCCCGGCCCGACTGCTGCGATTGCCCGACGGCCGCATTGTTCTCATTTGGAACAATTGTCGGGAACGGATTCCACCGCCCGGCCGGCGGTATTCGGCCTACAGCGGGCGCGACGTACTGCACGCCGCGATTTCGGAAGATGACGGACGTACGTGGCGTGGTTTTCGCGAGATTCTACGCGATCCGAAACGCAATCAGAGGCCGCCGCGCCACGGTGACCGAGGTACTGCGTATCCCGATGCCGCCGTGACCGGGGACGGCTGTGTCCTCGTCGTCACCGGACAGGGAAAGGGGCGAAGAGTGGTACTCCGGTTCCATCCTGATTGGTTGTGTGAAACCACTCGGTCAGACGACTTCTCCGATGGTCTCGACGGCTGGTGCGTGTTTCAGGCATTCGGCCCGTTGGAACACGTCTGGCAAGACCGCGGACCCGGCGCGAAGCTCGTCACGCACCCCACACAAAAGTCTCGTCGCTGTCTACTGGTTCGGAAGACCGCTGGGAAACCGGGACAGGGAGCGGTATGGAATTTCCCGATGGGGCGCCGCGGCCGACTGTCGATGCGTCTGATGGTTCTAACTGGATTCCAAGGTGGTTCCATCGCGCTGACCGATCGATTTTTCGATCCCGGCGATCCACAGGGCGAACACGGCGCAACGTTCATCCTCCACTTCGCTTCGGAGAGTGTATCGGCCGACGAAAGGGACCTCAGAATCGAACCGAACAAGTGGCACACCCTGACATTCGCATGGAATCTAGAGACGAACCGTTGCAGCGTAACGCTCGATCAGCGTCCAGCGAAGATCTTGTTCCTGAATGGCGAACCCCTCCATGGAGTCAGTTACCTCCGTTTGCGCTCGACGGCCAGGCGCACCGACACGGCCGGCTTCCTCGTGGAATCGGTTTCCGTAACCGTCGATCGGGCTGCAAAACCTGCGGATGCCGAATGACGCGGGAATGACGGCGTTCCACGGCCGTGATGCGCGGTGATCAACGCGGGCACACTCGATTGACGAGGCATTGCCGGTGGCTTCCTCGAAGCGCCAGGCTTTTCTGTTGAGGGTTTCGCCGGAGGTGCGGGAGCCACTCCGGCGCTGGGCGGACGACGAACTGCGCAGCGTCAACGGGCAGGTGGAGTTTCTGCTGCGCAAGGCGCTGGTGGAAGCCGGCCGTCTGCCTCGATCGGGCAGCGAGGGTGGTCGAGCGAGGTGGGGCGGAGGCACAACCCCGTCGGAACCGGTGAACGGCGACGAAGCGGCGCTTTCGTAATCGGCAGGTTCGGCGGAACTCCCGATACCGGCGGCCCGTCGTTGTCCATCTTCGCGTCACGTCTCCTCGCGTGTGTCGTCATCGGAGCGGAGTTTGGAATCGAGCCAGTCCCAGAAGACGCCTTCGGCCAGCGTCACTGCGAGATATACGGCAACCAAGCAGAGACTGCACGTGACAAACAGCACAATCAATACGATCGTCGGAAACCTGGCAGCAAAGGCCGCGATCGAGGCGATAACGGCAGTGAAAAGGAGTACTTGCCGAAGCGTGAATTGAAACCGCCCTCGATCACCTTGTCGCAGTGAAGGATCGAATGGTTCGGTGTCTTCCGTTTTCATTGGTGGATGACCGAGAAGCGGAGTGCTGTCAAGAGCATGATGATATTCCGAGTCTTGGAAGTCTTCAACGGAGTGTGTAGGGAGTCCGGCGATCGCACGGCCATCTTCTTTGCCGCTTCTCGTAAGTCACTTGGCAACTGCACTGTAGCGGATCTCGGTCCATGAGATACAGAAATGGCTCTTCACAAAAGTGTGGCTCTCCGCGATTGTTTGGTGAGTATTACAAACACGAACCAGCCGCACAAGGAGAGCCAAGGATGGCTAAGCGTAAACGATCCCCGTGTCATCGCCGGAGTGCTTCTGGCGGATAATCGGAGAACGGCAAATTCCTGGTTCTTCCACGCAGGTGTCGCAGGACGATTGGGACCGCTTTACGCGACCTCCCACCGGCCGACGCCCACGGCAATCGCATCTACGGCTTCAAAACGATTCACCTCAAGAAGCGTGCGGCAAGCAACGGCGGGTGGCAGACTATCACCTACCGTTGGCAGGGAAAGGAAGTGACTCGGCAGTACAAGACCTTCCTCGCAACGTCCAAGATCGTTGGTGGAACGATCCGTGTTGTCATCGTCCGGTTCGACAAGGAGGGATGGCCCCCCGCTTTTGTACCGACCCGTCCGTCAGCGCGCGGGACATCTCGATCCGCCTGCTGTGCGACGTGCTGTTTTCCGACGGCGGGGTGCCGCTCCGTTTCCGGCTGAATGCGATGGTTGCGCAACTTCAGGAGCGTCTACGCCAGCGCAGAGCGTAGCAGCGGCGAGAGGCGATTCACTGGCTGCGCGAGCAAATCAACGACAATCCGGTTTCCCTCGCTCTCGGCGGCGAATCTGCCTCTTGCAGGGTTGCGAGCAGCCTTCGATTCCGCTCAGCCGATACTTCAGCCCTCATTGCGGCCAGCAGGCCGGTGGAATCGTCTCGTTCCCCATCATCGGTTTTTCCGTCTCATTTCGCGCGGCTCGCACGGCCGTTTCCATGGCTGCCCGATGTAAACTATGATTGACCGGTATCCTTCCTTCGAGTTGCCGGGGGCTCGATCGTCAGAGGTGGCTGGCTCATGGTACGCAAGATCTTCTTTGGCTCAAGCATCGTCATTCCACTGCTGATTCTGGTGGCGACGCATTACTATCCTCCCAGCGCCTGGTTGCTGGTGGTGGTCGCGCCGCTGCTGCTGCTCGGGTGGCACGACGTGCTGCAAAAGAAGCACACGCTGCTGCGGATCTATCCCGTGATCGGGCACGGTCGTTATTGGATGGAGCACATCCGGCCGGAGATCCAGCAGTATTTCGTGGAATCCGACATCGATGGCCGGCCATTCAACCGTGAGCTGCGGTCGGTCATTTATCAGCGAGCCAAATCGTGCTGCTCGGATACGACATCCTTTGGCACCCAGCGGGACGTGCAGGCGGTCGGCTACGAGTGGATGCAGCATTCGTTGGCCCCCCAACCGATCCCCGAGGTCGAGCCGCGAGTGCGTCTGGGGGGAGAACAATGCGACCGGCCGTACGCGGCGTCGCACTTCAATATCTCCGCGATGAGTTTCGGCTCGCTCAGCCGCACCGCCATCGAAGCACTCAACCGAGGTGCCCAGATCGGCGGCTTCTACCACAACACCGGGGAAGGATCGATCACGCCCTATCATCTCAAGTGGGGCGGTGATCTGATGTGGCAGATCGGAACGGGCTATTTCGGCTGCCGGGACTCTCAAGGCCGATTCGACTCGTCGCAGTTTCGCGACAAGTCGCAGATGGAGATCGTGAAGGCGGTCGAAGTCAAGCTGTCTCAAGGCGCCAAGCCGGGACACGGCGGCATTCTTCCCAAAGAGAAGATCACGGAAGAGATCGCCGAGATCCGAGGCGTTCCCATGGGACAGGACGTGATCTCGCCGCCCGCCCACTCGGCGTTTTCTACTCCCGTGGGATTGCTCGAGTTCCTCCAACGCCTGCGCGAGCTTTCCGGTGGAAAGCCGGTCGGATTCAAGCTGTGCGTCGGCTTTCCGGTCGAGTTCCTTTCGATCTGCAAAGCCATGGTCCAGACCGGACTCTATCCCGATTTCATCACCGTGGATGGCGGGGAAGGGGGAACGGGCGCAGCGCCGCTGGAGCTGACCAATTCGGTCGGTATGCCGCTGCGCGAGGCGTTGCGGCTGGTGGACAACGCGCTGCGAGGCGTCGGTTTGCGGGACAAGGTTCGGGTGGTGGCCAGCGGCAAGATCGTCACCGGCTTCGATCTGTTTCGCGCGATCGCGCTCGGCGCCGATCTGTGCAACGCCGCCCGGCCCATGATGTTGGCTCTGGGTTGCATCCAGGCTCGCCGATGCAACAGCAACACCTGTCCGGTGGGCATTGCCACGCAGGACCCGAGTCGCTATTTGGCCATCGATGTCGAGGACAAGGCGCAGCGTGTCGCCAACTACCACCGTGAGACCATCGCGGCATTCTTGGAGTTGATGGCCAGCGCCGGACTGGAAACGCCTCGGCAGATCCGGCCCCACCACATCTTCCGCCGCGTCGATCCGATGACCATCCAGAGTTTTGCGGAGATCTACCCGTCGATTCCCGACGGGGCCTTGTTGGAAGAATCGAGCGTGCCTCCTTTGTGGCGAGCCTACTGGCGTGCCGCTTCGGCCGAACGGTGGCAGCTTCCCGACTTCACGATCACCACGCAGCCGGATCGAAGCGGCGGGGCGCCCAGTGTGGCGATGGAGGCGTAGCGGGCGTCTCTCCCGATTGACCGGGTCGGGGAAGACAGGTAGGATGCACGGCAGTTGACCGCCAGCAGCCTGCCCACCAGGGAAGGACCCGCGTGGCGGATTTTTTGGGGCCGACTTCGTGATAAGTTTCACAATGTCGCAGGTCGGGCCGCAAGTGTTTGGGGTTGTTGGACTTGCGGCCGGGTGGCGTTGGGGAACCGATGCGGTGGAGAGGATGCCTGCCGATCATGAGCTTGATCTACATCCCGCTGGTCGCATTGATGTTGTTTGCCGCCGCCATGGCGGTGGGAATGATTGCGGTGGGGCATTTCATCGGGCCTCGGCGGAGCACGCCGGTCAAGCGGATGCCCTACGAGAGTGGGATGGACCCGGTGCATGACGCTCGGCGTCGCTTCGACATCCACTTTCATCTGATCGGCATTCTGTTTCTGTTGTTCGATGTCGAGCTGTTGTTTCTCTATCCGTGGGCGGTGGCGCGAGCCAATCCGGAGGGGCTCGACGCACTCGCCGAGGCGGGTTGGGCGGTCGACCGTGGTTTGATTCTCGGCGAGGTGTTGTTTTTCCTGGTGCTGTTGGCGCTGGGCTGGGTGTATGTCTGGCGTCGGGGGTTGTTGCGATGGCGGTAGAGCTTCCCGACAACGTGGTCATGACGCGGCTCGACACGCTGGCGAGCTGGTGCCGCAAGAACAGTCTTTGGCCGATGCCGTTCGCGACGGCTTGCTGCGGGATCGAGTTGATGGCGACGGGGGCGAGTCGCCACGATTTGGCGCGCTTCGGTGCCGAGGTCTTTCGTTTCACTCCGCGCCAGTGCGACTTGATGATCGTGGCCGGCCGAGTGGTGATGAAGATGATGCCGGTGTTGCAGCGGATCTGGCAGCAGATGCATGAACCGAAATGGTGCATCTCGATGGGGGCTTGCTGTTCGAGCGGGGGCGTGTTCGACACGTATGCGGTCGTGCAGGGGATCGATCGTTTCATTCCGGTGGACATGTACATTCCCGGTTGTCCGCCGCGTCCGGAACAGTTGATTCAAGCCATTATCGACTTGCAGGATCTGATCACGGATCGTGAAACGACGGTCGGGACCGAGGCGGAGATTACGCGTCGCGAGCCTCCCAAGCGAGCGTTGTCGGAGTTGCCGATCCTGCCGTCCTCATCCGGGGCGCAGTTCAGGGCTCCACCTCGCAGCTCCTGAATCGCAAACGCACGATGTTTTCAGCAGACGAACGGACGGACATCACAGGCTAGCTTGGAATCGGTATGGCGACGATAGCGGAAATCGTGGAGGCGCTGGAGGAGAGCGGAGACGTTGTCGCGACGTCGACATTCCGGGGCGATACCCGCGTGGTGGTTCTCCCGGAGCGGCTCGCGCCGGTCGCGCGCCGTTTGCAAGTCGAGTTCGGCTTCGACATGCTGATCGACGTGACCTGTGTCGACTACTTGCAGTACCCGGGGGCTCGCGATCGCTTCGGCCTGGTCTATTCGCTCTTTTCCACCGAATCGAATCAGCGGTTGTGGCTTCGCGTGTTTCTCAACGAACCGGACCTGGAAGTCGACTCGCTGGTGCCGTTGTGGGAGAGCGCCAACTGGATGGAGCGCGAGGTCTACGATCTGTTCGGCATCCGTTTTCGGCGCCACCCCGACTTGCGTCGCATCTTGCTCCCGGAAGCGTTTACCAGTCATCCGTTGCGGAAGGACTATCCGCTGCAGGGGCGAGGCGAGCGTCATCACTTGCCGGTGATCGAGCGAGGGGAGAGTTGAGCATGCCACTGACACCGGTCGAATCGGGGCATCGTGCCGTGGGCCAGAGCGAGTATCTGTGGACGCTCAACTTCGGCCCTCAGCACCCGGCCACGCATACCACGCTGCGTTTGGTGTTGAAGCTGGACGGCGAGCGGGTGGTCGACGCCGATCCCGACATCGGCTATTTGCACAGCGGCTTCGAGAAGATCGGGGAGCATCTCGATTTCAACCAGTACGTCACGGTCACCGACCGAATGAACTACATCTCGCCGATGGCCAACAACGTGGCCTGGCACGCGGCGGTGGAGAAGCTGCTGGGGATCGAGTTGACGCCTCGCTGCCGCTACATCCGCACGATCGTGGCCGAGTTGGCTCGGATCAGCGATCACCTGTTATGTGTCGGCGCGATCGGGCTCGACGTGGGGGCCTTCACCTTCTTTCTCTATGCGTTTCAGCAGCGGGAGCGGATCTACGACATTTTCGAGACGATCTGCGGGGCCCGCTTCACCAACAGTTACACCCGCGTCGGCGGGGTATCGCACGACATCACGCCCGATGCCATCGAGAAGATACGAGCTTTTTTGAAGGACTGTCCGGGCACGTTGCACGACATGGAACGGTTGCTCCACCGCAACAAGATTTTCGTCGATCGGACTCGAGGCGTGGGAGTGCTCAGTCGGGAGGAAGCCGCCAACCGCGGCGCCACCGGCCCGGTCGCTCGTGCCAGCGGAGTCACGATCGACTTGCGGAAGGACCAGCCCTACCTGGCCTATCCCGATCTCGAGTTTCGCGTCTGTTGCGCTCGCGACGGCGACTGTTACGCTCGATACGCCGTGCGGATGGCCGAGATGTGGGAGAGCTTGAAGATTGTTGAGCAGGCGATCGAGAATCTGCCGGCGGGTCCGTTTCAGGTCGGCCCGGATGCTCGCGTGATCCTGCCGCCGAAACCGGAAGTCTACACGACGATCGAGGGAACGATCACGCAGTTCGAGTTGGTGATGGACGGGCACGGCTTCGATGTTCCCTGCGAGGAGACGTATGCCGCCATCGAGGCCCCCAACGGCGAGCTGGGTTTCTACATCGTCGGCGACGGCAGCGACGTCGCCTATCGGGCTCGTTGCCGTCCCCCTTCATTCATCCATTTCGCCATGTTCCCGCACTTGATCCGCGGCCATACACTCAGCGACGTGGTGGCGGTCCTGGGAAGTTTGAACATCATTGCTGCGGAGTTGGATCGATGACGACCGCGCCAACGACTCTATCGGAATCGTCTTCCCGTTTGACGCCGGAGATGGTGCAGCAGATCGAGCAGTGGTGCCGGCGGTATCCTGACAAGCGAGCCGTGGTGCTACCGGCACTGCACCTGGTCCATCATCGCTGGCGATGGGTGCCTCACAGCGTGGTCGTGCAGATCGCCGAGCTGCTGGAGCTGGCGCCCGCCGAAGTCCAGGACACGCTCTCGTTTTACGGCTTCTTCAAACAGGATAAGCCTCACGGAGTCGTGCGCGCATGGGTCTGCCGGTCGATCAGTTGCGCTTTGCGAGGCGGCGACGAGCTTTTGGAGGAATTGTGCAAACTGGTCGGAACGCGGCCGGGCGAACCGGCTCGGGATGGTTCCATCACGGTGGAGGCGGCCGAGTGTCTGGGCGCGTGCGAGCATGCTCCGTGCGTGCTCGCCAATGAGCGGCTCTACCGGGGGCTCGATCCTCGAGATGTCGCCGACCTCTACCGGCAACTCCGCAAGCAGGCCGAGCAGGAGCGGGATCCGGGGGAATCGTCCACCACTTCACCTTCCGATGCCTCATGATGGGAGCCGAGCGACGTGGCCGACTTTGAGCCCGTATTGTTGGCGAGAATCGATCGCGACGACAGTCACACGCTGGCCGATTACG
>Ga0256839_1001548_pt1 | contig 27725 bp, 22 predicted proteins | sample 354166metaG_FD_185968 | JGI IMG/M metagenome (GOLD analysis project Ga0256839, IMG submission 185968) | Hydrothermal vent microbial communities from Mid Atlantic Ridge, Atlantic Ocean - 354-166 | ecosystem: Environmental > Aquatic > Marine > Hydrothermal vents | place: Atlantic Ocean: Mid... | reverse complement strand
CCGTCCGAAATCGGCCTGTGGCAGGGGGAATGGCGGATCGGACCGCCGGATCAGGGCGAGCCCCCTCCCGCCGCACCGAAACCAGGCCGATACGGCAACGCCGAGGCGTTGAACAGACGTTCCGGGACATCTGCGAGGCTGTGTGCGGCCTTTCCGGAGGGGGCGTTTCCGGTTTCCGCCCGGAGCCGGAAGCGAAGCTGCATCGTTTCCGCGCGCGCCATCGCTCCGACGGGGACAGTGTCGGTGGCGACCGCATTCCGGGCTGGTCTGGCGTGTCAGGCGCACATGACGAGGCATCATGGACGAGTCGTGCTATAGTCGGCCACGCGCCGGACGACTCGGGTCTTCCGGGCATGTGGTGGTTCTGTTGCGGGAAAGTTCTTGCTGGGGGCGTCAGGGTATTTCCGTCACCGGGATGCGGCCGGCAGCCGGGGGCATTGCCTCCGGGCGGGCTGCGTGTGCCGGATGCGCGAGGCGCGGCGATGAAACGCCGGGCCGATCTCCGGGCCGGCGCGGCGACGGGAGGGCAGACGGGCACGCCGCCGGACACGCAGCGGGAGCCCGCGCAGGAAGCCGCCGCCGGGCGCGGCGGGAGCGGGGTTTTCGGCGGCGGCTGGGAGCAGCGCCTGCAGGAGGCGCGCCGCCTGCGCGCGCAGGCGCTTGCCCGCCTGAGGGCGGAGGCGCCGGCGGGGCCGGTGGAGGAAGGCCGAGGCCCGGCCGGCGGGCGTTCGGGGGGGGAGTCGGGGGAGCGGGAGAGCGCCGTTGTGCGCGGGAGAGAGCGCGCGGAGATTCCGGGAGCCGGTGCGGAGGATGTCCCCAGCCTCGAAGAGATCTTCGCGACCCCCAATCTGAACGAGCGTTTCGAGCTGGCCCGTCTGCGTCGTGAACGTCTGCGGGCCCGGCGCAGCCGCGTTGCCGGAGAGGGAGGCAAGGCGCAGCCGGCCCGGGCGATGCGGGAGGCAAGGAAAACGGTTCTCGCCGCGCTGGCCGGCAGGGGAGGCGCGCCCGAAGCGCGAGCGCGCTCCGCGCCGGCGGAAGGGCAGGGCGGGACGGTTCTGCGCCGGCCTCCGGCCGCGTGGCGGAAATGGCGGATTCCGGCGCTGGCTGTCCTGCTCCTGGCGGGACTCTATCCGGCGGTCCTGTTCTTCCGGGACGCCGGCTGGCTGGAACAGGGGGGTGTCCGGCCCGGCACCGGCCCCGTGCCGGGTCCCGTCGATGCCGCTGCCCCGCTCGCAGCCCGGCCGGCAACGACGGGCGGGCTACCGGCGGAAGCGACAGAAGCGACAGAAGCCGCGCGCGCGGGGAGCGCCGCAGCGCCGCTGCCCGCTTCGCCGGCCGGATCACCCGGAGCCCCCGCACGGCCGCGGCCACAGCCGGCGCATCCCGGAGAGGGTGCCGGCGCGGGCCTCCGGGAGCGGCCCGGTTCCGGGGCGGCCGTCGCTCCGGCCCGGCCGGTTCCGGCGGATTTTCCGGGCGCCGTGCCGCGGATCGGGGTTCCGCTGCCACCGGCGGCGGGCGTGACAGAGAGCGCGGCAGAGAGCGTGGCGGCGGGCGCGCGTGTCGACGGGGAGAGGAAGCCGCCACCGGCCGCCCGCCCGGTTGCGGGGGACGGCCTGCCGGCGGTGGCTGCCGGGGCCTATCCGTTGCCGGTCGAATCGGTGCCGCCGCCCGCGGTGCCGGAGCGGCGGGGGAGCGCAGCGGCCTTGCCGCTCCTGTCGGAACCCGCGCCGGGCGCGCCCTCTGCCGGTGCGGAGCTGGCGGCGGTTTCTCCGCCCCCGGTCCGGGCGCTGCCGCATGGCTGGAGGATCGGGTCGCCCGAAAGGGTGGCCGAGAGCCCGGCCGGACGGGCGGGAGACGGGAGAGAGGGAGGCGGGTCGCCGCTGCTGCCTCTGCCTCCACCCGCGGCGGAAGAATCCCGCTTCGGAAGCGCTGCGCCCCGGCTGCCGCTGGCAGGCCGTCTGCCGGAGGTCCTGCCGGAGATCCCGCCGGCGAACCCGGGGCCGCCGCGGCAGGCTGCGCGCTCTGCCTCCCCGCTGCCCGGAGAAGATTTCGCCCCGGATCCGGCGCCGGTTGCCGGGCCGGCTCCGGCGCCGGGGTCGGGACGCCGTTCTCCTGTCGCACCGCCGCCCGGGCGCTACACGGTTCTGGTGCATGCGCCGGCCGGGGTCGAAAGGGCGCGGGTGGAGCGGGACATGGCAGCCCTGCGTGCGACTGGCCTCGGGCCGGGAAAGCCCCGGCGTGTCGGTTTCAGGATCTCGCGGAGCAACGTGCGCTATTTCCACCCCGCAGACCGGGCGGCGGCGGCGCGGCTGGCCGAGGCGATCGGGGCACAGCTGCGCGATTTCACCTCCTTCCGGCCGCAGCCTCCCGAAGGCACGATCGAAGTCTGGCTGCGCGGTGCGCCGGGCCGGGGCGCAGCCCGCCTCCGGGCGCGGGGCGGGCGCGGCAATGGCGAGACGGATGCGTTGGAGGCGTTGCGCAACCGGCTGATCCGCCAGCTGCGCAACCGGGAGTATCTGCCGAGGCGCGGAAACTGAGGCGCGGAAACCGGGGCGCGGAAACCGGGGCGCGGAAACCGGGGCGCCGCGCCGGGCGCCGGTGTTGCGGCATCGGTTGAAACGCCCGGTCGTCGGGGTTAGGATCCTCGCCGGGCCTGCCGACGTTCCGCAAGCCGGGTGAGCGGAGCAGATGACGGGAGCGGGCGATGGCCGGCAGGGGAACGCCGGCACCAGCAGGGTCGGCACCAGGGAGCCGGCAGGGGGGCACATGATCGGTGGAGCAGGGGGGCAAGGGTGCCGGGGCCGCGGTTGATGGCCGTCGTGACGGCGCTTGTGCTCGTGGCCGGCACGCAGCCGGCCGGGGCAGCCTATACGCTTGCCCAGCTGCGCGAGATAGAACGGCTGATCGCGGCCCGTGACTGTGCCGGTCTCTGGGCCTATCTGATCGAGAACCCGGGCCTTGCCGAGGGCGACGACCCGCTTGCGGTCGAGTTGCGCAATTTTCTGGCCGGAGCCAGCAGCGGGCTGATATCCTGCCTGTCCCTGAACCGGGAGCAGGCAGCCGTGGCGCCGGAGCCGGCCGGGGCGGCCTATTGACCGGGCGGGGCGAAGCCGGCGTGTCGGGGGGCGCGCGGAGGCTCGCGACCCGGCCGCTGGAGCGGGCCGGGAACGGATGAGCCGCCCGCCCCGCAGCCCGGCCCGCCCCGCTGCCGCGCCCCGCGTCGCCTGGCTGATCGAGCCGCGCTTTCCGGGTGGCACCTCGGCTGCGCTCGCACAGGAGCTTCGGGCGGTCGCCCCGCTGCTGCGTCCGCAGGTGTTCTTCGTTGATTCGAAGATGTTCCGCGGGCGCGAGGTCGCGCCGGTTCTGGCCGAAGCCTTCGCCGAGCTGGGGCTGGCGCCGGTTCACGCCCCGCGGCGGATCGCCGCCGATGTGGTGATCCTGCACAATCCTGCCTTTCTCAAGTTCGACGCGGCTCTGGAGCTGCGTATCGTCACCCGCAGGCTGCATGTGGTCTGCCACGAGAACTTCCTGCGCCCGGACGGCAGCGAGAGCTTCGATGTGGCCCATTGCCTCGGGCTGATCGAGCGGGCCAGCCTGGCATTCGACAGGACGATCGCGCCGGTTTCTCCCTGGAATCGGCGCATGGCCGCCGCCTGGCTGGAGCGCGCGGGCAGGGCGGGTGAGCGCTGGCGCCTGCTCGGGGAGAACTGGTTCAACATCTGCGATTTCCCGCTGCGCCCGCCCCCTTCCGCGCCGCGCGACCGGCGCGGCCGCCTGTCGCGTCCGGGGCTGGAGAAGTTCCCCTCCACCGAAGTTCTGGAGGCCTGTTTCCCGCCCCATGCCGAGCGCAATCTGCTGCTGGGGGCCGAGATCCTGACAGCATCCGCCGGGCGGCATCCGCATTGGGAGATCCTGCCCTTTCGGGCGATGCCGGTGGAGGAATTCTTCACCGCGATCGACTTTCTCGTTCATTTCACCGCGCCGGGCCTGCGCGAGAGCTTCGGGCGGGTTCTTGCCGAGGCGACGGCGGCCGGAAAGCTGGCGATCTGCCCGCCGGAGACGGCGGAATCCTTCGGCCCCGGCGTGGTGGGAGCCAGCCCGCGGGAGGTGGATGCGCTGATCGCCGGGTTCATCGCCGCCCCGCAACGCTACGCGGCCCGGGTCCGCTTGGCACAGCGCGGGCTGGCGGCCTATTCTCCCGGCCGCTTCCGGGCGTTCTTTCGCCGGCAGGTTCTCAAACTGGAAGGGTGCGGGAGATGATCCTGGTGGAATCCGGCATTGGTGGCGAGCGGGGGTTCGAGGCCATGGCCCTCTTCGCCCGCCAGCTTCAGCTGCGGGGGCATCGGGTGATGCTCGATGCCGCCAGCCTGCCCGAGGGCATGGGCGGGGGGCGGCTTTACGATGCGGCGCTTCTGCTGGCGGAGCCGGCGAAGGTGGCGCCGTCCAGGCTGCTGGTGATCGGGGCGGAAAACCTGTCGGAGGAGGTGCTGGTCCGGTTGCGCGAGACGCCGCTGGCAGAGTCGTGCCGGGTGCAGGCTATCGGGCGGTTTGACAGCCGCCAGGCGCTGATCGGGGCCCGGCTGCGGTTGTCCGATGCGCTGGGGCGCGCGGTCGAGCCGGTCGATCTGGGACGGTTGCAGCCCCGGCCGATCCGGGTGCCTTCTCTGGCGCCGCTGTTCGCGAGCGGGGCGGCAGAGGTGGGGGCGGCGGAGGTGGCGGCGGCGGCTCCGCTCCGCCGGCCGCGCCTGCTGATGGCCCTGCCCGGGGAGATGCTGGAAGACGAGGCGACGCTGACGGCGCTGGAAGCGCTGGCGAACCGGCCCGACCTGGAGGCGGCCGTCATCACATCGGGGCAGGGGCGGGCCCTGCTGCGCCGGCAGGGACCGGGGCTGCCGATCGCCTTCGGTCTTGCCGAGTTCGCCCCGGCGATTCTGGCGCGGACGGCACGGATGGTGGCGGTTTTCGGCCCTTCCGTGCCGGGGGAGCAGGTGGCGGCGCTGTGCCTGGAAGTGCTGGGCAGGGGAGGTGCGGTTGCCGACTGCACCGAGGGGGAATCGCTTCTGGGCAGCGGCGCCCCCGTGTTGCGCGGCCCGCGCCGGCCCGCCGCCTTCGTTTCCTGGCTGGAGGCGGCAGTGCTGCCGAACCTGAAGGCGATCGGTGCCGAGGCGGCGCGCCAGCCCTGGCTGCGGGCGAACTGCCTTGCGGTGCTGGAGCAGGCGCTGGAGCTGCCTGCGCCGGAGCGTCATGCCGGTGCCCGGGCCGGGGGGGCGCGCCGGCGGCGCGCGGCGCGGATCCTGTTCCTGCCGACCAACGGGGTCGGGCTGGGGCATGCCCAGCGCGCCGCCCTGGTGGCCGCGGAGCTGGTGGCCGCGGAGAGCGGGGTGCAGGAAAAGGTCGGCTTTGCCGCCTTCCCGAGCTGCATTCCGCTGCTGCAGGAAAGAGGTTTCGACTGCCTGCCGCTGGTGGCGCGCAGCGGCCGCCACACGGCCCCGCAGGACAACGATCTGGTGAACTACCTGCGTCTGCGCAGCGTGCTGGCCGCCGGCGACACCCTGGTCTTCGATGGCGGCTATCCCTTCGATTCGGTGATCCGCACGGTGCTCGAAACGCAGGCCCGGGCGGTCTGGATCCGGCGCGGGCTGTGGCAGCCGGGCCAGCGCCGGCGCACGCCGCTGGAGCGGCAGGGGTTCTTCTCTCGGGTGATCGTCCCAGCCGAGGCTTTCGAGGAGCTGAACGCCGGGCATGATTTCGGCCCCGATATCCGCCGGGTCGGCCCGATCGTGCAGCCGGCCGGAAAGGCGGAGAACGCGCCACAGGAACTGCGCGCGCGCCTGGCGCGCCGTTTCGGCCGGCAGTTCCGGCATCTGGTGGTGTCGATGCTGGGAAGCGGCGTGGCCGCGGAACGCGCGGCCCAGCTCCAGTTCCTGTGTGCCCGATTCGCCGCCGAGGAGGATGTCCTGCATCTGATGGTGGTCTGGCCGAATGCGCGCCTGGCGCCGGGGCTCGCCGGCTGGCCCAATTCGCATCCCGTGGCCACGGGCAGGGCGCTGGCGCTCAGCCGTGCCGCCGATCTGGTGATCTCGGCGGCGGGCTACAACTCGGTGCACGAGATGCTGTATCATGCAATCCCCTGCATCTTCATTCCGCAGATGGCGGCTTTCACGGATGATCAGGAACGCCGGGCCCGGGCGATGTCCGAGCGCGGCCTGGCGGTGACGCTGCAGCCGCAGGAGCTGCTGCAGCTCGGGCGGGAGGTGGATGCCTTCCTGCACGGCGGAAAGGCCGGAGAGATCCGTGCCGCGCTGGAGAAGGCGGAACTGCCGCCGCGCGGAACGGCAGAGGCGGCGCGGCTGATTTCGGAGGTGGCCCGAAATGGCGGAGGATGACTGGCAGGTGATCGCGGCGCGGCTGTCTCCGGTCGCGCCGGCGGATCTGGACGGCGATGGCACGCTGCTGCCGGCGGCGGGGCCCCGGCGTCGGGCGGGGGGGTGGCTTGGGCGCGACATCCTGCCGGAACGGCCGCCGGCGGCGGCAGCGTGGGCAGCCCGGCGCACGGGCGGTGCGGCGATCGGGGTGCGCGTGGGCGTGCGCCCGGCGGATCCGGCGGGTCTTGCCGCCCGGTTGCTGGCGATGGCGGCCGAGCGCGATGCGGAGCCGGTGATCCTGTCGCGCCCCGCCGTCTGCGGACTCGAGCAATTCGGCTTCCGGGTCGAGCGGCTGGCCGGGCGCAGCGAGCGCGAGCTTGCCGCCTGCGAGGCCGAGCTTGCGGCTTTCTGGGACATGGCGATCGTGATCGACGCCGAGGCGCTCGGCAGTTTCGGCTAGGCTCGTCGCGGCGGATCGGAAACGGCCGCGCTTCCGGCAGGGGAGCCTGCCGCCGGGGCAGGCGCATGCGCAGCCTGCCCGTGCGCTGCGGGCGCGCCGGCGCGCCGGGCGGGCAGGGCTTCCGGCGGCGGCCACCGCGGCCCTGTCCGGGCGGGGCGACAGAAGGGCGGGCGGCAGGGCGGGCGGCGCGCTCCGGCTTTTCCCTTTCCCGGCCCCAACGATGTTCCCGCGATGATCCGGGGCGGGAGCGGCGCGGCTATTCCGGCGGCGGCTCCTCCAGCACATGCGGGCGCAGGCTGGCCCGGAACATCTCGATGAATTCGAGCGTCAGCATCGACAGCGGCGTATGGGTCGGGTGCAGCAGGGTGATCCGGTGCGGCACGGCCGGCAGGAAGGGGCGCAGCACCAGCCCGCGCCGTTCGTATTCGCATGCGTCCAGCTCGCTGACCACGGAAACTCCCACGCCCTCGGCCACCAGCATGCAGGCGGCGGTGAACTGGCGCACCTCGACCAGCGAGTTCAGCGGCGCGCCGCAGCGGGCGAAGGTCTGTTCGAGGGCGCGGTAGAAGGCGCTGTCGCGGCGAGTGTGGATCAGCCCCTCGCCGGCCAGATCCTCGGGGCGGATCAGGCTGGCCCGGGCCAGCCGGTGGCCGCGCGGCAGGATGCAGACCGTGCGCATGGCGAGGGTCTCGCCGCTGACGGCCGGGTGGCCGGCGAATCCGTCGGTGATGCCGAAATCGTACTGCTCGCCGATGATCCATTCGAGGATCCGCTCGGGTCGGTCCGGCTCGATGGTGACGGTGACGCCGGGGCGCTGATCGAGGAAGCGGGCCACGAGCCCGGGCAGGTGACTGGTGGCGAAGCCGGGCAGGCAGGCGATTCGCAGGTGCCCGGCCCGGCGTTCGGTCAGGTCCTTGGAGAGCTCTTCCAGGTGGGACACGCTGTCGAGCAGGCGTTCGACCTCGCCCAGAAGATAGCGCGCCTCGCGGGTCGGCTCCAGCCGCCCGCCGCGGCGGCGGAAGAGCTCGAAGCCCATCGTTCGGGAAAAGTCGCGCAGCAGGCGGCTTGTCGCCGGTTGCGAGATTCCCATCTGCCGCGCTGCGCGGGTGATGAGCCCGGTGCGGGCCACGGCGCGGAAGGCTTCGAGCTGGCGCAGCCGGATGGCCAAGTGCGAATCCTTTCGGAGGTTGGCTTCCTCCATATGTATAACATGACATTATAAAAACTGTCATGAAACTTTCATTTGAATTATGTTTGCGGGCGTGTTTTGCTTGTTCCCGGGAAAGGCATGGCGCCATGCGGCAGCAGCCGGTTCTGCCTGCGGGGGTCTTCTTTGCTCGTTCAACATCTGGGAGAAATCGGAAATGAAACATTCAGTCATGGGTTCGATCGTCGCCGGCGCCGCCCTTTCGCTTGCGGGAGCCGCCTTCGCGCAGGTGGAGATCCAGTGGTGGCATGCCATGGGCGGGGTGAACGGCGAGCGGGTGGACAAGATCGCCGCCGATTTCAACGCCACCCAGTCCGACTACAGGATCGTGCCCGTCTACAAGGGCAACTACACCGAAACCATGACCGCCGCGATCGCCGCCTTCCGGGCCAAGGAACAGCCCGCGATCGTGCAGGTGTTCGAGGTCGGCACCGCCACCATGATGGCCGCCAAGGGCGCGGTCTACCCGGTGGAAGACCTGATGGCCGACACCGGCCAGCCCTTTGACAAGAACGCCTTCCTGCCGGCGGTGATCTCCTACTACCAGACCCCGGAGGGCAAGCTGCTGTCGATGCCGTTCAACAGCTCGACCCCGGTGCTGTGGTACAACAAGGACGCGCTGGATGCCGCCGGCGCCGAGGTGCCCACCACCTGGGACGAGGTCAGGACGGCCTCGGAGAAGCTGGTCGCCAACGGCATGAAATGCGGCTTTTCCTTCGGCTGGCAGTCCTGGGTGATGATCGAGAACTATTCCGCCTGGCACAACCTGCCCATCGGCACCAGGGAAAACGGCTTTGCCGGCTTCGATACCGAGCTGACCTTCAACAACGACGCGGTTGAAAACCGCCTGCAGCAGATCGCCGACTGGCAGAAGGACAACCTGTTCGTCTACGGCGGGCGGCGCGGCGACAGCCTGCCGATGTTCACCGGCGGCGAATGCGGCATGTGGATGAACTCCTCGGCCTATTACGGCTCGATCAAGTCCCAGGCCGAGTTCAACTTCGGCCAGACCATGCTGCCGCTCGATACCGCGGTGGCGGACAAGCCGCAGAACTCGATCATCGGCGGCGCCACGCTGTGGGTGCTTTCGGGCCGGCCGGAGGAGGAATACAAGGGAACGGCCATGTTCCTGAACTACCTGTCCTCGCCCGAGGTGCAGGCCTGGTGGCACCAGGAAACCGGCTATGTTCCGATCACCACGGCCGCCTACGAGCTGTCGCGCGAGCAGGGATTCTATGAAAGCAACCCGGGCACCGACACGGCGATCAAGCAGCTCAGCCTGAACACGCCGACGCCCAATTCCAAGGGGCTGCGCTTCGGCAACTTCGTGCAGATCCGCGACATCATCAACGAGGAGATGGAGGCGCTGTGGGCCGGCGACAAGACGGCGAAGGAGGCCATGGACTCGGCCGTCGAGCGGGGCAATGCGCTGCTGCGCAAGTTCGAGCGCTCGGTGAAATAGGCATCCGGCGCAACAGACCGACCCGCGCCGCCCGGAACCGCCGGGCGGCGCGAACGGATTTCCCCGAGGCCGACCGTGCTCAAACGCGTTCACTTTCCCGCTTCCGCGCTGCCCTATCTGCTGGTGGCGCCGCAGGTGGCGATCACGCTGGTGTTCTTCATCTGGCCGGCCAGCCAGGCGCTGTGGCAGTCGATGCTGATCGAGGACGCTTTCGGCCTGTCCACCGAATTCGTCTGGTTCGAGAATTTCCAGGCCCTGTTCGAGGATGATCAGTATCTCGGCTCCTTCAGGCGGACCGCCTTCTTCTCGCTGGCGGTGGCCTTCCTGTCGATGTCGTTCTCGCTGGTCCTGGCCGGTTTTGCCGATCGGGTGATCCGCGGCGCCACGACCTACCGCACGCTGCTGATCTGGCCCTATGCCATCGCCCCGGTCCTGGCCGGGGCGCTGTGGGTGTTCATGTTCAACCCGACGCTGGGGATCGTCGCCTACGGGCTGGAGCTGCTCGGCTACGAGTGGAACCACCAGCTGCGCGGCGGGCAGGCGATGGCGCTGGTGATCATGGCCGCCTCGTGGAAGCAGGTGGCCTACAACTTCCTGTTCTACCTTGCCGCGATGCAGGCGATCCCGCGCTCGGTGATCGAGGCGGCGGCGATCGACGGGGCCGGGCCGATCCGGCGTTTCCGGACGATCGTCTTTCCGCTGGTTTCGCCGACCACGTTCTTTCTGCTGGTGATCAACCTCGTCTATGCCTTCTTCGACACTTTCGGCATCATCCACGCGGTCACCCAGGGCGGGCCGGCCAACGCCACCACGATCCTTGTCTACAAGGTCTACAACGACGGGTTCGTGGGGCTCGACCTGGGCGGTTCGGCGGCGCAGTCGGTGATCCTGATGGTGCTGGTGATCGCCCTGACGGTGGTGCAGTTCCGCTTCATCGAGCGCAAGGTGGAATACTGAAGGAGGAACGGTGATGGTCGAGAACCGCCCCTGGCTGGCCTTCTTCACCCATGTGGTGCTGCTGATCGGCATCGCCGTCATCGCGCTGCCGATCTGGATCACCTTCGTGGCCGCCACCCATGACGAGATCCGCATGACCCAGGTGCCGCTGCCGCTGCTGCCGGGCGATCAGTTCTGGGCCAACCTCAAGGCCACCCTGTTCGGCCGCGGCCTCTCGGGGACCGAAACCGCGCCGGTGTGGCGGATGCTGTTCAACTCCCTGGTCATGGCCATGGCGATCGCGCTGGGCAAGATCGCGATCTCGCTGCTGTCGGCCTTCGCCATCGTCTATTTCCGCTTTCCCTTCCGCATGGGCTTCTTCTGGATGATCTTCATCACGCTCATGCTGCCCGTCGAGGTGCGCATCCTGCCCACCTTCGAGGTGGTCGCCCAGCTGGGGATGCTCAACAGCTACGCGGGGCTGACGATCCCTCTGATCGCCTCGGCCACCGCCACCTTCATGTTCCGCCAGGTGTTCCTCACCATCCCCGACGAGATGCTGGAAAGTGCGCGCATCGACGGGGCCGGGCCGATGCGCTTCTTCTTCGACATCCTGCTGCCGCTCAGCCGCACCAACATCGCGGCGCTGTTCGTGATCCTGTTCATCTACGGCTGGAACCAGTATCTGTGGCCGCTCCTGATCACCACCGATCAGGACATGACCACCATCGTGATGAGCATCAAGCAGATGCTGGAGGCGGCCGAGCAGAGCCCGCAGTGGAACATCATCATGATGACGGCGCTGCTGGCGATGCTGCCGCCGGTTCTGGTGGTGATCTTCATGCAGAAGCTCTTCGTCAAGGGGCTTACGGAAACCGAGAAATAGGCAGGGAAATGGCCGGGATCGTCCTCGACAAGCTGAAGAAGTCCTACGGCGGCACCGAGGTGCTGCACGGGGTGAACGCCGAGATCGCCGATGGCGAGTTCGTGGTGATCGTGGGGCCTTCGGGTTGCGGCAAGTCCACGCTCTTGCGCATGATCGCGGGGCTGGAGAGCGTGACCGAGGGCGAGATCCGTATCGGCGAGCGGGTGGTCAACGGGCTCGAGCCGGCCCAGCGCGACATCGCGATGGTGTTCCAGAACTACGCGCTCTATCCGCACATGAGCGTGCGCCAGAACATGGCCTACGGGCTGAAGATCCGCGGCCTGCCGAAGGAGGAGATCGACAGGCGCGTGGAAGAGGCGGCGGACATTCTCGAGATCCGCGACTACCTCGAGCGCAAGCCGCGCCAGCTTTCCGGCGGCCAGCGCCAGCGGGTGGCGATGGGGCGCGCCATCGTGCGCAAGCCGCAGGTTTTCCTGTTCGACGAGCCGCTTTCCAACCTCGATGCCAAGCTGCGGGTGCAGATGCGGCTGGAGATCCGCCGCCTGCAGAAACGGCTCGGCGTGACGGCGGTCTATGTGACCCACGATCAGGTGGAGGCGATGACGCTCGGCGACCGGCTGATGGTGCTCAACGGCGGGCGCTCCGAGCAGTTCGGCACCCCGATCGAGCTTTACGAACGTCCGCAGACCACATTCGTCGCCGGCTTCATCGGCTCTCCGGCGATGAATTTCCTGCCCGCGACGGCGGAGGGCGGCGAGGTGGTGCTGGAAAACGGCGCCCGCCTGCCGGGGGGGACGGGCGCGGGGCGGGTGAGGCTCGGGTTGCGGCCCGAACATCTTCTGGCCGATGACGGCGGGCCGATCAGACTGCAGGCGATCCTGGCCGAGCAGCTGGGCGCCAGCACGCTGGTGCACGGCACCCTGGAAGGTACCGACAGCGCGCTGGTGGCCGCGCTTCCCGGCACCCGCGCCGTCACCGAGGGCGAGGTGCTGGGCTTTTCCGTCGCACCTGCGCAGATGCACCTGTTCGACGGGGAAGGCAGGCGGATCGGCTGATGACCGCCGCTCCGGATCTGGAACCGCTGCGCGGTCGGCCCGGCGTGATCCGCCTGCACGGCCACCGCGGCGCGCGCGGGCTGATGCCGGAAAACACCCTGCCGGGATTCGCCTTCGCGCTGGCATGCGGGGTCGAGATCCTGGAATGCGACGTGCTGTTCTCGCGCGAGGGAACCCCCGTCGTTACCCACAACCCGCGCCTGTCGCCGGACATGACCCGCGATGCCGAAGGCGGCTGGGTTGCCGCGCCGGGGCCGCTGGTGCGGGCGCTGTCGCTGGAGGAACTGCGGCGCTTCGATGCCGGCGGGCTGCGCAGCGGCAGCGCCTATGCCGCCCGCTGGCCCGACCAGGCCTTCCTGAGCGGCGTTCCGGTGCCCTGCCTGGACGAGCTTGCGGCGCTGCTGGCCCGCCCCGGGCACGGGCGCGTCTGGCTGAATCTGGAAATAAAGTCCTCGCCGCTGCACCCGGAACACGGGCCGCCGCCGCCGGAGCAGGTTGCCGCGGTGCTTGCGGTGCTGGATGATTACGGGCTGGCCGGGCGCACGCTGGTGCAGAGCTTCGACTGGCGGGTTCTGGCGGAGCTGCGCCGGCAGCGGCCGTCGATTCCGCGTTCCTTTCTCAGCGAGCTTTCCGGGGAGGGGGCGACGCCCGAGGCCAATATCCACGACGGATCTCCCTGGATGGCGGGGCTGTCGCTGGCCGCCCACGGCGGTTCGCTGCCGGCGCTGGTGGCGGCGGCCGGCGGGCAGGCCTGGAGCCCGCATTTCGGTGACCTCACGGCGGAGGATCTGGCCCGTGCCCGCGCCCTGGGGCTGATCGTCAATGTCTGGACGGTGAACCGCCCGCAAGATATCGACCGGATGATCGCGCTCGGGGTGGACGGGATCATCACCGATTTTCCGGGGCGGGTGCAGCACCGGCTGAAGGCGCAGGGCATGAGCTGGCGCTGAGCGTCGGCGTCCGGCGGCGGGCGCACAGATGCCGCCATCGGCTGCATCCGCTCCGCCGGGGCACGCGCGCCGCATTCACTCGCGCAGCATCGCCGCCTCCCAGGCGCGCAGGAAACGGCGCCGCTTCAGCCGGTCCAGGTAGACGAGCATGCCCGGGCCCAGCCGGATCGGGCGCAGCGCCGGGTTGCCGCTGCCGGCCTGCCGGTCGCCGTCGCCGATCGGGGGGAAGGGGTAGGATTGCGGATCGGCCCGCTCCCAGGACAGGCGGATCAGGTGATCGATGAACTTCCCGGCCAACTCCGGGTTGCGCGCCCGCGCCGGGATCAGGGCCGAGCGCAGCATCACCGTGGTGAAGTCCTCGGGTTCGATCACGATGATCCGGTCGGCCAGGTCGCTCCGGGCCGCCGCATAGGAGCCCAGGACGTTGTAGGCAAGGGCGAGCTGCCCGGCGGCGACATCCTCGATCATGTCGGAGGAACAGCAGTAGAGCCGGGCCCCGAGCCCGCCCATCACCTCGATCAGCCGCCAGAAGGTCTCGGACTGGCGCGAATCCTGGGTCGCGAACAGGTAGCCGAGCCCGCTCGTGCGCACGTCATAGGTGCCGAGCCGGCCGCGAAAGCGTTCCGGGTGAGCGCGCAGCAGCGTGATGATGTCCTCGCGGTTGCGCGGCACTTCCAGCCCGGCGAAGGCGGCGCGCGAGATCACCACCGTCGCCGGCTCCTGGGTGAAGGCGAATACATGATCCCGCCACCGGGCCCAGGAGGGCAGGCGCGCAGTCAGGGCAGAGCGATGGGGTCGGGTGAATCCGTCGTTGGCCAGCTTGATCTGCAGGTCCATCGCCGAGGAAATCGCCACGTCGAATTCCGCCCCCTCTTCGGCCAGGGCCTGCATCAGCTGGGTGCTGCTGGCGGTGGTATAGATCACCTCGACCGAGGGGTGACGTTCCTGGAAGGCCAGGACGATCGGGCTGAACAATGCGGTATCGGCATTCGAGATCACGCGCAGGCTGTGCGCGGGCCGGCCGCCGGGGGCGGGAAAGCGGGTGAGTGATTCGATCTCGAAGGCGGGGGCCGTTCCCGGGCCGGTCAGCCCGGCCAGGGCGCTCCACAGGCCTATGATGGCAGCAGCAAGGTGACGCATGCGCCGCTCCTTTCGCGTCTGTTGGCCAGCAGCAGCCGCCCGCCGTGGGCCTGGACGACTTCGCGGGCAATGGTCAGCCCGAGACCTGAGCCCACGGTGTCGGCGGCATTCTCGCCGCGCGCGAAGCGCCGGGTCAGGCGTTCGGCGTTGCGGGCGGGGAAACCCGGCCCCTCGTCGCGCAGGATGATCCGGGTCTGCGCGCCGGCCTGCTCCAGCGCAATCCGGATCGTGGATTCGGGCGGGGAATACTTTATCGCGTTGTCGAGGAGGTTGTGCAGGGCGCTCTGCAGCAGGATGGAATCGCCCGACAGCTGCGGGCGGTCCCGCAGTTCCAGTTCCAGGGTGATATCCTTCAGATCCGCCAGCGGGCGCAGCCGCGCCACGGTTTCGCCCAGCAGCGCGGCCAGGTCGATCCGGCTGCGTTCCAGGTGATCGGTGCGGAAGCTGACCATGGCGTGATCAAGCAGTTGCCCCGCGGCACGCGAGCTTTCGTCCAGCGCGCGGATCATCTCGCGCAGTGCGCGGCGGTTTTCCGGCCGTTCGACGCGGCGCAGCACCAACTCGGCCTGCGAACGCACCGCGGCCAGCGGGGTGCGGACCCGATGCGCGGCCTCGGCGATCAGCTCTTCCGAGCGGGTCAGCGAAATCCGCAGCCTCTCGATGAAGCGGTTGAGCGCGCGCACCAGCGGCACCATCTCGGAGGGCACCGGGGCGCTCACCGGGCGCAGATCCTTCGGCCCCCGGCGCGACACGGCCCCGGCCAGCCGGTCGAGCGGGCGCACCGAGGCACGGGCGGCCAGAAGCGCCAGCGCCGCCGAGGCCAGGAAGAAGCCCACCCCGAGCCCGAGCGTGACCCGGCTGATGCGGGCCAGCGTGCGGGCCCTTCCGGTGAGCGTCTGGGCGACCGACACGACGATTTCCACCGGCCTTCCCGCCAGTGTCAGGCTGCGCCGGGCGGTGGCCATGCGCACCGGCTCCCCCTTGTAGGGGGCGGTGGCGAAACCGATCGGCCTTCCCTGTGGCGGAGGGGCCGGAAGATCCGCATAGCCGGTCAGGAAGGAGCCGCCCGCGGCAACCCGGTAGAAGACCCTGTCATCGCTGACATTGCCCAGCATCGACAGGGCGGCATAGGGGATGTCCACGGTGATTTCGCCGTTCTCCACCGCTGCGCTGTCGAGAATCGAGGTGGCCGAGGCGGTGAGGATGCTGTCCTGGGATTCCTGGGCCAGCTGGCGGGCGAAACCGTGCACCAGGGCGAACAGCACGGCGGTGAGCACGGATGCGCTGCCCACCAGCAGCAGCGCCAGGCGGCGCCTGATCGAGCCGGACACGACGAGCGACGGTTCGCCCTGTTCGCTCATGGCCCCACCAGCCGGTAGCCGAGCCCGCGCACGGTCTCGATCGTCACGTCGGCGCCGGCAAGATGCTTGCGCAGCCGCGCCACGTAGACTTCGATCGCATTTTCAGACACGTCTTCGTCATAGGCGAACAGCCGATCCGCCAGCCGGGCCTTGGAGTGGATCCGCCCGGGCGCGGCCAGCAGCACTTCCAGCAGGCGCAGTTCCCGGTTGCGCAGCCTGATCCGGCGGTCGGCTACCTGCAGCGTTCCGGCCAGCGGATCGAAGGAGAGATTGCCGAATCGCCGCCGGTTGTCGGCGGCGCCGGCGCGTCGGCGCAGCACCGCCCGGCAGCGCGCCTCGAGCTCGGAGAAGTCGAAGGGCTTCATGAGATAGTCGTCGGCGCCGAGGTCGAGCATCCCGACCCGGTCGGACACTTCGCTGCGCGCTGTCAGCACGATCACCGGGGTGTCGTCCTGCCGTTCGCGATGGGCCTTCAGAAAGCTGCGCCCGTCGCCGTCCGGCAGCATTATGTCCAGCAGGATCAGGTCGTAATCACCTGTTTTCATGAATTCATCGGCGGTGGACAGGTCTGGGGCGACATCGACCACATGCCCGTCCAGGCGCAACCCGTCGGAGACGGCTCCGGCCAGGCGGGCGTTGTCCTCGATCAGCAGAAAGCGCATCCTTTCCTGCTCCTTTCCTGCTCCTTTCCGGCCTCCGCATCCAGCCTCCCTGCCGCGAGCTCTCGCCTGCCCGGGGCGGGTCGTGACAGGCTGGTGTCAGCTTGGGATGTTCCTTTTCCAGTCATGGGCGCCAGGAGGCGCAAAAGTCAAACGGGAGGATACCATGACGAAATTCAGCATGACCCGGCGGGTGATGATGGCGGCGGCCGTCGCCACGCTGGGCCTTGGCGGGGCGGCCAGCGCCGGCAGCCACCAGGTGCTCGAGCGCATCCACTTCCTGATCCCCGGCGGCGCCGGCGGCGGCTGGGACGGCACCGCGCGCGGTACCGGCGAGGCGCTGACCAGGTCCGGGCTGATCGGCTCGGCCACCTATGAAAACATGTCCGGCGGCGGCGGCGGCAAGGCGATCGGCTTCCTGATCGAGAACGCCGCCAGCCAGCAGGACACGCTGATGGTGAACTCCACCCCGATCGTGATCCGCTCGCTGACCGGCGTGTTCCCCTACAACTTCCGCGACCTCACGCTGGTGGCCTCGATCATCGGCGACTACGCGGCGATCGTGGTGAACAAGGACAGCCCGATCAACTCGATGTCCGACCTGGTGGCGGCCTACAAGGCCGACATGGGCGGCACCGCGATCGGCGGCGGCTCGGTCCCCGGCGGCATGGACCACCTGGTGGCGGCGATGGTGATGCAGGCGGCGGGCGAAGACCCGACGGCGGTGAAATACATCCCCTATGACGCCGGCGGCAAGGCGATGGCGGCGCTGCTCTCGGGCGAGATCAAGGCGCTGTCCACCGGCTTTTCCGAAGCGGTGGAACTGGCCCGCGCCGGCGAGGTCAGGATCATCGGCGTGACCGCGGATGCGCGCGTCGATGCCTTCCCCGACGCCCCGACCATGAAGGAACAGGGGATCGACATGACCTTCGTCAACTGGCGCGGCTTCTTTGCCGCCCCCGGTCTGCCCGCCGACAAGCTGGCCAGGTTCCAGGAAGTCCTGGCCAAGATGTATGACACCCCAGAATGGGAAGAGGTGCGGGCCCGCAACGGCTGGGTCAACATCCACAACTCGGGCGACGATTTCCGTGTCTTCCTGGAAGAGCAGGAACAGATCATCGGCGACCTGATGCGCAAGCTCGGCTTCCTGTAAGCCCGGCGACCGGTGCGAGGGGCCAGCCCCTCGCGCTCCCCGAGGTATTTGGCGCAAGAGGAAGGGGGGACGAGCGCGCCCCCCTTCCCGGAAGGTCGAACGCCTTCCCCTTGCACGGCCATCGGCTCCTCAGCCTGTACCGCATCTGCAGGGTGGACCGGAAATGGTTAAGACATTCTTTCCGTACACGGTCTTTCCTCTTGCCGGAAATACCTCGGGGGAGTCCGCCGCAGGCGGACGGGGGCAGAGCCCCCTCCCTTGCCCGTCCGGTTCATGGCGTCCCACGGCATCTTTCCCGAAAGGAGACCCGACATGGCTCTCGACCGCTGGCTGGCCCTGGCGATCCTCGCGATCTGCCTGATCTACGGCTACACCGCCTTTTTCACCATGGACGCGGGCTTGCCGCCCTTCATGCGGCGCAGCCCGGTCTGGCCTTCGACCTTTCCCAAGATCCTGGCCGCGATGGCGGTTCTCGTCGCGCTGGCCATAGTGCTCGGGCTCGAAAAACCCGGCAGGGTCGGCCCCGCCGAGATCGACTGGCGCAGGCTGCACGAATACCGGCTCGGCCAGGCGCTGGCGCTGCTGGGGCTGATGGTGGCCTATGCTCTGCTGCTGCGTCCGGCGGGCTTCCTGCTTTCGACCACCGGCTTTCTGGCAATCGGTGCGGCAGTGCTGGGCGAACGGCGCTTCCACATCCTGGTGCCGGTAGTGCTGATCGCCGCCGTCGGCATCTGGTACCTGGTGCAGCAGGTGCTGGGCATCTACCTGCGCCCCTGGCCATTCTTTCTCGGAAACGGAGCCTGACATGCTCGAAGGTATTCTCATCGGCCTGAGCACGGCCTTTTCCGTCACCAACGTCCTGATGGTCGTCGGCGGTTGCCTGATCGGCACCTTCATCGGCATGCTTCCGGGGCTGGGGCCGATGTCGATCATCGCCATCATGATCCCCATTGCCATCGGCATCGGAGACCCGTCCGCGGCGCTGATCCTGCTGGCCGGCGTCTATTACGGGGCGATCTTCGGCGGGTCCACCTCGTCGATCCTGATCAATGCGCCGGGCGTGGCCTCGACCGTGGCCACCAGTTTCGACGGCTACCCGCTGGCGCGCCAGGGCAAGGCGGGCAAGGCGCTGACGGTGGCGGCGATCGCCTCCTTCGCCGGCGGCTCGATCGGGGCGGTGCTGCTGATGATCTTTGCGCCGATGCTGGCTTCGGTGGCGCTCCTGTTCCATTCGGCCGAGTATTTCGCGCTGATGGTGGTGGGGCTTTCCGCCATCGCCGCCTTTGCCGGCAGCGGGCAGGTGCTGAAGGCGGTGCTGATGACGCTCCTGGGGCTGATCATGGCCACGGTGGGCGAGGGGGCGCTGTTCAACCTGCCGCGCTTCACCATGGGGATCATGGACCTGCAGTCGGGCTTCGGCTTCATCACCCTGGCGATGGCGATGTTCGCGCTGCCCGAGGCGATCTACCTGGTGCTCGATCCCGGCCGCTCCAACGCCGGCGGTGGTGGCGGCAATGAAATCAAGGACCTGCGCATCAGTCGCGCCGAAGCGCGCCAGATCGCGCCGGTGATCGGACGCCAGTCGATCCAGGGCTTCCTGATCGGGGTGCTGCCCGGGGCGGGGGCGACCATCGCCTCGTTCCTGGGCTATGCGGTGGAGCGCAACATCGCTCCCAGGGAGGAGCAGAAGGAATTCGGCAAGGGCTCGCTCAAGGGGCTGGCGGCGCCCGAGAGCGCCAACAACGCCGCCTGCACCGGCTCCTTCGTGCCGCTCCTGACGCTGGGCATCCCGGGCTCGGGCACCACCGCGATCCTGCTGGGGGCGCTGATCGCGCTCAATGTCAGCCCGGGGCCGCGGCTGATGGTAGACGAGCCGGAGATCTTCTGGGCGGTGATCATTTCCATGTATCTGGGCAACGTGGTGCTGCTGATCCTGAACCTGCCGCTGATCCCCTATATCGCCCGGGTGCTGGCGGTGCCGCGCAGCTTCCTGATCCCGTTCATCCTGTTCTTCACCCTGATGGGAGCCTATATCGGCCAGAACAACGCCACCGAACTGCTGCTGCTGGTGGGGCTCGGAGTGGCGGCAACGGCGCTGCGCCTGGCCGACTACCCGCTGGCGCCGCTGCTGATCGGGTTCATCCTGGGGGCGATGCTGGAGGACAACTTCGCCCGCTCGATGCAGCTGTATGACGGCGTGTCCTTCATCTGGGAGCGGCCGATGACGGCGGGGCTGCTGGTGCTGGCCGCGGTGCTGGTGCTGCTGCCCGGCTACCGGAGGCTCAGGACACGGATGCGCGCGCGCGGCATCGAGGGGGGCGACTGAGCGGGCGCCGGAATCGGCAGGCGGCGCGGGGAGAAAAGGCGCAGCCCGGGGCGGCCGCGCGGGTCCGCCGGGGGCGCCCGGCGGGCATCGGCGGGGCATCGGCGGGGGCGCCTGGGCAGAGGCATGCGGGCGGCGCCGGCGACAGGGCCGCCGCCGCCCCTTTTCTCCTTTCCGCGCTCCCCTTTCCGCGCCTCAGCGATGCAGGTCGAAGCGGTCGGCGTTCATGACCTTGGTCCAGGCGGCCACGAAGTCGCTGACGAACTTCTCCGCCGCATCCTCCTGGGCATAGACCTCGGATAGCGCCCGCAGCTGCGAATTGGCGCCGAACACCAGATCGACCCGGGTCGCCGTCCAGCGGAGCTTGCCGCTCTTGCGCTCACGTCCCTCGAACAGTTCCTCCTCTTCCGAAACCGGCTGCCACTCGACGTTCATGTCCAGCAGGTTGGTGAAGAAGTCGTTGCTCAGCACGCCGGGGCGATCGGTGAACACGCCGTGCTGCACACCGCCGCTGTTGGCGCCGAGCACCCGCAGGCCGCCCACCAGAACCGTCATTTCCGGCGCCGTGAGGGTGAGCAGCTGGGCCCGGTCGATCAGCAGCTCTTCCACCGGCACGTCGAAGGCGCATTTCTGGAAGTTGCGGAACCCGTCGGCGACCGGCTCCAGCACGTCGAAGCTCGCCGCATCGGTCTGCTCCTGGCTGGCGTCGGTGCGCCCGGGGGCGAAGGGCACGCTGATGTCGTGGCCGGCGGCGGCGGCGGCCTTCTCGATCGCCGCGCAGCCGCCCAGCACGATCAGGTCGGCCAGGGAGACGCGCTTGTTGCCGCTCTGCGCGCTGTTGAAGCCGGCCTGGATCTCCTCCAGGGTCTTCAGCACGCGGGCCAGCTCCAGCGGCTGGTTGACCTCCCAGTCCTTCTGCGGGGCAAGGCGGATCCGGGCGCCGTTGGCCCCGCCGCGCTTGTCGGAGTTGCGGAAGGTGGAGGCCGAGGCCCAGGCGGTCGAGACCAGATCGGCAATGCTCAGCCCGCTGTCCAGCAGCTGCGCCTTCAGGGCGGCGATGTCGGCATCGTCGATCAGCTCGTGATCCACCGGCGGGACCGGATCCTGCCAGATCAGGTCTTCCTCGGGGACGTCGGGGCCGAGGTAGCGCAGCTTCGGGCCCATGTCGCGGTGCGTGAGCTTGAACCAGGCCCGGGCAAAGGCATCGGCGAACTGGTCCGGGTTCTCGTGAAAGCGCTTCGAGATCGGGCCGTAGATCGGATCCATCCGCATCGCCATGTCGGCGGTGGTCATGATCGTGGTGACCTTGGGCCCCTTGCCGTCCACGGTCGGGGCGAGGTCTTCCTCCCTGGGCGAGACGGGCACCCATTGCCAGGCGCCGGCCGGGCTCTTGACCAGGTTCCAGTCATAGCCGAACAGGATGTCGAAATAGCCGTTGTCCCATTTCACCGGGTTGGCCGTCCAGGACCCCTCGATGCCGCTGGAAATGGTGTCGGGGCCGTGGCCGCTGCCGTGGCTGCTCTTCCAGCCCAGCCCCTGCTGCGCGATCGGGGCGGCCTCCGGTTCGGGGCCGACCAGGGACGCATCTCCGGCGCCGTGGCACTTGCCGAAGGTATGGCCGCCGGCCACCAGGGCGACGGTCTCCTCGTCGTTCATCGCCATGCGGGCGAAGGTCTCGCGGATGTCGCGCCCGGCGGCAAGGATGTCAGGCTCGCCGTTCGGGCCCTCGGGGTTGACGTAGATCAGACCCATCTGCACCGCAGCGAGCGGGCTTTCCAGCTCGCGGGCGCCACTGTGGCGCTTGTCGTCCAGCCATTCGCTCTCGTTGCCCCAGTAGATGTCTTCCTCGGGCTCCCAGATGTCCTCGCGTCCGCCGCCGAAGCCGAATACCGGCCCGCCCATGGACTCGATGGCGACATTGCCGGCCAGGATCATCAGGTCGGCCCAGGAGATGGCGTTGCCGTATTTCCGCTTGATCGGCCAGAGGAGACGGCGGGCCTTGTCGAGGTTGACGTTGTCGGGCCAGCTGTTGACCGGCGCGAAGCGCTGGTTGCCGGTGGCGGCGCCGCCGCGGCCGTCGCCGGTGCGGTAGGTGCCCGCGCTGTGCCAGGCCATGCGGATGAACAGCGGCCCGTAATGGCCGTAATCGGCCGGCCACCAGTCCTGGCTGTCGGTCATCAGCGCCCGGAGATCCTGCTTGAGCGCTTCCAGATCGAGCCTGCTGAAGGCCTCGGCATAGTCGAAGCCCCTGCTCATCGGGTTGGAGAGTTCGGAATTCTGATGCAGGATCCGCAGGTTGAGCTGGTTGGGCCACCAGTCGCGGTTCGAGCGGTATCCGAGGTTGGTTGCTCCGTGAACAACCGGGCACTTGCCGATGCTGTTTCCGTCCATTTGCTTCTCCGATCGCAGACATGTTCCGGGCGACACCCACGCCCGCCAGCCCAGGCCGGCCCAGGCCGGCGGGTGTTGCGGGTGCCTCCTCCCGCTGTGCAGGGTAACAGGGATATCGGATAGGATTAAGTTGCATTTTCCGATTGTGGGAATAATGTTTTCTTATGATAAACATCGGCAGCCTGACCCTGCGCCAGCTGCGCTATTTCGAGGCTCTGGCCCGTCACGCCCACTTCGGCCGGGCGGCGCAGGCCTGTGCGGTCACCCAGCCGGCGCTGTCGGTCCAGATCCGCGAACTGGAAGAAACCCTGGGGCTGAAGCTGTTCGAGCGCGGCGCGCGCGAGGTCCGGCTGACCGGATTCGGCGAAGCCTTCGCCGGGCGGGTGCGGGAGATCCTGCGGGCGGTGGACGAGCTGGGAGAGCTCGCGCGCAGCGCCCGCGGCGGTCTGGCCGGGATCCTGCGGCTGGGGATCATCCCGACCATCGCCCCCTATCTGCTGCCGGCGGTGGTGGCGGCGCTCGGGCGGTCCTGGCCGGGGCTGGACATCCGCCTGCGCGAGACCATGACGATGAACCTGATCGACGAGTTGAAGGACGGCCGGCTCGATGCGGCCATCGTCGCGCTGCCGGTCTCCGAGCCATCGCTGAGCGAGACCGCCCTGTTCAGCGAGCCCTTCATGCTGGTGCGCCCCCTGTCCGAGGCCGACCGGCCGGTTCCCGACGGGGCGGGGCTGCGCCAGATGCGGCTTCTGCTGCTGGAAGAAGGGCACTGTTTCCGCGATCAGGCGCTTTCCTTCTGCAACGCCGGGGCCGCCCTGCCGCGCGAGACGCTGGATGCGAGCGCGCTTTCGACGCTGGTGCAGATGGTTGCCGCCGGCCTCGGGGTGACGCTGATCCCGGAAATGGCGGTGCCGGTGGAAACCCGCTCGGCCACGGTCTCGGTCGCCCGCTTTCCGGCCCCCGAGCCCGGCCGCACCGTGGGCATGATCTGGCGGCGGAGCAGCCCTCTGGGGGTGCAGCTGGGCGAGATTGCCGAACTCGTGCGCCGGGTGGCCGGAAGGCGGGCGGGTGCGCCCGGCGTGCCGACGATGCCGCAGACGCGGCCGGCGCGGCGGTGAAGCGCCGGGCCGGCCCGCCTCCGGATCCGGCCTGCCGGCCACGGCAGCGGCCCGCCTTTGCGGCAGTTCGCCTTTTCCGTGTCTGATTCCCGGCTTCCCGGAAGGCCGTATGCCGGTCCCCGTGTGCTGGTGCAGGATCGCCTTGCCGCAGTGCAAAAACTGGCACAACATGCCGCGACCGTTGGCACAACATGCCGCGACCGTTGACAGAAAGGGAAGGTGCAACATGGCGAAGGCGCAGTTTGTCTGGGACGATCCGTTCCTGCTGGACGATCAGTTGAGCGAAGAAGAACGCATGATCCGCGATGGCGCGCGCGCCTTTGCCCGGGACAGGCTGGCGCCGCGGGTGCGCGAGGCGTTCCGCAACGAGACCGTGGCGCCCGAGATCTTTCCGGAGATGGGCGAAATGGGGCTGCTGGGGCTGACCGTCCCCGAGGAATACGGCGGGGCCGGGGCTTCCTATGTGGCTTACGGGCTGGTTGCCCGCGAAATCGACCGCATCGACAGCGGCTATCGCTCGATGATGAGCGTGCAGTCGTCGCTGGTGATGTATCCGATCCATGCCTATGGCTCCGAGGAGCAGCGGCGCAGGTATCTGCCGGGGCTGGCCCGGGGCGAGTTGATCGGCTGTTTCGGGCTGACCGAGCCCGATGCCGGCTCGGACCCGGGTTCGATGCGCACGAAAGCGGTGAAAACCGACGGCGGCTACCGGCTGAACGGCACCAAGATGTGGATTTCCAATGCGCCGATCGCCGATGTCTTCGTGGTCTGGGCGAAATCCGAGGCCCACGGCGGCAGGATCCGCGGCTTCGTGCTGGAAAAGGGCATGAAGGGGCTGAGCGCGCCGAAGATCGAGGGCAAGCTTTCGCTGCGCACCTCCGTCACCGGCGAGATCGTGATGGAGGATGTGGAGGTGCCGGAAGATGCGCTGCTGCCCGGCGCCGAGGGGCTGGGCGGGCCGTTCGGCTGCCTGAACCGGGCGCGTTACGGCATTGCCTGGGGCGCGATGGGGGTGGCGGAAGCCTGCTGGCATGCGGCGCGCGATTACGGGCTGGAGCGCAGGCAGTTCGGCAGGCCGCTGGCCCAGACCCAGCTGTTCCAGAAGAAGCTGGCCGACATGCAGACAGAGATCGCGCTGGGGCTGCAGGCGGCACTCCGGGTGGGACGGCTGTTCGATGCGGGCCGCGCCGCCCCCGAGATGATCAGCCTGATCAAGCGCAACAACTGCGGCAAGGCGCTGGAGATCGCGCGCATGAGCCGCGACATGCATGGCGGCAACGGGATTTCCGACGAGTTCCCGGTGATGCGGCACATGCTGAACATGGAAACCGTGAACACCTATGAGGGCACCCATGACGTGCATGCGCTGATCCTCGGGCGCGCGCAGACCGGGTTGCAGGCGTTTTCCTGAGCAGCGCTTCCCGGGGGCGCTGCCCGGGCCGTGGCGGCAGAGCCGGAAGCCCCGGGATGAAAGACCCCGGCCGTCTGGCCGGGGTCGGTGCGGTGTGCTCGAGAAGATGCGGCAGGGCCAGGGTGCGGTTCAGCGCTCTGTTTCCCCGCCCGCGGCCACCCAGTGGCCGAGACCGCCGATGTTGTAGACTTCCTTGAAACCCAGCTGAATCAGCTGCTGGCCGGCTGCCTGCGAGCGCCCGCCGGAGGCGCAGTAGAGCGCCACCGGGCGTTGCGGGTCCAGCTCGGGGTGGAAATCCGGATTGCTGGGGTCGGCCTGGAAGCGGAGCATCATCAGCGGGATGTGCAGCGCGCCCTTCGCCTTGCCGCTCTGGGCGACCTCGCTGATGTCGCGCACGTCGATCACGGTCAGCTCGCCGGCAGCGGCCCGGGCGATGGCATCGGCGGCGGCGATCGGCCGGGGCTGGCCCTGCGCGGCGCGGGCGCCGAATCCGGAAAATGCAAACATCGGTGGTTCCTTTCAGTTGTTCACGCGTTTGGTGCGATTCATGTCATGCGGGCAGGATATAATATTCCAGATTTTGAATGTGAAGGCGGAATCGAAAAAAGGTGATGAAACTGCCAGTCAGCCGCAGGGGCGCAGGGCGCGCGGCATGCCGGGGCTCGCGGAGATTTGCCTTGCCGGGAGGCTTTCGTTACTCTGCCGGTTCGCAGGTGGCGGGGCCCGACCCGCAGCAGTCGGTGGTGCCTCGAACGATGGAATACAGCCTCGCCACCCTGATCGTCCTGCCCGCGGCTCTCGGCCTGCTGGGTTTCGTCGAGCCCTGCACCATCGGCGGGCACCTGATCTTCCTGCGCAGCCAGGAGGCGCGCAGCCGTGCCGAGAAGATCGAAGCGCTGGGCATCTTCATCCTCGCGCGGGCCCTCGTGGCAGGGCTGTTCGGGGCCTTGATCGTCCTGGCCGGGCAGCGGCTGATCGGGGTGCAGACGGGGTTGTGGCTGGTCTTCGGCACCATTTACCTCGGAATCGGTCTTGCCTTTCTCGCCGGCCATGCCGGCCTGGTGAAGCACCGCATACGCCTTGCGCCCGAGCGCTGGCGCCAGGCGCGCCATCCGGTGGTGCTGGGGCTGGCCTTCGGTCTCAACATCCCCGCCTGCGCCGCGCCGATCCTGTTCGGCCTGCTGGGGCTGGCCGCCACTTCGGGCACGATGGCCTCTGGATTCGTGATGATGTTTCTCTTCGGGCTGGCCCTGTCGGCCCCGCTGGCCCTCTTCGCCGCCTGGCCGCGGATGACCGCCTGGCTGGAGAGGGTGAGACACCGCCTTTCCGGGATGCGCTGGATTCTCGGCGCGGTTTTCGTGCTGCTGGGGCTGTGGTCCATCTGGTTCGGTCTTTACGTGGATCCGGCCGACTGGACCTTCAGTTAGGATCCGCGCCGGCGACGGTGGATCAGAGGGCCGGGGCTGCCGGTTCTCTTTTCGTTCTCACTTTCCGGTTGGCGAGTGCCGCCCCATGCACTATCTGTCAGGCGTTCCAGCGGGGGCGCCCATGGCAGAGACGAAGAAAATCGAGGTGCGCGGCGCGCGCGAGCACAACCTCAAGGGCATCGACGTGGACATCCCGCGCGACCGGCTGGTGGTGATCACCGGCCTGTCGGGCTCGGGCAAGTCGAGCCTCGCCTTCGACACCATCTATGCCGAGGGGCAGCGGCGCTACGTGGAGAGCCTCTCGGCCTATGCGCGCCAGTTCCTCGACATGATGGAAAAGCCGGACGTGGACCATATCTCGGGCCTTTCCCCGGCGATTTCCATCGAGCAGAAGACCACCTCGAAGAACCCGCGCTCCACCGTCGGCACGGTGACCGAGATCTACGATTACCTGCGGCTGCTGTTCGCGCGTGCCGGCACGCCCTACAGCCCCGCCACCGGGCTGCCGATCGAGGCCAGCCAGGTGCAGGACATGGTGGACCGGATCATGGCCCTGCCCGAGGGCACGCGCGCCTATCTGCTGGCCCCGATCGTGCGCGACCGCAAGGGCGAATACCGCAAGGAGATGCTGGAGCTGCGCAAGCAGGGCTTCCAGCGGGTCAAGGTGGACGGGCGGTTCTTCGAGCTCGACGAGCCGCCGGCGCTGGACAAGAAGCTCCGCCACGACATCGACGTGGTGGTGGATCGCATCATCACCCGCCCCGGCATGGAAACGCGGCTGGCCGACAGCCTGCGCACGGCGCTGGACCTGGCCGACGGGATCGCGATCCTCGAAACCGCCCCGCGCGAGGGCGAGGGAGAGCCCGAGCGCCTCATCTTCAGCGAGAACTTCGCCTGCCCGGTCTCGGGCTTCACCATCCCGGAGATCGAACCGCGGCTGTTTTCCTTCAACGCCCCCTTCGGTGCCTGCCCGGAATGCGGGGGGCTGGGGGTCGAGCTGTTCTTTGACGAGCGCCTCGTGGTGCCGGATGCGACGCTGCCGGTGACGGAGGGGGCGATTGCGCCGTGGCGCAAGGGCAAGTCTCCCTATTTCCGCCAGACGATCGAGGGGCTGGCCCGCCATTACGGCTTTGCGCCCGATACCCGCTGGAAGGATCTGCCCGAATCGGTGCGGCAGCTGTTCCTTTACGGTTCGGGCGGCGAGGAGATCCGCTTCCGCTATGACGATGGCGGCCGGGTCTACGAGGTGACGCGCGCCTTCGAGGGCGTCATTCCCAACATGGAGCGGCGCTACCGCGAGACCGACAGCGCCTGGGTGCGCGAGGAGTTCGAACGCTACCAGAACAACCGCCCCTGCGGGGCCTGCGGCGGCCACCGGCTGCGCGCCGAGGCGCTGGCGGTGAAGATCGCCGGGCTGCATA
>Ga0256839_1001547_pt1 | contig 27734 bp, 25 predicted proteins | sample 354166metaG_FD_185968 | JGI IMG/M metagenome (GOLD analysis project Ga0256839, IMG submission 185968) | Hydrothermal vent microbial communities from Mid Atlantic Ridge, Atlantic Ocean - 354-166 | ecosystem: Environmental > Aquatic > Marine > Hydrothermal vents | place: Atlantic Ocean: Mid... | reverse complement strand
CTATTTGGAGATCACTAAATGTTGAGCGACGAAACAGCCATCTTGGCTCAGCTGCGGAACAACATGTCCTCTATACCCAAATCTCAAACCGTCCCTTTGATATTGATGTCGTAAGCTATGACCCAAATAGCACATCACTTCCAGCAGATATAGAAAATATCACTGTAGATTTGGAACTCATTGATGCAGGAAAATATACAGAAAGTAACCAATCTATTTTTACCTGTAGAGAGCCAAACAGAGTAGGAAATGGACAGTTTGTCACATTTTCATCTCCCCCTAGTTCACGTGTCCATGTTGATAACTTTTTAACCCCAAGAGCTATACAAAATGCTGCTTTTAGATTATGGTATTTAGTTGATGCCAATGATAGTATACTTCCTCATACCTGTAGTAATCAAAACGATAATGCTTGTTTCCAAACTTTATACAACAATGAAATAAAAGATATAACAGATACTGCACCCTATATATGTCAAACAGCGTGTTCTTCTGGTGACTGCTATCAATGTCTTAGAGACTATTTTGCGAGACCTGTTTGTTCACGCGATAATTTTGCTATCAGACCTGCATCTTATAGCCTTGTGATTCAAGATGACAATCAGTCAGTTCTTCCCAATGCTCCTTTGGTAACCATAGGTGACAACGCTGGCAACACACCTCTAGATCTCGCAGCAGGTTATAACTACATCCTAGAAGGAAATGCAACCCAGTATGGTTCTGATAATAATGCTACTGGATATTATGCTTACTTTAAAGCTTCTTCTACCCCTGATTATATATCACAGTTTCAGTTTAACAGTACAAAGACTGGATGTGCAGATACCAACAACAGTAACTTAGATATGATGTTCCGCCGAGGGCAGTTAAGGTTTTCAGTAGAAGATAATAATACTAACGCACAACTTCAAGCATTTGACCAATACAGCAATGGTAATGTGGGTGAATATCGGTATCATATTGAAGACAACAATTGGACCATTGTAGACCAACGAAGATACCCATATAAAACTTTTCCCGATGTTGAAGATTGTATTACTATAAGTTCTTCTCTCTCACCTGATGGTGACAGTAAGTCTGGATGTGCCATTAGTTCTAATGTTATCACCGCTAGCAAAACATACCGAGATATCCCTTTACGCTTTCATCCATTTAGTTTTAACCTAACAGATATCACATTCAATGTTCCTACCAATGGTGATAATTTTATCTATGTTAATGAACTTAATACCACCTCAATCACTGATCTTTATATGTCAGCTACTTTTACAGGCAACATTGTGGCAGAAGCAAGTGGAGGTACACGAACCAGTAACTTCACAACGGGTTGTTATGCTTCCCCTGTTGTTTTTGATATCAATAGAAGTGTATACCGTGAGAACAACCTTATAGATGAAAATAATATTTCTGCTGAAAACTTGGATGACGGTACACAAGTCAAGATACATTTCCAAAGACAATATCTCAATAGCCTACTCCAATCAAATTACCAAATTCAAAACAATGACACCAACACAAGTACCTCATTTACTATCGCAGCAACAGAATTTGAAGATGACCAAAATGGTTCTGCCAGACTGAGACTCTATTATAATTTTAAAAAGCCTACTAAACATGTCATGAACCCAGTCGCAGTAAGATTCAATAGACATCAAGCATCTGCACCACAAGAAATATCAAACGTACAAATGAAGTCTGACTATACTGCAGAAGGCACTGCAGACATCAATAGAACGATTGACTTTTACTATGGTCGTGTTGTTTCTAGTCAAGATGTGTATATTATAGATTCTGAAGTAGACAATCAAGTTGTGCCCCTTTATGTTGAGGCATATTGTAATGATGCCATCATGGATTGTACTTTGCATGGACTAGCACTTTCTAGTGTAAGGACTGCACAAACATGGTGGATAAATACCCGACACAACTCTCCTCGTGCAGATGGGCTTATCGCCAATTTTAATGACCCAAAAGGGGCTACAAACCTTACTGTGTCACCTGGAGCACCTGTCAACCTTAACCGAGACATCAACAGAACAGATGTTACTTTCACCATAAACTCTACAACATCTAGACCATACCGTACAAAAATAGAAGTAAGACCTAATGTTCCATGGTTAAATTATAATCCAGCAGAGCTCAATAATTTACCCAGTTTCATACTTAATTATAATGGTGGTGGCGGATGGGCAGGAAAAGGTAATACAGGTATGAAAGTTGATACGAATGCCAGTTATGACAATATTAGAAAACGCCTAGAATGGTAGCACATTATGTTTCAGCATTTTAAACCAATAGTATTGCGTCCTGCCATTGCAATGATAGAATTAATTTTTGCCATAGTCATTATAGGTATTACTCTGCTAAGTGCGCCTATGATTATAGGTCAGTCAGTACAAAGTATCAATACCAATTTACAGCAAGAATCTATCGCTGCAGCAGCTTCCCATATCAATCTCATTCTCACACATCATTGGGATGAAAATGATACGAGTGATATTGCTGGTGATGGTATTCTGCGTGTCGTTGCAGGAAATCCCGCATTAAGTGTTGTCAATAGGGACATAAACTATACAAGACAATATAATGCCTTGGGGACAGGTTTTGAAGATGCTTCCAATATATTAGGCTCTGAAGGTGGAGACTTAGATGACATAGATGACTTTAATGCTCAAGCATATACACTTACACTTTATGGTGGTGAGAATGTCACTATCTCAGACAATGAAGGTGATTATATAGATAGTAACGTCACCATGGCGACGACAATTGCATATGGTATAGATGTTACCTCAGACTACACTGCACAACCTGTGGTGTTTAACAATCCATTTAGAATTTCCAATACCTCTACAGATATAAAACTCATCACTGTAAGACTCACATCAGCAAGTGGTGTTTCGGAGTACAGTAAAAATATTAGTCTGAGCGCTTTTTCATGTAATATCGGCGCTTCAAGGGTTATCCCATTAGTCAATATGCGTACGCTACCTTAAGGACAAAGATGAAACTTCATATATTTAGAAAAGCTTTTACATTCCTTGAATTGATATTTGCTATTGTCATACTCGGGGTGGTCTCTTCAATAGGCTCAAGCATCATTGTACAGGTATACGAAAACTATATCACACAAAAAGCGATGCACAATGTTTCCATTAAGACTGAACTTGCTATCAACCAAATAGTGAATAGACTAACCTACCGTATCACTTCATCGACCATCGCACGAGACCCTGACACAAGCGCAGTTGATTATTTCCTTCCCTTGCAAGATATCAATTACGGTTCGAGTAATAAAGACCGTTTTATCTTAGAGTGGATTGGCTATGATGAAGAGAGTTTTTCCGCACGAACACAACCAAGATGGAGTGGATATGCAGACATTGCTGCAACCACGCGTACACGAATTCGCACAACTGGTTCACGATTAAATACTGCAAGAACTATCATCCAAAATCTAGCTGGTAATACTAATGAACCTGCACTTGCACTTTTATTTTCCCTAGGAGGTCAAGCTTTTTCAAACACCCTTGCTAGTCCAGGGCCATCATGTTACGGGTATGATGATGCCAACATGACATGTATCCATCAAGTCACCATTAGAAATAATCGTAATTTTAATGCCAATATGCCTGCGGGAGTCAATATATCAGATCACTATAAACTGGCATGGAGTGCCTATGCCCTTGTCCCTGTCGACCGTGCAGGCAATGTACTGACTACCATTAGCGATGTAAGAAATTTTGATTTGGAATTAAGATACAATTATCAGCCATGGAGTGGGATACAATATGATGATTCAGCTACTTCAAAATCCATTTTACTCCGTAATGTCACAGCATTTAAGTTTTCAGAACAAGGTGGTACACTAAGATTGAAACTCTGTGCTACAGAGAAATTAGATGGTATCAAAACCAATATTTCTGTCTGTAAAGAAAAGGTGGTTATCCGATGAGAAAAGCATTTTCACTTATTACGGCCATATTTGTGATGTTTCTTATGGCAAGTGTCGCGGGACTGGTCTTTAATCTCACAGGCAAAAGTGTCAAAGAAACAAGTACGCAATACCGCAAAGAACAAGCCGCACTCCTTGCAAGGAGTTATACAGAATATGCTATTTTAGCCATACAAGGTCATGACATGGCTACTAATGGATGTCTACGAACTATCACTGCTGTCATAAATTACACAGATTTAAATGGTACGATACAAGCAGGAGGGGCTAATACTGGTGCAGGGTACCGCACTACTGTAAGAATGCGATATATTGGATTGCCTGTAGGAATAAACTGCCCAAATACTGGTCTACTAGAATCAAATGTCGCTAACCGTACTACATCTGTAGGCATCCCTTCAGTACTCATTGATGTCAATGTACGCTATAGAAACCCTGATGATCCCCGATCTTTCAGTGCATCTACTAGAGCTCAAGTGCCGTGGATAAACTACAACCGCCGTACCCTACAAAGACTCTAAACCATTTACCCTCCATTAAGTCTTTTAAGTTATAATTAAGTATAGATATAAGGTTTTATCTATACTTCATGTCTTGCTGTTTTAGGTGAGATATTTTAACAATATGCATTGCTTATTGTTAATGAAGACTTTACACACTAAAGGATATATAATGAAACGTAGTATTACAGGTAGACATTTTGAATTAACAGAAGCTATTAAAAATTATGCAGAAGCTGCAGTAGATGTGTTAGATAAATATAATCTTGACATTACCACAGCCAATACAGTTATTTCAAAAAGTGAAAAAAAAGGGTTTACAGTTGAGTTCATTGTGAACCTGAAAGATAAAAATACCATCGTAATAACACAAAATGATAAAGATGTGTATGCTGCTATAGACCTCGCCATAGAAAGAGTAAAAAAAGCACTTAGACGCCATGCCGATAAAATAAAAGGGCATCGTATTATGTCGTTTAAAGATATGGGTATAGAAGCTGAAGCCGTGACTGATTTGGACACAGAAGAAGTTGAGATTGTCCCTATGGATTTAGAACTTCACAAACCAATGGACTTTGATGAAGCAATTGATGCACTTAGAGAAGAGAAAAAAAGACAATTTATAGTATTTAATGACCATGAAGGTATTATGAGGGTCATGTATAAAAGAGCTGATGGTAAATTTGGTTTATATTAATAGAATGGGAGATGGGTAGACCCCATCTCCCCCCCTCACGCTAATTTTATTTCCCTACACTTCCCAACCTATTTTTTGCCCTCACAATCACTTCTTCATCTTCAGCCATATCCAACCACTTAAACTTCTGTCCACTTTGGATTGTACCATCGAGTATATCACCAGAATCTCGAAACTTGAGATCGAGTTTTGCAATATCAAACCCATTGCTTGTTTTGGTAAATTGTGTAAGACGTTCATTGGCGGGATAGTTACTATACAGATAACACCAACTTTTTAAGCCGTTACGCCCTACTCTTCCTCTCAGCTGATGTAAAGTGGCAAGACCCAAACGTTCTGCACCCACGATGACAATGAGTGTAAGTTTAGGCAAAGAGATACCCACTTCTACCACCGTCGTTGCCAAAAGAATATTTCCTTGCTCTCTAAACTCTAGTAATACTTCTTCTTTGTGCTTATCTTTTCCATGCGTAACATATACACCTTCAAATTTACCCTCCCAAAAAGCTCTACTCTCTTCTAGCGACATATAAGGTACTTCTGTACTACTTTCTACCAATGGATATATAATAAGTACTTGGTGTTTCTGTACAATCTCCTCTTTAATATGTGTAAGTAAATGAGAAAAGTCTGGTTTGGTAATCGTTTGCGTCAATACTTCTCTCTCAAAAGGCGTTGTGGTTATGAGACTTACATCTAGAAGCTCAGACTCCATCATTGCTTGGGTTCGAGGTATAGGTGTAGCAGAAAACTGTATAAAGTGAGGCTTTCGTTCTCCTGCACTCACGAGAGCTTCTAGGCTTGCTCTTTGCTTTGTCCCAAAACGATGCTGTTCATCTACCATTACTAGCGATGCTTCTGGCAAGTCTTCCTTGTAAAGCAAGGCATGTGTCCCTATGATAAAATCCGCTTCCACATAATTCTCTTCATCTTTTCCTTGCATTACCAATGCTATTTTTACTTCTTTTGGCAAATGTTTCTGTGCTTCTTCATACAGTTGGAGTGCTAACAGTGATGTAGGTGCCATAAGTATACTGATATGCGGTAGTGCCATCATCACAGAAGCAAGGATTACCATAGTTTTTCCTGAACCTACATCACCCACTACCATCCTTTTGGCTGCTTTATCTTCACGTGCTAGGTCTTCTTGTATAGCAGCAATCACCTTTTTTTGTTCCTCTGTCAACGTAAATGGTAATTTTTCTACAAAGGGCTTGATATCTCCTTTAAGTGCTTTTAATGCAGGAAAATCCACGCGTTTACCCCGTAATTTTTTCACATGGTTATATGCTTCAACAAACTTTAATACTTTTATAAAGTCTAATTTCCATTTACCATTTTCATGGACTTCTTCCATACTTTTTGGAAAATGTATATGCATAAATGTGGCTACTTCTTTGCTGTCTAGTCCTTCATTATACAAATTTTGTTCTGATACATAAACTTCTATTAGTGTGCGTATTTCTGACTCTTTTAGTACCGTTTTGTATTTAGGTGTTATTTTCCCTACTTCTTTGATAGATTTTGGTTGTGACATCTGAAGGTAGCCTTTGTACTCTTCAAGTTTACCCTGTATCACATGAGATGAACCTACTTCAAAAAGTTTATGATGATAAGGTGTCACCCTAAAGAATGTAGAGGAAAGTCGTCTTCCTGACTCTTTTAGATTAAACGTAACACGAAGTTTACCAGCATAAATACTGCTGTCAACAACTTTTGCCTCAAGTGTATTGATTTGTCCAAGTGCTAATGTAACTGAGAGTGTTGTATCATTATAAGATGTAGGTATGATGAGCGCGAGATCTAGAAGTGTGTGAATTTTCAGTTTTTTGAATAGTTGTTTTGCCTCTTCCATCTCTTACCTTTGTTTTAATGATTATACAAAAGATTTAGAGTGCATCATTATAATATGTCATATTGACATATTATTTTGTTTTATTGTCTTCTTGCTTTGTCACAATACTAAAGGTGATATCTGAAAGTTCTGTATGTGATTTAATAAATGTATTCACTTCATCCAGGGTTACTGCCTCTAATTTTTCTAACTGTTTTTTTGCAAAATCCAATGGTCTTTCATAATAAAAATCATTATATGCTCTAGCTAGTCTTTGTGATAACGTCTCTGTCCGTAAGGGTTCAGAACCCAATAAAAACTTTTTCGTATCATCCAGTTCTTTTTGTGTAATACCTTCTTTTACAAAATCATCCACTACCTTTTGTACCAATGCTTTTGCTTCCTCTTGTGTACTGAGTTTTGTTTGCAAGTACCCACTTAAATAAGAAACTGATTTTGTCCGTCTAAGAGAAGCATAAGCACCATAGGTTAATCCTCTTTTAACACGTATCTCTTCCATTAATCGACTCCCAAAACCTGCGCCTCCTAAGAGATATTCAGCAATTTTAGCCAGATATTGGTCATTTTCTTTATACGCGTAGTTAAATGGTGCACCAAAATAAATATAGGCCTGTTGCGTCTCTTCATGCATAAGAATAACTTCTTTTTTATTCGAGGCATTTACTTTTTCAACTTCTTTTGTTTCTACTTTTGGAAAAATTTCTAAAATTTTCTTAAGAGATTTTTGAGCCTCATCAAAAGAAATATCACCTCCAACAACACCGATGACATTGTTATACCCTAAGCGAGAAGATACAAACTGCTTGATATCTTCCAAGGAAAGCTTTTCAATACTTTCTCTCGTTCCGTCATAGGGACGTGCCAATGCTGTCCCTTTAAATAACGTTGCACGCAATGTAGTGGCTGCAATATAATCAAAATCACTCTTTTTTTGCTCAATCCAACCTATTTTTTGATACTTTATTTGCTCCAATGCTTCTTCTGTATAGTTTGGATCTTTAAGGAGTTCAATGAGCCTTTCTACGGCATAAGAAAATTCTGACTTTAAAGATGAAACTTCGATGATAAAACTCTCTCGACCCACATGTGCACCAATATCTACTGCATGTGCATCCAGCTTTGTAGCAAAGCCTATACTACCATCTTTAGAAGTACCTTCATTTAGTAACTTGGCTGACATATCCGCAAGACCATCTACAGTATTTACCAAATGCCCTGCATTTTTAAACACTAACTGAATCGAAACGATAGGAATATATTTTCCCTCTTCAAATACAACCGGTACCTGTGTATCTTTTATAGTAATCTCTTTGAGGCTTGTTGCCATTGCTAGTCCTTGTAATAATAGTAATAAAATAAATAGTTTTTTCATTATACCCTCGTAGAGTGTGTTTGCAACACACCTTCAAATTAATAGAAAATATAGATTTCCTCTTTATTCAAATATAAAGGTGCGTTAGCAAACGCACCCTGCATCAAAATCTTTCTAAAATTTCATAGGCCGTATTGCGTTTCGCAGGATTTTCCCCCACATCACGAATAAGTTTTATCATCTCATCTTGATTCATTTCATTATGTGCACCTGCAGCAGAGACCACATTCTCTTCCATCATGGTTGAGCCTAAATCATTTGCCCCAAATAATAATGCCATTTGACCAATATAGCTGCCTTGCGTTACCCATGAACTTTGAATATTGGGTACATTATCTAAAAAAAGACGTGCTACTGCCAAATAACGAAGGTATTGATTTGGTGTCGTTTTTGTAATAGTAGGGAGTTCACGTTTAAGTTGGGTATGATCACTCTGATACGACCACATGATAAAAGCCCTAAATCCACCTGTCTCATCTTGAAGCTGCCGTACATAGTCCCAATGTTCTACAATTTCACGGATAGTCTCCACCGTACCGTACATCATAGTAGCTGTGGATTTAATGCCCAGTTTATGTGCTTGTCTATGCACATCCAGCCATGTATCTTTGTCATGTTTTTTAGGTGCGATGATATCGCGTACCCTGTCACTTAGTATCTCAGCACCTGCTCCAGGGATAGAAGAAAGCCCTTTGGCTTTAAGGCGACTAAGCACTTCTGAGATACTAATCTTAGAACGTGTAGCAATATAGTCTATCTCAATAGATGAAAACCCATGAATCGTCACCTCTGGATACTTTTTAGAAATGTGTTCTACCAAATCTTCATACCACTCAATCTGTAACTTTGGATGTACACCACCTTGAAAAAGTATCTGTGTCCCACCTATAGCAAGCAGTTCATCTATTTTTTGATCTATCTCATCAAAACTAAGGATATATGCATCTTCTTTTTTCTCATGGGTGTAAAAAGCACAAAACTTACAGTCTACCCAACAGATGTTTGTGTAGTTGATATTTCTATCTACAACAAAAGTAGTTACACCTTTTGGATGCATCTCTTTTTTTCTGGCTAATGCCATCTTACCCAAGGTTTTTAAATCAGCTTTTTCTATAAGTTCTACAGCTTCATCAATGCTCATACGTTTTGTCATAGGCGTAGTCATAATTTACTTCTTTGTTTCTTTTTCTTCACCCAGTGCATCAAGTACACCGTTAATGAATTTTGGTGATTTTTCATCTGCGAGTGTTTTTGCCAACTCAACTGCTTCGTTGATGATAATCGCCTTATCTGTTTTGACTACCAATATCTCATAGGCAGCCAATCTCATAATTGCTTTTTCCACTTTACCAATAGCATCATAATCCCAATCTGTCAAATGTGCCTGTATCTCTTTATCTAATATTACCAAGTTTTCTATAGTACCAGAAAAAAGTGTGTTTGAAAACTCTCTTTGTTTATTTCGTATTTTGCCTTCTTCAAGGATTTCATCTGAAAAATGGGCAATATTTTCATTACCCAAATCATAGGCATAAAGTAACCCTACAACTGCGGTACGTGCTTGATGTCTAGTTGCCATAATTATCCTAGCTCAGAATATAAATTCATTAACTCAATCAAACCTACCATTGCCTCAGCACCTTTATTACCAGCTTTGGTTCCTGCACGTTCAATGGCTTGTTCTATACTGTCAACAGTCAAAACACCAAATGTTGTCGGTTTACCATGCTTAAGAGTCACTGAAGCTACACCTTTTGTTGCTTCTGCTGAGACATAGTCAAAATGTGGTGTTGCTCCACGGATCACCGCACCCAAACAACATACAGCATCATATTTTCCTGAAGCCAATGCTTTATCTAGCGCAAAGGGTATTTCAAATGCACCAGGCACTAAAATAAGATCTAAATCATCTGCATTTCCACCATGTCTTGCATAGGCATCTTGAGCACCTTCTACAAGTCTATCCGTAATAAAATGGTTAAATCTTGCATTAATAATAGCTACTTTTTTCTTCTTGTCTACTTGTAGATTACCTTCTACTATTTTCATCTTTATCCTTTAATAATTATTATTCTACTATAGTGCGTATAGCTTCAATTTGTTTCATCAATGTATCTAATTGTGTCAATTCTATCATATTTGGACCATCACTTAAAGCGATACTTGGGTCAAAATGTGTTTCAAAGAAGAACCCGTCTACACCTACAGCTGCTGCTGCACGAGAGAGATATGGTACTAAAGCACTATCTCCACCTGATGTTGCTCCACCACTAGCAGGCTGTTGTACAGAGTGTGTTGCATCAAATATCACAGGTGCAAACTCTCGCATTTGTTTAAGTCCTCTCATATCAACTACGAGATTACCATATCCAAAACTTGACCCTCGTTCAGTCAACCAGACATTATACTTTTGAGCATTTTCATATGTAGCTTTGCCCTCAAATCCTCTGGTTTTAAGTACTTTCTTCACTGAGTGTTCCATAGCCTGAGGTGCTAAAAACTGTCCTTTTTTGATGTTTACTACTGCTGACGTTTTCGCAGCAGCTACAAGTAAATCTGTTTGACGGCATAAAAATGCAGGTATCTGCAGTACATCTGCTACCTCTGCTGCAGCAGCTGGCTGTGTATAGTCATGTACATCTGTAAGGATTTGATATCCAAACTGATCTTTCACTTCCTGAAGCATCTTCAAGCCTTCATCCAAACCTGGGCCTCTGAAAGAATCTAGACTCGTTCTGTTTGCCTTATCAAAACTCGCTTTAAAATAAAAATCTTTTGTACAATCTTCATGGTATTTATTTAATGATTCGGCAATACGCATCACAGTATCACGACTTTCAAGTACACAAGGTCCTGCTATAAGTATCATCTATTTCCTTTTGGTAGAGCCACGAGTAACCCTGACATAATTACCAAGATTATACCCAAAACTGTCCAAAAATCAGGTATAGGGTCCCCAAGCATAATCCCGATAAAGACTGCGAATACAATATTGCTGTAACTTATAGTGCCAACAATCCCTGCTTTGGTTAGTTCATATGCCTTAGTCATCAATAGTTGTGAAACGGTAGCGAAGATACCTACTGCTGTCACATACGCCCATTCGATTCCCTGAGGCATCACAAATGCTGAAAAGACCCAGTCAAACTCTTCACCTACATTGACATAGGGTGTGATAAGCATCAAGATAAGTGGGGCAACCGTACCTACTCCCATAAATGACATCACAATAGCACGGGTATCATAATACTTTCTTAGTTCTCGTATAGAAGTATATGCAAGTGCTGCCCCAATACCTGAAAAAATACCCAAAATGTCATATTTATCAAATGTCCCACCTTGTGGTTGAGCTACCATAACAATGCCCACAAAACCTATAATAATAGCAAATAGCGCACTTTTATGTAGCTTTTCATTTAAAAATAAGTAGGCAAATATCGCTACAAATATCGGTGAAGTTTTGTTATAGGTTACAGCCTCACCCAGAGGGATATGTGCCATAATATAAAAATAAGCAAGCAATGCCAAAAATCCCATAGAACCACGAAACAGCAGTAAAAAAGGCTTCCCTCCTGTCTGTTTTAGCGGTACTTTCCATATAGCAATTCCTACGATAACAACACCAAAGATATTTCTAAAAAAAGTGACTTCAACAGGAGGCAGTGTCTGGCTTACAACTTTTGCAAACCCCCCCATCATTGCGAAAGAAAGTGACGCCAAAAGCATAAATAATATACCTCTGTCCATATTTTTAATATAATGTTTCATATTTAACTTTTATTTTTTGTGTGGAAGTGTAGCATATTTGGCTAGAATACAGGCTATGAATGAAACAAAATTTTATACAAAGCTTTTAGCCCTTCCTGATGGTGCAAATGATGTGATGTACTTAGGAAAACGCTATTTACTTAGAAAAGAAACTTTACTTGAGGGAAAACTTCTGAAAGTTTATGCAGAAGAACTCGGAGGCAATGATGTAGTGAGTGGCAACTACTACCCTAGTATGAAAGATGGCTTACTAAAACCTTGTGAGATGTCTGACAAAAAAGTGATTGATTTTATTTTGAATATTTATATTCTATAAATATTTCATAGGCTGCTATCACTTCATATATTGTTGAGGTTAAATGATGTAACTCTTTTGAACTAATAATATAGGGAGGCATAATATACACGAGATTTAAAAATGGTCTGACCCACACCCCCCTCTGCACAAACTCCGGTGTCATAAATGACAAGTCAATATCTTTATGTAACTCTACCACGCCGATAGCACCAAGAACACGAACCTCTTTTACTATAACTAACTTCTCACAGACTTTAAGTTCTTCATTTAACTGTCGTTCTATCTTTTGTATGTTTTCTTTCCAAGGGGATGCTAAAAGTAATTTAAGGCTTGCATTTGCAACAGCACATGCCAAAGGGTTTGCCATGAAGGTAGGACCATGCATAAGTATGTTTCCCTCTGTTTCTATACATTGCATGACTTTTTTACTTGTAAGCGTAGCTGCTAGAGACATATAACCACCTGTTAATGCTTTTCCTACACATAATATATCAGGACACACCTCTGCATGTTCATACGCAAATAGCTTTCCTGTTCGACCAAACCCTGTTGCCACTTCATCTAAAATAAGTAACACATCAAAAGCAGAGGTAAGTTCTCGGACTCTCTTTAAAAACATGGGAGAGTACATTCTCATGCCTCCTGCACCTTGTACTATGGGTTCTAAAATCACTGCAGCAATTTGTGTATGGTTTTTTTCTAATGTGTTCTTAAAATCTTCTATATAACCTTCATCCCAAACATCCTCAAACATACACATAGGTTCTTCGGAAAAGATATTTTTATGTAACACTTCTTCAAAAGCAGTATGCATCCCTGTAATAGGATCACATACACTCATAGCACCAAAAGTATCCCCATGATAACCCTTTTTAAAAGCAAGTATTTTACTTTTTTTCTTATTACCCTGTGAACTGTGGTATTGGTATGCCATCTTTAATGCCACTTCAACGCTCACACTTCCTGAGTCACTAAAAAAGATATGTTCTAGGTTCTCATGCGTTATATCAAGTAAGGTTTCTGCCAATTTTATGGCTGGTTCATGTGTCAAACCACCAAACATAACATGACTCATCTTCGAGACTTGCTCCGTCGCTGCTCTGTTTAACTCTGGAACATTATAGCCATGAATAACAGACCACCAAGAACTCATGCCATCTATGAGCCTACTTCCATCTTCTAGTTCTAAATATACACCTTTAGCAGACTTTACAAGATGCATATCTACAGAGGGTACCGAAGAGGCATAAGGGTGTAATATATGTGCTTTATCAAACGCGGTCATAGTAAAACTTTTTTCTGATTTCATTAGCGAAGTATACAACAAAATTGACATAATGAAAAATACCACTACCTACCGCATCATTGACCAAACAAACAACTGTCATTTTTAGATGCGGTATTTCATTTAACCCTTACTGCTGTAATATCTCCAAAAAATATCACATCTTTTAACACGGCTTTATTTGTAATACCATCATCTGCAATACCCAACATCAACCTACCCTCCTTACTTGAAAAAATCTTTTGATGGATAATAGCAGTCGCATACCAAGCTGAGTTAGTTCCTAAATCTTTTTTGTACTGTTTTAATGCATTGTTGTCTGGAATAATGACTGTCACTTTTCCTTGTTGACGTTCAGCTCCTACTGCTTTAAATGTATATGTTCTTGCGTTTGTCTTTTTTTTAATAGCAAGGTCTAAATTAAAATATAAAGTCAATAAATCGTTTTTACTATAATGCCCCAAGATGCTATTTTCTTCGGTAACCAATTTGCCTTTTTTATATTTTGTATATTTTTTGAATACTTTTTTTCTTTGATGATCTACCCTATATTCTTTATGCACAACTGTAGAACCATGTGTCTTGGTTACTTTATATGTATCAGTTACCATCAATCCTTTTTCCATATGCCCCTTTGACAGATGACGTTCTTTACGTCCTCCACTTAGCACTTTAGCTAAACCTGTTGATGCCAACTCCATATCTATCGTATATGACTGTTTATTTTTTATCAGTACGGCATTTGCTATACCTATCTTTCCTAAAATACCATAACTCACATCAAAGTTTGCGATGATTTTTTGTGCATACACGCCAGTATTAAGAAAAAATATAGTTCCGATAAGGACTAGAATTTTTTTTACCATTGTTACATCCTTTATTGAATCAAATTTTACTATAATACTGTGAATAAAATGTGAAGGATCACAACAACAATGTCAATAAATTCCATAGATGACCTCAATACCAGTGAAGCATTAGATGTATTAGCCGACATGGATATGGGCTTAGCCACACTTGTACAAAGTACATTGCGTCCTGTGTATGAAACTTTTCCCATCCTTGCTAAAACATTTTTAGGTGTACCCTTGGCTAATTTACTCGCCGCTATCCTTGTATTTATATTTTTTTTAGCGTTAAGACATTTCTTTACTAAAGTAATCTCTGTGTTCCTCCAAAAAACTGCAAAATATACAGATACCTATTACGATGACAAAATAATCTCTGCCCTAAAAGGACCTATAAGTTTTGCTTTTATCCTCATTGGGAGTCATCTTTTTTTTCTTCTGACCTTCAGTGACACGACATTTATTAGAAATATTCTCAGTTCTTTGGTCGTCTATACCACCTTTTGGGCTATTATCGCCATTGTAGGAGCGCTTCGTGGTCTCTTTCATCAAACAACTGCAAAGTTCAATCCTGACTTGGCGAAAGAGATGGGTAATTTCATTTTGCAAATCCTCAAAATTCTCATAGGGGGCATAGGACTTGGGGCAATTTTACAGGTATGGGGCATCAATGTTACTGCACTTATCGCTTCTTTAGGTCTTGGAGGTCTGGCTTTTGCTCTGGCTGCTAAAGACACAGCATCCAACCTTTTTGCATCTTTTGCCCTTCTTGCAGACAAGTCTATACGTATAGGAGAATGGATAAAAGTTGATGGTGTCGAGGGCACAGTGGAAGACATAGGTATGAGAACCACTAAAATACGTTCCTTTCAAAAATCACTTATCACAGTACCTAACCAAATCATCGCAAATAACCCTATAGAAAATTTTTCTCGTAGAGGTATCCGTCGTATTAAAATGCGTATTGGTTTAACCTATTCAAGCACAGGGGAACAAGTGCAAACAATTGTTGATGAGATAAAATATATGTTACACAGCCATAAGGGAATATCCAGGAAAGATACTCTTTTGGTAAACTTTGAGTCTTTTGGTGACTCTGCACTCAATATTTTTATCTATACCTTCACATCTACTGCCAACTGGGATAAATATTTAGAAATACGTGAAGATATACACTTCAAAATTATGAAAATTGTGGAAGAGAACGATGCAAGTTTTGCTTTCCCATCACAGTCAATATATGTGGAACAATTACCGTCTTAAAATATGTTATAATTCCAATACTAAAATACTATCTACATTCCTCTTACCGAGGAATATCTATTGAAAGAAAATAAATGCAAGAACAATCTTTACCTAATCTTAAAAAAGTAGCCATTGTAGGACGTCCCAATGTTGGAAAAAGTTCTCTGTTTAACCGTTTGGCAAGACAAAGAGATGCTATCACTTCAGATATGTCAGGCACAACCAGAGACATTAAAAAACGTGTAGTAACCATCTCTGAGAACCGTGAATTTGAAGTGCTAGATACAGGTGGTATAGACTACTCCTCTGCACTTTTTACGAAAGTGGCAGAATTTTCACTACGCGCGGCACAAGAAGCAGACATTATCATCTACATGGTAGATGGGAAAACCATACCAGCCGAAGAAGACAAAGAACTCTTTTATAAACTCCAAGAGATGCACAAACCTTTGGCACTTGTCGTAAACAAGATAGACAATGACAAAGAAGAGGAACGCTACTGGGAATTTTTAGAATTTGGAGCAGATGCTACTTTTCCTATGTCCGTAAGTCATAACCGCTATTTTAATGACTTTTATGCATGGATGGAAGAGCATATACCAGCACCAAAAGTAGAAGAAGAACTTGTTTTAGAAGAAGATACTGCAATAGACCCTTTTGCCCAAATAGTAGAACAGGTACATTCAAGTTATGAAGAAAAAATCGATAATAAAATTCGTGTGGCAATCATAGGGCGTGTGAATACGGGAAAGTCATCACTTCTGAATGCCTTACTTGGTGTTGAACGTTCCGTGGTCTCTGATGTTGCTGGAACGACCATTGATCCTATAGACGAAACGATAGAATATCGTGACCACGAAATAACTTTTATTGACACAGCAGGAATTCGTAAACGTTCTAAAATTGTGGGTATAGAAAAATATGCGCTTACCCGAACAACTGAGCTACTCAAAAAAGCGAACCTTGTCATACTTATGCTTGACTCTACTACACAAATTTCTGAACTAGATGAGAGAGTAGCAGGACTCATAGAAGAATATAAACTTGCTTGTCTTATCGTACTCAACAAATGGGATATAAAAGATGACAGAAGCTATGAAGAAGTTGTTGATGATGTACGTGATGAACTTAAATTCTTACATTATGCACCATTTCTAACCATCTCTGCAAAAACGGGCTTACGTGTAGACAAAATACTTGATCAGATCGTAGATATCTACAAACGCTATACATTTCGTATCCCTACGTCTGAACTTAACGATACTTTGCGTGCAGCGATACGTCGGCACCATGTACCCTCACATAATGGTGCAATTGTTAACATCAAATTTGCTACGCAATATGAAACAAAACCGCCAAAAATAGCACTTATTACTAATCGGCCTGAGTTCTTACACTTTTCATATATACGATACTTGGCAAACTTTTTTAGAAATAAGTTTGACTTTGAAGGTGTGCCTTTAGACATCGTAGCACGTAAACGGGGTCAACGTTTTGATGAAGAAGATGTATTCTAACAGTTCATCTCAATACTAACTTGATATAATCTCAAAAATATTTTAGGAATTTAACATGCGTGTACTCACAGGAATCCAAGCTTCAGGGAAACTTCATATTGGTAATTATTTTGGTGCAATGAAACCTATGGTAGAACTTCAAAAAGAACATGAGCTTTTTACTTTTATAGCCAACTATCATTCTCTAACCACCTCTAAAGATGCGGCAACTCTCAAGCAGTATACTATAGATGCTGCTGTTGATTACCTTTCTTTAGGTATTGACCCTCAAAAAACAACATTTTGGGTGCAAAGCCATGTACCCGAAGTACTTGAACTCTACTGGATACTTTCCAAGTTTACGCCTATGGGTCTGCTTGAACGCGCACATTCATACAAAGACAAAGTAGCAAAAGGTATCTCTGCAAACCATGCACTCTTTTCTTACCCTGTGCTCATGGCAGCAGACATACTCATGTTAGATACTCAAATAGTCCCTGTAGGCAAAGACCAGATTCAACATGTTGAAATGACACGAGATATTGCTATAAAATTTAACAATGAGTATGGAGATATCTTTGTTCTTCCGGAACATCAGGTACAAGCAGAGGTGGCTACTATCCCAGGAATTGATGGACAAAAAATGTCAAAAAGTTATGACAATGCCATTGACCTGTTTATGGAAGAAAAGGCCTTACAAAAACGATGTAATAAAATCATCTCTTCCTCTACTCCACTGGGAGAACCTCTAGAGTGGGAAGATGACAATATTTTTGCACTTGCTTCACTCTTTTTAGACAACAGAGAAAAACTTGAACTCCAAGTACGTTACCAAAGTGGGAAAGAAGGCTATGGTCACTTTAAAAAATACCTTAAAGAACTCATTTGGGAAGAGTTGTCAGAGGCTAGAGAAAAACGTGAATACTACTTAAATCATATGGATGAAGTAAATGATATATTGGCTATGGGTGCAAAAAAAGCACAATCTATAGCACAAGTTAAAATGACAAAAGTAAAAGAGGCTATTGGCTTATAAAGAAATGAAATGCACCGTTTCTGTCATATCAAGCATAGTCCTTATGCACTCTGTGTCGATAGTACCTGTTGTATAAAGTACGATATTCAAACTGCCTTCATTCACATGTCCACTTTTTTCACCTAAAGATAGCAAATGTTTGGCAATGGCCTCTCCAGTGTGGATTAGTTTCACTCCATCTTGCATCAGTTCTTGAATCACCTTTGATGCCAACGGATAATGTGTGCAACCTAAAACTATGGTATCTACATTATTTTTTTTCATTGGATGTAACCAAGCCTCTAACATCTCTTTCGTTTTATCTGTATCTAGCGCACCTTTTTCTATCTGTTCAACCAAACCAGGACAAGCTTGCTCATATAGTGTAATATGTTTAGGTGCAGAAAGCCTGTTGACCAGTTGTTGATATTTATCACCTTGCAGTGTGGTTGGTGTAGCAAGGACCCCTATATTACCCGTACTTGTTTGTGATATAGCAGGTTTTATCCCTGGTTCCGTACCAATAATAATGATTTTGGGATACCGTTCACGTAAGATTTTGATAGCTGCAGAAGTTGCCGTATTACAGGCGATAATAAGTGCATCTATTTGATGCATCTCAATAAAGTGTTCTGTAATATCTAAAGAAAACTGTAATATCTGTTCAGAGGTTTTTTCACCATAGGGTGCGTTTTTTGTATCTGCAATATAAAAAAGTTCAGCACCTTGAATGACTTTCTTAAGTGCTTGAATAACAGTCAATCCACCTAATCCAGAATCAAATACGCCAATTTTTAACATTATCTCCTATGCACCCTCATTCATAATAGAAAGAAATTCTTCATTTGTTTTGGTTTTCATCATTTTAGAGAAAAGGAATTTAAGACCTTCTACCTCTTCCATGTTTTGCATCGCATTACGTAAGGCCCATACTTTTTGAAGTGTCTCAGGTGTTACCATAAGTTCTTCTTTTCTTGTTCCTGATTTTGTGACATCTATCGCAGGGTAGATACGTCTTTCAGACACATGTCGAGAGAGGATTACTTCTGAGTTACCCGTACCCTTGAATTCTTCAAAGATGACCTCATCCATACGAGAACCTGTCTCTATCAATGCTGTAGCTATAATGGTTAAAGACCCGCCATGTTCGATGTTTCTAGCTGCTCCAAAAAAACGTTTTGGTTTATGCAAAGCATTGGCATCTACTCCACCGGAGAGTACTTTCCCTGAACTAGGGGTCACTGTATTGTATGCACGCGCAAGCCTAGTAATGGAGTCAAGCAAGATAATAACATCTTTACCCATCTCCACACGTCTTTTGGCTTTTTCTATCACCATTTCTGCAGTACGCACATGGTTTTGTGCTGGAAGGTCAAAAGTAGAAGCATACACTTCACCCTTTACTGAACGTTGCATATCTGTCACTTCTTCTGGTCTTTCATCCACAAGCAATACCATAAGTGAGGCTTCTGGATTATTATAAGTGATACCATGTGCCAATTCTTTAAGAAGTTCTGTTTTACCTGTTCTTGGAGGTGCAACAATGAGTGCTCTTTGCCCTTTTCCTATAGGACAAAAAAGGTCAAGTACACGTCCTGTCATCTTCATCGGGTTATATTCAAGCTTAAGCTGTTCGGAAGCATACAACGGTGTAAGGTTATCAAAAAGAGGTCTCTGTTTCGATTTCTCAGGTGGTAAATAGTTGATAGCTTCTATCTTTAGTAGGGCATAATATTTCTCTTGATCTTTAGGAGAACGTACTTGACCTGTAACAATGTCTCCATTACGCAAGGCAAAACGTTTTACCTGTGTACCACTGACATAGGTGTCATTGCTAGAGTTTGCAAAGTTTCCATCTATGGAACGTAAAAACCCATAGCCATCATTCATAATCTCCAAAATACCCGTATAAAGGATGAACCCACCCTGGGATACTTGAGATTTTAAAATTTCAAATATAAGATCTTTTCTCTGAAATTCATTAGGATTTTCAACTTTAACTTCTTTTGCTATTTCAACAAGTTGTGTCAATGGGAGTTGTTGAAGATCTTCAATTTTATGTCCGTTTACGGGTACGTGGGTTCTGTTTTTTCTATTGGCATTGTTGCCAGAAGATTTTTTAGTGTCGCTCATATGTCCTCTTGTTTTCAGGGTTAAGATGTCTGTAGATTTTTATACCATACTATGTTCGTTTATGGTATGTAGTGACGTAATTATATTCCTTTTTAGCTGAAAAGTCAAATTTAAATCACATTAGCGCATAAAATAATAAAGGTGGATACATTCCTACACCCATAAGAAAAAACCATGAAGGAATTTTCCATGTTAACATCTGGGCTATCTCTTGTGAGATGTTTTTTTCAATAAAAACTTTTTTAATCAATTCTATTTTATAAAAAATATCAAATATCTTAAGTGCTAAAAGAAAAACCATACTTATATTAAGTATTCCTGTCAACAAAACAATAAACAAAATCACATAAAAACCAGGCTGTACAAGAAAAAATAAAAATATACTCTTATCATAATAGATATATAGTTTTTTTAAAACACCTAAAAGTGTTTCCGAATGCTGTGTATATGCTTCAAAAAGTTCTGCCAAAAGTAACATAAATGTCAAAATAAAAATAGTTTCCATAGGGGGAATCTTACCCATATTTGGATAAAATTCATGTCATAACCGCATACAAGGATAGCATTTGGCAGAGCTGGCATGTACACATTGCAACCTTACTTTTTCAGAAGAAGTGATGATAAAGGAAGATGACGATAGTACCTCACTCTATTTTTGCTGTAAAGGGTGTCAAGGAGTTTATCATCTCCTTAACGCTGAAGGTCTAGGTACATTTTATGACAAACTTGGCGATACAAAGCTCCAACCTGCATCACAATCGCATGTTTCTATAGATGATTTGGAAAAATTTGATTTAGAAGGCTTCAAAAACAAGTATATTAAAGCCCATGATGATGACTTACATGAAATAAATCTCATCATAGAGGGGATTCATTGTTCTGCATGTGTATGGCTCAATGAAAAAGTATTACATAAACTAGATGGCATACTTGAAGCAACGATAAACTACACCAACAACAAAGCAAAAATCATCTGGGATCCTGATACAGTTAAACTATCTCATATCATCCAAACCATTCGTTCTATCGGATATAATGCTTATCCTTACGACCCAGCATTACAGGAAGAACGTGCAAAACAAACACAAAAAACCTACTATACCCGTATTTTGGTAGCTATCTTTGGTTCGATGAATATCATGTGGTTGGCTGTTGCACATTATGCAGGGTACTTTTCTGGTATCGAACACTCTTTTAAAAATATTCTTAATGTTGCAGAGTTCCTATTGGCCACTCCTGTGCTTTTTTATTCTGGGTGGATATTTTTTAAAGGTGCCTATTATGGCTATAAAAACAATATTGTAAATATGGATACTTTGGTGGCTTCAGGTGCATTATCTGCCTATATATATTCGATATATGCAATGGTTACCCAACATGGAGAAGTCTATTTTGACTCCGTTGTGATGATTATTACTTTTGTGCTCGTAGGCAAATACCTTGAAGTTCTAAGTAAAAAACATGCAGTAGATACCCTAGACAGTATTATGGGATCTACACCTACGGAAGTCACTACCCTTAAAGATGGTATCAAGTCTTTAGTCAGTGTAGAAAATATTATCGTAGGTGATATCATAGAACTCAAACCTGGAGAAAAAGTGGTCATTGATGGAATAGTTGCTTCTGGTGCTGCTTTATTTGATGAATCTTCGCTTACAGGTGAGAGTGAACCTCTTTATAAACAACAAGATGACATTATACTCTCTGGATCCATCTGTTTAGATTCTCTTATACACTATAAAGCACATAAAGATGTTTCTTCTTCACTTCTTACTTCTATCGTAAATCTGCTTGAAGTTTCCATGACTAAAAAACCCAAAATAGAACAACTGGCAAATAAAATTTCTGGTTACTTCTCTACCATTATTTTACTTATCGCACTCCTTACGTTTACAGGTTGGTATTTTTTTGCTGGGAGTTTTGAACAGGCACTGATTATCGGTATTTCGGTCATTGTCATTGCCTGTCCTTGTGCTTTGGGTTTGGCAACACCTATGGCAACACTTGTGGGCATTAGTATCGCAGCCAAACGGGGCATCCTTTTCAAAGAAGCAACCTTTCTTGAAACTATGGCAAAAAGTGATGTACTTTTTCTTGATAAAACAGGAACTATTACAGAAGGTAAGCCCTCAGTTATACATGCCAAAATCAACGAAGACTTTGATGTTTCTTTACTCTTTGCATTGGTAACTACTTCGAATCATCCTGTTTCCAAAGGTATTGCACAATATCTTCAAGAAACCTATAAAAACATTAAGACTATCAACCTAAGTAACATAAAAACCATCGAAGCAAAGGGTATCACCGCAACATATAACAAAAGTACGATTATAGGAGGAAATGCCTCATTCATGTATGACAATCATATAGAAATGCTTAGCACTTGCGAAAATACACTCTTTTTCTTCGCCATTGATAATGTGATTGTAGCTCGTTTTGAACTAACAGACACCATACGTCCTAGTGCGAAGAAAGCTATCAAGTTCATACAAAATATGGGGATAAAAGTTGTCATGCTTACAGGAGACCATGAACAAAGTGCCCATAAAGTAGCCGCCCAAGTGGGCATAACCCATATTCATAGCAAACTTTTACCCCAAGACAAAGCCAATATCATTGATGAGTATCATAAAAAGGGACATATCACAGTAATGGTGGGAGACGGGGTCAATGATGTTGTAGCCTTGGCATTATCTGATATTGCTATTGCCATGGGAAATGGTGCGGATATGGCTATAGATATCAGTGATGTAGTGCTTCTAGATGAAAAACCTGAAAGCCTATACGAAGCATACGAACTCTCAAGACGGACTTATAGAGCCGTAAAAGAAAACTTAGGCTTTTCGTTATTGTATAATGTGATTGCTGTACCTTTGGCTATCTTAGGTTTTGTCAATCCACTTGTTGCCGCACTTTCGATGAGTTTAAGTTCATTGGTGGTAGTAGGCAATTCAATGCGTATTAAAAGTCTCAAATTTAAGGATAAAAATGAGTGAAGATATTGTTATTTTAATGATAGGTGTTTCTACTTTTTTAGGCGTACTAGGGTTACTGGGGTTGATTTGGGCTGTGAGAACAGGACAGTTTGATGACCAGTCAAAGTTTATTGATGCTGTACATCATGACAATGAAGAAGATTTACGTGATGCCGTAATGATGGCAGAAAAAAGGAAAAACTACAAAAACAAGAAAATGAGACAAGAGAAACAAAATTATATGCCTCCCGACTAATTTAGGGAATCACACTTTATGTTGATTTTTCTAATAAAAAATATGTTATTATTATATGAATAAATATTAAAAAGGTCATTGACATGTTTTTTAGAAAACTATTAGTATCAACTTTTTTCCTTACAAGCTTTATCTCTGCAGAAAACAGTATCGGTATCGATATTAACAGTAAAGATGTAGAAATACTTGCTTCTCTTAATATCAATGCTTTGACAGATTATGCCAATGGCACAACATATATTTTAGATCTAAATTATTTGCATTCTGATGGTGACAATATGCTAAGGGTAGGTTTTTTAGGGCAAAACAGACTCCAAGGGGTAGAAGGGCTAACGCTTTCTCTTGGTCTGAAAACTGTACTTGCAGATAACTTTCTAGCATTACCTTTTATGGCAAAAGGTAATTATATTTTACCTCTAAATGATAGTATCCCTACGACTTCTTTTACAGCAAGTTTTGCTTATGCGCCCTCTATTCTTACCTTCCAAGATGGGGAAAGTTATGCCGATTTACGCCTGGAACTTGATATGGAAGTTATTTCAAATTTACATATTTTCACAGGGTATCGTAATATATCAACAGAATATGCTGTCATAGACAAAACATTTAATAATAGCTTTTATGGTGGGTTAAAGCTTAGCTTTTAGTGTTATAATTCTTCAGAAACAACAAAGGTTATCTATATGTCAAAACATAAAATATTGGTTACAGGTGGTGCAGGATATATTGGCTCACATACAGCTATTTTACTTATTGAGGCGGGATATGACATTATTATCTTTGATAACTTTTCCAATGCTTCCAAAGAGAGTATCAAACGAGTTGAGACGATAGTCAACAAAGACATCATACTCATAGAGGGTGATATCCGTAATCGAAATGATTTACACAATGTTTTTACTCACTATTGCATAGATGCTGTAATCCACTTTGCAGGGCTCAAAGCAGTTGGAGAATCTGTTGAAAAACCTTTAAGCTATTATGATAACAACATCAATGGTACCATTGTTCTGTGTGAGGTAATGGCTGAGCATAATTGTAAATCTATTGTCTTTTCTTCTTCTGCAACAGTATATGGTGACCCACATACCACACCCATCAAAGAAAACTTTCCCCTCTCAGCCACGAATCCTTACGGAAGATCCAAGCTTTTTATAGAAGAGATGTTGCATGACCTTTATATTTCGGATTCTTCATGGAAAATTATATTATTAAGATACTTTAACCCAGTAGGTGCCCATATATCTGGTACCATAGGTGAAGATCCCAACGGGATTCCCAATAACCTTATGCCATTCATCGCACAAACTGCTGTAGGAAAACTAAATTGTCTCAGTGTTTTTGGTGATGATTATGACACACATGATGGTACAGGTGTCAGAGATTATATCCATGTAACAGACTTGGCTGATGGACATGTAAAAGCTTTAGATATCATCAAAGATATCAAGAAGGTTATCACTGTCAATTTAGGTACAGGTACAGGATATTCAGTACTTGACATGGTCAAAGCTTTTGAAAAAGCTTCAGGAAAAGATGTACCCTATTGTATCGCCCCAAGACGTGCTGGTGACATTGCAAAATGTTTTGCAGATCCAAGCTATGCAAAAGAAGTCCTAAACTGGGAAGCCACTAAAGGGATAGAAGAGATGTGTCAAGACAGTTGGCGCTGGCAATCAAATAATCCAAATGGATATGAAGGGTAATGTCAATGAAAATCACGATAGAAAAAAGTATCTTTAGAGAGTATGATATTCGAGGTATTTTTGAAAAAGAACTTAATGAAAAATCTGTAAAACTAATTGGTTATTTCTTAGGTCAAAAAATAGCAGGTGATAAAATAGTTGCTATAGGATATGATGCCCGTTCACATTCTCCAGTTTTAAGAGACTATCTTACCTCTGGACTTAATGCCGCAGGATGTACAGTATTGGACATGGGTATGGTAGCCACCCCTGTAAACTATTACAGTAACTATATTGACTTTAATGGTGTCACAACAGATGCCTCCATCATGATCACAGGTTCCCATAATCCAAGTGAATATAATGGTTTTAAAATGACTCTAGACCAAAGTCCTTTTTTTGGTGCATCTATTTATGCTTTGGGTGATGAAATCATTGCCAATCAAGAAATAGATATAAAAGATAATATTAAAAAAACAAGAATAGATGTAAAAACACCTTATATTGACTTTATGGTAAAACAATTTTCTCATCTTAGAAACTTTCCAAAAAAAATCATCATCGATGGAGGAAATGGCGTTGCAGATACAGTGATTACAGATATTTTTAATGCACTGAATTTTAATTACGAAGGTCTATACCTTGAACCAGACGGAACTTTTCCTAACCATCATCCTGACCCTTCGGAAGAAAAAAACCTTGTGGATGTAAAAGCTTTGTTAGATGAAAAGGGAGATATTGCTTTTGCTTATGATGGAGATGCAGACCGTATTGCAGTCCTCACCCATAAACACAATATCAAAGGTGACCAAATGGCCTTGCTGTACAGTATGAAAATGGACAAACCTACAGTCATTGGAGAAGTCAAATGTTCTCAAGTGATGTATGATGAACTTGAACGTCGTGGTGCAAAAGCAATCATGTATAAAACGGGTCATTCTAACCTTAAAGTCAAAATGAAAGAGACCAACGCTGACCTAGCATGTGAAGTCTCTGGACACATTTTCTTTAAACACCGTTACTTTGGTTATGACGATGCTATTTATGCTACGCTCAGAATGATTGAACTCATTGCTGATGGCATCGATATCGATGAGGAAATCGATGCATTACCTCAAGTATTTTCAACAGAAGAGATAAAAGTAGAAACCAGTGAGGAAGAAAAATTTGCCATTATTGACAAGGTAAAGGAACTTCTTAAGAATCCTCCCAGTGATTTTCCAAAAATTTTAAATATCATTGATGTCGATGGAGTTCGTATTAACTTTGAAAAAGGCTGGGGTCTTGTAAGGGCTAGCAACACTACTCCTGTACTTGTGACACGCTTTGAATCGACTGATCAAACATTGGCAAAAGAATACGAACAAAAAGTCAACGCATTGATTAATGTAGCAAAAGGCTTATTGTGAAAAATACACTTTACTTTAAATTAAAAAATAAAAAAGTGCAGGAAGAAGCCTTCAATGCTATTGTTAAAGAACAAGAGCATATAGGATACTACTCTCTTCCAGAACAAGATATTACAGAAGTATTGAATTATGCTAAATCTATCCCTAAAGAAATTACACAAATCGCTGTCATCGGGATAGGTGGTAGTTCTTTAGGGACTAAGGCTATTTACGAATTTATCAAACCCACTAAAAAATTGCAAAGAGAATTATATTTTTTTGAAAGTACTGATCCTATCAATATTACAAATTTACTTGCTCAACTTGATTTAAAGAAAACACATTTTCTTGTTATATCAAAGTCGGGTACAACAGTGGAAACATTTTCCATTTATAAATATGTTTATTCTCTTAATTCTAGTGCCTCAGCATATACTTTTATTACAGACCCTGGCTCTCCACTCGAAAAATATGCCCATGAGATACATGCATCTATTTTGCACTTACCTGATAATGTAGGGGGACGATTTTCTGTGCTTTCTACTGTGGGTCTCATACCTCTTGCACTTAGTGGCATAGATATTCAAGCCTTATTAAATGGAGCACGAACACTGAAAAAAAGTTTTTTTGAAGCTGGCTATATGAAAGATACTATTCTCAAAAAAGCCGTGTATTATGCTAGACACCATGGAGAGTTTCGTATCAATTGTATCTTTGCCTACTCTGAAACATTGAAATACTTTTGTGAATGGTACGTACAGCTTTGGGGTGAAAGTTTGGGGAAAAAGCAACGAAACTCAGCATTTAATGTTGGTCTCACACCCATAGGGCTCATAGGTCCCAAAGATCAACATTCATTTTTACAGCTTATCATGGAAGGCACCAGAAACAAATCTGTAACCTTTATCAAAATAGACAACTTTCAAGATGATATTGTTATTCCAAATATAAATCTTACACATC